>Ga0182030_10011704_pt1 | contig 17669 bp, 22 predicted proteins | sample 812S3MmetaG_FD_121299 | JGI IMG/M metagenome (GOLD analysis project Ga0182030, IMG submission 121299) | Permafrost microbial communities from Stordalen Mire, Sweden - 812S3M metaG (Illumina Assembly) | ecosystem: Environmental > Terrestrial > Soil > Wetlands > Permafrost | place: Sweden...
CGTTCAGAGAAGACCGCAGGATTATGCCGAATTCAATTCAAGGTGGAGCGTGAGGTTCCGCGCCAGAAAGGACGATTGGAAAAGCTACGTGGCCAGAGTCGGCATAATCCGGGAGTCGGCATGCTGCCTCAGATCGTGCAGGCGAATATCGGATATGCCAAGGTCCTCGCAGACCGGGTGAAAGGCCATGCTCGCCGCTTCCGGGGTGACATCGGGGAAGAGTCGGGCCTCGGGTTCACCTCGGGGGATAGACGCCAGCACTTTTTGGGCGAATGCATTAAGGGGTACTTCCTTCGGTTCGTCATTCTTCGACATGGGCAATAGGATGCGGTTGGCGTCTACATACTTCCACAGGCACTCTACCAGTTCCGACCGGCGCATACCCGTTGCCGTGAGCAAGGCGAAGATAGGCCCCCGGAAAACTTTTACGCTGCTGGACGCTGTCTAACTACATAACCGTGGAAAATGCCTCCTCGCTGCCTCCGCTTACGACCGGGCAAAAATTCAAGTTGGTGGCGCGGGGGACTTTCGACCCCGTTGAATTCGCGTTCCTCGCCCTTGAGTTGGGGGTCAACCAATAGCTTCTGCCTTTGCTGGACCTGTTTTTCCTCGCGCCGCCTGCTGGCACCCACGATGGGAGGACTCGGGAAGCGGCGCGACGCAACCCTGCGGCGAACCGCGGAGGCGGCCGCCGTATTGCTTAATGTGTAGATATTGGGAACGGATTGAGTTGCCATAGGAACCTCGCTCACTCTCGAATCGCCCCTTGAGAGCCAGTGCCTTCCGACGTTGGGCTTCGTTGCTGGCGTCCAGAGGCAACACTTCGCCCGCAGCGTGGAGCTAGCGGCTCCGCGCTCCGTCCACGGCACCGGCCATTGGAGGGCCTTTCTTATTCGGACGCGATTATGACCATGGTATAATGACTATGATAAGGAGTTCGGAATGAAGACCATGGCAGCGGGTTCGTTCAAGGTACATTGCCTTGCGGTCATGGACGAGGTTCAGGCCAAGAGGCAGACCGTCGTAATCACTAAACACGGCAGGCCCGTGGCGAAGCTTGTCCCCGCCGACAAAGGTACAGACGAGATCTACAACTTCCTCCGTGGCAAGGGTGCGGTTATAGGCGACGTCATCTCTCCCGCTATCGAAGACTGGGGAAACCTCAAGTGATTCTCGTGGACACACACGTAGTCGTCTGGCTGGCGTTTGATCCAAGCCGGCTCTCCAAGAAGGCAAGAACCGCAATCGACAATGCGCGTGAGAAGGGAGATGGCTTGGCCATCTCCGATATCACTCTCTTGGAATTGACCACCCTCGCGAGTAAGGGACGCATCCACCTCGACATCAGCCTGGAATCCTTTTTGCGGGAAGTCGAGGCCCGATTCGTTATCCTACCCATCACTGGCCGTGCCTGCGTGCGCGCCCTTGGACTCCCAGCGGCTTATCCCAAGGATCCGGCGGATCGAATGATCGGGGCTACCGCGCTGGCTGAGGCCCTACCTCTGGTTACGGCCGATCGTGATATCCGTCGGTCGAAGGCGCTTCACACGATCTGGTGAGATTAACCGGGCTTACCGAATTTCGCATTCAAAGAACGCAGGTAACCCTTCATTCAAGGCCGATCCGCACCGTTTCACCGAATGGCGCCATTCGCGGGAATCGGTCACCCATAGCACGGGATATTCCGGGGTCTCCGGAAACGAATCGCAGCACAAGTCGGTGAGATAGATAAGGCAGATCGGCGCGAAATCATTCTCAGCGACCCACTCGAACGCCGGGCGGAAGTCTGTTCCGCCACCTCCCTTGGGTTCGAATGGCACCGGCTCTGCAGGTCCGAACTGTTGAATGGACTGAACCGCTGCGTCGCAGTAAACCACATGGATGGCTTCCGGCTGTGTCTCCTCGGAAATCGCCGAGATTTCAGCCGCGAATTGTTCAAGCTCGCGCTTTCCGATCGAACCCGACGTGTCAACCGCAATCACTTCGGGCATCAGCCTTTGCGCATTCTCAAGATAAGGAATGCCTATTTTTAAGTCGTCCACGGAAAGATAAAATTCCCCAAGTTGATGATTGGCCTCGAAACTGTCGGGATGGTCCCGAAGGGCCTTTTGCAGTTCGTGCTCCTCTTCCGCAACGCCTGGGCTTCCCGGCTTTCGGGCGGGGATATTAGCAGCGCTGCCGGTGAGACTGGGGCCCTCACTTACGCTATCGTATGCGAACGTGTTGAGCCGCCGGGCCTTGCGCGATCCGCGATTGCACATGAAAACTTCCGGGCGCTGAAGAGCAGCCGTTGAAAACAAAGGTGTTCGCCAATGCGACCAGAACATCGCATTTGCGACCGGAGCGGGGTAGCGCAGACTCTCGGGTTGTGAGAGTCTGCGGCTTTTAACATGGCAGACGCTTACAGCCCATTGATGCACAAGATGAAAAGCCGCAGAGTTCCTGGACCGCGAAACTCTGCGCTTGCCTGTGGGAGTCTGCGTTGTCGTTTCTGATCTCACCTTCAAAATTCAAGATCAGGCGACATTCAGAAGCAAGATTCGGAATTCAACGGAAAGGCCGCGGCAAGGGACGACGGGCAGACTCAAAATTCCAGATTCAAGATAAATGAAGATTTAAATAACAGGGGGCGGCCACGATGCGGTTCAATCAAAGTGACATCATCGAGGACATTCTGAAGCACATCCGGCAGTGCGGAGGAGAATGCTGCGAGTGGTGCGTGGGGACGGCGAAGGATGCGCACGGGCCGTTTTTCCTGCGGCCCGCGGCAGCGGACTTCGGTGCCGGCCTGATCTACCGCGAGGGCTACACCCCCTATGCCGCCGCCGAAGTTGTGGACCGCTTGCAGGCCTGCGGCCGATTTATCACCAGTTAGAAAACGGCGTCGAAGCCCACATCCTGGTGGCCTTCCTCGCCTACGCGCTCTCCGTCACGCTGAAGCAAAGACTGCAAGCCCTGGCCCCGGGCCTCACTCCACGGGCGGTGCTGGAAAAGCTGGCAACCCTCCAGATGCTGGATGTCTGTCTGCCTACCACCGACGGCCGGTGGCTGATCATGCCACGCTACACCCAGCCGGAACCCGATCAAGCCCTGATGCTCCACCAGTTCAAGCTGTCATTGCCTTGCCCAACCCCCACCTCGCATCAAGGCCCAGGAGGAACACGCACAGACCGTGCAGCCCATACTGAAAATGTAGTGCCGACCTTTGAGAACCCTTCATTAAAAACACACCACTTACCCCTCTCTTACTCCCTCACCGGCGAAAGCTGGGCTAAAAACAAACCACTTACTGCTCGCCTACCCCCTCAACTGCGAAAGTTGGGCTAAAAGGGGCAAGACAAGGGAAGGTATGAAATGACCCAACAGGTCTGGCGTTTGCGAGGCTGACAAATTCCCGTTTGTCACTTCCACCCGGAAGTCTCCTGGTAGAATCGACTTCCCAGCCGCATTTCCCGCCCTAAAGAGGCCGAAAACTTCCGGTTCTGCCCATTTGGCTTTAGGCCACCAATCGTGCGGAAATTTACTCTAGCGTATCGTGCGCAGGATGAGTCCCTGGATCCGGCGAGGCTAATCGGTTCACCAGGTTTAAGTTGTTCCGGACAGAAGTAATTCACATCCCTCAGATAGACCGCCGTTTGCTTCGTACAATACCGAGGCCGGAACACGAACCTTTGGCAGACGGCGGTGAAGAGACGCCGGATGATTAGAAGAATATCACCGACGAGCGTTCATGTTTAGCCGCATCCGTCCGATATCAGCACTGTACAGGATGCTATGGCATCACCCAAATGGCGACCAATCACGATTCAGGAGGGCTATGCCGCAGTCCAATCACGGCCCTCGGGTTCGTCCTAGCAAATTTCCCCTGTTCAACATCTCTCGATTCATCGTGGGCTTTTTAGCAACAGAAACGCCTGGGGGTAAGTCCGAGTGGTCGGATTATGCTCGCGGCGTCAGCACGTTTTTCGGACACGACAGATGCCCTAGGCAAGCGCCGGGCGAGATACCTCAAAAGGAGAATGCATCATGGGAACTTTAGCGACACCTCCAGGAAAGACATCTGGTTTTGTGAATAAGTCGAACGGCGGAGTTAGTGCGGATCATTTGCCGCAACTTCATCAACCGGAGAAGGAAGCGGGCCCAGGCGCGTCCGTCGATTCGAAGCGCGCGAGCAAGAGCCTGGCGGACCAAAGAAACAAGGCACGGACCAGCGCCAAGCGCCAGCAGGCGGCCGAACGGATCGCTGCGGCTACGGACCAGCTCGCAAGCGGTGTGACCGAATGCAAAGGGGCGGCTGAACAGCTCGCGCTGGCGATGGAACAAATCGCTTCGGGCGCAACACAAGCCAGTTCCGGGGCTGAGCAGAGCCAACACGCGGCGGTGGAAATCTCCAAGAGCAGCCAGAGCAATGCGGCGGCCGTTACCCAATCTTTGCGCAAGGTTGACGTTCTGCAGGGGTTGGTGCGGACGACATCAGAAGACATCATTAAGATCGCTGATTCCGTGAACAATGCCGCGGAAAAGAACGTGCAGTCGGCCAAGGTCATCGGAGAGCTGGAGCGCCAGGCGGAGGAGATCGGCCAGGTGGTAAAGACCGTTGCCGGAATTGCTGACCAAACGAATCTGCTGGCCCTGAACGCGGCAATCGAAGCCGCGCGGGCTGGTGAGCACGGCCGCGGATTCGCGGTGGTGGCCGATGAGGTCCGGAATCTGGCGGAGGGCGCGGAGAAATCGGCGCGCGAGATCCGGGAACTGATCGGTAACATCCAGGGTGACGTCAAGGCAGTAGCCCAGGATACCGAGAAAGCCGGAGTGACCGCCAAGGAAGAGGTAAAGCGCGGCCAAGCGATTGTGAACCAACTCCTGGAGATCGAAACCGGCATGAAAGCGGTGCAGGAGGGCGCGAAGGTTATCAACGACCAAAGTGCCGAACTCGGAGCAGCGGCTGAGCAGTTTCACAAAGGAACGCAGGCCGTCGCCGCCGGCGCCGAGGAAGCAGCGGCCGCATCCGCGGAAGCTCGCAACACGACCCAGGAACAGACTAAGGCGCTGGAGCAGATCGACCAGGCTACCGCCGATCTCGCGCAGATGGCAGAAACTCTGAAGACCAACACGGACTCGGAGAAAGGTGGCGAGGAAGTTGCCGCATCGGCGGAAGAACTCTCGGCTACGATCACCGAAGCGAACACCGCGTCCCAAGAGGTCCTGAAGGCGATCGACCAAATTTCCAAGGCTTCCGAGCAGCAATCGAGTGCCACCACCGAATCCGCCAGTGCCATCCAGCAGATCGTCAAGAACCTGGAAAACATCCGCGGCAAGGCTATTACATCCCTGGAGAAGGTAGGCGCGCTGCAAAAGCTGGTGAGTGAAAGTAAGTCGGGGGTTGACAAGTTGATTTCAGGCGTCAGCACGGCGGCGGATGCCAGCAAAACATCGGCCAAAAATGTATCGGACCTGGAGCAGCGGATCAAACAAATCGACCGCATCGTGGATGCCATTTCCAATGTCGCCTTGAAGACCGACATGCTGGCCATCAGCGGTGGGATCGAGGCTGGCCGGGCAGGTGAGTTCGGCAAAGGGTTCGCTGTCGTAGCGTCTGACATCCGGTCGCTTGCGGCAGACTCGGCTGACAACGCGCAAAAGATCAAAGACCTGGTAAGGAACATCCAGGAAAAAATTGCCGTCGTTGCCAAGGATATCCTGCAGGTCGGCATGGAAGCAGAGAAGGAAGTCCAGAACGCCAAGAAATCGACTACCAATTTGCAGACCATCGAGACTGACATGGGTGAAGTTCAGAACGGAGTTTCCAGTGTCCAGTCGAATTCTGAGGGAGCGGCAACAGCATCTGAGCAGGCCAAGAAGGGTGTCGACATGATTGCCGCAGCATCACAGCAGGCCTCGCGCGCGGCGGAAGAAGCGGCGGCATCGGCCCAACAACAATCCCGAGGCATACAGGAGCTGACCCAGGCCATCGAAGAGATCGCGGCTTTGGCAGACGACCTTCAGCACTAGGCAGTAGCGGCTGGTGGGATCAGGTTCGGAGAATGTCATTCGGAGGGAGGCGGGGAATTTGCTCTCCTCCCTTTCCGGACGCCGTACTACTCAGGATAGCCCGCGACGAGTCACAGGGACAGCCTGGGGGGAGTTGCTGAACAGACCGGTAGACGATACTTTTCATTCAAGGGAGATTCATATGGCGGTTACAGGACAAGAAGCTACGAGCACGGAGCAATTGGTTGTCTTCAAACTCGGGCAGGAGGAACTGGCGGTTCCGATCCATGTAGTACAGGAGATTGTGCGTACGCCAGAACTGACGGCGGTTCCGAACGCCCCGTGTTACATGGAAGGAATTGGCAATCTTCGCGGCAACATTCTGCCCGTGGCCAATTTGAGAAGGCGACTGGGGATGAAGGCCAAGGAAAAAGACGAAAACACTCGTGTTGTGGTCCTTAACGCGGGCGGCGCGACTACCGGGCTGGTGGTGGATAGTGTTTCCGGGGTTATCTCCGTGGAAAAAAGCGCCTTGGAGTCGCCCCCTTCGACGGCATCCGGGGTCAACGGACAATTTCTCAAGGCGATTGCCAAGCTCAACGAAGGCAAAAGACTGGTGTTGATCTTGGAGGACGGGAAAATCCTGCCCACCCACGAGTCAGGCAGGTCCAAGGCCGCAGTCACGCAAGAGACCACCGGGGACGCCGCGCGACATGAAGCATCGCAAGCCGTCGCTAAGAAGGAAGAAGAAGAGCAACTGGTGACCTTCCGCGTCGGCCAGGCGGAATTTGCCATTGAGATCGAACGTGTGCAGGAGATCATTCGGACAACCGAAATTACGCCCGTTCCGCAAGCACCCAGTTACGTGTTAGGGGTGCTTTCGTTGCGTAACCGTTTGCTCCCCGTTATCGATCTTCGCGGCCGTTTCGGCTTGGCAGGATCCCAACAGGAACGCAAGCAGGCCGACGGAAGTGAAGCTGCCGGGAACGGCGCCCCTGCTGACTCAAAGATCGTTGTGGTCAACCTGGACGGCGTGGTAACCGGTATCCGGGTGGACTCGGTCTCCGAGGTACTGCGGGTTCCCAAGAGCAAGGTGGAACCACCTCCGAGGATGGTCGATACCAGTGATGCCGGCTGGCTGAAAGGTGTCGGGAAGCTGAACGAGGGAAAACGCCTGATCATGCTGGTCGACCTTGGCAAGTTACTTTCCGCAGAAGAGAGGGAGCACCTCTCCGATGCTACGGGGAACAAAATGGAAGAGAGTAAAAGCGCTACAAGGGCACAAGATGACGAAGACCAACTCGTCTGTTTTCGACTCGCCCATGAAGAATATGCGATCAGCATCATGAAGGTACAGGAGATCATTCGCCTTGGCCAAATCACAGCGTTGCCCAATGCGCCGGCCCACGTCAGCGGCATCATCAATCTCCGGGGCAGGGTCTTACCCGTAATCGACATGAGGGTCCTGTTCAACATGGCGACGAACGAGAGGACCGAGCAAAACCGGATCGTGGTGGTGGATATCGCCGGCAAGACGACCGGGCTGATTGTGGATTCGGTCAGCGAAGTTCTCCGGGTGGGGAAGAGCCAGATTGAACCCCCCCCCACTGTGATCTCAGATTTAGAGACGCACTATATCGACGGCGTCGCGAAGCTGCAGGACGGAAAGCGCCTCATCACCCTCATTCATGCTGATTCGATCCTGAATAGTGCCAAGGGTGTCGCTCTGCCCGGCGAAAGCGCACCGTCGGCGGAAGTATAGCTCGCTTGGCGGGACGCGCCTCGGATTGGCGGGGCTTTAGATGTTGGGCGATTGGACGAGAGTGATCCGGCTTGGCCTCTGCTCCCCTTGCCCTCTCTGAGGGGGCGAGGGGCGAATTGATCGGGGACTAACCCGGATTTCTCACCACGACTCTGGAAGGGCGGGGCTTTAGCCCCGCCGTTGCTAGGCCCTCCTGATTTTTTCCAAGGCCCGCGCCCCCGCGCAGCTTGCAGCCGCAAGCTGCACGGGGGTGCGGGACGAACAGAGGGCGGGAGACGCGATTTCGGCGGGGCTGAAGCCCCGCCCTTCCAGCATCGTCCAAACGTGGTGAGAAGTCCGGGCTAAAGTCACTGCCCCAGATGGAAGCGCTGAGGTCTTACAGCCCCCGCCGTTTTGGGGGAAGAGGGCGCTCCACGCGGCGGCGGGGAAGGTGCCCGGTTGCTACTTAACTCCCTAGAGGAGATGCACGTACCATGACCAGAGGGAAAGTTCGAGTTTTACTGGCAGACGACTCGGCGTTGATGCGCCGGGAATTGAAAAGACTCATCGAGGGCGATCTACGGCTCGAAGTGGTGGCCACCGCCCGAGACGGGGTCGAGGCGGTGGAGCAAACCAAGGCCATAGACCCCGACGTTGTGGCGCTGGACGTCAACATGCCCAGGATGGACGGCATGACGGCGTTGCAGCATATTATGGCGGAATCTCCCCGTCCGGTGGTGATGGTCAGCTCCCTGACGCAGAAGGGCGCCCTGGCCGCCTACGAGGCACTCGAGCTGGGGGCGGTGGATTTTGTCGGCAAACCCGACGGCACCGTCTCTAAATTATTGGATCAGATCACATTCGACCTGCGCAACAAGCTCTACAATGCGAGCACAGCGAATCGTGGGAGCCTGGTTCGGGTTAGCCGCATCAAGCGGCCAACCCGGCCACCGAGACCGGATCCTACAACTCAGCTCCGGACTGCTCTTGCCGGGCGGGTGGGCGGGCTCGGCAAAATCGTGGTGATCGGGCAATCGACGGGGGGCCCTGCCACCATCACCGATATCATCTCCAAATTCCCCGCGGACCTGGGCGTGCCCGTCATCATTGTCCAACACATGCCTGGAACCTTCACCCCATCCTTCGCGCAGCGGCTCGGCAACAATTGCAACATACCCTTCTGTGAAGTGAAGACCGGTCAATTAATTGAGCCTGGCCGTGGGTACCTTGCCCCCGGAGATTTTCATCTCGCCCTGGGCTCGCGGCTGGGGGACAAAGGGTTTCTTGCACACATCAGCACCAACCCTCGGGAGGCGCCGTACGTCCCGTCCGTTGATGTCGCCATGGAATCGGTTTTTGCCCGTTACGGCCCCAAAACCATTGGTGTGCTTCTAACCGGGATGGGCGACGACGGAGCTAGGGCCATGACCGCGATTCGAGCGGCGGGGGGACACACCATTGCCGAGTCGGAAGAGACCGCCATTGTGTTCGGAATGCCGAAGGCGGCCATCGAACGCGGGGGAGCAGAGTTTATCCTCCCTGCCTATGCTATCGGGGAAAAGATTGTTGCCCTGGCCCGAAATTGAAGCGACGGTCGGGATTGTATCTGCAGTGGGATATGGGGAGATTGTGAAATGACCACCGGGCGTGACCACTTAATCGAAGAGCTTGCCAGCCTCGACCCTACGGTTCGTCGCTACGCCGCGGAAGACTTGGGAGATCTACACGATCCCGGGGCAGTGCCGGGGCTGGTGGAGGCGCTTAAAGATCCGGAAGTGGCGGTGCGCGAGGCGGCTGTCGACGCCCTCGTAGTCATCGGCGGGCCGGCGGTCTCGAAACACGTCGCGCCACTCTTGGAAATGGAAGATGTCCCGCTTCGGAACTATGGCATCGAGATCTTAGAGCGCGTGGGCCCCGAGTCGATCGACGTTCTGGTCGCAGCATGCACCTCCGCCTCGGCTGATGTCAGGAAATTTGCTCTTGACACTTTGGGCAAGGTGGCTCGGGGATGCGCCGGCAATTGCTTAGAGACGGTGGTAGCGCAGCTTGGCGATGACAATCCTAATGTCGTCGGCTCCGCCGCCGAAGCCCTGGGACACATGGGCGATTCCCGGGCAATTCCCTATCTCGCGAAGCATCTTGGCGACCCGCCCTGGATGCAGTTGTGCGTATTCTCCGCGCTCTCGCAAATCGGCGGGGAAGCCGCCCTGAAAGCGCTCCGTTCGGTCGAGGTTGGCCAGTTGACCCCTTTCACCCAACACTTTTACGACATTGCACTGAAGGTCACTGAGCTCTCAGTGAGAAGGCCGCAGGCACCCCCATGCTCATGACCGACGACGAAGTTATGGGCCGGATCAGGGGCCTGATTGAACTGAACACGGGGATCAGCTTGGGTGCGAAGAAGGACCTGATGCTATCCCACCGGCTCGACAAGAGAATGGCAGCATCCGGATCCCTCAGCCTGAAAGATTACTACTTCCGCCTGGTCGCTGTAGATCGCGGCGAACTAAGAAATCTGATCGATGAGATCACTGTCAATGAGACCTATTTGTTCAGGGATTTTCCGCAGCTTCAGGGATTCGCGGAGAAGGTTCTGCCCCCATATCTCGATGCGAAGCGCCTCAAGCGGGACTACAGCCTGAAGGTATGGTCCGCCGCCTGTTCGACCGGAGAAGAGCCCTATACGCTTTCCATCATCCTTCATGAAATGATCCGGGACTATCCCATGTGGGAGGTGAAGATCGATGCCACGGATATTGACCGTGGCGTCCTGGCCGCCTGTCGGGAAGGGGTCTTTTGTGACCGCTCGATGAAAGATACTCCGATTCCTTATCGCCTGAGTTATTTCAGCAAAGTGGAATCGGGCTGGCGAGTCAACCCTGTGCTCACTCGCTCCATCACCTTCGAGCGCGCCAACCTGATCGATCGCGGCGACATGCGGATGAGGCGAAACTACGATTTTATATTCTGCCGCAACGTGCTCATCTACTTTAACGATGAATCCCAACGCAAAGTGGTCAACGGTTTCTATGACGCGCTGGTTCCAGGCGGATACCTGTTTCTGGGTCACTCGGAATCGGTAGGCCGCCTGACCACCGCGTTCGCTCTGGAGCGGATGGATCGGTTCCTGGCATACCGGAAGCCCTTATGAGTCCTACAATGTCCAAACGAATCCTGATTGTCGATGACTCCCTCGTTGTTTTGGCCATGCACAAATATGCCTTGGAGACTGCCGGCTACCAATGCGCGACGGCCGAGAACGGCTACCTGGCCTTGGAGTTGTTGTTCAAGGAATGCTTCGCGCTTATTGTCGCGGACGTGAACATGCCGCGCATGGACGGCTACGAACTGGCCAGAAGAATCCGCAAGACTTCGGGCTATGAGTTCGTCCCCATCATCCTCATCTCGTCCGGGGAGGGGCCACAAGACAGGGCCAAGGGGATCGCGTCGGGCGCCAATCTTTACATGCGCAAGCCGGTGGAGCCGGCCAAACTGATCGCCAATGCCCATATGCTAGCGGCGCAAAGGGATTAGTCGCGATGGACCGGGAGAGATCACGGCAGTCTCGTTCTGTACGCCGAGCTGCGTGGAGGGTCGTAAAGGCCAGCCTTCCATAGGCTGGGCTTACCGACGGGGTAAGGGTGATTCACGGGTGCTGGTACAGAGATCTTTTGGAGTCTGAGGGGAATTAACGATGTCGAGGGAACTCGGTATTAAAGAAGAGGGAAATCACCTGACGCTATCGGGCGTATTGGCCATCGATCATGGGCAGGAGCTGGGGGAGGTACTCAGCGGGGTCATCGCTCGTAGCCAGCAGGTCTTCGTTTCGCTGGCGGAAGTGGAAGATGTGGACACCGCCAGCCTCCAACTTTTGTATGCAGCCCGGACAGAAGCACTGCATGAAAACAAGGATTTCATTTGGACGGAGATCTCGACGGCTTGCGGCGACAATGCCGCGCTTGCGGGTATGAGTCGCTTCCTGGGGTTTCCGGAACCAACCGACTCTTCGCACCCGGAATAACCACGGTCGGGACAGGATAAGGGTCTCGGTAGAAAGGCGCTTTAAGCAGGTAACCTCAATGAGCACTTCCAGCGAACACGGAGCATCCTATCGCCAAGAGGCGCTTGACTTGCTCGGTGACATCGATGTCGCCACCCTTGAACTCGAAAAGGATGAAACGAACCAGGATCTGGTGAATCGGCTTTTTCGCGCTTTCCACACGATCAAGGGTTCCGGCGCGATGTTCGGATTTAACGAGGTAGCCCGCTTCGCCCATCACGTCGAAACCACTCTCGACTGCGTGCGCAGCGGGCGCGTGGGCGTAACCAATGATCTCATCGATCTAATTCTTGCCGCCCGAGACGCGATCGGGATTTTACTGGTGAAGTCGGAGGCTGAGCAAAACGCCTCTTCGGGGGATCGCGACAAGATCGTGAAGGATCTCGAACGGCTTCAAGGCGTTACCCCCCCGGCTCCCGCGGCAATTTCATCGGAGCCGCAACCCGGCTTGCCCGTGGCCGCTCGTACCACGCCCAACCCGGTGATGACCTACCAGGTCCACTTCGCGCCCGGTCGAGACGTGATGAAACGGGGCGTTGATCCCCTGGCGTTGCTTAAGGAACTCAGCAAGCTGGGAAAAGCAGCCATCACTGCGCAGGTGGACAATGTCCCCAGATTGGGCGAGATGGTCCCCGAGGAATCTTATCTTGCCTGGGATATTACTCTAACTGCCGCCGTGTCCATGGAAACGGTTCGCGAGGTGTTCATTTTCGTTGAAGACGAGTGCGAGCTCGAAATAACGGAATGCCATGACAGCGATGAGAGCGAACCGCAACCCGGTGGCGACAATACTCCCCCATGTGAAATCGACGACGCTGGCGGCCAACTGCTTCGCGAGTTCCAACTGGAAGCGTCTGAACATATCGAGGCATGCGACCGGGCACTGGTCGACTTGGACCAGAAACGCCTGGATCGAGAGGCGATCGGCGTTCTCCTGCGCGGTATCCATTCGATCAAGGGCACGTCGTCATACTTAGGGCTTACCACAATCTCACGACTGAGTCATGCCTTTGAGAGCCTGCTCGAAACAGTTCGCGAAGAGGAACGGAAGGAAGTCCGCGACGACCAACTGGATCTGTTTTCCACGGTCCTCGACACTCTGAAGGTTCTCGTAGCCGATCCTGGGCAAAAACCTGAAGCGAGCGAATGCGCGACGTTACTTGGCCGACTGTTGAGCGAGAATGCCGCACTGGAGCAACGGATCGACAGTAGCGAGAGCGCCGCGGCACCACTTAAGTCCAGTGCCTCCGACAATCGGGTTTTCCTTGATTCTGCCCGGCAATACATCGAATCCATGAGTGATCTGCTTCGCGACGCGACGGAGTCGGGGACCCTCGTTGAACCCAACCTGGGCGCATTGACACGAGTGTGCCGATCTCTCCGGAGCAGCGCGGCCTATATGGGGTATGCCGAGTTAGCCAAGCGCTGCGAGGAAGTTGAAGGCGAACTGGAGCTTAGCCGCAATCAAGGGGCGGACCCGCGGCCAATCGTCGAGGGCATTCAACGCCTATTCGAGGGCATTAAGGCATCCTGTTCGGAAATTGAAGCTGCCGGTAGTGCTGTCGGCGAGATGACCCGCGTGGAGGGTGGGGCCACGATCGAGGCCGAAAGCGTGAAGCTCAGCGCCACAGAGGAACGCCGGTCCACAGGGGATCGCCGGTCCGGTGGCGAGCGCCGGTCCGGAGGGGAAGCCGCTGCCGTCAAGAGCATGCGGATCGACCCGGCGATGCTTGACGTGTTCATGGACCTGGTAGGGGAATTGATTGTTACGCGCAACACCTTCCACCACATCGCCAAGGAGTTGGAGGAGAGCCCATCATGCCGGGCAAACTCTTTGAAGGAACTCCATGAGGCCTCCGCCGCGCTGGATCGCATTTCGGGAGGATTACAGCGCAAGGTGATGGACATGCGCATGGTTCCCGTGCGCGACCTCTTCAAGAGATTCCCCCGCCTCGTACGGGATATCACACGCAAGAACGGCAAGCGGGTGAATTTGGTGCTCGAAGGGGAAGATACGGAGATTGATAAGGGTGTCGCGGAAGACCTGGTCGATCCCCTGGTCCACATTGTTCGTAATTCCCTCGACCATGGCATTGAAAAGCCTTCCGCCCGGCAGGCGGGCAAGAAGGCAGAAACGGGAACCCTTCTCCTGCGAGCTGGGCAGGAAGGCAATGCCGTGTTTATCGAGGTTGTCGATGACGGTAGTGGTATCAATCCGGAACGAGTGCTTAGCAAGGCTATCGAAAAGGGCCTGGTATCGTCTGAAAAAGCGAGAACATTGAGTCCGGAAGAGATCAACAACTTCATTTTCCTTCCTGGGTTTAGTACCGCCAAGGAGGTGACCGACATCTCGGGCCGGGGCGTGGGAATGGACGTTGTCCAGACCAACCTCCGCAAGCTGAAGGGAAATGTCCGGCTCACGTCAGAAATCGGAAAGGGAACCAAGGTTCGGCTGGAAGTGCCTCTGACGCTGGCAATTCTTGACGTCCTGCTCGTGGGTGTGGAGAGCACCACTTACGCCATCCCTCTCCAAGCAGTGACGGAGGTTGTCGAAGGAGGTGTTCGGCGGCTGCAGTCAATTGCCGGAAGAAAGGCCATCACCCTCCGGGGCGAAGTTGTTCCCGTCGAGATGCTCTCCGACCTGTTAAACCTCCGCGCGCGCGACCACGTGCCGCAGGAGCTGGCGAATTTCTCGATCCTGGTGACGCGAGTGGGAAACCAGCGGCGTGGCATCGGGGTGGACGCCCTCTACAAGCGGCAGGAAATCGTGATTAAGCCTTTAGCTGACTACTTGTCCGGATTGCCGGGAATCGCTGGCGCCACCATTCTTGGCGATGGCCGCCCCGTGCTTATTCTCGATCCCATGAGCATGATCAATCGGTCGCTGGAGCGAGACGCATCAACGAGAAGTGTGCTACCTTGCCAGTAACAAGGGAGATCCGACCCCAACCGACCCATCAGGGTTGTCACCCTTGAGATCCCGCCAGCCCACCGAGACTGAGCACCAACGCCAGAATGCTCACCCTGTGGCAGGACAAGTCGCGATGACTCTTGAAACCAGAACGGAAGCTGTTCGCGCTCTGGAAATGGCAACGAGCGAGCTGCTGACGCTTTCCCTCGCTACCACGAGGGAGATTGAATCGGTGGCAAGGACCTTCGCGGGCCTTGCGGGTCATGCTGACGCGATCTTAAATCTGGCCGCAGCCATGGTCAGGCGCGAATCTTGGTGGCCGAGGACAACTTGACCCATCAGGAAGTTGCCACGGCGTTATTGAAGAAACGCGGATACCGCGCCGATCTGGTGGCCAATGGCGTGGAGGTTCTCGAAAATCGCCATCACCGGCATGCGCGTACCCCTCAGAACCCACGCGCCACTTACCTTCCCCGGCATGCTCTCCACGGCGGGGCATTGGGACCAATCGAGATTTGCCATCTTCTCCCCCTCCTTGCATACTAGCTTTTTACCACAGTTCGGAGGAAGGGTCAGGCGCAGGGTGACGGCTCCAAGGCGTTTCGAGCGGCTACCGGCAAGAAACATGGCGCGATCACGTTTCAAAGTGGACCCTTCGCGGCGGTGGTGAGCTGTGCTTCCAACCGGTCACAGAGCGCCATCAATTCATCCACCTTGGCCCTGTTCAGCACCACCCCGTCGCCTGGTCAGCGCCACTACTTTCATTCCCTGTTCAGCACCACCCCGGCGCTCGTCGCGCCACCCCTCCTCATCTGAGGTGGGGAGCTTTTAGCCGGAACTCCCCTCCTGATTCAGGAGGGGTGGCGCGCCGAGCGCCGGGGTGGTTATTCCTTTTAATTCCAGCATCCGGGTGGTTATTCCCATTAACTCCCCTCAACCGGGGGAGTCAGGTAGTCGCTGATCATGTGCAGCACGCCTTCCAGGTTTTCAAACACCAAGCGGTTCTCAAATCGCAGCACGCGTATATTCACTTTTTTCAGGTATTCCGACCGGCGATAGTCATATTCCGACATCATCGAATTGAAATGCCCCTGGCCGTCAAGTTCCACCACCAGGCGACACTCCGGGCAGTAGAAGTCCAGGATGTAACTCCCCACGCTGTGCTGGCGGCGAAACTTCTTGCCGTTCACCTGCGACCTTTGCAAACTATTCCAAAGACTCGCCTCCGCCGGCGTCAATGCGCTTCGCAGTTCTTTGCGCCGGGGTTCCAGGCCTGAATTGTTGTGGATCTGTTGCATGAGTTTTGCCTCACTGCTGCTTCCCCTTTTTGGCAACAGCGCTTTCCCTTAAGCACTACCTTTTCAGCACCACCCCGTCGCTCAGCGCGCCACCCCTCCTCATCTGAGGAGGGGAGCACTTCGGAACTCCCCTCCTGATTCAGGAGGGGTGGCGCGCCGAGCGACGGGGTGGTTACAGTACATGTCTTACCCTGCTCCTGCGTAAAGCGCCGATTGGAGTTGGTGGACGGCATTCTGGAAACCGGCAAGATTACCGAACGGCCTGATGAGTTCGAGGGGCGGGCCATCCACAATCACTTCGTCTTCGCCCGGTTCAGGGGGAATAGGTTCTCCATCATCGCCGCTGGGGGGCACGTCATCAGGCGGGGTGATGGGATCATCGTCGTGCGGCTCGTAATTCTGCACTGGTTCCCCATCGAAGTCGGGGTCGGCAAAGTGGTTGGTGGCGCCGCGGAAATCCATGATGGTGAAGTAGAACTTCTTCGTCTCCTCATGGACGCGGGTGCCGCGCCCGACGATCTCAGAGCCGTCGGCGCGCTCGATGGTCTTGGATCTGGTGCTGAGCTTGGCCATTGCCGCGCCGAAGGGCCGGAAATCGTTCACCATGGTCTGGTCAACGAGGACGTTACGGTCGGCAAGGAAAAGAATCCGCTTCTTGCGGCCCGCCTTCCATAATCACCAGATGATTTGAAAGGCGGTGTAGGTCTTGCCGGTGGCGGACCGTGCGGTACTCCGACGGCATCCCAAGGACCTCTTATATCACGATTATAAGGCACGTCGTTCCAACAAAACCGATAGCGTGACCTCGCTCGTCTTTTGATCCGTTTTCCATTTTTGATCCTTCCTCAGCGTAGGCGTGCCGGGCCTCGTGGGGGCCGCCCATGGCCGCAATGTATCACCTGGTGTGCGATTTCGCGCGACCTATGGAAGGCGCTGAGCCTGGATACCTCTGTGGGTAGAGCCACTGCCGAGGAACCATCTTGCAACCTGGGGTTATTTTCTACCTCTAAGAATTGCGGCCATCAGGCGAGGACTGCGCCGTCCGTGCATGACTGCGACAACCCACAAAGGCTTTTCCTCCGGCGCGTAGGCAATCAGGTATTCACGCCCCAGAGTGAAGCGCAGAGGCCGTGAGGTAAGGTCCGGGCGTCGGTGGCCCTGATCAGGAAATGGAACCAATCCGCGAATGGCGTCAAAGATTTCTGTTATGACCCGGTCAGCGGCATCCGGGTTGTCCTGTGCAATGTAACCGCGTATGTCGTCTAGGTCCGCGTAGGCTTCCGGGTGAAGCGCATGCCCGCTCCTGCCGGACGGTTGCGCTGCGCTTCGGTTTTCGCTTTCAGACGGGCAAAGGCTTCCTCGCCGTCAATGGGCGTCACCCTGCCGCTTTTCAGGTCGTCATAACGGCTGTTGAGCATGTCCCGCGTCTCAAGCAACTCCTCAACGTATGCCGCCGTGGCGGCCTCCACAAGGTCATCAGTCCTGCGTCCGCTCTGCGCGGAGAGGTCTTTGAGTTTCTTTTCCGTCCCGGGCGTGAAGTGCACTTCCATGCCCTCCAAGATAACGGAAAACCAGTACTTGAGCAACGGCAAAACCGCGGGGTGTCGTTAGTATGTCATCTGTCCGGTTCAATTAGCACGTGATCTGTCCGCTGAAGGCGGCGGGGAG
>Ga0182030_10011706_pt1 | contig 17667 bp, 8 predicted proteins | sample 812S3MmetaG_FD_121299 | JGI IMG/M metagenome (GOLD analysis project Ga0182030, IMG submission 121299) | Permafrost microbial communities from Stordalen Mire, Sweden - 812S3M metaG (Illumina Assembly) | ecosystem: Environmental > Terrestrial > Soil > Wetlands > Permafrost | place: Sweden...
CGATCGCTCGGGCCGCCTCGAAAGAGTGGGTCACGATGCCCGTGGAGACGATCCCGACCCGCCGCGGACAACGGGTGAGCCCTGCAACCCCACGGTCGGGGTACTCCACCCCGATTTCGTCGACCCACCCGCGATTGGTCCATACTGCTGTCGGAAGTCGGAGCAGCCGCCAAAGTTCGTCTTGCCATTGCTGAACCAACGGCTTCGGCGCCAGTACGAGTACCTTTCCACCGCCCCAAAGGGCCATCAGCTTTGCTGCCAGCGCGAGTTGCACTGTCTTGCCCAGCCCCACCTCGTCGGCAAGGACAAAGCGCGCCCCAAGGCGTTGGTGTTCGGAAAATGCCCAATGCACGAACGCTTTCTGATGTGCCCAAAGCCCGTTGCCGCGTCTGTACACGGGGAGCTCCACGATGGGAGCAGCCTCTGGGAACACGGCCTCCGCTCGCCACGATCGCACATCTGGAATAACCGTGCGGTGCGAAAGTCTCTGGACGTCTTTCACGACTGCTTCTGCCAGCTCCACCGCGTCAGGAGCGCCCCAGAGCGCATCGAACTCCTCTTGCACCCAGGCGATGCTGTCCTCCCCGTCGTCTGACCACACGAGCTCGTAATTGAGCGCCCACCCCGACTTGGTCTCATTCGCGCTACCCAGGAAGGCGAGCTTTGAGCCGTCTGGGCGCGTTATAACGCCGGCTTTGCCGTGTACTAGACCGAAACGTTCGTCCGGGAGCACACGAACGGTGAGCTTCCCGGATGACAGCAATTCGTAAAGCCGCTGTAGGCGCGCCCTGAGCCCGGGCGCGATCTCGTCTGGTACGGACTCGCACCACTCGCGGTACATGACAAGCTTCGCCGCCTTCGCGGTAGCGACATCAAGGGGCTGAAGCCCCGAGTTGCACACCACCCGGACTGGTGCCGACCCGTCCATCGTTTCCAGCGCCTCGCCGGCGACTTCCAGAATCGAAGAGCTGAAGTAGCCGGCGATCCGGTCATACGCCTTTGCGCCTACTAAAGCGTCGCTCAGCAGAGGTTCGAGCGAAGCTCGCCGGGATGAATAACGTTGTAGGCCCATCAGACACGAGCCGATCTAAACACTGTCGTTCTCGACAGCTCCGGCCAGCAACCGGGCCGCTGCCACGTCTCCGGCCCAGTGCCTCATCGAGGCAGGGGGCTTCGACGCGAGGAACCGAAGAAGCTGAACGATCGTCTGGCGCTGGTCCCAGTAGCCTGGCAGGTCTTGCTTAAGGTACTGGCGTGCCTCGCGTGGGTCTTTGTCCCGGCCAGTGACGAAGACAGCGAACAAAACGGCTCTGAGCAAGGAGCCGGCAAAGCCGTCCCCTCCCAGCTGCTGCCCCTTGAGCTCGCTCGGCGTCTTGAGCCGCGTTTGGTTGGCCGTGCCACTCGCGAGCAGTGCCCGGTACTCGCGGACGCCAAGTCCCCGGGCGAACTCCTGGTAGACGCCATCTCGGTACTCCCCGTGTGACTCGACCTCGACCCCCTTTAGGTAAAGGCGCTCCTCTGGCCCAAGCCGTCGCCAAACCAACCCATCGAGCCCGTCCGGCACGAGGAAGTCCGAAGCGATCTTGACACCGCTCTCGATCAGCCTTGCAAGTGGAGACGGCGCCTCGCCCCTCTGGCGGTCACGCTGCAGCTCGTGCTGGACGTCGACCTCCGCTATTGACTCGTAACCGGTCATGACCCTAAGCGCCGCTGCATAAGCTGCGAGCTGGTAGTCTGCGTCGTCGAAATTTGGTTCGTCTTTCGGGTCCAGTTTCAGCATCTCTCGCAGCTGCCGTTGTACCTCGGCGCGGATCTCGGGGTAAAGGTCACTGAGGTCGCCCCGCTTCCCACCGTGCCGCTTTCGCAAAACAAGCAAGACAGTGCCTTGAACGTAATTCCCTTGCTTCAAACCTCCACTTCCCGTTTCAGTTGCTATGGTCCAAGCAGCGGTCACCTGAAGCCCCGCCGCCCACAGTACGAGGGCCACGTCGGCCCAGACCTCTGCATCCTGATGAGTAAACATCACCACTTGGACGCCGTGGTCCGGCATGTTCGAAGCCAAGTGCCCGTAGCACTCGACCATTGCCTGCCTAAAAGTCTGGCCCTTGCCAGCTACAGCCAAGGCCCGCTTGCTGTCTGTATACCAGTCGGTAAATAGCTTCGGGATTTGCTTTTCGTACCAAGCTAAGAAATGTTCGGACAGTTCCTCGTAATTGATCGCGTCTGCATAGCCGGGGTCGGTTATCCACATGTCCCCGGTCCACGATACAGAGCGCGCATCCTTAGCTTCTACGGTCGCATTACCGGTAACCTGCGACGCTTTGATCCGAGCACACCAAGTGTCCTCTAACGTGGCAAGGGGGCGACAACTATAGTTGTTCAGAGTATTGAACGCCTGGTTATAGAAAGTATTCTTGCCGCCGCCTATGCCGCCCCCTTGCAGCGGCAACCATATCGAAAGGCGACTGTTCCAGTCCACGAGGCGGCCAATCATGAGTAGGAGGGCGCGGCTTTCGGGATCGTCTTCGTTGGCGCCCGCCTCCGCAAGCAGCCCGTTCAGAAGGAGTTGGCGAGGATTGAAAAGGTGGTGCCAATAGGTCCAGCCACGCTCACGCTGAAGGCGAGTCGTCTCCGAGCCGGGTTCGATCCGCCGGCTTGGTATATAGCCGTGCTCTTGCCATCCGCTAAAGCGTTCTTCCAGGAGCCCTAAGGTCCTCTTCTCGCTCTCCAGGTCTTCCGCTGTAGGCGCCATGTAGTGACGCTCTCTCGTCTTCGGGTCCAGCCACCGGACGCAGTAGAGCCGCTCCTGGTACACGTCGCCTTCTCTGGGGACTATGTCGTTGGCTCTCCAGAGCCGCAACCCCTCGCGTCCCCGGAGCTGCTCAAGGCTCGTGGACTGCCGCTGCTCGGGCGGGAGCCAGGCGCCGTCTCTGTCCACGGGGCTCCGCACGCCGCCGGCTGATGTGCCCTCATTCGCGGCTCGTTCGAGCTCGGCCGCCGAGGCACCTTCCTGCACCTCGATAGCGAAACGCTTCCCGGCAGGCTCCGGCACAAGACGCGCCACGACGTTAGTTTTGGTGGCGATAACCCATGAGGGCGCGAGCGGGACCAACCAACCACTGGAGGGATCTCGCACCTCGGAGCAATACAGGTAAGCGTCGGCCACCCATCCCGACGAGTTTCGCTCTATCCCCCACGCGTCCACCTGTGCCCGTAGCTTGGCGAAGCTGCGCTCCTGTGCCGCTCGGACACGCTTGACCGCTTCCTCCCCGCCGCCCACAACGTTGAGGGCTCCCCACGTCAAGAGGGTTGCGACCGGGCTCAAGTCCGAGCCGTATGCTTCGCAGCCCAGCCGAGCGGCCTCGAACGGCATCGACCCGCCACCGCAGAACGCATCCCCTACTCGTGGCGTATGCCCAAACCTGCGCTCTCCCAGTTCCACAATCAGGTCGGTAAGCGTGCTCGCCCTTGTCCCTAGATGCCGGTTGATCCGCTCCCACGCTGCCGGGCTAGGACCGTCTATTTCTTCCGGCCGGGCGCAGTGCCTTAGCTTCGCGTCGTAACCCATGCGTTTGAAGGCGAGAGATTCGAGCCGGTGCCGCTCGTCCCTCGACACTTGCTTGGCCCATTTGGGTTTGCCGCCCTCTACCGTGAAGTACAGTCCCCGCTCAATTGGGGTCGCCAGCTCGAACACCTCGGGGGCGCTGGGGGCGCTGTCCTGCCGTCTTTCGAGCCCGTCGTCGTCCATGGTCATGAGGGCGAGGAAGACTTCTCGGTCGGTCTCGGGGTCGTGGCTCGCCGGCAGAAGTAGCCCCAGGATGCACGCCCGTACCAGAACCAACGGTTTACGGCCCCACCACTTGCCGAGAGCCGTTAACGTCTGGCCGGCAACTGCTTTACGCTCCTTGTAGCTCTCTTTGGAGAGGCGACTCACCGGCAGTTGGACCTCCATGAACGATCTTGCCTCCCGCGCTCCAACCTCATCCTCGACCGCTCCGAGCGGGACAGCCGTCACTGTGCAGCCCCGTCGACCAGGGTCAGCTGCACGGCTGCTGCACTTAGGGCCTTGCGTGACGTTGCCCGACTGCTCCTTATCCTTGTTGCCTTGCGCACCTCCGTTTGTGGCTTCTGTACTTCCTTAACGTCGACCCACACTGCGCCCGGAGTTGCGTCGAGAGCGGGGTTCTCGGCCAGGGCTATCTTGATCGCCTTCCGCCAGCCGCGGTCGCGGCCGTGTTCGGGATGTCCGCTCGTCGCATTGACCGTCGTGTACAGCCACCACCGCTCCTCAGGCGCCAATCCACGCCAGTTGGCGATCATGTTAGGGATCACGGTAGGGTCCGAATCCTCGACCGCCCAGGCCAGCAACACGAGCTCTTTGCCGAAGTGAGGAGCAAGTAGCGTGTCCCCGGCGTGCCAGGTCGCCCGCTTCACGCCCAGACCCGCCAGCCGATGGTTGAACTCGGCCCGTGCCGGCGCCTCGATCCGCGACCAGCGATAGCTGTCAAGCACCGCCTTCACCTCTCGCCGTCGTTTCGCCGTCTGGTCGGGCGGGAACGCGAACCTTTCCTCGAGCCTGAACTGGCCGGTATCACCGGGACTGGGCGCCACGGCGAAATGGTACGGCGACTCAGCCGGTTCGAAGCCAAAGTCTATAAGGCCATTGCGGGTTATCGCCATCATTGCGCCACCTCGCCAGCTGTGAGCTGCATTTTCAAGTCGGCGACCATCCCTATAAGGTCAGCGCCCGTTTCAAACTCTATCGATTTCACCTGCAGGTCCAGATTGCCGTCGACGACCATGCTCTTCAGCCGATTCGCCTCTTCCGTGACCATACTGGTCGTAAGTAGCAGATCCTCCGAGGACATGAACTGGGTCCACCGCTTGTCATGCATAACCGTCAGCTTTACGCCCCCGAGCATCGCATTCCTCGCTAGGGCTGCTTGCAAGAACGCGTACGATGAAGCAGTGTCGTCGCGGTCGTGGACGTGCCTCCAGCGTGCCCGTTGACGTAGGTCGACGGCTACCTCCTTGCCTGCCTCTGGTAGGTCAAAACGGACGGCCTCCGATTCGGTCCCGTCTGTCTCAGCTGCGGCCAGCACCATCTTCGTTCCGGTAGGCACGATGAAGGGGGCAACATACTCGAGTCCGCTAGTTGCAGGCGACGAGCCGTCCGTGGTGTATTTGATCCTGCCGCTCGGTATGGCCCGCAGCTCGCAACGCCGCTCTTGGTCGTCCTGGTATAGGCGGTGCTTTATAGTGAGCCTGGCCGTCCACATCACCGTTTCGCCCACCCTTTCGGGCTGCTTACTGTCGAGGGCGAGGAACCACAGGCGGGTCGCCGTAGTTGTGAAGTCGTATTTCTCAAGCCGTTCCGACAAGGCTGTCGCTGGCCCCACGTCGCTCATGACCACGACGTCTGCGTTGAGAGGTCGCACACGCAAAGTGACTTCACCCGTATCGTCATTTCGGTCCAGTTCCTGAATCGAGACCAGCGGGGCTGGCGCTGGGAAGGGACCGCACTCGACGAAGTTGCCATGGATCCTCCAGATGTCCCGCTTCACCAGCTCGTCACGCAGTGCTTCGAGGGCCTTGGGGTGGTGCCACACCCACGACGGGTCCGTGGCGGCGCGCTTCTTGAGCTCAGACCAGGCGACTTCTTTCACCCCTTCTGGCCACAGCTTACCGTCAACCAACGTCCGGAACCCATCTGCCCTCAGGTCTTCTCGGTACTTGAAGGCGTCCTTCAGGGCGCTCAGTACTTGCTGCTCGCCATGGTACTCGTTCGCCACGTACTTGGGGTCTACTTCCAGCTGGGTGAGCCCGGACTTGGCCGGGTAGAGGAGTGACTGGAACGTTTCTCTACAAGCCTGATAGAACGCAGCCTCCTTCTTCATCTGCAATCCAGTCGCATTGACCAGCTGGGGGTCGTCCTCGCGGCGCTTCTCACTGCGCATCTCGTCCACTATTAGGCGTATCGCCTTCAGCTCTCGAGCTCGCTGAAGAACCATTTCGTAGCTCTGCCCCGCCCCCGTTAGGAAGCCGACCCGGTTCCGGTACTGCTGGTGTTGCCAGAAGTTATCGATCTCCTGTCTCGCTCCCGGGGATGGACGGAAGACTATTAACGTCACCGAGTCCTGCTGGAGATCGATTTGGTCGAGTGGCGGCAGTGGGATGACCTGTTGGTAGCACGATCCAAGCTCAGGCGTGAACATCTCCCTTACCTGATTTCGTAGCTCTTCTTCCGCCACCTCGCGCGCATAAAAGCCCCTCGTATAGGCCTCCATTTTGGCAACTAGGTTCTCTACGTTTCGGAACAACAACTTGCCGTCTGAGGTGGGATGGAGGTACCAGGCCGTCGCCTGAAGTTCGTCGATGATATGTCGGAGTCCGCTTAGGTCACGGTCGGGCCGGGCCAAGTACTGACCAATTTCGGAGCGCGTGAGCCCGAGCGTCGGGGTGACTGCTTCGGAAAGGGAGGAGAGGAAGATCAGCTTCGCCACGTCCTGTGCTTCCTCCGTCCGCCCCTTGTCGATCTGTTCTGCCATCGACGACCCGCCTTCGGCGGCGATATCGTGAGCAACAGCCACCTCCAAAGATGGGTTGATTTGGCGGATCTCGCCCAAGATCCTGGCGTCGTGCAAGTCCAAGTCTTCAGCGCCGATCAAGTAACGCTGCGTCGCCTTTCCGGACTCCCAAAGGTCCGCAACCGCCAGCCGCATGATGCGTATGAGGGCACGAGTTTGCTGGAATCCCGGGTTCTCCTTGAAACGAGCGTAAAGGTCGCGGATCGCCGGGTTGAAAGGGTAGCATTCTGTAATGTCGGCACGCACCTGGTGTGGTGAAGCCGCGGTTACATCCATGAGCTGGGCCTGCTCCATCGCCGTCATGTAGCCGTCGGCGACGCGCGCCACCTCCTCTGGCGGCGCAGCAGACTCGAAGAGCCGGACGGTGAGGACGTGGTACAGTTCGTACTTATTGAGCTGGACTGGGTCGATGCGCACCACGCCACCCCTGCTGGCCTCTTTCTCCAGGTTCCCGAGCGCCTCGCTGAGAGCGGCGCTTCCAGAGCTGTAGGCCTGGCCCCTGAGGTCCGTGAGGACTAGGCAAACATTTGGCAGCTTGTTGTTGCGAATAGCTTCAAGCAGATTTGCCAAGGCTGTCGTTGTGATCGTGTCGAGCGTCGTCGCTCCGACCGGTACCGCGCGCGCCGCTTCAAAGTAAGGTGGGAGTTCGTCCAAGAGGATGAGGAGAGGTTCACCCCGGAGCAGCGAGACCCAATCTTGTGGGCCGGGCGGCTTGAGAGGTGCATAAAAGTCCCTGAACGCGTCTCTCTTGTTGAGTGCTTCCGCGATCTCACCCCAGATGCCAAAAGGTGTGTGCGTCTTCCGGCCCGAGAAGGCAACGACGCGTACGGCGCCGAGGGGACCGGGCGAGTAGAAACCTCCTGTGGCGTTGGCACGTATGTGCGGGTACTTGGCCAGCAACCCCAATGCAATCAAGTTGTGCGTCTTGCCACCACCCATGGATTGGCTAAGAAGAAAGGCCCCCGGTCCTTCAGGGGATTTGCCCTCGAGCCGCATGAGGCCCATTTGTAAGAGCTGCTTCATACCCTCTGTGGGGAAGTTCTCCTCGAAAAACACATGGGGGTCGATCGAGTCGAGCTCCTCCAGGCTATATACGGTGTCCAATCCGGCCGACGCGAACACGGATTTCCTTGGCTGACAAATGTCATAAAGTGTCTTCATTTACCCTCTCCCAAAAAATGCCCTAACTCGTCGGGTTGCGTACGCATCGCCGTGGCGGGGGGGTCGGGCTCGACGAACACCTAAGCCTCCACCTTTACCACTCGCTCGGACAGCCTGTTGGTGTACGCTCCCAGCTCCCTCACAGTTACGTCACTCGTCTCCACCGCCACAAAGCGTAGAAGGTTGCTGTGACGGTTTCCTAGACCCTTGGGACGCCAGAAGCTCGGTCATAGGGTCGTCTGCGGCGATCCTAGACCTGTCCGTCGGACGAGCGTTGCCGGAACATCGAAGGCGAGAGCACGTCGCCGAGCTTCACCTAGCCTCGACAGGGGCCCCAGCTTGTCTAGCCGACGGCCAAGCAGCCGCCTCGGTGCGTGCCCCTGTCTGTATGTGTGTGTATCAGGCGACGTCAACGCCTTGGTCGCTTGCTCGCCTGCGACGCTGTCCACCAGGTCCTCACATCCAGGGTCACCGCCCGTCAGGAACTGGGTTCCCTCAACCTAGTTCCATGGGCATGGTAGAAAGTATCGAGTCACCGTCCCTCGGAACGTTGGCGGTCTTTGCGGCTCGGGAGTTGGACAGGCGGTTGCGAAGGTGGTGATGTGGCCATCTTGGGGCCGCGCGATTTCGGGACGTTGCACCACGCGACTACGGCAAACGTCCTGGCGAGAGGGCTGGCACCAGCCTGCTCACCTCAGTGGAGCCTGGCCGGGACAAGCCTAACGGCTGGAGGGCCCGGCGGCTAGAATGATTGAATGAGCGATCCCGTTCCGGAGGGCCCGGGGACAGAGCATCCAGCGATCGCCGCGATGCAGGTACGGGCGAAGGTTGCGCACGAAGAGGTGATACGGGCCCGCGCCGCCCTCGAGGCGGCAGAGCGGGAACAGGCGTTCTGGGATGTCCTCGGGGGTCATTTGGCACGCGGGGAGATGGCGAGCGTTCTCGTTTTGCTTGACCGCAACCGGGAGTACACAACCGCACTCGAGGCCAAGCGCGACCCGGGGTCGCAGGAGCTGGCCTCCTTGCGCCACGACGCGCACGAATACGCCGTCTCAAGCGCCAATTCCCTTGGGAGGACGTTCCCTGAGGCGGCTCAACGCGCCGGTCTGACGATCGACCCGTCCTCACGACATCCTCGGTACACCTTCCAAGGTGGCTTCATACGCCTTGAACTCGACGAAAGGCGTCTTCTCGCGAAACTTCGGACCCGCGAGGGCGATGAGCGGGAGTACGGGCTCGACCTCGACCTGCTGGTCCGCGCCCTTGGCGAGGAGGTTACCCGGCTCTTCGACCGCGACTTCAAGCCCGATACCTTCCTTCGCAGCCTTCATACCGCGTACTCTGCCGTGCTCCGCGCCGAGGATCTCCCCGAAGGCACCGAGGTCCCGATCCGCAAGGTGACGCATCGTCTCGGCAAGAATCTCAATCGGTTCTCCGGAGATGAGTTCAACGTCGACTTGGCGCGAGCGATCCAGTCAAATCACACTTCGATCGACCGGATGCAGCTCCACCTCAACCACACACGCAATACACGACAGGGGATGCTGCTTTATGGTTTGGAACAGGGTGGCTATGTCGGTTTCGTCAGTTTCAAGCGAGAGGAACGCTGATGAGCTCGGCCACCCTTGACTCGGTAACCGCTCTAGACATCATCGAGAGCCTTCGAAACGGCATACCTCCGCAGCGCTTCGTTTCCACTTACGCGTCGGGCAACGAAGACTTCCTTGCCAACGTGCGGAAGCGACAGCTCGAGACCGCCAGTCGGCGCGGACGCATACGGTTCATCAGCGGCTCTTGGGGTGCCGGGAAGACCCACTTCCTCCGCCTCCTGAGAGAGGAGGCGTTCGCCGCCGGCTACCTCGTATCGACCGTCGAACTGAGCGCCGACGCCACTCCGTTCAACAAGTTCGAACAAGTCTTCTTCGAGATCGTTAGGCAGATCACGTCGCCCGAGATGTACCGCGAGGGGGACCTCACAAGGGCGGCGCCGTTTGGCGAAGTCCTGCGCCGGCACCTGTTCGGCGAAGCTGACGCGGGGGCCGAAGTCGTACAACACGATCGGTTCCAACAGATGCGCGAAGAGCTGATGCGCGCCAGCGATCTTGATATCGACTTCCGAAGGATGATCGTTCACTACTGGGAAACTTTCCTTCCCGAGGGCGCAGACCCGGCGGCGCTCGAGGAGCGGAGAGGCCAGATCCTGCAGTGGTTTGCCGGCGAAGGCACCATCGGTCTGTACCGCCGGGAGTTCGGCGTGCAGAAGGTCGTAAGCCGGGCGAACGCTCGGTCGATGCTCCAGTCGTTAAGCCGGTTCGCTATTGATGCAGGACACCAAGGACTGGTCATCCTGCTCGATGAGGCAGAGATGACGCACTCGATCCTCCGGAGGTCCAGCCTCAGGCAAGCCCACAACAACCTGCTCCACCTCATCAACAGCATCGAAGAGAGCGAAGGGCTCTTCCTCGTCTACGCAGCCACTCCAGACTTCTTCATAGACGACCGCTACGGAGTCACCATCTACGGTGCACTTTCTCAGCGGATCGGACGTCCCGAGGACCGGCCTCCACGAGCTCTCGACCGGGTCTGGAACCTGGATGCGTTGCAGATCTCTCCTCACGATTTCCTCAACGCGGCGTCGAAGATCAGAGGTATTTACCTCACCGCCCTTCCCGAAGTCGCTGACGGCCTCATCTCCGACGACGCGCTGCATGAGTATGTGACCAAGCTCGTCGCGCAACACCCTGCGTTCAGCCCCGTGAGCAAATGGCGCGTGGTTGTCAGTGGCACCGTTGGTGCGCTTGTCTCGTCGGCGGAAGGCGAACCCCTGCGGCCACCCGACCAGGCCTACGAAGACGTCATGGCTCGGCTCCGTGGCCAGTGACAGGGTTGGCTTGCTCGGCCGGGCAGAAGCGGCCTCGATCGTCGAGAGCTTACGCTTCGGCGTCCCTCCGGTGGGCTTCGTCCGCCCGTTTACCGTCGGGCGCACCGACGAGCTCGAACGGCTAGAGCGGTCGCTCCGCACTGCCACAAGCGAGCGCGGGGCGGCGCTACTGGTCAAGGCGAACTATGGAGCTGGAAAGAGCCACCTGCTCCAGGTCATTCGCGAAATGGCTCTCGAGGCCGGCTACGCCGTCAGCCTGGTACAGGTCAATGCGCTCGAGGGGGTCCGTTTCAACCGGATGGACACGATCATGGGCGCCGTCTGCGCTCGGGTCGAGCTACCGGAAGCCAGTGGCATTGGCGTCGGACGGCTGTTCGACGTATTCAAGAACCGCGCCACGAACACGGTGGAGTCGGAGGCGGTTGCCTGCAACGGCACGTGGGACTATTCGGACTACCTCTCGTCGCCCGGCCTTTACGCCGGTCTGCGGGCGTGGTGCAACACCGAGGACCAGGCAGTACGGGACTTCATCGAGGACTGGCTGGCCAATCCACCGGCATACCGAAGCCAGAGGAAGCTCCTGTACAAAACGCTGGTGGCAGATCTGAGGGCGATGTTCCGCGACTCCCGCGCTGAGTGGCAGTTCTACGCCGACGAAGTGTTCCAGTTCCATACGGGAGGTCACCGGAACGCATGGAGCGCCCTCGGTGACCTCGATCTAATCGCGCGTTCATCGGGGCGGCGGGGTCTAGTGATCCTCTTCGACGAGTTCGAGGACGTCATCCAGAACCTCAACCGGCGCGATTTTCAAGAGGAGGCCTTCCTCAACCTTTTTCGCTTTTTCGCTGGTGAGCGCTTCCCGGGCATGTCGTACTTCGCCGTCACGCCGGACTTCGTCGCGAAATGCAAAGTTGAGCTGATGTCTCGGGGTGTGGTCGACTTCGACTTCGGCCGCTTCTCTCGTCTTCCGTTCTTCGAGATGAGCGAGATCACTGAGAACGAGTTCCTGGACCTTTCGAGGCGGATCCGAGTAGTGCATTCTGTCGCCTTCGGCTGGGAAGCCCTACGGGCGCTCCCCGATCGCGATCTCTCGCGCCTTGTGAGCAAGCTCTGGTCGGTGCGAACCCCCGAGCGCGTCCGGCTCGCGATCCAGAGCGTTGTCCAGTCCCTGGACGAGCTCCTCGAGGACATCTGACTTGGCGCAGCTCTCGCTAACCGTGGGCCGCGCCTTCTACGGGCAGTTCCCGGATCTCAGAGATATCCAGCGCGGGGCGGTTGACCCGATACTCGCTGGTGCCGACACTCTAGTACTTTCGCCCACCGGGTCAGGGAAGACCGAGGCAGTGACGGCGCCAGTCATCGACAAATACCAGGCGGAAGCGCGCACGTCGGCCGGACCCGTCGTCGTATACGTAACGCCAACGCGCGCATTGGCAAACGACTTGGTCAGACGACTAGACCGTCCGCTCGACCTGCTGGGACTGGTCGCCGGCGTACGACACGGGGAGCGCAACGACCTCAAACGCGCTACTAAGCCGAACGTATTGATCACCACCCCGGAATCCCTTGACGTCATGATCTCCGCGCAGGAGCCAGCTCTTCGGGACGTGCGCGCTGCCGTTCTCGATGAGGTTCACCTCACCTACAACACGCAGCGCGGCCTACAGCTCGCAGTGCTCCTCCACCGGCTCGAGCGACTCGTGGGTCGAGAGGTCCAGGTGTGTGCGCTGTCAGCAACTGTCGCCACCGAGGCGGAGATTTGGAGCTTCCTGAGGCCTGGTCACGCCGTCGCAACCGTTCGCGACGACTACACGCGACCCCTTGATGCAGAGATCCGTACTGTGCAATCACCGGCCGAAGTGGCGGCGATCCTGGAGCCCCTCGCAGCAACATTCAAGCTCAAGGCGCTTGTCTTCGCGAGCTCGCGTCGGGAGTGTGACAATCTTGCCGCTGCTCTCGCCGCGCGTCCCGCCCTAGAGGGCCGCGTGTTCGTGCACCACTCATCGCTGAACCGCCAAATGCGACTCGACGTCGAACGACGGATGCAAGAAGCGTCTTCTGCCGTGTGCGTCGCCACGAGCACGCTCGAGCTCGGGATCGACATCGGTGACGTTGACCTTGTCGTCCTGTACGGGCCACCGTTTGGCTGGGAGTCATTCGTTCAGCGAATCGGCCGCGGGAACCGTCGAGGAAGTAAGGCGAACGTGCTGTGCCTTGCCGCACCTGGGCAGGGTCCGCCATTCGCGCAACTGCTTTCCTTTGAAGCGCTGATCTGGCAGGTGCGCGGACTCCGCTTGGAGCAGCGACCCGCTATGGAGTTGTACGGGGCGGCCGTCCAGCAGGTGCTCTCACTTGTGCTCCAGGGATCAGGCGGGTACCAACGAGTCGAAGAGCTTTGCGAGTCCTTCGGGCCATGGCCCCACCTCACCAACGAGGTGATCGAAGAGGCGATCGGCGAATTGGTCGGGACGGACTTTCTTCGTTCGCACGGGTTCCTCAACCGGGTTGGCGCCGGGCCGCCGCTTCATCAACTGCGCGATCTTGGTGTCGTCTGGGGCAACTTCCCCGCGAGCAGTGGTACGGTCGCCCTACGCACGTCGGGACGAGAGATCGGTTCCATCCCTGTCGCGAACCTCGCTCGCGTTCGACCGGGCGTGTTCATCAGGTTCGCTGGTCGACGTTGGCGGGTCCTCCGGGTGGGGCGCGATGCCATCGAGCTCCAGCCTGCCCCGGGTGCCGGCAATGAGCTGGAGATCTCATATGGCGGACATCGGCCGCCTATGGACCCGGTTAATGTCGAGGCGATGTTGCTGCTCCTCCGCGAAGGCATTCCGCATCCCCAGATGCCGGCGGGCGAAGCCGAGCGGTTCCGGCAGACCGTCGCGCGGACCGGGCGCCACCTTGTTGAAGGGGCACTCCCCGTCGCTCACGACAGCGGCCGCTTCATCTACTTCACCTTCGCTGGCCGCATCCTGAACGAGGTCATCGCGATCCAGAGCGGGTCAACGGGCTACCGCGCGAGCGAAGTCGTCCTCGAGTCGGCGGACCAGGTCGACTTCGCCGGACTCCCGGCAGATGTTGCGACCTTATTGCCCATTGCTCTCCCACTATTGTCAGTCCCCGACGGCCTCACAGTCTTTCAACAGCTCTTGCCGACAGCTCTGCTAGACCGCGAACTCTCCGAGCTCTGGCTCAAGTCGCCAGTCTATGCGAGGTCGCTGCTCCGGCTGCGCACGAGCGCAGAGAGGGTCGTCCTCTTGCAGGAGCTCGAAGAGATTGCCTTCTAGCGGCCAATGACCACCCGAACCCGTCACCTTGGCCACGTTGTGGAGACTCTGCGGTGAGAGTCGTGCAGGGTGGGCTCCGCATTGCGGCGAGCGACCTCGCGAACTTCCTTGCGTGCCGACACCTCACTCGCCTCGATATCGCGGCCGCGTACGGACTCGTGAAGCCGACGTTCTATTACGATCTCGGTGCCGAAGCGCTCGCACAACGAGGCCGCGAACACGAGGCCCGGGTGCTCGCATCGTTTGCCCGCCGGGGTTGGCGGGTCGAGGACCTCACGGCCGGAGAGAGTGATCGCATCGCGGGCGCTGCTGCGACCGAGAAGGCCATGCGAACCGGCATCGACATCATCTATCAAGGCACGCTCCTCGTGTCGGGTCGCTTGGGTCTTCCGGACTTCCTCGTGCGCGCCGATCTACTCGGCCCGTCGATGGCCGGGGAACTCTCATACGAGGTCGTGGAGGCGAAGCTGGCGCGAAGCGCCAAGGCTCGCGCCGTGCTGCAAACGACGTTCTACTCAGCGCTGGTAGCTGACGTGCAAGGCCGCGAGCCGGAGCACATGTACTTGGCCTTGGGTGACGAAGAGCTCCAGCGATTTCGGGTGGCTGACTATGCGGCATATATGCGCCAGGTAGGAGCCTTGCTCTCAAGCTTCACCACTGTCCCGCCTCCCTTCCTATCAGCAGACACTTATCCCGAGCCGGTGGAGCACTGCGCAATCTGCCGTTGGCGCGGGTTGTGTCAGCGACAGCGTCGGGATGACGACGATCTTTCGTTGATCGCAGGCATCTTGACCCGGCAACGGAAGGCGCTGAAGGCTGCCGGAGTCGGCTCACGCCGCGCCTTCGCTGGCTTGGAGACGGTGCCGACCCTGGACCGCGTGAGTACGGACAGCATGGCGAGGGCGCACGCACAGGCCAGGGTGCAGGTAGCCGGCGAGGATAGCGGTCGGCTCGTATGGGAGTTCATCGTTCCGGAGCGAGCGGACGACGGAGCCCTCGCCCCTAACCGCGGCCTGACGGCGCTGCCTCCGCCCTCGGACGGTGACCTTTTCTTCGACATCGAAGGCGCCCGCTACTACTCTGAGGACAGCAAGGAGTACGGGCTGCAGTACCTGTTCGGCATTGCAGACAGCTCGGAGCTCGATCACGAGGGTCGGCCCGTGTATCACGCCTTCTGGTCATTCGACCGGGACGACGAGAAGCAGGCGTTTCAGCGCTTGGTCGACTTCATCGTTGAGCGGAAGAGACGCCATCCGGACCTGCACGTTTACCACTACAACCACTACGAGCCGACGGCGCTCGACCATCTGTCCGAGCTTCATGAGACACGCGAAGACGTCATTGGGCGACTCATGGGTCGCTTCGCGACGCGGGAAGAGGACGTCGACAACCTTTTGCGCGGAAGGGTCTTTGTCGATCTCTACCGGGTCGTGCGGCAAAGTGTGCGCGCATCCATCGAGAGCTATTCCCTGAAGCAAATTGAGGGGTTGTACGAGTTTCGGAGACAGGTGGCGCTACAAGATGTGAACGAGCGCATGGTTTGCTTCGAAATCGCGCTCGACGACCACGGGGCTTCCCGCGACCTTGATTCCCAAAGGTTGATCCAGGGATACAACGAGGACGACTGTCGCTCGACGCTTGGACTCCGCGACTGGCTCGAAGAGCGCCGCGATGATCTGTCTGGCAGTCTTGGCAATGAGGTAATTCCACGACCCGTCCCACCGGAGGTGCCGCAAGCCCACGTGGATGCCGATGTCGAAGCGCTGCGTGAGGCGCTCCTCGCCGGGATCCCAGTGGAAGGTCGGTTGCCTGAGCAAGAAGCGCGAGCTCTAATGGCCGACCTGTTGGAGTGGCATCGCCGGGATGCCAAGCCCGGCTGGTGGAGGTTCTTCCATCTCCACGATCTCACTGACAATGAACTTGTCGGCGAACCCGACGCGATCGCGGGGCTGGAGCTTGAGGGGACGGTCGGTGAGGTCAAGCGTTCCTGGATAGTGCGCTATCGCTTTCCGCCGCAGGAGCACTCGTTCCGTCAAGGTGACCAGGCGGTCGACCCGCGAACAGACAAGCAATGGACCATCTACAGCGTTGACGACGCCGCCGGAACGCTCGACATTCGACGGGGGAAGGAGAACGACAGTGTTCACCCGAGCAGCCTGATCGCGCCCGGACCAATCAACACGTCGAACCACCGCGCGCGACTACGGGACCTCGCTTCGGAAGTCGTAAAGATCGGAGAAGCAACGTGGGGACGCGGTCCTGAGTTCGATCTCCTTCTAAGACGCCGACCAAGGCTTGGTCTAGCCGACTCAACTAGCCTGAGAGAGCGAGGCGAATCCGCAGTTGATGCGGGTCGGCGAATCGCGGTTGCCCTCATCGAGTGTCACCTCCCCATACAGGGTCCCCCCGGTACTGGGAAGACCTACACAGGAGCGAAGCAGGTCTCAGACCTCGTCGCGCGCGGGCGTCGCGTCGGTGTAACCGCGAATTCTCACGCGGCAATCCGCAACCTGCTCAATGAGGCTGCTGAGCAGAACGAGCTCGGGCGGCCGTTGCTCATCGCGCAGAAGCCCGACGCGGAAGGTGTTTTCGCCAGTCCGTACGCGACTAGTTACGCGCACGGTGGGCAAGTCCTGAACGCGATCCACGCCGGCGAGGCTGAGGTCATCGGTGCAACAGCTTGGTTATGGACGCGCGAAGACTTCCGGGACACCGTGGACGTTCTCATTGTTGACGAAGCGAGCCAGATGTCCCTCGCAAATGCGCTCGCGGCAGCACACGCGGCTCCGAACCTGGTCCTTCTCGGAGATCCTCTTCAGCTAGGCCAACCCAGTTCGGCTGCCCACCCCCCAGGCGCTGGTGTCTCGGCGCTCGAGCGGGTTCTTGGCGACGCCACGACGATGCCGGAAGACCGCGGCCTCTTCCTGGAGCAGACGAGGCGCATGCACCCAAACGTGTGCACCTTCACGTCAGAGGTGTTCTACGAAGGTCGCCTCGAGGCCCTCCCGGTCCTGGCCAATCAGACTGTCCTTGGACCCGGCCCGCTTGTAGGTTCGGGACTTCGGGTTGTCGACGTAGTCCACTTTGGGAACGACGACTCCTCACCAGAGGAGGCACGGGTTGTTGCTGAGCTTCTCATGCAGCTGAAGGACCAGGAATGGCGGACAGCAACCGGCGAGATCGGGCTTGTTGGCTTGGAAGGAGTGCTCATCGTCACACCCTTCAACGCCCAGGTCCGGGAGATCCAGGAAGCACTTCGAAGCCAAGGCTTAACACGTGCCCGGGTCGGAACGGTAGACAAGTTCCAAGGTCAGCAGGCGCCGGTCGTTATCTACTCGACCGCGTCCTCTACCGCAGAGGACGCACCGCGCGGAATGGAGTTCCTGTACGACCTGCGACGGCTCAACGTGGCGACCTCACGCGCTCGATGTCTCGCCATTCTGGTGTCGAGTCCCGAACTGGTGCGCGTTTATTGCAGTACGCCGCGCCAGATGGTGTTGGCGAGCGCGTTATGTCGGTTCCGAGAACTTGCAACCTCGCACGTCATAGAGCATCGCTGCCAATGGCGATAGGTCGGCGATCGCCGCCACGAACGACGGAAAGCCGACTTCAATCGTCTCGGCGCGCCCCGAGTTGAGTCCCAACAAGTGGTGTACGAGGGGGTGAGCTGAGGGAGGATCCCCCACTCGCGACGGTCACCGCGTCAACCTCAAGAAGCAGTTTCCAGACAAACCACTTGAGGAGGATCACG
>Ga0182030_10011708_pt1 | contig 17666 bp, 19 predicted proteins | sample 812S3MmetaG_FD_121299 | JGI IMG/M metagenome (GOLD analysis project Ga0182030, IMG submission 121299) | Permafrost microbial communities from Stordalen Mire, Sweden - 812S3M metaG (Illumina Assembly) | ecosystem: Environmental > Terrestrial > Soil > Wetlands > Permafrost | place: Sweden...
GCGAATTCAAAGAGCGCATGAAGGCTGACTACGGGATTGATTTGTAATGACCGTTCTCACCCGCCGCCATGTCCTCGCCGGCGCCGCAGCCACGGTAGCCGCTGCCGCATTGCCGGCGGCTACCGCGGTGTCCGAGGACTACGTCATGACGCCGGCCGTGGCAAAGTTGCTGGCTGATATGGGCGCGCCGTGGACCGGCATCACATGGGGCGGCATGCCTCCGAGCCGCCCGTGTGCCGTCTGGTGGGAAGATCGCATGCATGCGCTGCTTTGGAAGCGCGTGAACGGTCGGTGGGCATGCCTCGGATCTATCGTTGATCCGGTTGACACCATGATCGGGGACGGCGGCGCGCCGGGACTTGAGACGTATGTGCAAGCAGTGCCGAGGTGGGACCTGGTTGCACTGAATGATTTGGCCGAAGACGAAACCGACGCCCGCGAGGATTGATACGTTGCGCCTCTGGATACATTCAGACCTGCACATGGAACTGACGCGCGGCTGGGACCTGCCGGCCGCGGGAGATCGGCCGCATTACGACGTGCTCGTCATTGCCGGCGACCTGATCACTCGCATGGAGCGCAGTGTCGCTTGGATTCTTGAGCGCGTCACCGATCGTCCCGTGATCTATATCGCCGGCAATCATGAATTCTACCGCTGCGACATCGACCGTACCGTCGAGAAGGCGCGCGCTCTTGCTGCCGGCACCAACGTCCACGTTTTGCAGAACGATACGGTTGAAATCGACGGCGTGACCTTTATCGGTGCGACCTTCTGGACGGACTTCAATCTGTTCGGCGACCCCGAATACGCCATGATGGTGGCTGCCGAGGTGATGAACGACTACCGCAAGATCCGGATCCGCAACTACGAACTGCGGCTGCGCCCGAAGCGCACGCTGGCACGGCACCAGGAATCGCGAGATTTCATTGCCCGCGAACTACGCAAGCCCAAGACCGGCCTGCCGAGTGCCCGCAGAGCGCCAATGAAATCGGCGGAGTGCTGGCGGGCGCGCTCGGAATCGGGGAGGCGTTCCACAGCACCGTCCTCTGGGACAAGCTCGCCTGCCGGAGAACTTCGAGATTGTCGGCCTTGTCGCCGGGTGCGACGACGCGGGCGAGATCGACCTCGCCTGTCTACCGGCGGCATACTGGCTGCTGCGTCTCGGCAATCTCGGACAGGCAGCGCTTTGGACGATCGTACTTCTGCCCTACGAGGATCCGAACTTGGTTTCCCTCTTCCTCCAGGACGCGGACGCGGCAGAAGCGGGCAATCTGCCGATACAGATACTCACCAAGCCCGACCGAATCGGTCGCAAGAAGGCGCAAAACGCCGCGCACTGGTCCGACGATCGCGGCTTCCGCACGACCATAATCGAGAGCCGTTTCGCCGAAGGCGGTTTCCGCTCGGCTGGCGAGCCGGGTTTGGCGCTGGTCGGCATGGACAATCTTGCGACGCGCCGCGCCGCCGCCGGCTCCAATTTCGACCTCGTCCTCGACGCTGGTCTCGGCGCCACGGCACCGGAGATCTTCGACATCCGGGTGCATGGCTTCCCGGGCGCTCACCCGAATCGGCAGCGCGAGGGCAGGCTAGTTCGGGGGTGACGAGACCGCTGCCGTAGGTAGGCGGTCCGCGCATCCCTCGAGGGAGGAACTTCGGCTCCCGCGTCAGTATCTGAGGCTCGATGCCGGGCCAGGAAGGCGGGTCGCCGTCGAAGACCGCCGGATACCTCAGCTTAAGGCCCTGCCACTACACGCGGCAGACCGCCAACCTGCTTGGCGGCGACCTCGAGCAAATTCGAATTCGGGGCAGGGGGCCAGCCTATTGAGCCGATTTGTCCGCGACGAACGCCTTCTTTGGCGAAGTCGGAGACTGCTATAGTTACGTCGTGGTGAGTCGTCGGCTACAAGTCTGCTTTTTAACCTACCCTACCCTCCTTGTTTGGGCGAAAAATGGTCAACGAAATCCCGGCTGGCGAGATATGGCCGACGCCGTCCTTGATACGTGCGGCCCGCGGCCTGGTCGGCATCGACCAGGCGACGCTTGCAAAGAGCGCGAAGGTCAGCCGAAAGGCCGTCATCTCCCTAGAGAATGATGACTCGGAGCAGATGGACTACCGACGCGTGGCAGTGTTGGCGAAGTTGGCGGCGGCGCTCGAAAAGAAGCACGGTGTGGAATTCACGAAGCCGACATCGAGCCGAGGCGAAGGCGTTAGGCTCACGAAGCCAAAGGGCACCTGAGGCGCCGGGTGCCCTTCTGAGGACGAGACCCCGAAGCGGCTTGAATTCTAGTCCATCGCACTGTCCTCTCAGGTGATTTGGCCTGGGAACAAGGGATTGCTCATCGACCAGAAGAAAACCCTTCGAACCGAAGCATGTTTGGTATTCGAGTTAGTATAGGAATCGTACGATCAAGTCGCGACCTTGCGGTCTTTGACCTACCGATCGACAGCAAGCTCCGCGCCTGCGACCTGGTCAAACTACGATTAGACGGCATTTGCTCGGGAGCGAAACCGCTAAAGGATGGCTTCCGGCAGGTCCAAACGGCGATAGTGCTGTGCGCGAAATGGTTTTTCCTGGGCTTTCCGTAATACGACGCCTGTCTTCGATGACTGGACCTCCTGCACGAATTCGATGCCCCATTTTTCCTCTAGTACTCTTCGCAGCTTGTGGAGCACAGCGAGACGCCGATAGTCCATCGTCTCGCTTTCGTCGCCCTCCAACGAGATGACGGCTTTGCGGCTTACGCCGGCGGCAGCCGCCAGAGTTTCCTGGTCGATGTTCACCAGCCCGCGGGCCGCCCTGATCAACTGCGGCGTCGGCCACATCCTTGGGATTGTTGGGTCGCTGGTCATGGCTCACCTCGGCGGCCTGTTTACCATAAAATTTTGTCGGTGTCATTTTGTTATCGAAGCTGTTGACAGGCCGCATTTTGTCGGTTACATTTTGACACTGATTAGGAAGTGAACCTATGCACTACGGCAAATACATCAGGAGCGCCGCATGGCGGAACAATCCGGCACGGTTAGCGGAACTCGTCGCTTCCGGCGGACGTTGTCGCACGTGCAATGGCGCAGCTCCAGAGGTGCAGTTGCAGGTGCATCATCGGACGTATGCAAGGCTGGGTGCGGAAATTGTGGGTGACCTTACGACACTCTGCATGGAATGCCACCGTGTCATCACCGATCTACTGAGGCGTCGGAGCTATGGATTACGATCGCCAAAATTCAGCGACGTGGTCAGTACGATTTCGCCGTCAGGTCCGCTGCGGGATCCCACTCGGACCATTCCCGGTTTCGACCTCCTTGGAGCCATGAAATGAGTACTGCGGAAACGATCCCACTGCGTTTGGTCGGCATGCGACCGCTGCTAATGCACTGTGGACGGTTGGCGGACCCGTTGGACCCCATCACCATCGAGTTGGCGAAGGTCACCCAGAAGCGCGACAAGACCCGCGCGGACTACGAGGAAATCGGTCGCATCGAGTGGTTCGGCGGCCTGTGGCTCGACGGCTCGCGTCCATGCATTCCGGCGGAAGCCCTGGAAGCGACATTCATCGGGGGCGCCCGCACCAAGCGGAAAGGCCGCCATGCTGAAGCTGGCTTCTTTGTCGATGCGCCGGCGCGGCTCAAATACGAAGGTCCGTCCGACGTCAACGATCTCTGGGAGGATCAATAGTTCAGGTTCCGTGCCGGCGTCAGCGTCAATAGTTCTCGTACCATGAGGACACGCCCGCGTTTTCCGGAATGGTCGGTCGAGTTTAACGCGACCTTCTTTCCTTCGCTCCTGAACCGCTCGGACGTGATCGATATCTTCACGATCAGCGGCTTCCGGGAGGGTCTTGAGATTGGCGGCCGAGGTTCGGCAGGTTTGCAGTGGAGTTGATCGAATAGAAGTGGTGTGGCGGGGCGTGGTCCGGCGAGGCAGGACAGGGCCCGGCGTGGCGAGACAGGGCGAGAGCCTCGCAAGAGGCTGCTCCATTTAAATTTCGGAATCTTGAAACGGCGTCGCAAGCGACGCCCACGCGCCTTTCGGCGCGAACGGGAAAGTCATGTCGATGGGTAAGCAGAGTGACAATACGACCGGGCAGGCGCCGACCAGGTGCACCAGCCTCGGCGACTCCGCGCACCGTAGTCGGCAGCGGCCCGGTGACGCCGCAGAGTCGTCGTTCGACCCATGGTCGTCGTGGCGGACACGGCGCGCGGAGCAGTTTGACGCGGCGGACGCGGACACCATCTGGCGCTTGCTGGCGAAGACCGCGCTGTTTGGTCAACCCAAATGGCGTGACGCCGTCGGCGGACACGTCTCCGCCGCCGTGAGCGTCGCAGTGTCCTTTTTTCCGATCGACGAAGTTACGGTGCAAATCGACATCGCCATGACCGCCCTGGTCGGCTACGCGATCGAGGGCGACAACGCCGCCGCAATCGTGCTCTCCAATATCCTGCGCAATCTACCCGGGTCCAGGCCGCTTCACCGGCGAATTGCCACGTCCTGGTTCGTTTCAAATCTGGCCGCGCTTAGCGTGGGACCGCGCAAGCTCAAGTCCACGTCGTTTCCCGATGCAGTCGCCCCGGCAACCGCTGTGGACGCGGCGGAACGACCGGCTCGCAAAGGAAGGGCGGGAAAGGCACTCAAGCTTGGGCGGACGGCGTCGGCGAATACCTCCGACTCTCCAGGCGGCAACAGCCTCACGCTGCATCTCTTCGGTGACCCTGAGGACGCGTCGTGAGAATTCAGATCTTTTCCGACCTGCACTGCGACGTTAGGCGGACGAAGCCGATCGTGATCGGCCCGGACGTCGACATCGTAGCTTGCGCCGGCGACATCTGCGAAGGCGCCGCTAATGCCTTCGTTGCGCTGCGCAGGATCGTTCCTGAAAGGATCCCGATCGTCTTCACGCTTGGGAACCACGAATTTTACCGCCGCTTCATCTGCGAAGAGATCGAAGCCGCCAAGGATCTTGCGCCTCAGCACAATATTCATTTGCTGGAGAACGCCGCCGTCACCATCGGCGGCACGCATTTCGTCGGAGCTACCCTGTGGACCGATTACAGGATCTTCGGCGCCCACAATGCCGCCGCGGCGATGCATGCCGCGCGCAACGGGATGAACGATCACCGGTTGATCGGATGGCGGAAGCAGCCATGGGAACGCTTCCGTCCGCAGGAGGCGGTGATGATGCACGCGACGTCGCGCTCCTACATCGAGGAAAAGCTCGCCCATCATGACGCTGATCCCGTGGTCGTGATGACGCATCACGCGCCTCATTTCAATTCGGTCGAAGATCGGTATCGAAACGACATTCTGACCGCCGCCTTCGTCTCGGACCTTACCGAGGTGATCGGAAATGGCCGTCCCACCCTTTGGATCCATGGTCACACTCACTGCTCGTCCGACTATCGTGTTGAAACCGCTAGGATCATCGCCAATCCGCACGGCTACGGAAACGAAAACACCGCCTTCGATCCGACGCTGATCGTCGAGGTGGGTTCATGACCACGCTCCGCGAATTTTCGCCGACCAATTGCCATTGCGCGAACAGGTGCAGCCGTGTCCGGTCGTCCGCCGTGTCCGGCAGAGCCGTCTCAAACCGAAATAGATTGAGGTCCCCATGCTGACGGATGCCTTTCCCTTCCTTCTGCCTGAGCATGTCGGCACCGGCCTCCACGAAAGGTTGCGGAGCCTTGCCGGCGACCTGGAGCGAATCCGGCTCGGCACGGGGCCCCGCCCCGACGAGTGCGCGCATGCACCGCTGATCACCGACTGGCGCACCGTCTTGTCGCCGCTCGGACTGCGGTTGATGGGCTCCGTTACGGACCATCCCATCCTCGGAAATCGCACCGCCATGACCTCGCAAGTGTGGGCCGCCGGCCCCGAAGGACGATGGATCCGAACGTTGACGCGTTTCTATCGGCTTGGAGCCGCATCTCCCGCCGGCGCGGACCAACCGCGATTGAACTTCGAAGGCGGCCTTTGACATGAACAAAATGATGACTGACGTGAACGACGGCATCGCGAGCGCGTTGAGCGCGGCACCCATGGGGCCGCTGGAGTTCGCCGTTTACAAGGCGGACTGGATGGCTTCGCGCGCTTATCTGCGACATGTCGCAGACGTCGCCGCCAGGCGTGAGCTTGAGGCTGCCGCGAAAGCCGCGCAGGACCAGATCATGAAGGCGGCGGGCGTCAAGCCCGACCGTTCGAGAGACGCTTCATCCCACCAATCGGCCCGAAAGGACTCATCGGGCCGGCGATCCGCGCTTCCAGATGACGACGACGCTCCGGAACGGGATGTCCCCTCCCCGACGCCGGGCCGCGTCGCCGCGCGCCTGCTTCTTGCACGCCTGTTCGACCAGAACCCGCTCGTGATGGAGAAGATGAAGACGTCGTCGCCGATCGTGCTCGTTGATGTGCCCGACCGGGACCTCTTCAGCCGCATCGCCCATCAGTGGAAGAACGTGCTCTCGCTCGAACAGCTGGAGCTTGCGGACCTCGCACGACTGTCCGACGGAGCCAAGCGGGAGGACATCGATTTAATTTACTTCCTGGCCAACGAGATCGTTCCCGAAAAGGAACGCCATGCTGCCGATGCTCGCGCCTTCAGCGCGATCCAGCTTGCGCTGCCGGTATTGGCCATCACGCCCGGCTCCGTGGCTCATCTTTCCAAGGTCTTGCTCGACGCGGCGACGCACCGGCTTGTCCTTCCCTCCATCGACGCTCCTCTGATCATGCGGGTCATTCGCATCGTAACCGGCAAAACATGCCGGGAGACCATCCCGCAGGACATCCTTCGCTATATCGGCGTACATGAGCTTCTTCTCGCCATCCGGTTCGATCGGACGCCCACAGAATGCGTCGACAACATTAGGCAGCTCGCCGCGGCGAAGAACACCAAGCTCGGCTCGCGCGATTTGACTCTTGACGAACTCCACGGGCTCGACGAGGCGGTCGCCTGGGCGAAGAGCACGATCGTCGACATCGAGGCATGGCGACGGGGCGAGATCGCATGGGATGCTCTCGACGCCGGAATCGTAGTATCGGGCCCCCCGGGGACGGGCAAGACTCTCTTCGCCAAACTGGCATCTTCCGCAATGGGCCTTCCTTTGATCGCCGCGACCTTAGCAAAATGGCAGGGCAGCGGCGAGGCACATCTCGGACATCTGCTCCGCGCGATGAGGAAGGATTTCGACGAAGCGCGCGCGAAGGCGCCGGCGGTCATTTTCATCGATGAGCTTGACTCTTTTCCAAACAGGAGCGGACTGACCCACAGCTATAAAGACTACGTCATCGAAGTCGTGAACGCGTTTATCGAGCAACTCGATGGCATTCAGGGCCGCCAAGGACTCATTTTCATCGGCGCCACGAATGACGTGAGCCGTTGCGATCCGGCGATCGTGCGCTCCGGGAGGCTGAACCGCATCATTAAGGTGCGGCTGCCGGAGCCGCGGGACATCGAAAAGATGCTGAGGGTACGCCTCCGTGGCGAGCTTGCCGACGAATCCTTGGAGGAGATTTCACTTCTCGCCATCGGATCGTCCGGAGCCGACGTGGAGCGGATTGTCAAGGACGCCCGTCGGTTCGCCCGCCACGAAGAGAGGAGATTGTCGCCCCTGGATTTGAGACACGCGGCGCTTGGAAGTGACGAGGACGTCTCACCCGAGCAATTGGAGCGAGCATCTGTCCACGAGGCGGGACATATTATCATTGCCGTGATTCATAATGGCCCGAAGGACATCCATGCGGTGGTCGCCGGATCACGGGACCGCGCCGGTTTCGTCGCGGCGCGTCATCCGGACTTCATGGCGGGCACCTTGGAAGAGTACCGTCGGACCCTGCAGGGACTTTTGGCGGGAAGAGCCGCCGAAGAACTCGAGATGGGGGCCGCGGGGAGCGGCGCGGGCGGTTCGCGGTCCTCAGATCTAGCCCTGGCTACGCGGATTGCCGGGGCGATGGTCGGCAGTTTCGGCCACGTCGGCCCGCACCCGCTGCTGTTCCTCGCCGACCACTTCGAGACGTACTCGATTCTGGATCATGCCTACCTGCGTGCGGCGGCGCACCAGGAGCTTTCAGCAGCGTTCGGAGAGGCAAAGCGAATCCTAGAGCAGCACCGTGCAGCGCTCACACAAGTGAGCACAGTGCTGCGGACCCGGGGGCGGATCGATGGAGTTGAAGTCGCTGAAATCATCGAGGCGGCTACAGCATCCGATATCCAACCAACATTGAACGATTAAAATCGAACGGCTTAAAAAGGAGACAAAAATGAACGAACCGCAAATTGTCTGCCCACATTGCAGTACCGAGATCAAACTTACGGAATCGTTGGCTGCGCCGTTGATTGCTGAAACTCAGAAGAAATTCGAACAGCAGTTGGCGTCGAAGGAAGCAGGCTACGCCAAGCGGGAAAGCGCGTTGCGGCAGACACAAGAAGATCTCGCCAAGGCGCGCGAAACGATCGACGACGAAGTTGCGCGGAAGTTGAGAAGCGAGCGTGCCTCGATCGCTGAAACCGAGGCTCGGAAGGCGCGCGTCGCGGTCGCTGATGATCTGGACCAGCGGGACAAACAGCTCGCGGAGCTCCGCCAGAACTTGGTTGCCAACAATGCCAAGTTGGCCGAAGCGCAGCAGGCCCAGGCGGACGTGCTGCGGAAGCAGCGCGAATTGGACGACGCACGGCGTGAGCTCGATTTGTCGGTCGAGAAGAAGGTGCAGGAATCGCTTTCTGCAGTTCGCGAGCAAGCCAGGATCGACGCCGAGGAAGGCCTCAAGTCCAGGCTGTCCGAAAAAGAACTCCAAATCACGGGCATGCAGCGCCAGATCGAAGACCTCCGCCGGAAAGCTGAACAAGGGTCGCAGCAATTGCAGGGCGATGCGCCGGAAGTCGAGTTGGAAGCGCTCCTGCGCGGACGTTTCCCGCTCGATCTGATCGAACCGGTGGCAAAAGGCGAATTCGGCGGCTACATCCTCCACCGGGTCCGCAGCCCGTCGGGCCTGATGTGCGGAACGATCCTGTGGGAATCGAAACGCACGAAAGGCTGGAGCGATGGATGGCTCGCAAAGCTGCGCGACGATCAACGCCGCGCGGAGGCGGAAGTCGCGTTGATCGTGTCGACCGCGTTACCCAAGGGCGTGGCGACATTCGACCTGATCGATAGTGTCTGGGTCACCGATCCTCGTTTCGCGGTCCCCCTCGCGACGGCGTTGCGGCAATCGCTGATCGACGTCGCCGGAAACCGACAAGCGCAGCAGGGTCAGCAGACGAAGATGGAACTGGGTTATCTGTACCTGACCGGGCCACGCTTTCGCCACCGCATGGATGCCATCGTCGAGAAATTCACCGATATGCGGGACGATCGCGACCGCGAGCGCAAGTTGATGACCAAGCTGTGGGCAAAGCGCGAGGAACAGCTCAAGGGTGTTCTCGACAGCAGCGCCGGCCTCTACGGCGACCTTCAGGGGATCGCCGGACGCGCGATGGAGGAGATCGATGGCCTGGATATTCTATTGATTGGCGAGGCTCCGAGAAGTGCCGCCGCGGCATCGCGTTACGAACCGTCAATGGGGGAGCACAGCCGGGCGTGAGGTAAGATTCGACTGAAGACGATCCTCGTCCATGCACCAAAGCATGGCCAAGCCCAAGCAGCACAACCGATCTCGTAATCACCCGGGATGGCTTCGAAAGGATCGCGGCCGGCCTTTGGGAGCGCCATCGACCAGCGTGAGATGCCAGCGCTCGTTTTGAAATATGTTAGCGGCCGCGGCTCATGTCAGACGATGGCTATCCTGCAATAGCCGCAGCCTTCGCAGTACATCGGCTTGGCGGAACGGCGCACGTGCTTGCGGACTTCGGCGAGAACGGCCTTTCGGACATTCGACTTGGATTTTATCGTGGTCGAGAACGTGATCTGGTTCGTCGGAATGATAGTATCTGCAGGAAACAGATCTTTGCCCACCCGAATATGGAAGTGAAGGCCTTTCGGTCGCGGCGATCCTTTCAACTTGGCCAACATGTATCCATCCGGGTCCCGCGCCCATGCCAGCGCCTCCTCCATGTCGCTCGCGAGTTTCCTCTCGATGTTCTGGATCAGTCTGAGGTCGATCTTCGAGAACGTGCTTTGAATACTCGTGACGTTGTTCGGCATATCCGATCCTTTCTGTTCGAGACCCCTCATTGGCCGTAGTAAATGAACGCGGCCCACGCGGCCGGCGACTTCGCCTGTTCGCCAGCGTCTCCGCGGATGAACTCTCGCTTCGTTGCGGCCAGCGCCACCGCGAACGGGACGCCTTCCTTCACTTTGGCGAAGAAGCGCGCGACGAAATCGGCGCTGCTTCCGTCGATGATCTGCCAGAGCGTTAGGACGGTAGTCGCATTTCCGCCGGCCTGTAGTGCGAAGGGCAGACCGAGAACTCCTTCGCCGGAGGTCCATTTGCCGAGACCCGTCTCGCAAGCGGAGACGAACACCAGATCGCTTCGGAAGTCGAAGGAGGCCAGTTCTGGTGCTCGCAGGTAGCCGTCTTCGTCCGGCCCAAGTTGGACCTGAGACAGCACGATCGCGCTGAGCTCGGGATTTTGAGGGTTCAGATATCCGTGCGTGGCGAATACGACGTACCGGAAGTGTTCGAGGTTGCCGCTGGACTGAAGACGTCGGACCGTCGATTCGGATGCCGCCTCTCCGGAAAAGAGGTTGGTGCCCTGCTTGAGGTCGAACAAATCTGCCAGCGCGGAGAGCTCCTTGGCGGTTCCCGGAAGTTCGGGCCATGTGACGTTCCCGAGAGGACCGCCTGTCGGGCCGCGAAGCGCGTCGATCGCGCGCTGTGGCTGCGCCGTGTCGGACGAGGCTTCATATTTGGAATTGCCCACTGCGAGCATCGGCTCTCGCGTCATATTTGAATATTGTTTCCGACGCTCGGCGGACACTTCCATCATCGAAATCGACTGCACGAATGACACGTCGTGCGTTTCACCGATCAGACGACCGTCGAATCTCAGCGTGTCGAACGGAAGAAGGGAGAAGGGGCCATCCGGGCAGATAAACCAGCGCTTCGCAGCGAGCACCTGTTTGGGCAAAGCCGTGAGCAGCCAGACGGACAAACCGTTCCTTATCTCCTCGATGTCGCGTACGATCGTGGCGCCGTCGAGCGCACCCTCTTCGAGCCTTCGCATCTGGAATGAACCGTCCGACAATCTCCAAACGAGATATCGGATCGCGCCCGGCCGTTCCGGGTATCGAAGGTCGTCGATACCGTCGGGCTTCGCCAGCGCCGTCCGATAGGCTTCGAGCGTCGCGGGAAGGTTGGTGTTGTCCGGGAGCACGACCGAACCGTACTCGCCCTTTCCCGTCATCCACAAGATGATGGTCCGGGATCCGGACTGCACCATATCCAACAGCGCGACGTCTTCTGGAAGCAACCCGGTTGCCTGCTTTGCGGTGATCGCGCTGGAAGAGGTCGCCTGGCGATAGGTGGGGTACTTGTTCTCCAGGCTTACGTTCGTTTCGACAAACTTGGCCGAAAGGGCGTTTCGCTGAGCCTCCGCGTCCGCGCGCGCCCCGACGTCGGTGAGGGAGGGAATCCGTTGGTCGAAACGGGCGATCCGGAATTCCAGGTCGGACAATTCCGCGCGTTCGCCGGCGGAGAGTATGCTTCGTGCTACGCCGCGAGCGGTGGATGTCTCGAGGCGCGTCCTTGCTTTGGATAGCTCTGCTGCCCTCAGTGCTTGGTCGAAATCCCCTAGTTTCGCCGCGAGCCGGGCGAGCGCCTTATAGGCCGGTGAAACGGTCGCGAAATAATTCCTGCGAAGCGTATCGGGAAGGCCTCCTTCGGTCCGAAGCGACTCGGCCGCGTCGACGATCTTCAGATAGAGGCGCCTCGCTTCGTCGGCTTCGCCGGCCCCCTCCAGGAGCATCGCGAAATCCCGCATCGTAGTGACCGTGTCCACGTTGCGCGGCCCGAGCACCTCCGTGCGCAGGGCAAGCGTCTTCTCGAACAACGGGCGGGCCTCGGAATTCATGCCGGCCTCGGAGAGGGTGAATGCCAGATTGTGCAGGCTCTTCAACGTATCCGGATGACGTTCGCCGAGTTTGTTGGTCCTGATCGAGTAGATGTCCCGATGAGCGGCGATCGCCTCGGGATATCGTTTCAGGGCCGCAAGAATCGCCGCCCGATTGCTGCGCGACACAAGGGTCAGCGCGTTCTCGGGCCCCCAGACGGAGCTGCGGATCCGCACCACATCGTCGATGACCTTCGACGCTTCCTCGTAGCGTCCTGCCGCTCTGTACGCGGCGGCAAGATTGTTGAGGACGCTGAGCCGGCTCGGATGGCTTTCGGGGACTTGTTTATCGAGGACCGAGAGGACGTATTGATACGTCACGATGGCGTCATCGTTCCTTCCGAGGTCCTAGAGGACCACCGCGATGCTATGGAGAGTGGCGATCGTATCCCGGTTCTCGTCGTCGAAGATCTTCCTCGTCGCCGTGAGGACACGCTGGAATATCGAGAGCGCCTCGCCGTACCGACCGGATCTGTAGAGTAGGCCCGCGCATTCGTGGCCGATGTTCATAGCTTCCGGATTCGTCTCTCCGAGGGATGGCGGTAGCCAGGGAATAGGAGCGCCTGTAGGTCTGGACTCCCTCGGATACCCTGCCCGAGTCGAACTGAGCGGTGGCGAGGTCTCCCATGGCCTCAAGCGTGCGGACGTTGCTTTCGCCCACCCTCGCGGTCAGGGCCGCGCATATCGCCTGCGCTTCAGTCGTCGCGGTCTCGAAATCGGATTTGTCGATCAGTTGGCGTACGATCATCGTGCGCGTTATCAATGTATCGGGGTGGTCGGGGCCGAGCACCTCGGATCTAATTCGGAAAGCCTCAGCGAATGCCGAGTCGGCCTCTTTCACCGATCCCAATCTGCGCAGAGCGACTCCCAGATTGTGAGTACTCTCCAGCGTTTCCGGATGACGGTCCGACAGCAGTTCGCGTCTGCCGTTCCGCGCGCTTTCGAAGGCCTCCTTTGCCGGTCCGAACTTCGATTGCCTCAGAAGCGTGATCCCGAGCGTATTGAGGAAGCGAAGCTTATCGCGCACCGGAGGGTCCGGGAGCTGGTCGGCCCGGCCGATGACGCCGCGTATCACCCTCTCGGCTTCGGCGGGCTGGGATGTCGACAGGACCAGAGCGACCCGATCTTCGACCTTCAAGGTCCGCAGGCCGACCGGACCGTCGGCCTCCGTGGCGGTCGCCAAGGCCCGCTCCAGCGCGGCCGACGCCGCAGCGCTATCGCCGCGCTGCACCTCGATCCTGGCGATCAGCAGCAGGCCGTCGGCACGGTCCGCCTTCGAGAGGCTGTCGAATTGCTCAACGGCAGCGCGAGCGGGCGCAACAGCCTGATCGTAATATGCTTCGCCCAGTAGTGCCTCGGCCCTGACGGTGCAGATGCGTTGTCGGAGCGGAGCGGCCATGGCGGTCTCGCGGGCAAGCGCGTCTAGCTGGTTTAACGCACCTCGATAGTCGCCCTTGTCGGCACTATCGGCCGCCTTGGACACGATCGTTTCGCCGGACTGTTGCGGCCACGCCGTACCGGGGCTTGCGAAAGCGAGCGCGACCGCGAGGGCGAATGCGCGCCTGATCGTCATTTGAGCAGCCACCACGCCGACGGCGGAGCTCCCTGCCGAGGAAGATTTCTTTGGTCGGCGTCGAAGTGCAAGTCGATCGTTTCTGCGATGTCGCCGAGGACCTTGGCGCTGTCGACGACGTAGGAATGGCCGAACGAGCGGAGCGCGGGCGCGACGCCCGACGCGTCGATCGTTTCGAAATCGGCGAACGTCAGGACTCCACCGATTGTTTCACCGACCCGGCGGTAGTCGTGCACGATCTTGGATGCGCGAAGCGCCAAGTCCGAACTGGAGGCGTAGATCGACCTGTGCGTTCCCTGAAGCTTCTCCAGTCCCGGTAGGATTTGCTCCCTGAAGATCTCCGCATTGATGTCAGGTGCCGCGAGCAGCAACTCGTGCAGATTCGGGGTTGGCTTGCCTCGTGACGCTCGGTCGCTGAGAACTTTGGTGACAAGCCGATTCCCCATGCTGTGGGCGACGAGGATAATGTTTGTGGCTCCCGACTTTCCGAGGTCATCGAGAAACTGGTCAAACGCCGGCTCAGAAAGCTGAACGGCCTTTTCGTCGTGAGAGTACCCCGACGTAGTTGCGGCCGAAGGCCAGCTGAAGAATATCGCCTCGCCCTGAAACGAAAGATCATGTGCGAGTTGGCTGGTCCTCATCGCGGCGTCGAAGAAGCTGACGTTGTAGCCGTGGACGAAGACGAGCAATGACTGCTTCGGGCTCGCCTTTATGGCCGCAGCCAATTGGGCTTGGGCGTCGTTCGTACCGAGCGGTGTGAGGCTCTTGAAGATGAAATGCTTGCTGGGATCGGCGGTCAGTTCGAAGCGCCAGAGACTCGGCAGATTGAGATCTCCCGGTCGCCGCGCGGTCGGGATCGATATCACGGTCTTTCCATATTGCAGATCGGCGCGTCGATCCGATCCGAAGAATTTCTCCGGCGCGGCGTTTCCCGTGGCGGCGCGGTTTGTTGCAAAGAAAGCCGTGGTCTCCACCCACGCCGGAGGTGGTTCGCCGGGCGCTCGCAACACCTGGATCTTGTAGTCGGTACGCACGCATTCACGCTGGAACGTAAGGTCCAGGAGTTGAGCCTGGATCGGATCCAACCGACGCTGCAATTCCTGCTTTTCACCGTCATCCGCCGCCTTCTCGATCCGGGACTTGAGATCCCGGTTTTCCGCGTCAAGCTTCGCGACTTTCTCGTCAAAATCGCGTACGGAGGCGATTCTCACGTCTAGGCATGGGAGCGGCGTGCCAGAGGACACGTCTTGAGCGGAGGCCAATGTCGTCGAGAACGAAATCAGCGCAGTGAGCCAGATAATCACCGATCGCGACACGCACGCCTCCTGCGATATAACGAGGCCGCCGACCACTGAATGGGGCGTGGAAAAGAGCTATGGGCGGCAACCCGCGCCGTGCTTCAATATTCGTTTCGCAAATTTGCCGCCGAAGCTATCCGTTCAACCAACGGATGTAAAGCCATCCCCCTCAACGAGGAGCGGCGCTCCCGCGTCACTATCTGGATCGATGCCGGGCGAGGAAGCGGTCGCCGTCGAAGACCGCGGGGCGCCAGCCTGAAGTGTTGTACCGGCACTAATATGTCCGCAATTCGCCGATATACGTCCGCAATACCGCTAAAAATACGTCCGCATCTGTGTTTGCTGTTACAAACACCCCGGCGTAAAGAAACAAAACAGTCACCTGCGACGGCGGCTGTTTTGTTTTTTACGCCGGCCGAACGCGAATTCAACCTCTCGATGAACCGCTAGGAGTTGGCGGAGTAGCGGCGTGATCGTCACCGTCGGTGACCGGTTCGGCCGTCCGGTCAAGACGGTACAGGATCGACAGTATCTCTGTTTGAGTTGACAAAAACTTGTTCTCCAGCAGCGCGATGTCGCTCTTGATTTCCGATATGTCGCGACGAGCTTCACCTACGTCGCGTTCCACGCGCGACAGGCGTTCTCCCTGCCTACTCATGGTTTCCAAAATCAGATCCAGCTTCTTGCCGTGGGATCGCAAGTGGGCAAGCGTGTGGCTTGCCACCGTATCACGATCCTCTGGTGCATCAGTGCCGGCCATCGGTCTATCCTATATGAATTAGTCGCCCCACTTGGATCTCGAGTCGGCCAATTCCAATATAATCAAAGGAGCTGTCGTCCGAAAGCTCTCGGACATCACACAGCATTAACCGGCAAGGCGCAAGGTTCGCCCAGCCTCGCCGGCCGGCTCCATGATGCCAAGATTGGCCCAATTTGATAGAAAATCAAGGATCGCGGACGTATTTCGAGCAGTATTGCGGACACTTGCCGCCGGACCCGGATTCAGAAACCTTTCAAACAACGGGTTTCGCAAACGAGCTTGCGGACACATTAGGGGCAATACAACATGAAGCCCTGCCACGACACGCGGCAGACCGCCAAACTGCTTTGCGGCCACCTCGAGCAAATCCGAATTCCGGGCAAGACCGGCCTATTGAGCCGATTTATCCGCGACGAACGCCTTCTTTGGCCAAGTTGGAGACTGCTATAGTTACGTCGTGGTGAGTCGTCGGCTACATGTCTGTTCTTTCACCCACCCTACCCTCCTTGTTTGGACGAAAAATGGTCAACGAAATCCCGGCCGGCGAGATATGGCCGACGCCATCATTGATACGCGCCGCCCGCGGCCTGGTTGGCATCGACCAGGCGACGCTTGCGAAGAACGCGAAGGTTAGTCGGAAGGCTGTCATATCGCTCGAAAATGACACATCGGAGCAGATGGATTATCGGCGTGTGGCAGTCTTGGCAAAGTTAGCGGCGGCGCTGGAGAAGAAGTACGGGGTGGAATTTACGAAGCCGACATCGAACAGAGGCGAAGGCGTTAGGCTTATGAAGCCAAAGGCTACCTGAGGCGCTCCGCGCCCCTTTGAGACGAGACCTCGAAGGGCATTGAATTCTATTCAATTGCACGGTCCGCTCAGGCGATTTTGGCCGGTAGCCGAGGAAGAGGCCAGGTTGACCTCGTTCGGCATCACCGGATTGCCACTCCTGGTGGATCTGCTTTCTCCTCAATATGCGCAATCAGTCGCTGGAGTTCATGCAGGCCCACTTCGGGAAGGCTGGCGCGTACGCGGATGCCAGAAGACGTAATCGTCCTCACCCAGATACTCGAAGATGACTGGGAGCGTGATCTCCCTGGACCGTCCACCCGAGGAATTGGTTGAGGAGACCAACTCCCAGGTCGTCAAGCGGGCAGTGAAATACGTTTACGGCATCGACGATACTGCGCTGGAGTTCGTCGGCCAGCGAATATCGGCCGAACGTCCAGAAAGACTTGTGGAGCGATTGCGGGCTCGCCGGAAGCAAAAGCGCCGGTGATAGCGTTCAGCACGTCAAAGCAATAGCTTGTCGAGGCGTCGGAGGCGTAGGCCTTCATCGATCAGCCAATCAATTTGGGCGTCGCCCTCTTCCAGATCGAGATCGTGCGCTTTCGCAAATTCATAGCCGAGAATATCTCGCGCTTTGGAGCGTGGGATACCCGGTATCGCCATCAGTGAGCGCAGTTCTTTCTCGGTCTCCTCCGCCGTTTGGCGATGGTCCCGATATCCGGAGATGGCGTCGATCAGAGATTGATTGCCGATGGCGCGCGCGATCGCATCGTCCCAATCGATTTCATGCCCTGAATTGGACGTGGGGACGCCTACGAGAGATCGCACATCATCTAAGGATAGACTGTCTTCTGTCAGCCCTTTGGAGCGCCGCATTGCTTCGGCAACGATGTTGCGGCAGTCTTGGCAGATGGCGACCCGACTATGCGAGCCTATGACTATCGGATTCGCAGTGTAGGCTCGCCGACGCCGCAAGCTTTCTTCGCAATCCTCCCGTTCGTAGACCAGGGCAATGTCCCGAGCCGTGTTGAAATTCGCTCGGCAGGCGTCGCTGTTTGAACAGGCTACGCGGCCTTGGCTTGCTGTTCAAGATCTGGGTTGTTGGAATGCTTGACCTGATGGGCAAGCAGGGCCGCTCGCAGGGCCGGCAGTTGCTTGTGCGCCTTGAGCCGCCGGAAGCCCTTGGCGGCCTCCTGCATGGCGGCGCC
>Ga0182030_10011710_pt1 | contig 17666 bp, 15 predicted proteins | sample 812S3MmetaG_FD_121299 | JGI IMG/M metagenome (GOLD analysis project Ga0182030, IMG submission 121299) | Permafrost microbial communities from Stordalen Mire, Sweden - 812S3M metaG (Illumina Assembly) | ecosystem: Environmental > Terrestrial > Soil > Wetlands > Permafrost | place: Sweden...
ATAGGCGCATCGCTGGTGGTGCGGGCACTGATGCCGCGAGTCAAGCCGGAGACGAACCAGGCGGGATAGACTCACTGCGCTGCTTTCCCGGGTTTCCGAGGTGCGTCCATCCAAAGCCGGCCGGATATTTGAGTCCGAAGCCCAGCAACCGGTCAACGCCGATGTGGTTCAGCCAGATCAAGGCATACGGTAACGGGCCGGCTGTATGCAGCACCAGAGCCGCCATCGCCAATGTGATGGGCGTTACCGTGGTGTGGATCGCGTTGTAGCAGCGTGCGCCCCAGCACGGCGAGACGAGATATCCGACCATGCTCAGGTCGGGGACAAGCCACAATGCGGCGAAGAGCCACCAACTGGAGCCTGTGCGCGCGTAGAGCACGGCAGAGATTGCCGCCAGGAAAAGCCCCTCAATACGCAACAGCAAAAGAACAGGCGCGGCGACCGCCGGCCCGTTTCTCAAGTTCTGGTCGAGATAGGTCTCGTGCGAAGGGAAAGACGTCGATGCCATACTGCATTCGATGCTGCACTGGGCTCCGCGGATCGAGCAATGCTGAGCAATGCGGATTGAGTAATCCTATGGCCGCTGTTCCCGCGAAGAACTAAGGGGAGAAGCCCGAGGCCTCTCCCCTCTTGTCCGCAGTCCGGAATGCTACTTCTTGGGTGGGGCGATGACGTCCTTGGCGGCCTTGGCCACGCGGAACTTGACCACGGTCTTGGCCTTGATCTTGATGGCCGCGCCGGTTTGGGGGTTGCGGCCGATGCGGGCTTTCCGCTCTGCCTTTACGAGACGGCCGATGCCGGGGATGACGAAAACGCCGTTCTTCTTGGTTTCCTTGATGGCGGTCTCAGCCAGCAGGTCCAGGAAGGCCGCGGATTGCTTGTTGGTGATTTCGAGCTTCTCGGCCAGGTGCCGTGTAAGAGCGGTCTTGGTCAGTCCAGTTGCCATAAGATGTTCTCCTTCTTGGCGAGCCCTTGGGGCTGCCTGTGTTGACGGGCTTCCGCCGCGAAATGCGTACCGCATGAAGGTCGCGCGACCGAGGTTGCCCGTGCACGAAACCCCTGTATTCATGCGGCTTCAAAGAACCCTGCCGATGGTTACAATGCGGCTTTGAGGTGGGCAAAGTCAACAAGAAAAGCCCGATTTCCACAATTTTCTTGGGGATTTCTTTGGTTTTTGCCGATATTTGGCCATTTTTTCTGGTTTTTGGCCTTGAATGGACCGGCGAAGTCAGTCGCCACGGCCTCATTTCGTCTCTGTCCGGAACCGCTGCGAGGGCCCCTATTTCAGCCCGAAGAGCACTTTTCTCTTCGGCGCCTGGGCGGCGGCGATCGGGGTATTCAGAGCATCCACCACGGGTGCGGCGATCTTGAAATAGCGAATCAGCGTGGCGGCGAAGTTTGGCTTCAGAGCCTCTTCAGCGGGCAGTGTTGCGGCCAGACCCCACTGGCGGCAGCGGATCAGGTCCATGCCCGGATGCTCGCAAGGAAAGCCTTTCGGTGGGCGCGTCAGAGCGTTGCCTTCGAACTCGGAGAATGTCTTGCGGACGGAGGGCTTCTGGAGGAGTTTGCGAAACTCGGCGTGATGATCGAGCAGCCAATGGCGGATGGCGGCCAGTTGATCCTTCTCAGGCATGTAGGCTCCGGCGGCGATGACTACTTCCTTGGCGCTCACGTGAAAGTAGTAACCGGCGCCGGAGGTTTTTTCGAGACCCTGGTGCGACCACCAGGCGGCCACGTGGGTTTTGTAGGGCAGCTTGTTGGCGCTGAAGCGCGTGTCGCGATAGATGCGGAAGAGACACTTCTCCGCCGGCCGGACGAATGTGGGCGCGAAGTCCATCATGGCGTCGGTGACCTTGCGGACGATGGCGAGCATCGGCTCTTTCAACTCCGCTTCGAAGACGGCCTTGCGCGGCGTGAACCACTCGCGGTCGTTGTGGCGGGCCAGGTTGCGGAGGAAGGTCAGGCCCTCGGGGCGAAGATGGGCGGCTGGTGGCGGGGGAAGAGATTTCTCGGCGCGAGGCATTCTGCTCAAAGGTTAGCAAAAACAACCAACCGTCGGGACCCTTTGTGGGTCGGAAAACTCTGTGGATTCTCGAAGAGCCTGTTCAGAACCCCGGCTCCTGAATACAACCCGTTTAGCCACCCGTTACAATCCAACGCCGCGACGGAGTGCAACGTAATCCTGTCGCCGCCAGTCCGAGGAGATCCGCAGCATCGTCATTCACGCCAAAAGGCGTGCGGGGATGTTGATAAACCAGTAACTGACGGCTTGCCGGTCACTCGGGCGCAATTGGCAGAATCCTGTAAATTGAGGGGCATGATCAAGTTTGGGTTGGGACAATCCGAGCCGGATAGAGATCGCTTGGAGGCGGCTCACAAGCATTGCAGCCTCCATCGAGTGGAATTGCAGAACAGTTCTCTTTGCGGCTGCTTCTACTGCTTTGCGATCTTCGCCCCGGCGGACATCTCTGAATGGATTGATGAGGGCCAGACCGCTGAGTGTCCGAAATGCACAATCGACTCTGTGATCGGCTCCGCTTCTGGCTATCCGATCACTGCCGAATTCCTGCACCGCATGCACGACAAGTGGTTCTAGATCGAGTTCCGGGCGAGTCGTCGGCTACTCGTCCCTTTGACGCCTCTTCGCCCCCAGTTCAGTCAGGCAAGAACAGGGTTGGGGAAGAGTAGACGGTGACTCAGGAGTGACCAGCGAAGTCTGTCAGCCGGAGGTTCGTTTATCCCGCTACCGCATCCCAAAATCGGTGTCGAACGTATGTCCAAAGTTGTTGATTGAAAAGGACCAAGAATATTAGAGTCGGGACCCAAAGGTCTGCAGGATCGAACTTACGATGTTTGGCTGCGAAGTATAGAGCAAGGGTGATGTCAAGAAGGACGAGTCCCCCGATGACAGCACCGAAGATGATCAACCACCTTCGCTCTTGGTTCAGGTTTGGTGCAGCTCTTTGAGGCGACGGGAAAATTCCTCGCCGCTGCGCGATGTAGCCACGGAAGAAACATGAAACATTTATTGCGTAGGTAAGCCAGTAGAGCAAAACTATCCATGGCCAAATCCACCCGATGTGATCGTCGGCATGGTAGTGGAGAGCAACAACTGTGACCCCCAATGGACTCAGAATGAGGCTTAGATCAAGAACCTTGAATTGAGTCGGCATTGCTTGGTATGTCTTCAAATACCGAACGCAGTAAGCATCAGACCACCACTTTTCCATGGCGAACCTTTCGCCGAGATTGTATAGCATTCCAGCGTCTCGGAATGTGATTGAAGTCTGTGTGGATAGGGCATTCGCGGCGCTCTGGGGGTATGGTCGCCTATTCGTCAGTTACCCCCGAGTAAACAGAATTACGTCTGAAGAGGCCCGCCGTGCCGCGCGGCAGCTTAACAGTATGCCTGGCTCCGCTCAGGAGGCAGCGTAGTACCGTATCCGGCAAACGATCCAGCACGCGCCGCGAACCGCGATCGAAGTGAAACCCATGCCCACCTGATTGCGGAGAATTACCGGATGCTCGTGCAGAATGAGGGTATGAGCCTCCTCCATCTCGTACGGCAGCTTCAGGCGAATCTCCGCTCCGGAATGCCGGTTTCCGCCCTCAAATTCGCACCCAGGGGGGTACCCCCCAGCAAAGGGGAGTACTAGAAGGTAACGGATTTCTACATAACATCAATAAAATGAACGCTTCAAGAGTCAATAGAGGTTACTTATCGGTAAACACAACAGCCCGTTTTCGGCCCATTTTTGGCCAAAAAACAACGATTTCAGCCTGGAAAATGCCCGTTTGGTCCTACCGGATAATCTTTAAGGCGCCGCGGAAAAGCCCATCGAAGTCGGCGGCGACGGCTTTGTCTTTGGCGACGGCCTGTTCGATGGCTTTCTCGGCGGCAGGGCGCTGGTAGCCCAGATTGACGAGCGCCGAGAGCACATCTTCGGCGGCGGCCCCGCGTACGGTTGACTGCGCGGGAGCGACGGCGAAATCGTCGAGCTTGTCTTTGAGCTCGACCACCAGGCGCTCGGCCAGCTTCTTGCCCACGCCGGGAATGCGCGTCAGTTGCGCGTGATCCTGTCCGCGAATGGCCTGCACCGTGCGCTCCGGAGAAAGCCCGCTGAGCATCTTGATAGCCAGCTTGGGGCCGACACCGCTTACCGTGATCAGCCGTTCAAAGAGGCGTTTCTCCTCAAGCTCGAGAAAGCCGAAGAGGGCAATCTGATCTTCGCTGACTTGGGTGTGAATGTGCAGCGCGGCTTCTGCGCCCAGCGAGGGCAGCGCCGTAAACGTGGGCACGGAGATGGTCACGTCATAACCGACGCCGGCAGCCTCGACGATGGCCTGGCCGGGCTGCTTCGAAATGAGCTTGCCGCGCAGATGAGCGATCATTGGGCCCTATTGTAGAATCCCCAGCCTCTTTGCCACACGTTCGAAGGTTTCCAGTGCTTCGTCCAACTGGCCTTTGGTATGTTCGCTGGTGAGGATGACGCGTATTCTCGCCTTGCCCTCGGGAACCGTGGGGAAGGCGATGCCCGTAGCCATGACGCCTTCTTCGAAGAGGGCGCGTGAAAACTCCATCGCCGCGCGGCCTTCGCCAACGATGATCGGCGTGATGGGCGTCTGCGTGGCCGGCGTTGTCACTCCGCCTATATTGAAGCCGAGCCGATGCAGTTCGCCTTGAAAGTAGTGCGTATTGTCCCACAGCCGCTGGATGCGCTCCGGCTCCTGCTCCAGAATGTCGAAGGCGGCGATGCAGGTGGCTGCGACCGAGGGCGGGTGCGAGGTGGAGAAGAGAAACGGGCGGGCGCGGTGGTAGAGATAGTCGATCAGGTCGCGGCTACCGCAGACGTAGCCGCCGAGCGCGCCAATGGCCTTCGACAGCGTGCCGACCTGCACATCGACCTTGCCGGTCATGCCGAAGTGGTCGACCGAACCGCGGCCGTTGCGGCCCAGCACCCCGGAGGCGTGCGCGTCGTCGACCATCATGATGGCGCCGTATTTCTCCGCCAGGGCGGCGAGCTTGTCGACGGGTCCGATATCGCCGTCCATGGAGAAGACGCCGTCGGTGATGACCAGTTTGCGGCCCGGTTGGGCGGCGAGTTCCTGAAGAAGCTGTTCGCAGTGAGCGATGTCCTTGTGGCGGAAGACTTTGATGGTGGCGCGGGAGAGGCGCGCTCCGTCAATGATGCTGGCGTGGTTGAGTTCGTCGGAGAGGATAAAGTCTTCTTTGCCGAGGATGGCGCTGACGGTGCCGGCGTTGGCGGCAAATCCGCTCTGAAAGACGACGCAGGCTTCGACATTCTTGAAGCGGGCGATCTTCTCTTCCAGATCCATGTGTATGCGCATGGTTCCCGCTATAGTTCTTACCGCGCCTGAGCCGACGCCGAAGGCGCGGGTGGCGGCCAGAGCGGCCTCAATGAGTTTGGGGTGGTTGGCCAGGCCGAGGTAGTTGTTACTGGCCAGGTTGATGACCTGGCGGCCGTCGTAGTGGCAAACCGGGGCCTGCTGGTCGTCGAGGATGCGGAGATTGAAGTGGGTGCCCTTGGCGCGGAGTTCGTCGAGAGCTGCGGTCAGATGGGCGAGCTGGGGGCGAGGAGTGGCCTCGTTCATGGCGATTCACCTCAAAGAAGAAGCATAACGCGGCAGAAGCATCACACCCTGCGCCAAACCGGACTCTCTATTCCTTACGTCCGGCGTCCAACCCTTGGTGGGGTCCATGGCGGACGTTCTGCAGGCCTGGCGGGGGCTTTTTCTGGGGAATTCATGGTCCAGCCGGTTGGCCCCACCACGCCCGAGCCGGATACAATAGTCTTCTACGCTTAGATGAGCGGGCAATACGCGATTTGGCGATGCGCGATTCTTCTGGAGATTTGGAGCAGGTGCACGTGAGAGGCATGAACCGCCGCAGTCTGCGGCTTGAGATGGTTGCTGGACTGGCTGCGGCGCTGGTGTTTCCGGCAGCGGCGGCGAGCGCGCAGAGCGTAGCCACACAAACCTCAATGACCGTAACCACCAGCGACCGGGCTGGGCAGACCAAGGCTGCCATTCTGATGAGCGTGACCGGGGCAGACGGTCTTCCGGCAACCGGCGCGGTCGACATCGAAGAAGGTGGCCGGCGGCTGGCGGAAGTGGCGCTGAACCCAACGGGCCAGGCCTCTACCGTCTTGACCATGCCTGGAGGCGAGCATAGCTTGCGCGCAGTTTTTGGCGGCGACGCCACGCACCTGGCCTCGACTTCGCTGTCGACGCGCGTGCAGGCTCTCACCGGCACCACACCCGGTTTTCAGTTGACCCTGGCTCCAGTGGCGCCGTCCGAGCTGCCCCTGGTGCTCACGGCCGGCAACGCCGGAACGATCGACGTGACGATTGTGCCCGTGAACCCTTCGGCGCTGACATCGCCGATGTTCGTGACGCTCTCGTGCTCGGGGCTTCCAAATCAGTCGTCGTGCACATTTACTCCAGAGAGCGTGGAGATTTTGCCGACCACTCCGACGAGTTGTCCGGCGGGCTCGCCGGCTGCCGCGTGCCCCCCCGTCAGCTCCATGGTGCTGCAGACACAGGCTGCGGGAACAGCGGCCAAGGCAATGCCGCCCGGCGGCAGGGGCAGCGGCCCGGTCGCATGGGCGATTCTGCTGCCCGGAATGCTGGGCCTGGGCGGACTAGCCTGGGGAGCGCGCCGGCGCGCATGGCTGAACCGGCTGGCGCTGGTGGCGCTGGTGGGTCTGGTCACCATGCTGGGTACAACCGGATGCAACCCGCGCTATTACTACTTCCATCATGGCCCGCCCACGAATCTAGCCACGCCGTCGGGCACCTACACTGTGACCGTGACTGGACAGTCAAGCAATGGCATTTCCGCCATTACACAGAACACGACGATGGTGTTGACGGTGCAGTAGCGAGAAGCAGACCAGAAGATTCCGCATGAGCCGCAGGCATCCCCTTCCCGCGGAAGTGTACGCGCTGGTGGAACACACACCGGCCACGGTTCTGCTGGAGTGCAGAAAAACCAACATTACAAGCGGGGGCGATCCGGTTGGAGCCCAGGAGCGCTGCACGCGGCTTTTTACCGAGCCCGTTCGGGTGTGCGTGGCCAACACGGCCGCGGAGATTGCCGAACTCTTTTGCCAGGTCGAAAACGTGATTGCGGCGGGCATGACGGCGGCCGGGTTCTTCGCTTACGAATGCGGGAGCTGCTTCGAGCCCAAGGCGGGACGGTGCGTGAGCCCGGCCAATGAGCCGTTGACTACTCCACTAGCCTGGTTCGGCATCTACGAGCGATGCTATGGCTTCGATCACACGACGGGGACCTTTCCCGACGGTGAACCGCCGGGGCTGGAGCGCTTTCGCGGCGGAGAAGACAAGCCGGGCAACGAACCGCAGACCGAAGCTACAGTGGACGCGGTGTTTGGCCTGACGGAAGATCAATACGCCGAACGGATCGCCGCGATTCACGAGTGGATTCGCTCGGGCGACGTCTATCAACTCAACTTCACGGTTCCCTTGGGCGTGCGTGTGCGTGGCAGCGTGGGAGCCTTGTATGCGCGGCTGCGCGAACGCCAGCCGGTAGAGTATGGGGCGTTTCTGCATTGGCAGGAGGGGCGGCGGCTTCTGTCGTTCTCGCCGGAGTTGTTCTTCCGCGTGGAGAAAGGGAACGGCGGCCGGCGCATTACCACCAAGCCGATGAAGGGAACCGCGGCGCGCGGGCGCACCACGCGTGAAGACCGCGAGCGCGCGGAGTGGCTGCGCAACGACCCGAAGAATCGCAGCGAAAACGTGATGATCGTGGATCTGCTGCGCAACGACCTGGGGCGAGTGGCGAAGTTCGGCAGCGTGCGCGCGGAGAATCTGTTCGCGGTGGAGCGCTATCCGACGCTGTGGCAGATGACTTCGACTGTGACTGGAGATCTGCGGCCGGAAGTCGGCTTCCACGACATCTTCAGGGCGCTGTTTCCCTGCGGGTCGATTACCGGCGCGCCGAAGGTGCGGGCCACGCAACTGCTTGCCGGGCTTGAGCAGCGGCCGAGGGGCGTGTATACAGGCGGGATCGGCTTCTTCTCGCAGCGCAGCACGGTGTTCAACGTGGCCATTCGCACGCTGGAACTCGATGGCGATTGCGGCAAGATGGGCGTTGGAAGCGGGATCGTCATCGACTCCGATGCGGCGGAGGAGTACTTGGAATGCCTGCTGAAGGCTGAGTTTCTCACCGGCTCGGCGCGCGCGTCGAAGTTTGCGCTGCCGGAGAAATTCCTTCAAATTGAGACAATGTTGTGGGACCGCGGCTATCCGCTTCTGGAACTGCATATGGATCGCTTGATGGACTCGGCTGCTTACTTCGGATTCGAGTGCGAACGCCGCATTGTGAAAGCAGCGTTGATGGAACATGCGCGAGCTTTCCAAGGCGAACAGAAGCGCCGGGTGAGGCTGCTGGTTGACAGCGAAGGGCGCATGAACATTGAAGATGCGTTGCTGGTGGGGAGCCGTGGCGGGGAAGCGAAGAGTGGGCGTGCTTGTATGTCGCGTACCCGGACGAACCCAAACGACCCGATGCTCTTTCACAAGACGACCTATCGGCCCTTGTATGCCGAGGCGTACAAGGAGGCCGTGGCTGCGGGGTTTGACGACTTGCTGTTCCAGAACACGCGCGGAGAAGTGACCGAGGGCGCGATCAGCAATGTGTTTGTGGAGAAGGATGGGCGCTGGCTGACTCCGCCTGTCGAATGCGGGCTGCTGGCGGGCGTCTACCGGCGGCATCTGCTGGAGACGTTGCCTTCTGTCGAAGAGCGGATACTGCACACGGAGGAGCTGCGCCGGGCGGATGCCGTGTATTTGTGCAATGCGGTGCGCGGGCTGCGGCGGGTCGAGATCGAGTGGGAGGGGTAGAAACTTGTGGCCGAGGATTTCTCGTTCCCTGTTCCCTGATCCCTGTTCCCTGCTTCTTTACTCCGGACGCATGACGACTTTGATGGCTTCGCCGGATTGGAGGAGTTCCATGGCCTTGTTGAACTCGCTGAGCTTGAGGCGGTGGGTGATGGCGGGCTCGAGGTTGAGCTTGCCGGTGGCGAGCAAGGCTTCCATCTGAAACCAGGTCTCGAACATCTTGCGGCCGTTGATGCCTTGCACGATGGCGCCCTTGAAGATGATGTCTTTGGCGAAGTCGAGTTCGAAGGGGCGGGAGGGAATGCCGAGCAGCGAGGCGCGGCCGCCGGTTCGCAGGATGGCAAAGCCGAGGCGCATGGCCTCGGGATGGCCCGACATTTCGAGAAGCACATCGACGCCGGTGCCGCCGGTGGCTTCAAGAATCTTCTTTTCGACGTTTTCAGTAGCCGGGTCGAAGACGAGATCTGCGCCCATTTCGGCGGCCACGCCACGGCGGTGCTTGTTGACTTCGATCGCAAAAACGCGCGCCGCGCCGCAGGCCTTGGCCACGGCAATCGAGAACAAGCCGATGGCGCCGCAGCCGGTGACGGCGACGGTGGTGGCGGCAATGGGGCCGGCCAGCACGGTGTGGACCGCGTTGCCGAGCGGGTCGAGCAGCGAAGCGTATTCGGGGGGAATGGAGGCCGAGAGCTTCCAGATATTCGTCTCGGGGATGATGGCATAGCCGGCGAACGCGCCGTCGGCATCCACGCCCAGGATGCGGACGTGCTGGCAGATGTGGGCCTGGCCGGTGCGGCACTGCAGGCACTTGCCGCAGGCAACGTGCATCTCGGCGCTGACCAGGTCGCCCTCTTTTACCGTGGAGACGCCGCGGCCCACGCCGGCCACTGCGCCGGAGAACTCGTGGCCCGGAATGAGCGGCGGATGGATGCGGCTCTTGGCCCAATAATCCCAGTTGAAGATATGAAGGTCGGTTCCGCAGACACTGGCGGCCTGTACGCGGACCAGCACCTCGCCGGGGCCGGGCGTGGGAATGGGCACCTCGCGCAGCTCGATGCCGTGCGCGGGTTTGGCCTTGACGACGGCCTGCATGGTGGTTGGCATTCCTTGAAGGCTCCCTTGAAGTACCAGACACACAAGCATATCAACCGGGGCGGCACCGGGGTGGTGAGTGGTAGAACGTTACAGGGGCTGAGTTCATGGAGAATCGGTTCGGAGCGGGGCGAGGGAAGATCGGTCTCGTGGGGCTGTTTGTGTCGGCAGTTCTGGGGGTGGGACTGGCGGCGAACGCGCAAACGGCGGAACAGGCCTGGCTTCGCGGACCGAACCGCCTCGTCCTTGTCGGAAAGGTGGTTGCACTGGGCAGCAGCCCTATCGAGCAATCCGCGGTGCAGGAACTCAGCCGCAGCGTATCGCACCCCGCATCCGTAAAAGGTGGTACTTTCTCCACCCGTGCGGGGCGCGAAAACAGCCTGACCGTGGTTGGAACCGCAGAGGAGATTCGGAAGGCATACCCCGAGGTTCCCATCCCCAGCGATCTCAAGCCCGAAGAATACTGGATCTGGTCGAAGGGAACCCAGGAACCCAACTTGCTCATCGTAGCGGGCGGCGACGAGCGGGGCGCTCTCTACGGCGCGTTCGCAATTCGCCGTCAGCCCGTGACTGCCGAGATGGGCAAAGCTCAGTTCAATTACCCCCTGCGCGGCCACCCAGCCATGCCCATCCGGTGGGTGGACGAGTGGGACAACCCCGACGGATCGATCGAGCGCGGCTATGCGGGGCGGTCGATCTTTTTCGAAGGCGGGAACGTGCGGGACGATCTGGCCCCGGTGGCCGAGTATGCGCGGCTGCTGGCCTCGGTGGGCATCAACGGCTGCAATTTGAACAACGTGAATGCCGCGCCGGAACTGCTCAACGCCGATCACCTGAAACAGATCGCCAGAGTTGCCGATGCCATGCGTCCGTGGGGCGTTCGCCTGGCGATGAGCGTGGCGCTGGTGAGCCCGGAGAAGCTGGGGGGATTGAAGACGAACGATCCGCTCGATCCCGAAGTGAAGGCGTGGTGGGCGGCGAAGGTCGAGGAGATTTACAAGCTCATCCCAGACTTTGCGGGGCTTACGGTGAAGGCCGATTCGGAGGGCCAGGTGGGTCCGGCGAGTTATGGGCGCACTCCAGCGGACGCAGCGAATATGCTGGCCGCGGCGCTCGAGCCGCATGGCGGCCTGGTGCTCTACAGGGCGTTTGTGTATGACCATCACCTGGACTGGCGCGACCCCAAGGCCGACCGTGCGCGTGCTGCTTATGACATCTTTCATCCGCTGGACGGGAAGTTCGCGGCCAACGTGATTGTGCAGACCAAGGAGGGGCCAATCGACTTCCAGGCGCGCGAGCCCATGTCGCCGCTGTTTGCGGGGCTGCGCGAGACCAACCAGGCCATGGAGTTGCAGATCACGCAGGAGTATCTGGGGCAGCAGCGGCATCTGGTCTACATCGCGCCGATGTGGAAGCAGGTGCTGGATTTCGATCTGCGCGCGGACGGCCGGTCGACGCCGGTGAAGGAGATTCTGGCCGGCAAGAGCTTCCATCGGCCGCTCGGCGGCATGGTGGGCGTGGCCTGCGTGGGACGCGATGCGTGGCTCGGTTCGCAGCTGGCGATGGCGAATCTGTACGCATTTGGGCGGCTGGCGTGGGATCCCGATCTGACACCGGAGCAGATTGCCGATGAGTGGGCGAAGCAGACCATCGGCACCGACCCGCTGGTCGTGAGCACGGTCGAGAAGATGCTGATGCAGTCATGGCCGGCATACGAGCACTACACGGGTTTTCTGGGCACGCAGACGCTGACCGACATTACCGGCAGCCATTACGGGCCCAACAGTGAGGCCAGCGAGCGCAACGGCTGGGGCCAGTGGCATCGCGATGACGCGCAAGGCATCGGCATGGATCGCACGGTTGCGACGGGCACCGGATTTGCAGGACAGTACCCGCCTGAAGTCGCCAAGATGTACGAATCGCTCGATACCACTCCGGACGATCTGCTGCTGTTTTTCCATCACGTGCCGTACACGTACAAGCTGAAATCGGGCGAGACGGTGATCCAGTATGTCTACGACAGCCACTACAAAGGCGCGGAGGAGGCGGCGGAACTGGGCAGAGAGTGGGCGACGCTGAAAAGGCACGTTGATCCGGCGCTCTTTGACGATGTAAAGGCGCGGCTCGAATATCAGGCGGGACATGCGATTGTGTGGCGCGATGCGATTGTGCAGTACTTCCTGAAGCAGAGCGGGATTCCGGATGCCGAGGGGCGCGCGGGACATTATCCGGGGCGGCTGGAGGCGGAGGACGCGCGGCTGACCGGATACAAAGTGATTGATGTGACGCCGTGGGAGGATGCTTCGGGAGGGAAGGCGGTTTCGTGCGCGGACGTGAAGGGCTGCTCGGCGGAGTGGACTTGGAATGGGGCGGCGGGACGGTTCGATGTTGCGGTCCAGTACTTCGATCTGCAAGGAGGCGCGGCGAAATTCGAGTTTGAGGTGAATGGCAAGGAGGCGGCTCGGTGGACGGCGAATGCTTTGCTGCCCTCGCGGCGGCCACACGGGGACAACTCAATTCGATATACGGTGCGCGGGGTGGAGTTGAAAAGCGGCGACGTGCTGCGTGTGGAGGGAACGTCAGATGGAAGCGATCCGGCGGCGCTGGATTATGTGGAGGTCATGCCATCGCGTTAGAACTAATGCGATGTGAGTGAAGAGAGGTCTTCGCCCGGTCCGAGTCCACACTTTTTGGCTTGTCATCCGTCCAAGCTACCGTTTAGGACTGCAATCGATTGCCGTCTGGTTAAGGCCTGGAGACAATTGGAGCCTGGTGGAGAAGATGCCATGCGGTTCGCAACCGGTGTTTTTCTGTTCCTTGCTTTCGTCACTGTTGGGTTTAGTCAGGATGCGGGTCAGACCTCTGACAATTCCGTAAAAGTGCGCAGCTTGACTATCGTTGGCGGCGATCTGCCCGACGCGGAACGGCAGCGCATCGCTCACTCCTTTCAGGGGGGCGCATATCCGCCGGACGAGCTTGCGGAGCGCGTCCGGCAGAGCCTGCGCGATCTGGGCTATTGCTACGCTCGGGTTGAAACGCCGCAACTCTCCGCAATCGACGAGGCGCCATTGCCTCACTCCGCGAACGTCTCAATTCAGGTCCAACCTGGCGCGCGGTACCATCTTGGAGAAATCCGCTTCCAAGGGGCGTCCCTCTTCTCCTCCGATCAACTCAGGCGGCAATTCCCTATAGAAGCAGGCAGCCTCTTCAATGCGACCGCTCTTGGGAAAGGACTGGATGGGCTGAAGAATCTCTACGCGGAAAAGGGATATTTCAACTTTGGAGCTTTACCCAAGCTGGAAGCGGATGAAACTCGCCATACCGTCGACCTGACGATCGATTTCGATGAGGGGAAACCGTGTGACTTCGGCAACCTGATCTTGGACGGCGTTGAACCGCGCGCAGGGGTTGGCAAGGCACTGCTCGATGCCTGGAAGGCGGTTGAAGGCAAGCGATACAGTCCGCAATTGCTCAAGATGTGGCTGGCGGCGAACACGTGGAATTGGCCGGGCGGCGCGGTGGGGCTGGATCGGGCGGAGCCTGTTCAAAACCCCAACCCGCATCTGGTCAGCATTCGGCTTCAGTTTCCGTAGCTCTTCAATCCAGTCGACCCCCGAAGATCTGTACACGCAGCCAGGCGTTTGAGGGCGCATTATTTGCCGTTGACGATCCGCTCGGCGCGGGCGTAGGAGCCCATGTTGAAGGCGTTGGGGCAGCCGAGGGCGATGAGCTTCTTTTTGGCCGTGGCGCTGCGCGCGCCGCTTTGGCAGTGGAGCAGCAGCACCTTGTCCTTGTCTTTGACGCGGCGCGCCAGGTTGGTCTCGATTTCGCTCAGCGGGAGATTGACGGCGATGGGCAGATGGTGGGCGACGAATTCGCCAGCGGTGCGCACGTCGATCACCAACGCGCCACTCTTCAGGTAAGCCCGGGCGTCCTTTATAGAGATAAGCCCGGAGCGCTTGTAGAAGAAATAGGAGACAAAAGCCGCAACGAGTATGGGCAGAGCCGTCCAGTTCATGGCAGATAGCTTACTGCGCCGGAGGCAGAGTTGGCAGTGCGATGCTAGATTTTTTTGCAGGCTAGCGGCCCGTGGTGAAAGTTGGAACGGTCTAAGAGCATCCCTTAGGGGATAAATACTACAGTTGTATTTGCTTTCTCTGCACCGATCCGGGCCTAAAGGCCACGCCGATTGGGCCTCTTTCAGGGGATTGAAACCCCCTGCTCCCTCCGGAATCCGCGATCGGCAACTGTGGTACTAGGTGGTTTTTGCAACTTCGACCAGGGTGGAGTAGAAGGTGGCTCCGGCGCCGATGTCGGTGAGGCGTTCGCTGGTGAGGGCGTTGACGTTGATGCCGTCGGGGTGGAGCTTGGCCCAGTCGAGACGCGCGGCGACGACGCCGGGGGGCAGGCTGGGGTTGAGCAGGGCGGTCAGTTGCAAGGAGCCGCGATCGTTGAAGAGGCGAACCGGGTCGCCATCGGCGAGGTTGCGGGCGGCGGCATCTACGGGGTGAATTTCGAGGCGCTGGTTGGTGCGCGCCTCCATCTTGCGGTGGCCGGGGAGGTTGGCAAAGGTGGAGTTCATGTAGTTGTCGGCCTTGCGGGCGAGGAACTCGAGCGGATAGCGCTTTGCGGCCTCGCCCCAGCGCGATTCGGTGGGCGGCGTAAAGGCGGGCAGTGGATCGAGACCCGCGGCGGCGAGGGATTCTGAATAGAACTCGATTTTGCCGGAGGGTGTGGGGAGCGGGCCGGAGACGAAGGGCAGGAAGGGATGGGCTTCAGGATTCCGGTGGATCGCGAGAGGGATGTGGCCGTGCTCTTCGAGGGCTTCGTAGGTGATGTGCTCCATGCCGGGGTTGGTGGAGGGGGCGTCCGGGACAGCTGCGGGGTCAATCCCCAGGGCCTGGCGGATGAGGTCCTGGGGAGTATCGCGGAAGCAGGGCTCGGGAAAGCCCATGCGCTGGGCAAGCTGGCCGAAGAGCCAGACGTTGGAGCGCGCTTCGCCGGGGGGCTCGATGGCCTGCTTGGAAAGCTGCACGAAGTAGTGGCCGTATGCGCCCTGAATGTCGGTGTGCTCCAGGAAAGTGGTCGCCGGCAGGATGTAGTCGGCGTAGTCGGTGGTGTCGGTAAAGAAAAGCTCGTGGACGACGGTGAAGAGGTCGGGACGGGCGAGGCCGCGGCGCACGGCGTTCTGATTGGGCGCGACGGCGACGGGGTTTGAGTTGTAGACGAAGAGAGCGTGAACGGGAGGTCCATCTCCCTGTTGATCTCTGATCCCTGATCCCTGATCTCTGCTTTGACCCAGTTCGGTGAGCGCCTGACCGAGGGCGGACATGTTGACCAGGCGGGCCTCGCGGCCGAGGGGCGAGGCGAATTGAAGATCGGGGCGGCGGAGAGCGTCTTCGTTCCAGGCGAAGGCTCCCGAAGTGGAGAGGACTGCGCCGCCTCCGCGATGCTTCCATGCGCCGGTGAGAGCGGGCAGCATGGCGATTGCGCGGACGGTTGCGCCACCGAACTCGGCGCGCTGCACGCCGTAGTTGAGGCGCAGGGCTGCCGGGCGGGTGGTCGCGTATTCGCGGGCGAGCTGCTCGACCTCGGCTGCGGTCATGCCGGTCCATGCGGCTACGCGTTCGGGGGAGTACTGGCGGGCGCGCTCGGCGAGGGCGGCGAATCCGTGGGTCATTTCGTCGATGTAGGCACGGTCTTCAAGGCCTTCGTTGAGGATGACGTGCATCATGCCGAGAGCGAGAGCGGCGTCGGTGCCGGGGCGGATGGCGATGTGCCAGTCGGCGAGAGCGGCGGTGCGGGTGCGATAAGGGTCGATGACGATAAGGCGGGCGCCGTTGCGGCGGGCCTGCTCGATCATGGGCCACAGGTGGACGTTGTTACCGTGGATGTTCGAGGCCCAGGCGAGGATGAGTTTGGCGAGGCGGAAGTCTTCGGTGGGGGTGCCGAGCTTTCTGCCGTAGACGGTGTTCCAGGCCACGCCGCCGGCCTCGGAACAGATGGTGCGGTCCAGGCGGCTGGCACCCAGGCGGTGAAAGAAGCGGCGGTCCATGGAGCCGTAACCGAGCACGGCGACGGTGCCCGCGTAGCTATAGGGCAAGATGGACTCGGGGCCGTGTTCATCGCTGATTTGCTGGAGACGCGCGGCGATGGCGGGGAGGGCTTCGTCCCAGGAGATGCGCTCGAAGGCTTCGTGCTCGCGGCCGCGGGGCTGTGGGCCCTTTGGCGCTCCGGGCTTCCGCCTCAAGGGATAGAGAATGCGGTCGGGCGCGTAGACGCGATCGAGATATTTGGCGACCTTGCCGCAGAGAAAGCCCTGCGTGACGGGCTGCGCGGGATCGCCCTCGACTTTGACGGCGCGGCCTTGCTCATTGACCGTGACCAGGACCGCGCAGGAGTCCGGGCAGTCGAGGGAGCAGACGGTGTGGAAGATGCGGAAGGGGGCGGCGGCCGCGGGCATGAGCCTATTCTAAGCCGAATGTGGATCGGAGGAACGCGAACGCAAGATCGGGATGCCGCTTCCTGAAGTGGGATTGGAGTTCGGATTCCTCCAGGAAATTTAGCAAGTTGCCAGCTTCGAAACCGAAAACGTGCGTGTACACTGGTTTCGCTATGAGTTGCCTGTTTTGCAAGATCATTGAAGGAACTATCCCCTCGACGCCGGTCTATCAGGACGACCTCGGCTACGCCTTTGCGGACATCAATCCGAAGGCTCCGGTGCATGTTCTGATTGTTCCGCGGGAACACATCCCCTCGCTCGACGAAGCGGGCCAGGAGAAACGCGCGCTGCTGGGGCACCTGCTGTGGGCCGCTTCGGATATTGCCCGCAAGAAGGGTCTCAAGGACGGCTACCGGATTGTCGTGAATACGGGCGAAGACGGTGGGCAGACGGTGGAACATCTGCATCTGCATTTGCTGGGGGGAAGGGCGTTGGCGTGGCCGCCGGGATAGAAATGCAGGGAACAGGGAATAGGGAATAGAAAACCGGCGCTCAGCGCTTTAATTTGTTCATCATCACAACCAGCATCTTGCCAACTTCGTTGGCAAGAGATTCGGCTTGAACCAAAGACTCTTTCGAGCCGAAATCCAAACCCTGTGCAATGATAAGCTGCGTTTGCACTTCGCCATCTGAACCTCTGGCGTGGCCAAGGAAGGACAGGTACTCGCCCCTCGATGATTTGCCATAGCCTTCGGCAATGTTGCTTGCCACCGAGAGCTAAGCGCGGCGCAGTTGATTCGTTAGTCCGAATCGCTCCGAAGCGGGAAAAGTCGAAGTGAGTTTGTAAATTGACAGACTCATCTGAACTGCGCGTTGCCACACCACGAGATCTTTGAAAGAATCGCTCATCTTTGACCCAATTTCGCTTCGCGCAGCTTGCGGAATGTTCGCAACTCAAAGAAACCGAGCAGCAGTGTAGCGGCGAGGTAGGCCCCTTGAGCGAACAAGAATGCTCGCCAATTCCATTGGCAGACATCAAGTCTGTACTCACAGACAAGATTGTAATAGTAGGCCACAACCCGCCCTGTGCCGCCTTGGACGTACTTTGTGATCGTGTATCCAACAACACTAGTGTCCGGCTAAAATCGGGCCGCTCGCTGTAACAATCACATGTTGCACGGGATAGAGTGTAACTCTCATTTTTCGATTTGAAATTGATGGGGCAGAACCGGGGCAAGCGCCGGGTGGC
>Ga0182030_10011711_pt1 | contig 17665 bp, 15 predicted proteins | sample 812S3MmetaG_FD_121299 | JGI IMG/M metagenome (GOLD analysis project Ga0182030, IMG submission 121299) | Permafrost microbial communities from Stordalen Mire, Sweden - 812S3M metaG (Illumina Assembly) | ecosystem: Environmental > Terrestrial > Soil > Wetlands > Permafrost | place: Sweden...
GGCCATATTGGCACGATGGTATTCGCCGGCGGCGTACAGATCGAACAACCGTTCGTCAGCAACATCGGCGAGGCGGCGTGGCGCGAGGTGATCGAGACCGAACTTATCGGTTTCACGCGTATTGTCGCGGCAACGCTGCCGCAGTTTCGCACGCAGGGCGCCGGCAATTTCGTCAGCGTCGTCTCGGTTGCAAATTATCTCTATCCGCCGGGCGATGCGCTTTCCGCGGTGCCAAAGGCGGCGATCGAGTCCCTCGGCCGGGCCATTGCAAAGGAAGAGGGCCGTTACGGTATTCGCGCCAACATGGTCGCCCCCGGCATTATCGATGCCGGCCTGGGCGCCGCGTTTCTCAAGGATTTATACACGCCGGAGATTTGGGAAACCCAGCGCCGGCGCATCGCGCTACAACGTTTCGGACGCGCTGAGGAGATTGCGGAAGCGGTGGCGTTCCTTGCCTCGGAACGCGCGAGTTATATCACTGGCCAGACAATTGTTGTCGATGGCGGCTTTAGTATCTGAAAGGAAGGAAGCAGTTCTTTTTTGAAAAAAAGAACCAAAAAACTGTTACTCTTGGGGATGCGTACTGATCGTGCTGGCCGCGTCAACCAACAAGTAAAAGTTTTTTGGTTCTTTTTTTCAAAAAAGAACTGCTTCCTTACTCCTCCTCCACCGGCGTCAAATTCCGCATAAAACTCACAAAATCAGGCCCAAACTCAGGCAATTCCATCCCAAGTTTCTCGGCAAGATAAAGCGTCATCAAATTCGCATTCAGCGATTTGTTGCCGGGCGCGATGTTGCCGACGCCGACCTGCCGGTTAAACGCGCCCACGGCGACCAGCGCCATGCGCAGCGCCGCGACGATGTCGTAATATTTCATATGCCTTGTCACGCGGCCCGAGGCTTGCTCATAAATCGCGATCGACTCTTGCCGGGTCGGCAAGCCCTCCAATCGTGAAACGCCGAAACGGCGGCTGAACAGATCGTCGAAATACAGCCACCAAGCCAAATCGAGCTCCGGCGGCCCGAGCGCCGCCAATTCCCAATCGATCAGCGCCGCTACAGAGCCGTCTGGGTTAAACATCGTGTTCGAGGGCGTGGGGTCGCCCCACAGAACGCACACATCCGCGTCTTCCGGCCGGTGCTTCAGCACGTAATCCAGCGCGGCATCGGCAATCGGCATTTCTCGCCCCTGCCCCGCGACGTGATGCCACTCTTTTAAAGCCGCGAGATACTGGTCGAGACCTGGCGCACCAAGCTCTGGCCGATTAAGGAACGTAAATCCATCCTGCCAGTCGATTGCATGCAGTTTGGCGAAGGCGGCGATTCCATTCGCCCAAGTGGCGCGACGCTGCGCCGGGGCAAATTCGGTGAGCCAGCCGGAGAGATTGTAATTCGGCTTTTGTGACGCCGACTGCCCTTCGACCCGGCCCATCACCAAAAAAGGGGCGCCGAGTATATCCGGATCATGCTCGATTCCGATCCACGCGGGTACGGCCACATCGCCGCGCGCATCGAGCGCCGCCATCATGCTGGCCTGCAGTTTCAAATCGCTGCCGAACACCACCTCAAAGGATTGGGGTTGCCGGCGCACCACGAGTTGCCGGCGTTGCTCACCCGCCGCGCTGGAATAGCCAACATCGGCAAACAATATTTCGGCCGAAAACCCCGACCCTTGCTGTTTTTCCAACGAATAGACCGTCACGTTCTTCCAGCCAGGAACGTTCCTGGCGAACCACGCCGTCAGGCGCTCAGTGATGATTATCATATCGATGGCGTCGGTCACGGGCGCGGTCATCTCGGGCCTTGCTGATCTTGGCAGGCGTAGGGCCATGATGTGACGGAGCAGACCTGTCAACCGGTAGGCCCACCCGCGCAGGAGAACTGTGAAGCCAGCCAACGCGCCGCCATCGCGGGCGGCTTCAAAACGAGAAACCATGACCGAAGATGTGGATGTCGTCATCATCGGCGCGGGCCATAACGGCCTGACAGCCGCTGGCTACCTCGCACGTGAAGGCAAGCGCGTGGCCGTGGTGGAACGCATGCCAAAAGTTGGCGGCATGACGAGCTCCGGCTACATGATCCCCGAGGCGCCGCGACATTTGGTGACACCCTGCGCAGTGGAGGTGATATTTCTGCGCGGCACCGGCGTGATCGAGGATCTCGAGCTGGTGAAACACGGATTTCACAGCATCGATACCGATCCTTCCTATGTCTATTTGCACCCGGACGGAAGTTCGGTTGCGCTCTTTCGCGATCCGAAACGCACCGCGGAAGATATGGGTCGCCTCAATCGCGAGGATGAGAAAGCCTATCTCGATTTCATGCGCGTGGTCGACGCGATGATGGATATCGGTTTCCCGATGATGATGGCCGAACCGGGGCGGCCGGGCGTGGGCGGTATCGCGAAGATGCTTGGGGGCGCCATACGTAACATCAAACTGAGAAACGAATTGGTGGCACTCACGAACGGAACCGCTGACCAGATCGCGTGCGAGCGTTTTCGCCATCCCGCCGCGATCGCGTTGCTCACCGGCATCGCCGCTGGCGCCGGCCCGATCGACGATGACGGCAATGCGGCCGCCTATATGATTCTCGGCCTGTTGCATCGGCTCGGCGTCGGCAAGCCCATCGGCAGCCTGCAAACACTTTCCAACGCTCTGGCCGCGAGCCTGCAAGCCGCCGGCGGCACAATCCATCTGAACGCATCCGTGGCGGAAATCATCATCGAGGATGGCGCGGCGCGCGGAGTCCGGCTGGGTGACGGGCGAACCATTCGCGCAAAAGCGATCATCGCGACATGCGACCCGCGCACCACCATGAATTTGACCACGCCTGGTGAAGTCGAACATCGCCTGATGGTGCGCATGGAACACGCGCCCGCCAATCGCTCGAATGCCGCGCCGCTGCTGGCGAACATTGCGATGTCCAAGCCGCTGCGGCTCAAACGCCATCGCCACCTGCGCCACGACGATGCGGACATTGACAAGGCCGTCGGCCTGATTGGCACGCCGGAGGAGGTACGGCAGAGTTTTGCCACCGCGCGGCGTGGAGATATCCCGCAGCGCCACGCGCTTTCCGTTTCGCCTCTGACCAACTGGGACCCAACCCAGGCACCACCTGGACAATCGACGGCATATGTTTATCTGCCGGCTATAGCGGTCGATGCGCGCGCAGGTTGGTCGGCGACGCTGAAAGACCGCACAATGGCGTCTGCGATCGCGCAAATCTCGGAATTTTATGACGGGTTCGATGCCGAAATCGGCCGCTTCGTGGAAACGCCGCGCGAGCGCGAGATCCGGCTGAACGTGACCAACGGATGCGTCACCCATATTGATTTTGGCTCGATGCGGACGGGAACAAACCGGCCTGCGACGGGATTTGGCGGCCCTGCGCCGGCGGTGGAAAATCTCTATCTCGGCGGCGCGGGGAGCCATCCTGGTGGGGGCGTTTCCGGCATTCCGGGCAAAATCGCGGCGGGGCGGGTGAGCCGGTATTTGAAGAAGAAGTAAGGTCTTCTTTTCTGAAGAAAAGAAGCAAAAGACTTTTACTCTGTTGGTTGACGCGGCCAGCTCGATCGGTACGCATCCCCAAGAGCAAAAGTTTTTTGGTTCTTTTTTTCAAAAAAGAACTGCTTCCTTTTCTGCTATCCAAATGCCTCCCGAACCGCCTGCGTATCCATGTATTCGCGTCCCTCCACAATCCGGCCGTCGCGAATAACAACAAGATTATGATAGATATTACGATACACCTTATCCGGAAAGGTCATTTCGCTCTCCGCCTCGTATGCAACCCGATCGCCTTCCGCCGTCATGCCGGTAATTCTCACCACACGCTGCTCCGCCGATAAAAAGCTGCTCCGCACCGAGGCATTGTAGCTGTCGCGGCTGAGTGTGCCGACGCCGAGCACCCACCAGGTCACGTCCTTATGCTGAAGCGACTCAATCGTCGCGATATCACCCTCCATAACGGCCTGCGTGTAGCGCCTGACGACATTCTTGTTCGCTTCAACCGACATGATCATCTCCCGATGGCGGTGCTTTCTTGCAACTCGATGTTTCGCCCCTTTCCACGGATAGGCGCATCACCCACCCGGCACGCCAACACTGGCGCAATGTTAGAAGCAGCAGCGACAGAAAAGCGCCTGGATGAACAGGCCCTGCTATGGGCAGCCGAGCGCACGACAGGCCTCGCCAATTGGGGCAGCGATACAAGTTTTCGCCAGGGCCTATCCGTGCTGGTGCGCGCGGCCGAAGCGATGCACCCTGAGCCCGCTTTCCGCGCCGCCATCCGCGCCCGTGTCCTTCACATCCTGGAAACCCGCTTGCGCCTTGAGGAAGATTCCCGGCTGCACCCGGAGATCGAGGCCCAGGAAATCCGCCAGCCGCTCGTGATTATTGGTCTGCCGCGCACGGGCACCACGATATCCTACGACCTGCTCACGCAAGACCCCGCCGCGCGCGCGCCACGTGAGTTCGAACTGTATTACCCGTGGCCCGCGAGCGAGGCAAAAAATTTCGACACCGACCCACGCATCGCCACCGTACAGAAAATGTACGACACCTATCTTGCGCATGCCCCGCAACTTGCGGAAATTCAGCGTCTGGACTGCACGCAGCCGGGCGAGTGCAACCATGGCATGATGTTCCATTTCGCCAGCAGTAATTTCCCCGCCGAATACGGCGTGCCGGATTATGCACAATGGATCATCGATACTGTGCCGGAAGGGCTCTATCGTACCCATAAACGGCTGTTGCAGCAATTCCAGTGGAAAGGCCCGAAAGGAAACTGGGTCATCAAATCTCCCCACCACCTCTTTGATCTGGGAGGGCTCATCAGCGCCTATCCGGATGCCGGCCTGGTGTGGACGCATCGCGATCCGGTGGCGACTCTCTCCTCACTCTCCAGCATGATCGCCGGATTGCAAGCAGCCGTCGGACAAGGGGGCGACCTGCACGCTGTCGGCCGCAGCGTTGTGGACACCTGGACCGAGGCGATGGCGCGCGCAACCCGTGCTCGTCTTGAAAATCCTGAGATCGAGTCGAGCATCATCGATATCGCCCATCGCGACGTGGTGCTCGACCCTATTGGCTCGGTGCGTCGCATCTATGCGCGCTTCGGGCGGCGGTTCACGCCTGATCTGGAGCAGCGAATCACAAATTTCCTCGCCACCAACCCCTCCGCATCCAGGCTCGGCAAGCACCGCCACAACGCCGAACAATTCGGCATCGACCCCGCCGAAATTCACACGCGCCTGGCCGATTACTACCGGCGCTTCGGCCATTTGCTGACCAAACCCTGAGAGCGGGCCAATGACAGATCCGAGGGAGAGCAGCCCGGTTGCTACGGCAGATCAGTGCGAGGCCGAGCGCCTGGCCTTGCAACTGATCGAGGAACCGGCCGTGCGCGCAGCCCGCGAAACGGCACGCGCCGGCCTGCGGGCCGATCCGGTGGCGCGATGCACAGACGGGTATCTGGGCCTCGACCGCGCGCTCGACCAATGGGTGCTGGCGCTCGCAATGCGAATCGTCAATGCCGACGCAGCCCGCCCGCTCGTGATCTGGAACGTGTATAACCCGCCGCGCGCATGGTTCGGCCACACCTACCCCGGTGCCGCCGTGGCCATAGACAACCCCGATAATTTCAATCGCGAAATCCCCATTGATGGTGATGCGGCCTACGTCATTCGTGGCGTTTTTGCAAAGAAAGCGGCGCAGTTCACCGTTGAGATCGTGGCCGGTTTTGAGGGTTATTCCGGGCTCGGCAAAACCCTCGCCGCGCTGACCTCGCAGCAAATCACGCCCGACGGAAACGGCGCCTTTGCCATTACGGTGGATCGCGCACCCGCCAACGGGCGCACCCACCATCTGCAATCTGAACCCGGAAAATTGTGGATTTTTGTCCGCGACAGCATGTCGGACTGGCTGCAGTCGCCGGCTTCACTCACGGTGGAACGCGTTGCAGGGCCACCGATACCGCCGGCCCGCACCAACAAAACCATCATTGACGATATCGTTGCGAATCTAGATGGGTGGGTCAGCTTCTGGCGCAGCTTCAAGGATGGGTTCTTGGGCTATCCCGAACCGAATCGGCTGGTCGGCCCGAATGGACGCCCCGGCGGCTGGGGATTTCTTGCCGGCGGCCGGTTCCGGCTGTCTGACGGCGAGGCGCTGATCATTACGGTGGTAGAAACGGGCGCTGCCTACACAGGCTTTCAGATTGCCGACCCCTGGACCATCTCCCCCGATCCCGACACGCGCCTGGTCAGCCTGAACAAGTCGCAGGTGTCGGCAAACTCCGATGGTAGCATTACCTACGTGCTCTGCGCGAGCGACCCCGGCGTGCATAATTGGATCGACACGGCCGGCCTTACGGAAGGCTGGATGATGCTGCGTTGGCAGGGTGTTCCGGCGGCAAGCGATCCGGCCCTTTTTGTCCGCTCGGTCGAAATCGTGCAGCTCGCTCATCTATCGTCGTTCCTGCCGAACGGCACACCGCGACTCGAATTCCTGCAAGACCGCGCGGCGCAGATTGCGCGGCGCATCGAAGAACACGCGCGGCGATTTGCAGAGAAGAAAGCAGCTCTTTTTTAAAGAAAAGTACCAAAAAACTTTTATTATATTTGGTGACGCGGCCGGCACGATCAGTACGTATCCCCAAGAGCAAAAGTTTTTTGGTTCTTTTTTTCAAAAAAGAACTGCTTCCTTCCTGTCTTTTCTCGAAAGTCCAGGGCTGTTTTACATGGTTGAATGGGACGTAATCGTTGTGGGATCAGGAGCGGCGGGACTCACCGCCGCCGTCACCGCGGCGCGGCGCGGCGCGAAGGTCTTGCTGCTAGAAAAAACATCGTTCTTCGGTGGCACGACGGCGATATCCGGTGGCGGCATCTGGATTCCGGGCAACCACCACGCGGAGGCAGCTTGCCCGCCGGAGCCGCCCGGCGCCGCGCGCCGCTACATCCAGAACCTGGTGCCACACGACTTGCGGCTGGATGTGTTGGACTCCTATCTGCAAGCCGGCCCGGAAATGTTGCGCTTTCTGGAGAGGGAAACTGAGGTCGCCTTCGCGCTGGCCGATCATTCCCCGGATTGGCACCCGGAGATCGACGGCGCCAGCACGGACGGCCGTTTGCTGCGGCCGCTCGAATATAGCGCCGGCAAACTCGGCGCGTATTTTGAGAAATTGCGGCCGCCGCGTGCGGAGTTCAATGCGCCTGGCGGGTTCATGATCGACCTGCCCGACCTGCCCCACATCGCAAACGCAAAATCCTCGGCCAAGTCAGCATTTCATCTTGCCCGCCTCGCTCTGCGCTTCGCCTGGGACAAGCTACGCGGGCTGCCGCGAGGCTCGCGTCTTACCATGGGCAACGCGCTGGTTGCGCGACTTCTGCGATCGGCACTCGATGCCGGCGTGACGTTGTGGCCGGAGACCGAGGCGCGCGCCGTCATGCGCGAGGCCGGCCGTGTTATCGGCGTGCAGGCGGAATGCAATGGCACGGTGCACAGCTTGCGGGCGCGGTGCGGTGTGGTGCTCGCCTCCGGCGGTTTTTCCGCCAACGCGCAATTGCGCCGCGCCTACATGCCTTATCCGGAAGCCCACGTCTCCATCATGGCCGGATGCAACACCGGCGACGGCATGAATATAGGGCTGGATGCCGGCGGGGCATTGGACGGCGAGAACATGGCGAATGGCGTCTGGGCGGTCGCTTCAACCCTGCAACGGCCGGATGGGATGACGGCGATCTATGCCCATCTGATCGACATGGCAAAGCCGGGCTGCATCGCCGTGGACAAGAGCGGCCGCCGCTTCGGCAACGAAGCCTCCGTGGTATTTGTCGAATACATGCACGAGGCCGACGCGGTGCCCGCCTGGCTGATTGCCGATGCACGTTTTCTCAAAGCCTACGGGTTGGGGATGGTGTTTCCCGGCGCCGTAGGATTGAAGAAGTTGCTTGACGCCGGCTACGTCTTTGAGGCGCCTAGTTTGGCGGCACTCGCCCGGAGGATTGGTGTGGATGCCTGCGGCCTGCAGGCAACGGCCGCCGAAATGAATCGTTTCGCCGCCAGCGGGAAGGATTCTGCGTTCCACAAAGGCGACACCGCACTCGATCGAGATCTCGGCGACCCGAAACATGGCCCCAACCCGTGCCTGGGCACAGTGGAGAAGCCGCCCTTCTACGCGGTAAAAATCCTCCCCGGCGATGGGTCGACAACGGTTGGGCTGCGCATCGATGCTCAGGCGCGCGTGCTGGACAGCAACGACAGCCCCGTCCCCGGCCTTTATGCGGCAGGGCTGGATGCGAATTCGATTTGGCGCGGCGCGGCGCCGGCACATGGGTGCAATGTGGGGCCGGCGATGACGCTTGGATACATTGCGGCTCGAAGTCTTACGGCAGAATAAGGAAGCAGTTCCTTTTTGAAGAAAAGAACTGCTTCTTTCCTAAAGCTGATTACTCCCTATCGCCGCAAACAACTTTTGGAAATCCACCATGCTCGCCTGATGGGCCGTAAATCCGCCATCCACCGGAATCAGTGCGCCATTGATAAATCGCGCCTCGTCTGAAGCCAGGAACGCCACCACATTCGAAACGTCACGCGGCGCACCCAGCGCCGGTGTCAGGTGATGCGATAGCAGAATTTCTTTCACCACCGGCGGTGTGGATTCGATTGCATTCTCCGTCAGCACGAACCCGATCGCCACCACGTTCGACCGCACCCCCTGCTTGCCATATTGCGTCGCGATAAATCGGCTCAGATTGATCAAAGCTGCCTTGGACGCGCCATAGGATGTAAGTGTCGATTCACCGAGCAATCCAAAACCCGATGCGGCATGAATGATCGATCCACTGCCCGCAGCAACCATATGCGGCAGCACATGTTTGCACATCAGCATCGGTCCGCGCGCATTTACCGCCATCGCCGCGTCCCACACCGCGGCATCAAGTTTCATGACGTCCAGGTCGCGCGCACGTTGCGCCTCGCCCTGCAGGGCCGCACAGTTGAACAGGATATCGATCCGACCGTGATGACTGAAGATGTCAGCCGCCACGACAGCGATCGCCGCCTCATCGGTCACGTCGAGGGCCACTGCCGAAGCCTGGCCGCCCGAGGTATTGATCCCAGCCGCAACACGCTCGACGCCGCCTGCGTCTATATCCGCCAAAACCACATGCGCCCCGCGCTCGGCAAACAGCTTTGCCGTGTCGGCGCCAATGCCCTGGGCCGCGCCCGTGATCAGCGCAACCTTGCCCGCCAGCGACACCGACATACACAGCCCTCCTGCTTCAGCGTCCGCTTTATCTGCCGTCGCCGCTTGCCCTCACCTATAGTGCGGTAGGAGGCGAGTTCCTCTTCGTACGACATTCACCACCTCAAATTCTGTGTGGAGCGTCGTCTTGACCCAAACCTTGCTCGACCGCGCCCGATATGGCGATTGGGCAGTCATCGCCGGCGGGTCGGACGGAACGGGCGCGTGCTTTGCGCGCGAAATAGCGGCCGCCGGCATCAATCTGCTGCTCGTCGCACGGCGACCGGCCCCGTTGGAAACGCTGGCGGCCGAACTACGCGCAGCACATGGCGTGGAAGTCCGCACCATGGTGCAGGACCTCAACGCCCTTGATGCGGCCCTACAAATGGCGCGCGCCACGGAAGGTCTGCAGGTGGGGCTGTATATTTCCAATGCTGGGGCGGAATTCGGCGGCCATGCCTTTCTCGACACGCCGCTCACCACGATCAACGAGTTGATCGCGCGCAATTGCCTTACCGTCGCCGCGGCGTGCCACCATTTCGGCGGTCTCATGCGTGCACGTGGGCGTGGCGGCATCGTGCTGATGGGGTCGGGCGCTGGCCTCGGCGGCCAGCCTGGCGTCGCCGCCTATTCGGGCGTCAAAGGTTTTGTCATGAACTTTGCGGAATCACTCTGGGCCGAACTGCGTGGCCACGGCGTGCATGTTATCGGCATCGCAGCGCCCATCATGGAAACGCCCACTTTGCGCAACACGCTCGGCGACATGGTAATTCCCGGCATCGTGCCGGCCGAGGAAGTGGTGCACACCGCGTTGCAGCGCCTTCCAGAAGGTTGCAGTTATATCTATGCTTTTGGCGAGCCGCCGGAAGCTAACGAACAGCAGACAGCGATGCGCCGCGAACGCGTGCTTGCAGTCGAGCGCATCAGCCAATCGCTGTTCAGTTAGGAAGAAAGGAAGCAGTTCTTTTTTGAAAAAAAGAACCAAAAAACTTTTACTCGTGGGGATACGTACCGATCGTGCCCGCCGCGTCACCAAACATAACAAAAGTTTTTTGGTTCTTTTTTTCAAAAAAGAACTGCTTCCTTTTGACTTTCCTTTGAAAGCAACTTGCCCATGCTGCAACCGCGAGGATCAATGATCGAGCTTTGCCACGTCGTAGCGGACATGGACACTGCCCTGGCGCATTGGACCGGCGTGCTGCGCGCCGGTCCGTTCTATGTCGGCGACATGCGGATGGAAGAGGGGCACCGCTATCGGGAAAAACCCGCTACCCTTGCAATACGAGTAGCCTTTGGTTTCTCGGGCGGCCTGCTCATCGAACTTGTCCAGCCATTGCCAGGCGACCAATCGGTGTTTGCCGAAGTGCTCACCGAACGTGGCCCCGGTTACCATCACGTCATGCTGCGTGAGAATTACGACACGGCACATGCCAGACTGTCGGAACAGGGATTTGCGATCGCCCTGGAAAACACCACGCCACTCGGCGAACGCTGTACGCTGTTCGATACGCGCGCGCAGAATGGCGGCTTCATCGAGGTGATGGACCTGCATATCGGCTTCGGCCGACTCACCGAGGCGATGGCTGTGGCCCATGAAGGTTTTACCGGCGCCAATCCGGTGCGCCCGCTGGCCCCCTTGTTCGCGTCGGTTCTCGGAGATCACTGATGGCATCTGTGCTCGATCGTTTCCGTCTCGATGGCCGCACCGCCATCCTCACCGGCGTCGGCCCCGGCGTTGGTGAGCATGTCGCGCGCGCCTATGCCGAGCTTGGCGCGAATGTGGTGATATCCGCGCGCAGCGCGGAGCGGCTCGATCGTATTGCCACCAGCATCAATGCCGGCAGCGGCGGCCGCGCGCTTGCCTGCGCCGCCGACGCGGGCGCCTCTGCGGACCTTGAGCGTCTGGTGGGTGCCGCGCATGAGCGTTTCGGCCCCGTGCATATCGTGTTCAACAACGCAGCGGCGGGCGTGGTTTACGCGAGTGATGGCGGCCTTTGGGCCAATAAAGATGAGGTTTGGAAAACCGCCTTCGACGTCAATGTGCTCGCCACCTGGCGCCTTGCCGAATTGACCACCGCCGACATGCAGGTGCACGGCAAAGGCAGCATCATTTCGGTGCAAAGCTGTGGCGGCTTTACGCCGATCCCGCCCGCTGTGGCCTACGGAGTCACCAAAGCGGCACTGGCTTTTCTCACCCGGTCGCTGGCCAAGGCACTGGCGCCGCACACGCGCGTCAATGCACTTTGCGTGGGATCCATGAGCCCCGACGGAACGGAAGCGGAGATCCATCGCGGCCTCGGCCTTGCCGAACGCAACGCGATCAAACGTTTCGGCGCCGCGGACGAGGCAGTGGGCGCGGCCGTTCTGCTCGCTGGGGATGGTTCCAGTTACACCACCGGCAGCACGATTTTCACCGAAGGTGGCCGCGTGGGGACGATCTCTTGAGAGAGAACTTTTTTCCCGGCGCCTTCACAAAAGGTGAGCAAAGAAGCAGTTCTTTTTTGAAAAAAAGAACCAAAAAACTTTTGCCATATTGGTTGGCGTGGCCAGCACGATCGGTACGCATCCCCGGAGTAAAGGTTTTTCGGTTCTTTTTTTCAAAAAGAAACTGCTTCCTTAGCGTCAACCTTCCTTTCGACGGTGAGCATTACATCGAGTTTGGACGAGTCATATTGTAACGTTAACGGCCGTAGCGGAGGGCAAATGGGCAAAACCATCGAAGAGCGCCTACAGGCATTGGAAGATCGCGACGAGATCCTCAAGCTCAAAGCGCGCTACGTAAATTATAACGACGGTGGTTGGAATGGACCAACCCACACGGACCCGCAGGCGGTGGCGGACATGTTCGTTGAGGACGGAATTTGGGACGGAGCGCCCAACTCAGGGTATGCCAGCGGGCGGCAGCAGATAAAGGAGCTGTTCGAAGCGTTTGGCGCGGTTCCATTCATCGTGCATTACGTTACGAATCCTCTGATCGAAATCGATGGCGATTCCGCCATCGGTAATTGGCATGCGCTGGTCACCGCGACAATGCCCGGGCAACAGGCAGTCTGGATCCTCGGCATCTACAAAGATGAATACATTCGCTGTCCTGATGGCTGGAAATTCAGAACTTTGCGATTCGATACCATCGCGTCGACGCCTTACGAAAAGGGATGGGCAAAACAGCTTCATGCCTACGCCGAAAGCCCGTTCGAGAATCAATCCGTCGACCTGGGGCCGCTGTCACCTTGATGTGGTATGTGCTGGGTCAAGCTTTTTGCCCGTCACAGCAAGGTCCAGCGGTTCTTTCGTCAGGATGATTTTCGCCGCTTTCAGCAGGATGGTAGACCACGATCATGCATAGCGTATCTTCGGAAGACAGGCCGTCGACAACACCCTCAGTCGGCCGCGCGGCGTTTATCGTAATGATGTCGTCACAAGCCGCGCAAAGCCTGCTGTTCACGCTGACACCCGCGCTGTTACCAGCAATGTCCAGAACATACGGCACGAACGGCCAATTTATTGCGCAGATGGTTTCCGCGCTGGCCGCATTGGGATTGATGGCGACGTCGATTGCCAGTGGACGCGTAGCGCGTGCGCTCGGCGTGCGAAACTTGCTGGTCGCCTCAGCACTTTTTTACGGTGCGGCCGGCCTGGTTCCGGCGGTGTCCGCGAATGTTGTCGTTCTGCTATGTTCGCGCGTGCTCGCGGGTGGTGCTGCCGGCTTGCTCACCACAGGCTGCGCGTTGCTGCTGGCGCACTCTTACAGCGGCACCGCGCGCAGCGAGGCCATGGGCTATCAAACGGCGTTGGGCAGCCTCATCGGCCTGATCGGGCTCGTTGGCGCGGGCGCCCTGGTCGGGCCACTCGGCTGGCAGCTCCCGTTTCTGCTTTATGGCGCCTTCGCCCTTCCAGTTGCGTTTTTGGCATTCAGCGGTGTACCGGACATACGGCTGCAGAAATCTGTATCCGGCCAGGGGTTCGGGGCCGCGCTTTCGCGCACCTGGCCAGTCTGCGTGGCCGGGTGCCTGCTAATGATGATACCGCTGAGTATTGGCTCGAATGTGCCCTTCGTTCTCGCGAACATCGGCGTCACCGCGCCACTCATCCAATCCGTTATCATCAGCGGCGTAACGGTTATGTGCGCTGTCAGCGGCAGCCTGTTCGGCCAGGTGCAGAGCGTCTTGGGCGTAAGGCAAACATTCGCGGTTGCCCTACTGCTAGCGGCCGCAGGCATGGGCTGCATCGGCCTTGCCGCGACGGGATGGATGGCGGGGCTAGGCTGCGCACTCGCGGGGGCCGCGGTGGGCTTTTACACGCCGCATCTGGTGGTTCTGTCCACCAATTTAGTTCCGGAGTCGCAACGCGGCCATTCCGTGGGATTGTTGACCACGTCGTTTTTCCTCGGTGGCTTCCTCTATCCTTTTCTTGTCGGCGGCCTGCAGAAGATGTTTGGCCTCTCTGGGGCCTTACAGGCGATTGGCGTGCTTCTGGCGTTAGGCGCGGCGGGTGCGCTGGCCATCCGGCACACACGCCTCAACGGGTATCTCCAACCGGAACCTAATGTTTGAGAACAAAGCAAAAGTTTTTTGGTTCTTTTTTTCAAAAAAGAACTGCTTTCTTTCTACTCAAAAGGCACGGAATATGCATCGTTTAGCAGGAAAAGTGGCCATCATCACCGGCGGCGGCGGCGGCATCGGCAGCGCAGTCGCGCGGCGTTTTGTCAGTGAGGGTGCCCGCGTCGCGATCGCCGATCTTTTCGAGGAAAGTGCCCGCGCGGCTGCCGAGCCGCTTGGCGAAAACGCACTCGCCCTGCAATTCGATGCGGCGGACGCAAACTCCATCAAATCCATGATCGACCGCACCATGGCGCATTTCGGCCGGCTCGATATTTTGCACAACAATGCTGCCCTCACCGATCCGCTGCGTCAGCAGCAGGATACGACGGTCACCGACATCCCGCTCGACATTTGGAACGCTACGATCGCAATCAACCTCACCGGCTATATGCTCGGCTGCAAATACGCGATCCCGCACATGATCACCGCCGGCGGCGGTTCGATCATCAACACCGCCTCCGGCTCCGGCGTCGCCGGCGATCTCGCCCGCATTGCTTACGGCTCCTCAAAAGGCGCGATCATCACCATGACCAAATATGTGGCGACGCAATATGGCCGGCAAAGAATCCGCTGCAACGCCATCGCACCGGGCGTGGTGCTCACGGCGGCGCTCGATGCGACCGCGCCTGGCTTAAAGGAGATTATCGCCCGCCACGTGCTGACGCCCGAATTCGGCACGCCGGACGACATCGCCGCCCTAGCGGCGTTCCTGGCTTCAGACGAATCTCGTTATATCACAGGCGAATCGATCGGCATCAATGGCGGCAGCCTCGCGCACCAGCCACACTACGCCGATCTGAAAGCGACGATGGAAGGTGCACGCTAGGGGCTGGTACGCACAAAGAAGGAAGCAGTTCTGTTCTGAAGAAAAGAACCAAAAGACTTTTGCTATGTTGGTTGACGCGGCCGGCTCGATCGGTACGCATGCCAAAGAGTAAAAGTCTTTTGGTTCTTTTCTTCAGAACAGAACTGCTTCCTTTCTGATCCTTTTCCGAAAGCCATCGCTCTGTTGCATGATTTTATCCACCAGGGAGAAGTTCGTGCCGAAGGACGAATACTACGAAGGCCCGGCGCCGTACATGGACGACGACCGGCCCTATAAGCAGCGCCGCGAACACTTGCCGCGCGAACTCGAAGCTGTCACCCGCGACTGGCTCGCGAAAATGCTCGCCAATCGCACACCGGGCCTCGTGGTGAACGACATGGAAATTGTCGAGATCCGCAACGGGCACACCACGAAGATGCGTGTGAAGCTCGACCTCAATGCAGCCGGCAGAGCCTCGGGAATCCCCGAGCATGTTTGCCTGAAGTCAAACTGGTCCGGCGCTTTTGCAAATGTGGACATACACGCGCTGGAAGCCCGGTTTTATCACTACGTCCCCCAGGTCATGGATATCGCAATCCCGAAAAGTTATTTTTCCGATTGGGACCCGGGGCCAACCGGCCAGGGCATGGTTGTTCTGGAGGATCTCGCTTTGGCTGGCGGCAGCTTCGGCCATAGCACCGACCATATGGGCGTCCAAGCGGTCGGCCGCGGTCTTGCCGAATATGCCGCCCTTCACGGTAAGAGTTGGGATCACCCCGCGCTGGAACGTTTCGCCTGGCTGCCGAAGTCGATGGAAACGCCGATTGATTTCGACCAGTTGGAATTGATGTGGACGTGGGCCGAAAAGAATATCGCGCGGCCCGAATACCAGGAACTGCTTCCGCGCTGGCTGCTCGATCATCCCGATGAATTCAAGCGTCTCTATCGCGCGCTTGGCACCTATGAGCGCGCACAGCCCGGCCCATACAGTATCTGCCACGGTGATTCGCATCAGGGAAACAGCTATTTACGGGCTGACGGCACGCGCATCCGCATCGACTGGCAACTGGCGCGCAAGGGTCGCCCTTGGCGCGACATCACCTATTTCATCATTGGCTCGCTCACCATCCAGGAACGCCGCGCCCATGAGCGGGAACTGCTCCGCCAATATCGAGAACACCTCCTCGCCGCCGGCGCAGGGAACGTGCCGTCTCTTGAAATGATCTGGGACGCCTACCGGCGTTGGGCGATTTACGGTTGCCAAGCCTGGATCGCGAACATGGATGAATGGGGCCAAAAGGGCTACCCAATGAACGAGCGCTTTTTCACCGCGCTCGAGGACCTGGAAACCGTCAAACTGCTCGATTGCTAAAGGGACTTTGCGTGCGAGAAAAAGCCATCAAGGAAGCAGTTCTTTTTTGAAAAAAAGAACTGCTTCCTTCTTACTTACTAATGATAGGCACCATCAGGAACGTGCACAATCAGACCGTCCAACTCTCCTGTTACCTTGATCTGGCACGAAAGTCGGCGGGGCATGCCGTCCTGTGTGCTATCATCCTCGAGCATCGATAGCTCCACGGCCCCCGGCGGGGGCACCCGCGAAACGCACGATGGATCGATCAGCACCACGCATGTTGCACAGGCACAAGCACCGCCGCATTCGGCGAGAATGCCAGGCACGCCCTCGGCGACGGCGGCCTGCATGACGGAACTGCCCTCTTCGACTTCAACGCTGATAGGCGCGCCACCGTGCGGCACATACGTAATCTTCGGCATATGCGAAATCTCCAGGAACGCTCAGCTTGTCTGCCAGATCAGTGGCAGTGTCACCGGCTGGATCATGCCGAGATAGGAGGCAATAACCGCACCCGGCTTGATGCGGAACGACGGGACCAGGCTTAAAAACTCTTCCATTGCGATGCGCATCTCCCGCCGCGCCAGATGCATACCAACGCACAAATGCGGGCCGTAAGCGAAGGAAACGTGCTTCGGCCGGCGATCTAGCACGATTTCATTCGGCCGGTCATATTCGGCAGGGTCGCGCCCGGCCAAAGTGGTGGACATCGCAATCTTGTCGCCCGGCATCATTTTCACGCCATTGAAAACGATTTTCTCTTTGCAGGTTCGAAATGTCGTCACTGCGGCATAGGCCCGCATCATCTCTTCGATTGCCTCGGGAATCTGGGCGGGATTGGCGCGTAGAACGTCCTGATGTTCCGGGTGCTCGGCCAGGTGGCGAAACTGCAAGCCAATATTGGTCGAGACTGTATCGAGGCCGCCGATGAACAGGTTGAACGTGAAACCAACCAGTTCGTCTTCCGTAAGGTCCCTGCCTTCGATTTTTGCCTGCACCCCAAACGTGATCAGATCGTCGCGCGGATTGGCGCGGCGATCCTCGATCTGTTCGCGCAGATAGGTCACCACAGATCGGGTCGCGGCAGCGATGGCGCCAAGATCGTGATTATGCAACAGCCCCATTTCCCATTCGAGAAACTGCGGCGTAAGTTCTGCCGGCAGGCCCATCAATTCCAGGAATACCTTGATCGGGAATTCAAAGGCGAAATCGGCCATGAACTCGCATTCGCCCTTGTCCTTGAAGGCGAAAATATATTGCCGGGCGTAATCCCGGATGCGGGATTCGAGCTTCGCCATGGCCTTTGGCGTGAAAATCGGATTGACGAACGCACGGTATAGCGCGTGCATCGGTGGGTCCGTCTCAGCCGGAAGATTGCCCCAGGTTTCGCCGATCAGCTTGGCAAAGGGCGAAAAATCCTTGTTCGAAAAATGCTCGGTGTCGAAATACAGCTCTCGCAGGTGCTTGGTGCGCCGCACGATCCATGCGCCGGTTCCGCCAGGATAGGCGTGCTGCGCATAAAAAATCTCAGGGCCGTCGTGGATCGGCGGAACCAAGTCGTTGAAGGGATCTTGCTCGGTGGTCGTGCCGAAAATGAACGGAAACGGGCGGACAAGGTTTTCCGGCACATGCGCAGGCAGCGGAACCACTGGGAATTCGAAA
>Ga0182030_10011712_pt1 | contig 17663 bp, 23 predicted proteins | sample 812S3MmetaG_FD_121299 | JGI IMG/M metagenome (GOLD analysis project Ga0182030, IMG submission 121299) | Permafrost microbial communities from Stordalen Mire, Sweden - 812S3M metaG (Illumina Assembly) | ecosystem: Environmental > Terrestrial > Soil > Wetlands > Permafrost | place: Sweden...
CAGTACGACTGGCAGTACCACCCCTCCAGGAGGCGCATCAGGGACCGTAGGAGGAGGGCCCACCAACCCCGCTTCGAACACCACATTCCCAGCTGGCTCCTACAGATTTGACACATACCTCAACACCGTTGCTACAAATTGTACATCTAACTCCGCAACTTGGATGTGCTACCCCTACTCCACCTACGCGCAAAATCCATCTGCATCAGCAGCCTCCTTCGATTGGATCATCAGCCCCAAAGAAGGAACATCCAACTACTCCATCTCCTCAACCCAAAACGTGTTCTCCATCATGTTCACCAATGCTACCCTGTCACTCATGAATGCCGGTAGCGATCAAGAACATTATTTCTTCCAAACTACGATGAATAAACCTACGAAACCGACGTCGCAGTTAGGAAGCGAGAATGTATCGCCTACTTGTTATTTTAATGCTACTACGTTTCAGGCGTATTTATATACTAAGATGCCGAAGTCGTATCCAAGTAATGATACCACTTCGAATAGTACGGAGCCTTTTGCCCCGTGGCCGTATGCGGTAAAGGTTGAGCAGGTTGCAGCTTCTGGGGCTGGGACGCCGGATTGTGTGGGACCGTCTGGGGAATCATTAGGCGACTATAGTGTCTCGGAGGCTGGGCAATTGTGTGATTGTTTATATTTGAATACTGGGACCTGAAGGCCTGAGTTACGTGATTGTCAGCGTTGGATATAGCAGGATTTAAGGAGTTTGGCTACATGAATGGGAGCGGAGATACCACGAAGGATATTTCAATTGTGTCACGCTGTATATTATTCGGTCTGACGGCCCCGATCCTTACATACTATTTACTTAATGTATAAATTCATGGGATGATGCCTATCGAGACTCATGCTGCTCCTGATCTTCCAGCATGCGAGCGAAGGAGACGTCGGACTGACTCCGGGCTCCTCCCCCATTCACGTCTTGGTATGGTTTGGCCAGGGAAAGGTTTCGTGCATGCGGTCTCTAGAGCCCTCTCGGGTACAGTGAGGAGTTCTTTGTTCCCCAACGGCCATTGGGTATGTTCGCGCCTTTGAGCTCCGACCCCCTTAGCATTAATCCCGATTCTGCGAGGATTCGTATGATACTCTCTTTCTTTTTTTTTCTCCAATCTTACGACTTCATCAATCTCTTCTTGACCGAGCTGTCTTTTTTTGCTTGTTTCTTTAGCATTTTAAGCTTCGCAGCTTCGACTCTGGCCAAAAACCACAAAGTAATCATGGTAGCGTTGGAAGGCTAAATGTCCAAAAACAATGGGCGGTTTTGTATTGGTGGCATGGGTCCGGCAGCTCTCTGCCCTTTGTCTTGAGACGTATTGTGAAGTTTTTGGGTCTCTGGGATAGGCCTTGGACTTAATAGAGTTGGGCTGGGGATTGGTTGAACCTCGTTTGCATGTTCAGTATCAGGTCTGCGTTGCAAGATTGGTGGAGGATCATTGAAACGTAAATCATCGTGAGGCTCAGGGCCCAGGGCTCAATGGCCGATCCGAGTTCAGGGTTGTACTAGGCCGAATGCCTTGCGATAGGTCCTGGTGTTCACAACTTCGAAATCCAAGTCAAACCCAATAGATTCGCTTCCAGAGTATACACTTTCGGGCAGAGTGATAGCTCTACTGCCTTCGTTTACAGAAGCCAGACTCTCTGCATCATCCACCACTCGTCAGAGAATAATCTGCAAATGCTAATCCTGGAGCACCGAGTGAATCTCCATGTTAGACTTCCTAAAAGTCCTTACTTAGCATTAGGTCCTAGGCATGGTCCTGAATTGACTTACATCTGTGGCGCTGACAACAGGACCGTCAGAGCGGATGCGTGGCCCTAGATATTTTGCAATTCTGCATCTCTTGCCCACTCTACACGTTCTTCATCTTCGTCGTCTTGTTCAACTCTACGGACTCATTCCGCTCGTCCTTTACGATAGCCATCAACCTCTCGTTCAGCAACATAAATGCTAGATGGCAGGCCCAAAATACAGATTCAAATGTCCGTGCTACGGGCGGGTCTTTTCGAAGCCAAAGTGAACTGTCTGGACTCTCCACAATATAGACTGGACCTGGAAGAGGCCCAACTCTACAAAGGCACATTGGGCCTTCATAGATGCTATTCTGAGCTCGGCACTCTTGTATCAGGTCATTGAACGTCTTGAGGACTTTGAGCGCTGTTCGATCGAGCACCTGGGGGTGGATCAGTGTACTTCTTGTCAGGTTCAGAGGGCACTCACTGCAACACCTGATATTATGGACTATGGATCTGCCATGTGTAAGTAGGAGTCTTTAGGACACAATCCGATCCAGGGAATGAATTTTTATCTCGCTGTACTGTGATCATAGACGAGGCTGAGGATTTGCAGAAGTAAATATAAAATATTGAAGGCTGGGAGGGAGATATGTGGTATAAGCTATGGGAATTAAGAGAAAGGCAATATGCAGCATACACCTTCTGAGCTTATAGGTTGACTTCTCGCATTAGCTGGTTAAGGTATCATACTTTGGCATCCTTTTTGTATCTTTCTGAAGACTCAATCCTCCCGCAAGAGGCCTCCCGCAACAGACCCGCTAAGCCTACTCAAATGCCAGATTTGCCAATTCATCTGCATCCTCATTATGTTCCCTGAGAACGTGCCAAAACAGGACTTCGACACCCAAGGCATTTAAATTGGAGACCAATGCAAGAAGCCGTTGGAAAAATGCCTGATTGGTAACGCTTCCACCTCGAGAAGTCCTCCATCCATTTCTCTCCCACTTAAAGACCCAATCAGTCATACCTTTCACAACATACTCGGAGTCGGTCTTGACAACGACTTTAGCCAATGATCTGGTCACCTCGGTTCCGATGACCCCCGATTTCTCAATTTCTCGAACTTGCTCCAGTGCACGAATAGCTGCCGCTAACTCCGCCATCTGATTCGTCACAATATCTCCAGGGAGTATAAGACTCAGATTGTAGTTGTTTGTTGGACCGAAGAACACTCCAATGGAGGCGCGAGCATCAGGTCGCCCATTGCCACGGCAAGCACCGTCAACAGCGACGACAATACAATTATCATGGCCTTGTCTTGCACCACAGTTCTGACACGGTTCGCATATTTCGCAAGCCACATAAGTCCAGACGTTATCTTTTCGGACTTCTATAAAGTCTAGAGCAATATAACCGCCGTATATCTTAACCGGATCGAACCTGCGACTCTCGATCCATGGTGGTTGAGCTTCCTGTTTCGATGGGTTGACCGGATGAAAAGATCTCATCGCAAATAAGTGGTGAATCAAATCGTCAATGAGAGTCAGACTCTATTCAACATCAGTGTTAACCTGTTATGGCGACGGCAGAGATACATACTTACGATAAGCTTTGAGTCCAAGCCGCAGTAAACAAGCACACAGAAGGCCCACCAATTCAAATGACGGTGATGGAAGGTTTTTCAAAAAGGAAAAGTGGGTGACAATCTCTGAAGTTGAGCGAGATGCGCGCGTTTGTAAATCCGTTTGTCAATGGGCACCTACCTTCTTCGACGCGCCTACCATACTTGACCCCCATGTCAAATACTGCGACAAATAGAAGGATCATTCCTTGCAGTAAATCTCAGCAGTAAGTGCCAAATTCTGACATTAACGGTTAAAGTCTTCATCGTGTTTGTTTTGTCGTGGGAACTTTTTGCATAGTTGAATATATATCCCAAGGACTGAAGCGAGGGTTGTTGGCGCTGTTGTTAGTCTATCTTCGGGTTTATATCACCAGAAGCTCCCTTCCCCTGGGCATGTTGTACCTCTCCCTTTTCGTAGTTCCTTTGCCTGGCCTTGATGCCTCTCAGGGCCATTTTATCATGACCTCTGGGATAAACCTTCAACATGCATGGCTTGGCGCTCTCACGCACTTGCCAGATCACATAAACCGCGGACTAAGTGATAACGGCTCACGCAATGGTCCAGTATGGTATCAAAACCTTGGATTGTGGTCGAGAGTGTGGCTTGGAGAGAATTGGAGGGCGCGTTTGAAGACCTGGAGCTGAGAATCCCAGGATGTGACATCGCATTTGACTAATTAAGCTCTGTAAAGTCCCTTTTTCTTCAATTACTTCTGGACTTGATTCCATAGTTCTTCATTCAATTCTGTGAAAGTAACATAGGCGCCAGCTGCTAGGAATGTTCTCTCAAAGCTACTCCAATACCTGATGTGCCGCCTAGAATGAAGATAATTTGTCTCGTAGGCAGACCTGTCGTGTGAGGGGGAATTTTACTTCATCTTTGCGGAGCACCTTGCAGAGTTCGTCTACCTGCTTCGTCGCATCTAGATCTTCTTCCATGCTGGAAGACATGTCTGATAAAAGGTGTAGAGAAATTCCCACGTACTAATTATCACAATATGAAAGGAAAGAGACAATATTCGAACTCAACTGCCAGGACTAAAACGTTACACGAAGTGACCATTAAGAATCAGAGTGAAATAGGGGCAAATAAGCGAGGCATTGCCTTGGACTAAGCTGCCGCCGGTCTCCGCGGGTAGCTCCGTCTCCTGTTCATCATACATAACCCCGATACAAGTATGACGCTCCAGTGCTAAGCAGAAAGTTCAAGCAACCCAGGCGAAGTGACTTCTTTCTGGAAGGGTGTTCAGCATTGAATCCAAATGCTGACCCCTGAAATGTATCGCCGAGATGGCGTACAACCTTGTCAGTGATACAGTGATACACCCCGCTGCTCAATGTCTAAGAAATATTCCCTTTGTTTCACAAATGCTCACTTTGAAGAAGAATAAACTTTTGTGAAAGCGAGAGCAAATGTCCTAACGGTATTTAACTAAATGTGATGAAGCGCCCGCCGTCATCTGTCAAGCGTCCCAGCATTTGGCTTGAAGGGTTCAATCATGGCGTCACATTACGACGTGACTTGACAGCTGGCCTAATTTTAGGGTATAGTTGTCGCATTACCTGCAATCTATGTGTCTTGCTTGTCAAAACCTGGCCGCAGTTCACGACTTCACTCTTGTCATCTTTAAATCTCCACATTATGGCCTGGGAGCACCTAGATACAGCACCGCGTCCTGTTAAGGTAGAGAGCAGTTTGCCTGAGATGCGAGAAGAAGTTCTCCGATTACAAAAGCAAGTCGATGAAACGATTGACAGACTTCACCAATTGAACTTCGAGTTAGCCAAGGCGAAGAAGACCGTGGAGCGACTTGAGAGAGAGAGTCAAAAGACTGGAGAGGCCCAAAAGGCTAAAGATGCTGGACTTAATGATCTTGACACTGAAACTGACGATGACTTCATGGTTGTCGCACAGGGTCACCCTCTCGAGGAAGAGTCCCAGGTGACGATTGAGTCGTTAAAGAAATTTGAGCAACGAATGCACAATGCTTGGGCAAAGGCGTTGAAGAATCTAGGTAACAATGGCAATGACAGGAACTCTGGTGCACGATATACAGATAGGTTGAGGCGCTTGCACACATGGAGTTCTTCGCAGCAACCAAATCATCAGGCGAAGAACGCTCAGGGAGAAGCGCAACCAGAATTTGTTCTCGATCTTTATAAACCAGCTCCAGCGAAATCCACCAAATATACACCCCAGCAAGGAACTTCAGAAGAACCTTCACGGCCTCGCTCTCCAATATCGTCAGCATGTATTGGGAGTGCGCAAAATATAGGAAATCACTACATACCTGGCTATCGATTATCATACGAAAATCATTAGTCCCCGATAAATTCTGTGCGCCCGCTCAAGGAAGCAGCCGGACAAAGGCAAACAGAGCAACAGATGAGAGGAGAAAGTCAAGATCCTCCCCGTCAAACGCCCAAAGATCTGCCCACAATTTCTGCATCCAAAGAGCAAAATGAGAAGAGCAACTTTGCAGATCCGCCCAAGTCCGTGCTAGGACTACAGCTATTATAATTGAAACGCAACCCACCTTTCGAAGGACCACTCAAAGCGACCCTCCGTCCTAAAATTCCTCAAAAATAAAACAGAGATAGAGATGCGAATGGAGACGTGCTGACACTTCAGTCCACACTTGAGTCTGCATCTCCACTTGATATTTCAGCTGTGCATCGCTACCGCACCAATCAACCTTAAATTCTAAGTTTCTTCTCAAAAAGCTCTCAATCTCAACTTCCTCAAAACAATGATCAACCTTTGAGAAACTTGACGAGGAGAAAATTGATGCACCCCCCAAGCTTGCCCACATTACCTTCTCTAAACTACTCGTTCACGTCATGGCAGAGCCTCATCGAGAGGTAACGCATCGTGGTATACGGCAACCGCGTCTGGTGCGTCGAGAGGCTTCGTGGCTATGAGTGATAGAGCACCAGTTGAACTAGAAAGCCAGAGGGAGGGATATTCAGATGGTGCTAGTTTGGAAAATGGATTGAGAAGTCACAAAAAAATTGAGGGATGTTGGTAGAGCATATTTGGTATTAGGGAAGATGAGATCTAATCGTTGAATATCTCCTTGATAGCTAAATCTCAATTAAGTTAATTATTTATTACCTACCTTGTCCCTATCACGTGGACTCTTTGAAAGACACGGCAACATCTCATCAAGCGTGAGTCGTAGAGCATCAACATCATGTCCCTTCATAAGGTTGGTTGGTCTGTAACCTGATAAGCTGCACTGCTGGAAACTTTTTGCCTTCTGATCCACTTCGAGCATTCTTAGACAAGAACGTTGGGCCTGGGATTACTATCCCCTTCACCTCTTCCATAATCGTTCACATGCTTTTTAGCCCTCCTCATATTCAAAAGACTTGCCATAAATTCAACACCATTCTAAATCACCCACTCCTCTCCGCAACGCTATGACCAGCACAGAAGATGTGACCATCTAGTTTGAGCTGAAACTCTGTCTCTTGTTGAAGCTCGAAAATTTCTGTCATTACTTTGAACGCGTCTTCGTTCTCTGTAATGACGTGAAGCATTTTTTCATTTTTAGCCACTACTGTTACGATGCCTTCTACGATAGCCTGGATACCTACTCCTGCTGCTAAGCCATCATCATAACCAATTGTGCTATAGGCATAGCAAGCAAAGAGACGGTAGATAAGACACAAGTCACAAAAACGAAGCTGTAACGCTTAGAGCTTTGGTGAATACTTGGAAGAGTGTACGCCAAAACGTCTTCTTGTGGTGATTTTGGGTAATAGATATCAGGACTCTGGATCGCATTACGGTGCTTTGTCGTGAATTTTGAGCTTCCGTTCGTGATCTGCACTGAGCCAGGGTCTATTGTCTTGAGCTGCTTGATGGCGATACCGAGGGCATCATCGGCAGCATGAGTTGAGCTGTTGTCAAAGTTATTGGTCATAGGTTATCCGCCTGCAACTTCGATAGCATAAGGAACGCTGCTGATATGAAGTTTCCAGTGATGTCGAAATGGTAGTTGAGCCCAATTATTGGAGATTATCGAAACGGTGACTAGATTTATTAGCATCAATCGGGGCAATGGCTTAGGGGAGACAGACCAGCGATATACCACTATAGAAACACCAGTTATAGGTACAGCCATCACTATAGACAGTGCCATACTCGACCATACCCATGGCTATCATGACCGCGCAGAAGAGGAGTACCATGTAAATAAGTCCCCCTGCAAGCCTCTTTCTAGGCAACCCAATACTTAGCCAGCAGCAGGTGTAAAGGTCGCCTGTAGGAGGACTGTGCCTAAGTGAGACAGACATTCTAATACTCGGCAATTAAATTTTTGCAAAGCATGAAAGAACTATTGCGATTAGTGGAGCGGATCTGGCTGTAAAATATCTCGAAAGGGGACTTTTAAAAAAAGCTCCAGGATGCTTGGACTATTAACCTGGATTAGGAACATTTTGCGATAGTCTGTCCGTACGCCAGCGCTTGACAAGAAGATGAGAATCATGCCGGCACTTGGCCCCACCGTCGACACAACTCTGGCATAGGTCGAAATCTGCGCCATTGCAAATAAAGCAGAAATAGTAAAAATCCAGTTCCGAAATTTCATTATTGCAGGAATCGCATACGATCAATGCTCCTTGTAACCTGGTCCCAAAGACTAGGCGGGTCATTGTCTTTTCGTCTTCAAGTCGTCCCATTCCACGGTAGACTACTGCCAGAATACCTGCGATCTTGCGCTTTCCGGGGCCGACAAAGGGGGATTTGTAACCTGCAAGTGCCCGAAGACAGAATTTTTCTGATTCGATGAAGTCTCCTTGATGTAAGAAGAGTGATCCTAGGCTGCCAAGAACATTTAGGGTCCAGCGATGGTCAGGTCCAGAAATTTCAAGATAGCCGGTCAGAGCTTGACGGTAAAGCCGCTCTGCATCCAAAAAAGCCCCCTGTTCCTGGTGAACTAGACCTAAGGAGTAGTTCGCTCTTAGGCCGCATGTATCCTTCAGCCCCGTGGTTTCCTGCAATACATTTATCTCCCGTAAGTACATCGACTCCGCTTCCCTAAATTTGCCTTGGCGAGCATATATCATCGCCAGGTGGTGAATTGCATCAAGTGTCCAAGGATGGGTAGTTTCAAGGGTTGGTTTGAGGCCTCCTAATAATTGTATGCACTTATCTTCAGCTTCAGCAAAACCCCCTTCCTGAAAGTCAAGAAGAATGGAATTGAAGAACAAGCGCTTTGCTACTCCAAGTGTCTTCTCATTTGATCTCCCATAAAATTTCTCGCACGAAGCGGAAGCCTCCTGAAATAAGTGATGCGCCAAGCTCATGTGACCCATGTCAGAGTATACTATAGCCAAATCAATAGCGTTGGTAAGAACTGACGGATTTTCCGGGCCTAAAACTTTCTTGCGTACGTAATGAGCCTCTTTGAGAAGTTCACATGCAAGCCAGAATCGCCTTTGTTCGTGTTCCCAAAGTCCAAGACGAGCCATGATAGTAGCACGTTGGAGAAGAGAAACCTGGTCTGTAACATGGTGTTCCAAAACTGCTCGAATGTGGGGAGTGATGGATTCCCATCGTGAGACGCTTTGGTAGCTTGTAGATTCTGGTAGATGCGTGCAAACAGCGTCCAGAGCTGCCTTCCTCCACTTCAGAGCCGTCGATCGATACTCAAGCCATTTTTTGACAGAAAGTTGAACAAGACGATGCATGCTGAAGACTGATGTCTTCACTTCCTCGGCGATGAAGGAGAAAGCTTTTAATTTCTGGATTGCGTTCACGAAATGAAGGGTTGATTCATCGGACTGCTGCATTAACATAGCTGGTATGGACTGTCGGTCTAGCATAACCATGAGGGAGAGGAGATCGGCAGAACGCGGGTTCTGCTTGGAGATCTGGTCAAATGATATTTTCCAGGTCTGAAAAACAGCATTTTGAATTTCATAGTCTCGACTCGGATCGTGAACGCTTGATTGGAGAAGATCAAATTCATCTGCCTGACCCTTTTTGAGCAGTCGAAGATACTCCGCAACTGACATCTCCGTCTGATCAAGATATGCTGCAGCCTGTGTTATCGCAAGTGGAAGATATTCGAGGGCCTCAACAATCTCACTTGCGTCTGACGTGCTGATATCGTCGTCCACGGAGGTTTTGCTGTGAAGGAGTAGGATTGCTTCAGTTTTCCCGAAAGGAAGTATGGTAATAGGCTTCTTCCTGGTACCGATGAGCTGCTTACCAAGTTGATGATCTCTCGTAGTGATAAGCAAGTGACCATGGGAGCCTCGAGGTAGGTACTGAGCTAATGGCACTGACCGCACTCCGCTGTCGAAACATTGATTGACCGCAGCTCCGACCCAGAGTTCTGCATCATCCACATTATCGAGTACCAAGAGCCAGGGCCCATTGAATTCGACACTTAGCCAATCTGTAAGCAGTCGAAGGATGCTTGTTTCATGGTGCTCGAGCCCGGAAATGTCAAGCTTTCTGGCAATCTCTTCATATGCAGTCTCAAATCTGGTTCTACTGCCGCCATGAACCCACAATATATGGCTTTGGGGAACTTGAGACTTGTATTGATAACAGTACTCGATGGCAATCCGAGATTTTCTATATCATTGTCAGAGAGTTACAGGATTTTCGGAGGGGAACTCACCCCACCCCTCCAATCCCAGCAAGAGCGACTCGATTACCTCCGTCAAATTGCTTCTCGATATCCTTCATTATCTCCTCTCGGCCAATGAAGTCCTCGACTCGTTCGTAGCGAACCATGAACAAGGGTTCTCTTATCTTTGAAATTGTCATGGTAGACATAGCTTCATTTAGCTGGGAGGCTGTTGCTGCTTCGGCCACGTGATAATATGTCAAGGCCTTAACATCATCCCAAATACTCCCGATGATTACCTTGACTTTTTTGTTTTGGCCCATGCTCGATACAGCCTTCCAGCCTCGAGTCCATTTCGATGCGCTATCCTCCGGGAGGACATCTCTGAAGATTGTGCTTAATTCTTTGATTTTAACCTTACAGGCATCGAGAAGTGGCTGTAGGGCTTTGCAAGTTTCCTCATCAACTTGACCCGATTCAACGTGACGCGAAGTTTTTTGAAGTGTATTTGATATGAGAGGAAGGCTACGTCGAACCTCCTGGAACTCTTGTGGGATATCTCTCACGTCGCCGCCAAAGCCTTGGGCTCGATCATATACCTTTACCGCGAAGTCAATGATGCTGGCGATGTTGGATATAATCCCAATTACCACCAAGGCCTCGGCACCAGACATGATTCTTCATGAAAGCGAGGATGACTGCTGAAGATGGTCAGCGAGAGAAGACGAGGCTGCGGCTCTCAAGTGTGGCTAAACTCACGCGGCCCGGTACGGCTCTATACTGTGCCCCTCGTTTCCCAGATTTGCCTTGAACCACACCTCACATCAGCTCGGTGCAAGACATAGCTTCCCGCTTCATAATGCTGATCGCTTCCGAGTTGGAAGGTTATGCATTGGGTAAATGAGTATCCGTTAAACCTAGATCAGGCTCGGTCGAATAAGCAGGCCGTCTTAGTTGGCGGTGAAGTAGCCTCAGCCCTGCATCATGAAAATCTCCATGAGATTACAAATCGAAAATGATAGTAAGACATGGATCGTTCCACTGCTTCTCTGTTACACAGTAGCCTGATATATTACAAATCGCACCGATCGTTAGGCACGGACGTTGTCCGTCAAGCTTAAAGTATAAATATATCAGGTTTTCCCCACCTCTTGATCAAGTCGATCAACTGTTACCTCTCTTCACACTAAAACCAGAAAGCACGAAATCACCCAACAAAATGCCTTCTCTTTACGAAGTCACCATTCCCCCTTTCATCAAAAACCTCAAGACCCTCTCCGCTCTCCTCGAGAAAGGTGTCGCCCACGCCAACGGTAACGATGCTACCCTCCTCGAAGCCCGTCTCATCGCCGACATGCAACCCTTAACATACCAAACCCAACGTGTTAGCGACACCTCCAAGGGTCTCGCCGTTCGTCTCGCCAAAGCAGCTCCCGTTTCCTGGGAGGACAACGAGAAGACATTCCCCGAGTTGCAAGAGCGGCTCTCTAAGACTATCAAGTTTCTTGAAGCTCTGGATCCGAAATGTATGGATGGGCTTGAGGATGCTGAGGTTATAATGAATACTCGATCTGGTGAACAGAAGTTTACGGGGTTGAGTTATGTCAATAGCTTTGCTATTCCTAACTTTTACTTCCACTTCGTTACTGCGTATGGGCTTTTGAGAAAGGAGGGCGTGCAGATTGGCAAAAAGGATTACTTGGGAAGAAACTAGGGACATTGACTGCGGCAGTCGATGCATGACAGTGCAGTCATTGATTGGGGAAAAGCATCAGCCATCTGGTATAGAAATCACGTGATGGTCACGAGGGGCCCAAAGTAATCCTACTCGTGGTGGTTCATAGGCTAATACAAACGTTACGCAAATCTAATTTTGCTTCCCAATCCCTTCTGCATGGGATAGTAGCTAGAAGAGTGGGCGATGAATTATGAGAGATGCTGGTAGTGCAATGACTGTTGCCTACAGGCCCATTCCCGGGAAGCAGTTCCTTCTCCACTTATCAAATTTAATAAATACTGAGTTCTCTTGAAATATTGTGAGTACCTTACATTAACGCCTCCTTCTTACTCTGTATACAATTTGTATTCCCTCTTCCTTGTTTAGAAGTAAGATGATCCCCATTTCTCATAAATATCTCCGCTAAGGAGATGTTGTCACAAACAATATCCAATCCGCCCACTACTAGGAGGCTCATTGAACATTTGTAGCCTCTCCCTGAAATTTCTGTTGCCCCCAGTCCAAGCTCTCGTGCCAGAGTTTGCCTTCTTTGAACCAAGACGGCCTTTCGGTCATGACTCCCCATCCGTTCTTCCTCATTATTCCTAGAAGCCCAAAGTAGGCAATCGTCCAAGCATCCTTGTATGACTTCGATGAGTCCTCGAGTGCCGTGATTTCATCCCACTGGGTGCCGAGACTTTGATCTGGTGCTTGATTAATTGGAGGCGAAATTTCTTTCTTGAAAGGGAACTGTATCATCTTTTATGAGTAGGTTAGTAGATTTAAGACACTTTCGCAGATGGGTAGCGACATACTTGGTACAACAAACGCAAAGACGGCAATTCCCCTATCTCGTCGCTTTTCATGCTTATGGGCTGAGCCATTGCAGTGGATTTAGTGTATATTTCTCCGCGTTCTTTGAGGAGCTGTGCGAAGGTAGGCGTTCGATATGACGACTTTCCGGCGACAGTTTTGTACATTCCAATATTACACATCTGCGAATTTGCATCAACAAGGACCTCCTTCATTCTTAGTGGGCCAAAAAGAGAGAAGGAGCGCGTACCGTGATTCTCATAACCCTGTTCACCTCGTCTTTCTTTTCAATCATTACGTTTCCAGGTTGACCAATGCCGTAAAGTCCGCTGAAATGTTTGTCATTTTCGATTTGACATGTTGGCTGGTTTTTAATCAGGATAGCATTGGGTGTGTCTCTCCAGAAAGTTGACCAGCCTTTGCCTTTTGGGCGATATTTTTTTTCCTTCTCTGGGGGTACCTTGGACCAATGTTCATCTTCATCACAATACAGTCGTATGTCGGAATTTCCAAGGAATACTTCACCGGGTTTTTTATCGGATTCTGCACGGCATTTTGTCCCTTTGAGATTTGCGAGGCTTCGAACGTGTGCTAATTATGGATAACATTTCAATGACACGAAGCTTGATTGGAATGGCTTGTACTTACTTCTAAGATCTGCAAAACCTTCAGGCTCTTTCACATTAAAAAGAAGATGGAACCAGTCGACACTTTCTAATGTATAGCTGGCTGTTATAGCCATTTGAATAGCCTCTGTCATGGCATCACGTATAAATTTTTCCCTTCTTGGAGATTTTGTACAAGACTCGTCAAGCCAATACAAAGGATTATTGAACTTATCGAGGGCCAAAACCTGAAGGAAGAATTGAAGGTAAAACAAAACAAGCATAAGTAGTTGCATCTTGCAGCAAATTGCGAGGAACTTGGCGATACGGAAATCCCAGTCGGCGTTGAAGGCACAGAGTGCAATGCCAAATGTATGGGAAGCAGTGTATACTTAACTTGGACAATTTTGAAATCATCGAGGCGACGAGCCATATTGAAGGATGTCATCCTCTGGATCCACTTTCTATTTTTGTTGTTATTGATGATTTGAACAACAAATAAATCCTTCATAGCAATCAAGCCACAGTGCGAAACTAAGGGTCGGCATTCCTTTGTCGCATTCGTCGAGCGGTGACTGGCTAAGGACACCGACTAAAACGCGCAGACATACATGGATATGAAGCCGCAAAGCTCGGAAGCGATTAAAAAAGAGGCTGAGTTAATTGATGCGGAGCCACTCTGCTCGGAAGCGAGTGAGAAAGAGGCTGAGTTGACATGAACAATAATAGACTGCTTAAGAACATTACTCTTGTCTCCTCATTTCATGCCTAAAATAATTCGCCCTGTCTCCCGTCTCTGATCCTGCTAAAGAACCCAGGTCGGGGTCTGCTCGCGCATGACCGCTGCCTCTCGAGTCTGGTACATCTCGGTATTGACCATCAGCTGTCAACTCTTGTTCTCGCAATTCAATTGCGCCTTCTTTCTTCTTGTGTAGACCTAGTCTTTCCGATCTCGACTTTCCTGAGCTATATCCCTTCCTTCGACCCATCACATTTCCAAGTCCAATCTTCCTGTGTTTTCGATTGATGATCGCACCACCGCAGACACAAAGTATTATGAATCCAAATACTGTAGGCAAAGCAATATACAGACTTGCACCTGTAGGAGCTTTGGTTGGCGGCTGTTGGTAGTATGTTGGTGGTCGATTTGTGATCATTACTGTCGGACCGACCTCAATCTTGGGTTCGGTAGGATTTGGGTTCAAAAGGACCATGCTCAGAGTAACGTTGTTGTATGATTCCCCTCTCAACCACGTTTTGTCGATTGTCCAAGAAATGAAGCCATAATAGTTTTGTGTGATTGGAGATTCGAATGCTTGCAGACCCCCACCAGTCGCGTTCACGTAATTGGCCACGATTCTGAGTGACATGTTGCTTTCGGGGAAATATTTCGTATCCCAGGTTACTGCTTGGGTCAGTGATGAAAATCGTATCTGCGACGTGCTTACCGTAATATGTCTCGCCCACATAAACACTCGAGCCATTGCCCGGTTCACAGAAAGGAGCATATGTCCCATCTGGGTTGTTGCATTCAATAAATGCCCCACCTCCTGTCGAAGTCGATGCCTCCCCAGATGTAGTTGTTGGCTTCGAATCTCCTTGCTGGGTCGTTGTAGTAGCGGTCAAACTCGCTGGCGCAGCGCTGATTGTCGTGGGTATGCCATTTATGGTCGTAAGTACGGGGGTAATAGTTGCAATAGGAGTTCCGCTAGCATCGACTGAAACCCAAGGAGTGAGAGTCAAATTGGTGACTGAGGAATTGTTAGGCTTTGATTTTAGAAAAACGGAGTAACCCACCATCTATTGGTATGATTGTGGGACTAGCAGCTACGCGACCCAAGAGAGAAGCAATGAAGCTGCTTCTTATTCTCGACGCGTGCATCTCGCGTCTTCAACGGTATGGGTGTGCCAGAGTTGGTTGTACTTATTACAGAGCGTTTGCTGGACACAATCTAGGCGCCCTCGTAGAAAGACACCAAAACAAAGGCTGGTAAAATCCAGAGCCCAGATGAACAGAAGTCCGAGTCGCTCTTGTACAACCTGGAGAAAGGGCCCATATGGAGCTAGGCTATACTTGGTTGGGCTTCCCGCATTCCCGCTGTCAAGCCACATCAACGTCAAACTATATAAAATCTCGGAGCAGAGTCTCGAGAGAGTCTATATGTATAGCAAAGCAATATAGACACAGCGACAAATGTCAGCCAAGGGCTTTTACAAGCCAAGTCCAAATCACCTTTGTCAAACGACTCCAAGGCCAACATCATGGCTACAACCTTCCACCTGTTCCCCAGCCTTTCACCCGAAATACGAGTCATGATATGGAAGCATTCAATGGAGGAACGAATTGTTGAAGTACATTGGGCCAGTGGACCAGGCTACACGTTTCATTGTCGAATCCCTCCCCTACTTCAAGTCTGCATGGAGTCTCGCGCTGTGGCTCTTCCCGTCTACCACAAAAGATCTATCTCGGTGCCAATCCCAAGATCAAGATTGCAAGAACCCATCATATCTATGACAGGATCGGAATATTTAGTTACCCGTCAAACTTATTTCAATTTCCAACGAGACATCCTTTATTTCCCTTACCGGTTCCCATGCTCGTTATCCTATGGACTGGCTTTGGCAGGCTTTCTGTCACGATTTAAGGACACTAGAAAGATTCAACACCTAGCGATTACGCTCCCGATATGCCCTTTATCTGAGGGACTTGAGATGTCAGCGTCGTCTTTGAATTCGAAGGATGTGGTGGGGCTCTTCCTCCATAGTACTAGTAAAGACAGCATATCATTCGCATTGAACCTCCAACAAGTAGCGAGAGAAGCATGGCCATCATCTATATCGTTAGCAACCATTACTTTTGTCTATCAAGATCCGATGATTTATGGTCGAGAAGCCGGAGCCAGTCTGAATCTTGGTTACCCACATGTCTTTAAGCCAGTTGAGAATTTTGGCCAAAATACCGAGGAATTATGGGTCGCTCGGGCAGAGTTTCTTAGGTGGAATCTCCAAGTGGTACATGGGACTGCTGCGTTGTCCGAGGATGCACATTCTTGGGGATGTCCGGAGGTTTGTTTAAGATTTGTGGACCGCAGATATTCCAGGGATGTCACCAATGAGCTGTAACATAGTCAATATGAGTGGAATTGTTCTAAACGAAAGAACCTATACAGATAAAGGCCAACAGGGATAGGGTGCAGAAAGAGCTGTGATGGAAAAGCCTATGATTTTGTTGGATTTTGAGTAGTCACAATCAGGTAGCATGTCTGAATAGTAATTTTCTGCCCAAACAGTGGGTTTGTACTCATACAAATGTGTTCCCCCTCCCTCACGCTTCATGCCCCATCTTCAGACTGAGTGAGGCTTCAAACTCAACCCTCGAGATTTCGAACCTAGCTTCATCCTCAGCGTCCGAGTCTTCAAAGTCATCACTTTTGAGTTCAAAGCCACCCTCAGGGGCAAAGTCCTCGAAGACCATGCTCACAGCCGCATAAGGTATATGAAGAAGATTCTTCGCCGTGTAAACCGAATTAGCTTGAGTATTATACTCATTCGCTCGAGTAATGTCCAAGTAGATCACATAGTTGACCCCAATTTCTCTCTTAAAATTGAGGATTGTATCTTGTGAAAGATGAACAGGACAACCAGTTGATAAGTGACGCCCATTATGCTCATCATATATCTCCATGGTCTGCCACTTGAAGGCCTTCAAAACGTTATGCAGGATGATGTCTTGCCTATGGGCTGAAAGATCCGATCCCTGACCGTCCTTTACACTATAATGCTTGAGCAGAGCATCTCGAAGCTTCTTGAGAATTGCGAGCACAGGTGTGTTAATGGTTATACCAACCTTCTTCAACATGGAATCATTGGGGCCATGTTGTATAGCGAGATCAAATGCAACAAGATCTAACCAAACATCGCCAAGATCACAGACCTTATGTAGATCCTTATCTCTGCCGGGAACTTTATCCATCAATGACGGACGGAAGTCTTCCAGCGCGCATACAAGTCTCTCATCATCCAGTGAGAGTATACATGCCATGTCTATCGCCATACTATCCACATCTTCCTTGAATAAATCGAGGAAGAATCTGGTAAATGTGTTCAGATCTGGAAGTTGCATCATTCTCTTCCCACGATCATCGATAGCATATCCCATACCTTGACGCTTGATACACACCATTTCTCTCAATTGACGTGTAACAAGACGTATTTCTCCTTTCTTCGTGTCATCTTCGCCGATATCGTAATCGCCAGGCAAAGCGGAGTAGAAATGAGGCTAAATCCCAAGAAATCTTTTCCAATCTCAAATGCATGTAAGCTAAAGAGTGGCACTTAGGGTGAGCAATTTAAGCTTAATTAATGCCCTGAAGTTTCCATTGTTTACATTGATATAGCACGTGGCTACTCGCTAGCTTAAAATTTTGGTATATCGTCTCGCACGATTTTCAATTTTTGAAATCCTTCGTCCATCCACATCGATCACAATCATCAAGATGCTTGATACGACTGGACAACCATCTGGGGAAGGAACCCCCCACCCCCCCCCCCCCCACCAC
>Ga0182030_10011713_pt1 | contig 17663 bp, 15 predicted proteins | sample 812S3MmetaG_FD_121299 | JGI IMG/M metagenome (GOLD analysis project Ga0182030, IMG submission 121299) | Permafrost microbial communities from Stordalen Mire, Sweden - 812S3M metaG (Illumina Assembly) | ecosystem: Environmental > Terrestrial > Soil > Wetlands > Permafrost | place: Sweden...
TTCGATTCCGACCTTAGCCTCCAATCTCTTGGCCAATCCAATACGATCGAATAAGTGCATCTAAAGCACCTAAAACAAGCTATCTGCGGTGCCGTTCATCAACATCATTGTTCTTTAGGGACTCACTGTCCCCAATAGCCGAACCAGTAGGTGATGCCGAGGCGATAGATGTTGGCGGTCACGGGGTCGTGACGGTTGGCGAGGACGATGCCGGAAAACGGTGAGCAGGCGGCTGCGGTGCCGGAACAGTTGGCTGTACCGTTGGCGTCTTTGCCAAGGCTGACGTGGAGATATTCCAGACTGACGGACCACGGGCCGTTCAGGCCGATTTCGGTGCCACCACCTGCTGCCCAACCTAGCGAGGAGAAATCCTTTGTTCCGTCGAAGGAGATGGTGGGCTTGGTGGCGCCTCGGGGTGTGAAGGTGATCGTGCTGCTGTGCGCGCCGCCGGCGATGAGCGCGCCTGCGCGTAGATACGGCTGCAATAGCTCTCCAGCGTAGCCGATGCGGGGGCCGATGATGGCGAGGGCGCTCGGGGTTGGGCGGCTGGAGTATGCGTAGGTGCCGGCAGGGGGAGGCGCCGTGGAGGAGGCTGGGGCGGTCGGCGAAGGAGCGGCGCCGGTGGATGTTGTGGCGCCAGCGGAGAGAGAAGCGGCGGGGGATTTCACGGAGCTCGTGGACGTCTTGCTGACCGCAGTGTCGAGGTCCATCCCGAAACCCCAGGTGAGATGTTGGTACTGAAAACTTTCACCGAGCTGGAGGGCGGCTAGAAAGTGGCCGCTGGGGCTGCAGCTTTGCTGGGAGGGCGGGGCTGCGGCGTTGGGATCGATCCCTACGCTGCTCGGTGTCCAGGCGCTGCAGGCGTGGCTCGACATGTTGCCCATGTCGATTCCGAGGGTGGCACCGGACCAGGGTGTTTCGCTTTGGCTATATGCGTGGAGGGGGAGGGTTAGGAGGAGGGCGGCGAAGCGGAGTCGGTTCTTCATACAGGGCGGGATGCAAGGCATGTACCAAGGGCGCGCGGGCCGGTGGGAGCATTTGCGAGGGGCGATGCAAAGCTCGAGGGCGGATGGGGTGTGCACAATGGGGAACACTTGTGTCTAAGTGGGTGATGCATTGACCACCGCCGCACCATGGATGCCGCCGCACAGAACGTCGCGCGGTCCAGCCGTGCGCGACTCCACGGCCTGGCGTTTTTTCGCGCCGGAAGCTTCCGATCACCCCTGCGGTGCCCGTTTTTTTACGGGGCGTGCACGCCGAATCCCTTCTGAAAACCAACAATGTGAGCCTTGGTGTGCGCCGCAGCAAAACGGCGGGCCGCTATACGCTTCTCGGCGCGCTGCTGTATTGTCGCGGCTCTACAGTCCGGGGAACTGCCATGTCGGATGAGACTTCCAGCCTGACCAGCATGCGGGTCGCGAACACGCCGAACACCATCGACCTACGGCGCGTGGGCGCGCATCCTGATTACTGGTATCCACTCGCCTGGTGCGACGAGCTCAAGACAGGCAAGGCGCTCGGGCGGCGCTTCGCCGCCGAGCCCATCGTCCTTTATCGGGGTCAGAGCGGCCAGGTGTTCGCGCTGGAGGATCGTTGCGCCCATCGCCAGGTGCCGCTGCATTTGGGCGTCGTCACCGGCGATGAGCTCAAGTGCCACTATCACGGTTGGTCTTACGGATCCAACGGCAAGTGCGTGAGCATCCCGTATCTCGGCAAAGAGCGGCTGCCGAACGGCGTCAAAAGCTACCCGGTGCGCGAACTCGACGGACTCATCTTCGTGTTTCCGGGCGATCCGACGCTTGCCGAGAGCCGTCTTCCCAAGACGCTCGGGGCCTCGCAGCGCAAGGACTACAAGACCCGCCGGTTGAACCGGGAAGTGGCATGCCACTACACCTTCATGCACGAGAATCTGTTCGACATGAATCATCAGTTCATGCATCGAAAGCAGATGGGCTCGATCAAGGCCAACTGCCTCGGGCGCAAGCACGGCGAGGACTGGGCCCAAGTCGAGTACAGCTTCAGCCGCACGGGGGGCAAGAGTTCCGTGGGTGAGCAGGTGATCGTCGATCTCATGCGCAAGCGAAGCGAGGCGAAGAAGGATTTCTCGGATCATATGCGGATCCGTACGGATTATCCGACGCAAAGCCTCAAGGTCTGGGTGGGGCGCGACATCCAGGACACCATGGATCCGGTGCTCGAAGTGTGGCTCGGGTATACGCCGCTCGATGCCGAGCAGCGTACCAACCGAACTTACGGCTATCTCTCCGTGAAGAAGCCGCGATTCCCGATCGTGATCCACGCGGTATGGCCATTCGTCGTCTGGTTTACCGAGAACATCTTCCGAGAGGACAAGGACATCGTCGAGTTCGAACAGCGCGCGTACGATGCGCAGGGCGCGGACTGGAACAATGAGGTGTTCCCCGCAATTCGCGATCTTCGCGGCGTGCTGGCCCGTTGCGGTAAGCCAATGGCCTAGGCGGGCGACGGGCCCCTAGCCCGGATACCAATTGAAACGGCCGCCGATCGCCATGACGGCTGGCACGACGAACGTGCGGATCACCGTGGCGTCCACCAGCACCGCGACGCACAGGCCGACCCCCATCATCTTGAGCACCGGCAATTCAGCGCCGACGAACGCGCCGAACACCACGGCCATGATGAGTCCGGCGCCCGTGATGACGGGGGCTACCGCCACCAGACCGGAAACAACGGCCTTGTCGTTGTCGCGCTCCGCGGTGTACGCGCGCTTGATCCGAAACAACAGGAACAGCTCGTAATCCATCGACAGCCCGAAGCTCAAACAGAACACCATCATGGGCACTTCGAGCGGAATGGAGACAAATGGCCGCTCCAGTCCGACCAGCCCATTGAGCCAGCCGAGCTGAAACACCGCCACCACGGCACCGATGCCGGCGGCCACGGCGAGCAGATTCATGAGCACCGCCTCGACGGGCAACAGGTAGGAACGAAACGCGAAGAACAGCATGAAAAGCGTCGCACCGACCACGAATCCGACAATCCGCGGCAGGCTCTTGAACATGTAATCGTTGAAGTCATTGTGCTCGGCAGGGGTGCCGGCGATCGCGACGGTGAACGGCCCTTGCGGAGCGATCTTGGCGAGATCCCGGGCCAGGGCCTCGATCTTCTTCACGCTGAGCGAGTCGGCCGGCGTGATCTGAAACAGCGCGCCCGTGCGATCCTTGCTCAGGAACAGCTCCGCGATTTGCGGGTTGCCGCTCAAGGCTTCGGCGGGATTTTGGTAGAGCGCGGCATACTGGGCCGCGCCCAATCCCTGGCGGAGGTTGAAGGGCGAGGCGACCGAGGCAATGCGTGGATCGGCTGCAAGTCGCGCCGCATACGCTGAAAGCGGCGCGATGTGCGGTGCTGCAAGCAGCGCCGTGCCGTCGCTGGTGTGCACGATGGCATAGATCGTGAGCGAGGAGTTGTCGCTGCGCAGTGCGCTTAGAATTTCTGCACCGGCGCGGGATTCGGTCGCGCGCGGCAAGAACCAGCGCTCGTTGCTCACGCCCGTACTCGCCTTGAGCAGCGGTGAGGCGAGCGCAATCACGCACAGCCCCGACACGAGGAGAGTCGGTAACGGATGCCGGATGATCCACTCGCCGAGCCGCCGCCAGAGCTCCGTGGTATTGCCGAGGCGCAGCCGTGGCGGAACCACCGACCATCGCTCGATGTAGGGACCGAGCAATACCAGCGCGGCCGGGAGCAACGTCAAGGCCGCGAGCACCGATACGCACACCACGAGCGAGCCGCCGATGCCCGCGCATCGAGTCTCGAGGACGGGGCTGAACAGAAGACCGAAGAATCCGATCATCACCGTCACGCCCGACCAGGCAATGGTTTGACCGGCGCGCGCGACCGTATCGGCGACGGCGTCTGCGACCGTAGCCCCGGTACCGTTCTCCCGATAGTACGTGACCATGAGCAGCGAATAATCGATCCCGATCGCCAGACCGATCATGGTGACCACATTGCTCAACAGATTCGACACCGGTACCACCTCGGCGAGCAGGAATGCGATGCCGAGCGAGACTGTGGTGGTCGCCAGCCCCATCAGGAACGGAAGCCCGGCTGCGACCAGCGTACCGAACGCCATCAACAATATGATCAGGGTCAGCGGCAATGCGTGCTTCTCGGCGTGATCGCCCCCGGTCGCGCTCCAGGCGTTCACGTCGAAGTCCGCTGCAGGACCTCCGGTCACAGCGACTTGAGCCGAGGCGTCGAGACGCAGCAGTTCGGCCCTCAGCGGGGCGACGGCCTCGCGTACCTGCACGACCGCGCGCTGCTCGGTCTCCTTGTCGGTCGAGGCCAAGCCCACGAGCAGGAGGGTCTCGTGCCCGTCCGAGGAGCGCATCTGTCCGTCATGCGTGGTGGCGTAATCGGCGACGCGGCGAACGGAGGGCAGCGCGCCGAGCGCGCGGGCGGCGGTGCGCACCCAGGTCAGAAGGGGTGGCCTGTCCACGTCCAGCCGCGGGGCCGAGACCGCGATCACCAAGGGGTCGATGAAAGGATTGGAGAACTCGGTGCGAAGACTGTCGGCGGCGGCGATCGAGGGGCTTCCGGGGATGCCGGCGGTGCCGCCCACCGAAACCGCGGGCAGCTTGTGGGCGCCCACGGCGCCGAGGGCTATGGCCACGACCCAGCCGAATAGCACGACACGAGGATGTCTGGCCACCCATTGGCCAAGCCTAAAAAATCCGGATTTCACACTTGCCCTGTAGGATTGGCCTTGGCGCAGAATGGTAACGTGTTTTTGCGTGCTTGGGTGACGGGCCAGGGAGCGCGCGCTGGCGCGGGCCGCAAGCCGCACGTATCATCTCGACCTGGGCCGTCTCGCGCGATCGACCTCTCATCCGCGGTACGCAACGCTTGCCGAGCACTTGAGGTCGAGACTCGCGCAAGCTCAGTCTGTTCAGCATTTCCGATCATGAGCAACTTGACCTCACCGAACATCGACCGATTGCTGCGATGCTTTGCGCGCCTGCGAGGCTGAGGATGCACGCGTGAGGTCCACGGCCGCGCGCGGCTCATCGCCCATCGTATCGTGGTGCGTTGGAATCGCGCTGTTCCCCGGGCTCGCGGGGCCGTCATGGTCCGATGCGGCGCTTGATCGGCTCACGACCGGCAGCGGGGATCCTTTTTTGGCTCAGCTCCCGCCCGGGGATGTGCCATCTGCGTCACCCATTCCGGAGCCCGCGCCCGGGCAGGCGGGACCGAAAGAGCCGGGGGCACCGCCGCAGCCGGTAACGCCGGGCGAGTCGAGACCCTGGTATACACACATCACGCGATGGTTCGATCCGAAGGCTGCGCCCTTCATTCCCGTCCCGGAAATTGCGGTCGATCCCGATTCCGGTACGACGCTCGGCCTCATTCCCACGGTGCTGGTCACAGACGAGAATGACGACATCCGCAAGATCATCGCGCCGGATCTGATCCACAATCCCTACTTCGGCTGGGGGGTGCACGGGCGCATCTACAGCTTCGATTCCCAGGACGAGCAATGGTCCATCGTCGCGGGTATTCAGGAAAAGGTGGAGCGGCAATTCGACGGCGAATATCAGATCGGTCGTGAACGGCAGGACCGCTGGTCGTTCAACGGCAGCCTGCTCTACGGCGTGGACGGAACACCGCGCTTTTACGGCCTGGGGAACGAATCGCCGGCGATCAACGAGACCGATTACACGGCGCAATCCGAAGTGCTGCAGCTGCAACCGGGCTACAATATCAATCACACCTGGCAACTGCAGTACACGGCACGCTTTCAGAACGTCGATGTGCTGCCCGGGACGCTCGCCAAAATCGCCTCGATCGGGACGCGATTCAGCAAGATCCTAGGGGAGGGCACCAACCATAATTACTTGAATCGGGTGTCGATCGTTTTCGACACCCGGGACGACGTCATCATTCCGACCAAAGGCGCCGAATTGGTGGCTTACGGCGGCGTGGCGAGCCGCGATGGGGCGTTCAACGCCTCGCTGTACAGCGAGGCGGGATTCGATGGGCGCGCATTCGTTCCGTTGGAGGCAAAGACGGTGATCGCGATGCACATGGCATTGCGCTATCTGCCGACCGCGCACGACGTGCCGTTTTGGGCGCTCTCGAGCATCGGCGGCGCCGACACGGTCATCGGCGGCTCGCAGCCGCTGCGCGGCTTCGGCAACGGGCGTTACTACGATCGCGATTCGTTTTCCTCCTCCGTGGAATATCGCCGCAACGTGGCGACTTTCCACGCGGTCGCCACTTCGGTGGAATTGGAGCTCGCTCCCTTCATCGATGTGGGCCGCGTCTTCGACCGATCGAGCACGCTGCCGTTCGATCAGCTGCACAAAGTGTACGGCATCGGCTTTCGCGGCATCGCACGCCCGTTCGTGGTGGGCTTCGTCGACATCGGATACGGCAGTGAGGGCGCTGCGGTGTTCACCGGGTTGAACTATCCCTTCTGAGTACGATGAAATAGCGCTAGGGTACGGATGAAATTTGATCGTCCCTGGCCACTTTTCGGCGGGCGTGTGCTAGCTTTGGCTGTGTCCGCGAATCGCGTTTTTGTAAAAAGAACAATTGCTTCGCTGCTTGCGTTATCCCTGCCTGGTTGCGGTGGCGGGGTGCTCGACCCGCGCGGCCCCGTCGGGGCGTCCGAGAAACTCATACTCATCGATTCGATGACGATCATGCTGGCGATCGTGGTGCCGGTGATCCTCGCCACCGTCGCATTCGCCTGGTGGTTCCGTGCCTCCAACAGCCGCGCGACTTATCGTCCGAATTGGGATTTTTCCGGCAGCCTCGAACTCATCATCTGGGCTATCCCCGCGTTGGTGATTACTTTCCTTGGCGGAATCGCCTGGTTCGGATCGCAGGCACTCGATCCGTATCGCCCGCTCGTCAGCAAGCTCAAGCCGATCGAAGTCGAGGCCGTCTCGCTCGATTGGAAATGGCTCTTCATCTACCCAGATGAGGGCATTGCCACGGTCAACCAGCTGGTGCTGCCCGCCGGCACGCCGGTGCATTTCAAGATCACCTCCGCAAGCGTCTGGAACACGTTCTTCGTACCGCAGCTCGGCAGCATGATCTATTCGATGGCCGGGATGACCACGCAGCTGAATCTGCAAGCCGATACGCCGGGAACGTTTCTCGGTCTCTCGGGTCAGTTCAGCGGAGATAAATTTTCCGACATGCACTTTGACGTTCGGGCAGTGGACGGGGAGGCCTTCCACCACTGGGTCGCGCAGGCCAAGGAGTCCGGCGCGGCGCTCGACCGCGGGGCCTATGCTCGACTTGCGCAAACCGAGGATACCTCCCCGGTGATGACCTACAAAGGCGTCGATCCGACGCTTTTCGGTGCGATCGTCGCGGGCACAGCCCCTGAATCGGCTGGCGCGCCTCAGATCACGAATGCGCCACCCTAACAGGGGCGATGATGCCGCCTGAGGAACACGTTTGATGTTGGGTAAGCTCACTTGGTCCGCGATTCCTTTCAGCCAACCCATTCCCATGGCCGCGTCGGTGCTGATGATCGTCGGCATTCTCGCGCTGCTCGCGTGGCTCACGCTCAAGGGCCACTGGCGTTATCTGTGGAAGGAGTGGTTCACCTCCGTTGACCACAAGCGCATCGGCGTGATGTATTGCGTGCTGGCGCTCGTGATGCTCATCCGCGGCTTCACCGACGCGCTCATGATGCGTTCGCAGCAGGCCATCGCTTTCCATTCGGCAGGCTACCTGCCGCCAGAGCATTACGACCAGGTCTTCTCCGCGCACGGCACGATCATGATTTTCTTCGTGGCGATGACCTTCATGATCGGCCTGATGAATTTTGCGGTGCCGCTGCAGCTCGGCGTGCGCGACGTGGCTTTTCCCACGCTCAACGCGGTCAGCCTTTGGCTCAACGCCGCCGCCATTTTGCTCGTCAACCTGTCGCTCGTGGTCGGGGAGTTCGGCAGAGCGGGATGGTTGTCGTTTCCGCCTCTTTCGGAGCTCAAGTACTCGCCGGGAGTGGGCATCGATTATTATCTCTGGGCCTTGCAGATCTCCGGTATCGGCACGCTTTTGACGGGCGTCAATTTCGTGACAACGATTCTCAAGATCCGTGCGCCCGGCATGACGCTCATGCGCATGCCGATCTTTTGCTGGACCTCGCTCGCCTCCAGTCTTTTGATGGTCGCCGCATTCCCCATTCTCACGGCGACCTTCGCCATGCTGCTGCTCGATCGCTATCTCGGGTTTCATTTCTTCACCGATACCGCCGGCGGAAATTCGATGATGTACATGAACCTGATCTGGGCATGGGGTCACCCGGAGGTATACATCCTCATCCTGCCGGCGTTCGGCGTGTTCTCCGAGGTCATATCGACCTTCTCGGGCAAGCCTCTGTTTGGCTATCGCTCGATGGTGATTGCGACGATGGCGATCTGCATCCTGTCGTTTGTGGTGTGGCTGCATCATTTCTTTACGATGGGCGCCGGGGCTGACGTCAACGCCTTCTTCGGCATCATGTCCATGATCATCGCCGTGCCGACCGGCGTGAAGATTTTCAACTGGCTTTTTACCCTGTGGGGTGGCCGCGTGCGGTTCGAGGAGCCGCTCCTCTGGGCGCTCGCCTTCATGGTCACCTTCGCGATCGGCGGCATGACCGGCGTGCTGCTTGCGGTGCCGCCGGCCGATTTCGTGCTGCACAATTCCTTGTTCCTGGTCGCTCACTTCCATAACGTGGTCATCGGCGGGGTGCTGTTTGGCGCATTCGCCGGTTACTCCTATTGGTTTCCCAAGGCTTTTGGCTTCCGGCTGGACCCGCGAATCGGCAAGGCCGCCTTTTGGTGTTGGACCATCGGCTTCTATGTCGCGTTTATGCCGCTGTACGTCGTCGGACTGGAGGGCATGACCCGGCGCATGCAGCACTATGATGTCGCCGAGTGGCATCCCTGGCTCATCGTGGCTGCGGTCGGCGCCGGCATCATTGCTTGTGGCATCGCGTTGCAGATTCTCCAGCTGGTCGTCTCGATTCGACATCGCGAGCAGCTGCGCGATGTCACCGGCGATCCCTGGGACGGGCGTACGCTCGAGTGGATCACGTTCTCCCCACCGCCCCATTTCAATTTCGCCGTGATGCCGGACGTTACCGGCGCGGAGGCCTACTGGGGCTTGAAACAGAAGGCGATCCAGCAGCACCGACTCATGGACCTGCCCGAGTACAAACCCATCGAGATGCCGCGCCACAGTCCGACCGGATTCATCGCGGCCTTCTTTTCCGTGGTCACAGGATTCGCGCTGATCTGGCACATCTGGTGGATGGCGACCGTCGGCCTGATTGGGGCTTTCGGAGCGATAGTCGGCTTCGGTTGGCGCAACCGATACGAGTACGAATTGCCGGCGGCAGAACTCGCGAGGATCGATAACGAGCGGCGCCAGGCTCGGATCGCGCTCGTGGAAGGCCGCGTGAAATGGATCACGCCGGTCAGGCATTCGGACATTCAGGCGCATGGCTCGCGCAGACTCGGATGGATCGAGGAGCCCCTCGGCGGCCATTTGGGACCGGCGCCCAAGCGCATCATCACGGCTTACGGCTTCTGGATTTTTCTGTTATCGGACTTCATTCTCTTTTCGGGCTTTTATGCGGCATACGCAGTCCTTGCGCACGCGACGGCGGGCGGCCCCACGGCCCATCAGCTTTTCGATCTCAAAATTCTGGCAATCGAGACCGCGTGTCTGCTGCTCTCGAGCTTCGCCTGCGGCATGGCAAGCATTGCTGCGAGCGTGCGCAGTATGCGCTGGACGCAGGTCGGGTATTTAGTCACCGGCGTGCTCGGTTTGGGATTCCTCGGGCTCGAGATCAGCGAGTTCGCCAAAATGGTGGCGATGGGCGCGGGTCCTCAACGCAGCGCGTTCCTGTCGTCGTTTTTCGCACTCGTCGGCCTGCATGGGCTGCATGTGGCGATCGGCCTGGTGTGGCTCGCGACCATGATGGCCATGACCTGGGCCAAGGGTTTTCGGGCCGACATCATGCGGCGCGGATTGTGCTTCGCGCTTTTCTGGCACGCGCTGGACATTATCTGGGTCGGCATCTTCACCAACGTCTATCTTTTGGGAACCAGCCCATGAGCGAACACGAGATTGACTCCCCGGGCGCCAGCCACGAACCCGATGCCGCGCCGGGCGATCCGGAGGCGGGCGAGGAGCATTCCATCGGCGCCGGCGTGCGCAATTATCTCATCGGTCTCGGGCTTGCCGCCGTCCTGACGGTCGCATCGTTCTGGGCCGCTAGCGGCACGGGTTTGCTCTACATTCCCGGCATTCCCATGGCGCTCGCGGCATTGGCGATCGGACAGATGGGCGTGCATCTCGTGTTTTTTCTGCACATCACCACCGGCCCGGACAACACCAATAATGCGCTGGCGCTCGCGTTCGGCGTCTTGATCGTCGGCATCGTCATCGCCGGATCGCTGTGGATCATGTATCACATGAATATGAACATGATGACGCCGCCCAGCGACATGTGACTCCGCGGGCGGTGCTCAAGCGAGCCGCTTCGCAACGATGTCGGCGACCCGCAGCGCATTGGCGATGATGGTCAGCGTCGGATTGACGGCTCCGATCGAGGGAAAGAAACTGGCATCCGCCAGGTAGAGATTATCGAGCTCGTGCGCCTTGCAGTCGGTGTCGAGCACCGAGTCCGCAGGATTTGTACCAAACCGTGCCGTGCCCGCCTGATGCGCGGTGCCCCCGATGGGGATTTGTTTGCCGAGATACAGGCTGCGCTCGAGGAGCACGGGGTGGGCACCGAGGCGTGCCAAGATCTGCTCGAGCTTTTTTTTGAGCCGTCGGTGTGCCTCCATATTGTTCTCTTTGATGTCGAGAACCACGCGATCACCGTCATAGAAAATCCGATTCTCCGGCTTTGGCAGATCCTCGCTGGACAGCCAGAAATCCATCGAGTGGCGGGCCATTTCTTCGAAAGGCGCCTTTGGGAGCCATTCCAGCCATGCCGGCAGTATTTCACCGCGAACCTGCGCGCCGTGCGAGGTGGCGCACATCTGAATCAGGCCCAAAGGGTATTCCCAATCGTCCGCGCCGAAGTAAAAATCGCTGATTGCGAGCGTTTTTTGAAATACCGTGTGGTTCGGCTCGCGCATCCAGGCCATCAGCACGGATTGGTTATGGCGCATGTAATTGCGCCCCACCTGGCCGGACCGGTTGGCGAGCCCGTTTGGGTGAGCGGCGTTCGCGGAGCGCAACAGCAGCAACGCCGACGACAGAGCGCCGCACGCGACCACGATGATGTCGGCCGAATACTGCACAGTGGATCCATCGCACTCCACCTGCACGCCGCTGACGCTGCGCCCGGACCGGTCCGTATGCAATTTCGACACGAAGGCCATGGTCTTGAGCGTGACGTTGGCGTGGGCTCGCAGGGTCGGATCCACGCACATCACTTGAGCGTCCGCCTTGCCGTTCAATGGACAGGGAAAGCCGTCGAAGGTATCGCAGCGGATGCAGGTACTGGTGGGTGTCGCCTTACCATCCTTTTCGTCGAGCAGTATGCCGAGCGGCAGATGGAACGGCCGCAGGCCTTCGCCGCGAAGTCCCTCGCTCAGTGTCTGGATGGCGGGCTCGTGGGATACGGGGGGGAACGGGAACGGCTCGCCGGACGGCGGTTCATTCGGGTCCTCGCCGCGCAGGCCATGCACGTGGAACAGGCGCTCGGCCGCGGCGTAATAAGGCTCGAAGACTTCGTAAGGAAGCGGCCAAGCCGGCGAGATCCCGTCCGCGTGACGCAGCTCCGAAAAATCAAGCTCGCGCAAGCGCAGCAACGCCGCGCCATACACCTTGGAATTCCCGCCGACATAATAGTGAAGCCCCGGATGGAACTCACGCCCATCGCCGCCATACCAAGTCTCCTTGGCCTGGTACGCGCCATCCACGAACACCGTCTGCGAGTCCCAGTTCGACCGGGAACGCGGCAGGTAATCGCCGCGCTCGAGAATCAGGATTCGCTTGCCGCTCGGCGCGAGCTTGTGGGCCAGGGTGGCGCCTCCGGGACCGGAGCCGATGACGATGACGTCGAAGTGCGCATCCGTCATGAGTTTGCTCATCCGCCCGTCGCGAAGCCGGGGTATAGGGTCATGCCGCCGTCGACGAACAACGTGGTGCCCACCACGTAATCCGAATGATCCGAGGCAAGCCACACCGCCGCGCGGGCGATGTCCTCGGGCTCGCCGATGCGTCCATAGGGAACCAGTGTCATCAACGACTCGTAGGCCTCTTTGGTGTTCCAGGCGCTGGTGTTGATGGGCGTGCGGATGGCGCCGGGAGCGATGCCGTTGACGCGGATGCGATGCGGGGCGAATTCCTGCGCCATGCTCTCCATCATGAGCTTGATGCCGCCTTTGGAGGTTGCGTAGTTCGCATGCCCGGCCCACGGAATCTGCTGATGTACCGAGCTCATGCAGATGATCTTGCCCGCCGCGCACGACACCGCCGGTACCACACCCCGGCGCAGGAACTCCGCCACCGCCTGGCGCGAGCACAGGAACTGGCCCGTGAGATTCACGCCGAGCACGGTGTTCCATTGCGCCAAGGTCATGTCCTTGAACGCTGAATCGCGCTGCAGACCCGCATTATTGACCAGGATGTCGATGGTGCCGAAACGCCTCATCATCTCGGAGAATAGGGCCGCGACATCGCTCTCGGATGACACGTCGGCCTTGATGGCGTGCGCTTCGGAGCCGGCGGAGCGGATCTCCTCCACCACGGCTTCGGCCGTCTCAGGGTCGGACACATAGTTCACGATCACGTCGGCGCCCGCTTGTCCGAGCGCAATGGCAACACCTCGGCCGATGCCGGAGTTGGCGCCGGTGACCAGGGCTTTTTGTCCGGCGAGAATGCGCTGCGGAGGCAGGGGAGGGGCGGTTGTCATGACGGAATAGCTCCTTGAAGCTTTACTCAGGGACGCGCGGCGCCGCGCTGATTCGTGTATAGCGCGTACAGCGTATGTGACCCGCAAATGAACAGGCGGGAGTGATTTCGGCCACCGAACGTCAGGTTGGCGACCGGATAGGGGGTTCTGACCTTGCCGAGAACGACGCCCTCGGGCGAGATGCAATGCACGCCGTCGGCCGCGCTTGCCCAGAGATTGCCATCCTCGTCCACACGCAAGCCGTCCGTGCTGCCGGGCGTCGTCTGGTGGAAGACGCGGCCATTGCCGAGAGGGGTGCGGGAGGACGAGGATTGCTGCATCGAATTTGCCGCTACGTCGAATACTCGAATGTACTGCCGGGGGTGGGCATCGAATTGCCGTCCGGTCTCCGCAATGTAGAGCAGGCGTTCGTCGGGAGAGAATGCCAAGCCATTCGGACCCTCAAAGTCATCGGCGACGAGGGCGAGCTCGCCGTCCTCGTCCAGCCGATAGACCGCGGGCGGCAACTCGGATTTCTGCCTGCCGCCTTCGTAATCGGTGCTGATCCCGTAAGTCGGATCGGTGAACCACAGGCTTCCGTCCGAGTGGCACACCACATCGTTTGGCGAATTGAGACGCTTCCCTTGATAGCGATCGGCGAGCACGCGCAGCGTCCCGTCCCACTCGGTCCGAAAAATACAACGCTGCCGATGGGAGCAGCTCACGAGCCGCCCCATGCGGTCGCGCGTATTGCCGTTGGTGAAACCTGACGGGGTGCGAAACACCGTGATTCCCGAATTTTCACTCCAGCGCATCAAACGATCGTTCGGTATGTCGCTCACGATGAGACAGTCGTGATCCGCGAACCACACCGGGCCCTCGAGCCATCCGAATCCGTCGGCCAGCTTGAGCAGCGGCGCGTTCGGCAACACGTAGTGCCGGAATTCAGGCTCGATGATCTCGACGTCGCTCATGGCGGCTGCAACGTCAACTGAGGTGACAAGGTACGCGCAGCGGCGCAACGTGCATTTGCACCGTCATGAGCACCGCGGGTTCGACTCCCAGGGTGCCTGAGCGATGCCCCTGGCGCCCTCCGCAGAGTATCGAGCCCTGATCTTCGCCGAGCGAGAATTCGCCCGGCCCCTGTTCGATGCGCGTGCCGTCCATCGACTCGATCCACCAACGACCGGACAGCACGACGATCCATTGCGGTGCCGGATTCTCATGCCAATCCCCGATCCATCCGACCGGCTGCACCGTGAACACCACGGTCGCCTCGCCGCGGCGCTGCGCATCGTTCCATTGCGGAGCGGCGGCCCCCACTCGCGCGATCTCGAACTCCTCGAGGCGGCACTCCGTCTGGTGGGTGATGCCGTCCTCGCCGGTCCAAAGATGCCAGTACGCGAGCTGCGGCCGCGGTCCTATACTGTCTACCATCGAACACCTCCATGCAGGAAACGGTTGATTTCGTGACGTTCATCAACGATTACGCACCCACGGTGCTGCGCTTCTTCCTGGTCATCCTGTTTCCCTTCAGTGGGCTGGATAAAATTCTCAACTGGCCCTCGGCCATGAAGCAGGCTGGCGGCATTTTCTGGCCTCGAGGGATGCTGGTTGCGTCGATCGCGGTCGAATTCCTCGCCCCCGTTTGCATCGTGACGGGCTGGCACGATCGCTTCGCTGCATTCGTCCTGGCAGGGTTCTGCGTCATCACCGCGTTGCTGTTTCATCAATTCTGGCGCTATCCGGAGTTCTGGCGATTCAAGGAAGGCGAGGGCCTGCAGCATTTCTGGGAGTTTCTCAAGAATTTCGGTTTGGTCGGAGGACTCGGACTGGTGATGCTCGGACCTCAAACAGCGACGCTCGGCCAATTCATCGGTCATCCTTTTGTCTCCACGCAGGTCTGCGGCCCTCACGCGGGCCGCCCCGAGGAAGCGCCGTGACTCACGAGCACGAAGCGGTGTCCGTCCGGATCCCTCACTACGGCGATTTTTTTCAACAAGGTCGGCGCGGACCAACGGACGGGTGGCGCCGCCGAATGCGGCATCGCTTCCTCCGCGCCTCCCGCCATCACCGCACTGAGCGTGGTCCAATCCGTCGACAGATCGGTGCCGCTGCCTCGTTCCAACGATCGGCCGGGCGGCCGATAGGCGAGCAGCTCCAGGCCCGGGCCGGTGCTGGCGGCGGCGCGAAGGGAAGTGATGCGCACGCGCGCCTCGTTGAGCCCGTCCAAGCGCGACTGCTCCGGCCCGGAGTTCAAGCTTTCATCCGCAATGCGCAGGCCGAGAGAGCGGTAAAATGCAAGGCTTCGACGGGCCGAACTCACGGACAGTGCACTATGATCGATGCCCAGAAAGGGCTCATCCGCGCGGGCGACGCGCGCGCGATCGTGCCATTTGGGTACAGCGGGGAGCGGCGGGAACCACAACAGCTCCAGCGGATGACCATCCGGATCGCGAAATTTGAACGCGCGAACCCCACCGCTGGACTGCGGCAAAGTCTCGGGACCCTCGGTGCTGATGGCCTGCCAGCCCGCGCTCGACCGAATTCGCGTGTAAGCCGCGTCCATGTCGCTCACGACGATGGCGAGATGCTGAAACCATAAATCGTTGCTGCTGCCGCCCACCGGAAAAGGCCGGCCGGCCGCCTCGACTTGCGCGAGCACAATTTCCTCCGCGCCGAGGCGCATTTTGAGTTCCTGTGCAACGCCCCCGAATCCCAACGCCCGAAGCACCTGCGAGTCGGCCGGCCCACCCGAAATGCTATGGAAACCGAGCACCGACCGATAGAAGGACTCTGCGCGCCCAAGATCGGATACCACGCGGGTGATGCTGAGGATGGATTGCGCCTGCACCCAGACATTGCGCGGCTCGCGCATAGCGCTCGCGCTGCCACCACCGCCGCGGCCGCTCCAAGGTGACATCGCTCTCCTCCGAAAGAACTAAATAGTGGATTCGCCGGGGGTCCCAAGCGAAGGGTAAACCGCGTCAACTCCTGTAGGAATCGACCGACCAGGAACCGGCGGCCGCCTGGCATGCTGAAACCCACACTCCCGTGCATCGCTCGGTGCGGGTTCGAGCGCGCATAATTCGCTCGGAGGTGAATCTTATGCAGCTGCTCGACCAGTTCGCGATCACTCGGAAATGGCCCGCCGTACATGCCGACCGCATTCAACTTTATTCGCTGCCGACGCCGAATGGGGTGAAAGTCTCGATCATGCTCGAGGAGACAGGGCTGCCTTACGAGCCTCATCTCGTGAGCTTCGAAACGAACGATCAAGCGACGCCGGAGTTCCTATCCCTCAATCCGAACGGCAAGATTCCGGCGATCATCGATCCGCAGGGTTCACAGGGTGCGCCGCTCGCTTTGTGCGAGTCCGGCGCCATATTGCTTTATCTGGCCGACAAGGCTGGCGCGTTCCTTGCGGCCGGCGGTGCTGCCCGTCATCAGACCATTCAATGGCTCATGTTCCAGATGAGCGCGGTCGGTCCGATGTTCGGGCAGGTTGGTTTCTTCCATAAGTTTGCCGGCAAGGAGTACCAGGACAAGCGTCCGCGCGACCGGTACGTGAATGAGTCCAAGCGGCTCCTCGCGCTGATGGATCGAAGACTGGCCGAGGGGCCGTGGTTCATGGGTGAGATGTACACGATCGCGGACATCGCGATCTTCCCTTGGATCAACACCCTCGGTGGGTTCTACGGTGCCGCTGATTTGGTCGGCATGAAGGAATACACCAACGTCCGGCGGTCCCTCGAGGCGTTCCTGGCGAGACCCGCGGTGGCACTGGGGTTGCAGATCCCCAAGCGCGACGGCTGAGCCGGGCGTCTGTAGAAAGCTGCATTGCACACTAAGGCGCGCCTTGGTGCATACTAGCGGCCGCGGCGCGAGCCGCAGGCAGTGTTCCATAGGGAGCTCCAGGAGACGGTGTGTCGATTGTACGAGTGATCGAAGGCTGACGGATGGGCGCCATGCCTCGTCCTAAAATCCGCGCCACCAGTACTTTGACCGTTGCGCGAATCGCCCGGCCACGGATGACCAAAACCACGCGGGTAACCGTTCTGTTCGCCGACCTTCGCGGGTATACCGGTCTGGCCGAGAAGCTCGCGCCAGCCCAAATAGTCCCATTGCTCGACGAGTTTTTTGCGGTGCTCGCAGCGGCGACCGCCTTGCACGGCGGTCAGGTGTATCACGTCGCCGGCGACGGCATGATGGCGGGCTTCGGCCTGGGAAAGTTGGCCGAGGAGGGCGCGCGGGCCGCGCTGGCGGCGGGCCACAGCATGCTCGCGGATTTCGCGGCCCTCGCTCAACGCTGGCGCCAGGACCTTTCGATCGAGACCGGCATCGGCGTCGGACTGCACACTGGAGAGGTGGCGCTCGCATTGCTCGGGCCGCCGGGCCAGAGGCGCACCACGCTCGTGGGCGACACCGTCAACGTCGCGGCGCGGCTCTGCGGACGCGCACGAGCTGGGGAAGTGCTCTTCTCATGTGCTGTGGCAGCGGCGCTCGACGCAAGGACCACGTGCGGAGATGCAGACGCCCGGCCGATCGCATTCCTTCACCTGCCGCAATTCGAACTGCGCGGTCGCAGCACGCCGCTCGACATCTGGTGCGTCCCTGCACCGGAGCGGGTTCCGATCTCCTGAGGCTCACGCCGGCGCACCCCGCCCACCCCAAAAAGGCGAGACGGCGGGGACGCCGGACGCTTGCTACACTCCCGCCGTTAGCCCCCGTGGCGGAATTGGTAGACGCAACGGACTTAAAA
>Ga0182030_10011714_pt1 | contig 17662 bp, 13 predicted proteins | sample 812S3MmetaG_FD_121299 | JGI IMG/M metagenome (GOLD analysis project Ga0182030, IMG submission 121299) | Permafrost microbial communities from Stordalen Mire, Sweden - 812S3M metaG (Illumina Assembly) | ecosystem: Environmental > Terrestrial > Soil > Wetlands > Permafrost | place: Sweden...
CATCGCCGCGGATCACATGGGTGATGCGCATGTCCATGTCGTCCACCACCACGCAGAAATTGTAGGTCGGCGTGCCGTCGGAGCGCGCGATGATCAGATCGTCGAGTTCGCTGTTTTGAAACACCACGGTGCCATGCACCACATCGTGCACGACCACCTGCCCTTGCAGCGGGTTCTTGAAGCGGATGACCGGCGGCACGTCCGGCCGAACCTCGGTGCGCTCGCGCCAGCGGCCGTCGTAGCGCGGCTTTTCTCCGCGCGCCATCTGCTCGGCGCGCAGCTGCGCGAGCTCCTCCTTGGTGCAGTAGCAGCGATACGCGTGGCCGCCCGCCAGCAGCTCCCCGATGACCTCCTTGTAGCGATCGAAGCGCCGCGTCTGATAGAACGGGCCCTCGTCGGGATCGAGCCCGGCCCACCGCATGCCGTCCAAAATCTGCTGGATGGCCGCCTCGGTGGAGCGCTCCAGGTCCGTATCCTCGATGCGCAGCACGAACTCACCGCCATGACGGCGCGCGTACAGCCAGCAAAACAAGGCGGTGCGCAAGCCGCCGATGTGCAGGAAGCCGGTGGGACTCGGGGCGAAGCGGGTACGTACGCTCATCGGGCTCGAAGTTTTTGGAGGTATTTCAGCAAACTCCAGTGTAGCAGAGCGCGCAGCGGCGTTTAATGGCTGCGGGCTCGAGGCCGCACGTCGCGGCCGTGGGTCGGCGGTCGGCTCACCGGGCTTTCCGCATTGACGCGAAGTTTCGACCGAACGAGCACGCGGACCGGCCGGCATGCCGTGCTCAACACCCGAACGAAATCGACCTGCACCCGAACGAAATCGACCTGTACGTTTACGAGTGATAGCCGCTGATCGTACACTCAAGGCCGCCGACATTCCCGCCGACCGAGAATATGGCAGCGGCCGGAATATCCCCCTTGTTGATGAACAGGTTTACTTGAGCGTTGATCCCGTAAGTGTTGAACCCGGTTAGGTTCGAGAAGCCGTAATAGAAGGGCTGCACGTAAAATTTCACACTGTCGTCAGGTCCAAACGTCGCGTATTGGATCGAAGCGCCTGAAGGAAGCGCAAAAATACACGATACTGCGGTAATCACAGTTTTAGCGTCAGTTGTCGCTGGGAACGTCACCTCGCAGAACCCTGGATTCGTGCAATTCGCTACAGTGCTGCCTTGTTGAAACGGATTGTGCAAAAGCACTGTCGTCTCAATGTCTGCTAGGGCGACGCCGGAGACGGCAAATCCGCAAAGTGTTGCAGCCGCAAGCATGGTCTTCTTCGTGACGCTCATGAATTTATTTCCTTTCCAGGTTTCAGAACTTTCTGGTGACACCCTGAGATGTAACCGCAACCGCGATTGATTCCCGCCATCGCCGTTCGGGTTCATTCGTGCGCGCCCATCTCGACGGCCCGGGACGGCCCGGTTTGTTTTAGGACAACCCTGATGTCATACTCCGGCGCCTAATTTGGGCGGTTAGCTCAGCGGTAGAGCACTGCTTTCACACGGCAGGGGTCACAGGTTCAATCCCTGTACCGCCCACCATAAAATCAAGTACTTAGGATGAGCTGCCCGGCCAAAGACGCACCGTACGGAATGACATACGGAAACACGGAAAGGACTCCCTGTTGAGCAACCGAACCCGCCTCCCCCTCGGCCAAATGATGCCCTTTTCGAGTTAGACGAATTGGTCCCCACCATGCGCGAGGGGGAAGGCACACGCTGTAATGCCTAAAAAAACTGCCAAGACAATTCGTGAGTTGCGGGTGATCTTCGATACGAATCCCCTATACACGCAAGTTCCGAACGAACTCGTAAATGCAGAAACGCGTTCGCTAATCCAGGCGAACTCAGCGCAAGCCGATCTATCCGTGGCCTGGCACATCCCGGAAGTTGTCATTCTTGAGCGCCAACACCAGATGGTCGAGCAAGCACAGTAACTTCTGCCGGGATTCCTTCGAACGAACGCAATCCTTGGGCTAACGGTGACTCTCGCCCCCGAACAATTGGGTTCCAAGATTGCCTCCGTCATTGAATCCGAGTTGGCAGCGCTCAACATGCGCAAAATAGCTCTCGACACAAGTAAGGTTGACTGGAACCGCGTTATGCACGATGCAGCCTTCCGAAAGCCACCCTTTCAAGCCACACCCTTGAAGCGCTTATCGGGCACCCCTATGTGGACTGCAACAGCCCAGCGACGCGCGAGACGGTTCCGAAATGCCTACTCTGAAGCGGACATTCGCGGCCTCCGGTAAGCTAGCATAGGCGTCTCGTGAATCCCGCAGTAGCGCAAAGGAATGCCATGATGAACTATCCCGATGGAATGGCGAACAATCAAGTGCGACGCATTTTTTTCAGCTTAGTTATTGTGTCGCTATGTGGATGCGCCGCGACGGTCACCTTTGTGGACAGAACTGACGGCCACGAATATATCGGTAAATCAGGTGGCACGGGGCGGGCTGAAGGCGAACTCTCTGCTCTGATCGAAGGTTCAACATATACAGGGCATTGGATTTACACAGCGAATGGCGGTGGTTATTCGCTCGCTACCGGCGCGGCATTCTCTGGTCGCGCCAGCGCGTTTGGGTCGGCATCCGCTGTCAATATCTTCGCGCAGGGAAACGGCCTTATTAACATACGCAGCGATACCGGCCAATTTATGCGATGCGTATTTAATTTCAACGGTATGTCGAACACCGGTATCGGTGAGTGTCAACGGAACGACGGGCGTGAATATGATCTGCGAATCAAAAGATAGTGGCTTCCGCCTGACTACCGACGCGAAGCAGCCGATCCGGTGCGTGGTCGTGCTTTTTCCCCCTGGGCTCGCCTCCGGGGCTGCGCGGCTGCACATCGGCTTTGTCCCGTCACTGGAGAAGTAGATAAAATGGCAGCCACGGATCAGCAAAAAGCAGGAATCATGTCTTTGGTTAAAGAAGGAAAATTGGACACTAAGCATATAGCCAGACAAATTGGAGTTTCACCGGGCACTGTGGCTGCCGTGAAGGCTCACATGACCATGGGAACCTATGATGAGGGGGCAGAAATAGATCAGATCGGACAGGCTATCGATGCCACTTTTGGCCTAGAACGCGATCTCCAACTCGCGCTTCGCAAGCATATAGACCAGCTTGAGGGTGGCCTGAAGATTGTAGACAACGGCAAGGAGCAAACTGTTGAATCTGGCCGGATAGATATCACAGCCGAAGATTCCAGTGGAACGACTGTAGTGATCGAGTTAAAAGCTGGACCAGCAAACCGCGATACTATAGGGCAAGTTCTGGGGTATATGGGTGACCTGATGACAACGAAGAAATCGGTTCGAGGAATTTTGGTCGCAGGTGAATTTCCGGCGGGAACGATGGCGGCAGCGCGCGCCGTTCCCAATCTGCGATTGAAGAAGTACAGCTTTCGGTTCTCTTTTGAATCGGTCGGAGATCAGTGATTTGTGTTGGCTGACACAAAGCGGACACCACTCACTGGGACACGATCTTAGTTGTGGCGCATGATCCGCTTCGTGGGGACATGAACCCGGGTTGGAACAGGGATGTTTTTTGATGGAACTCTGCGCCAAAAATACCCCCAATTTGCGCAGTTCGGTCCTCGGAATGTCTCGATGAGTTCCCCGCTCTATCCCTTCATTATTGAGGGTTGTCGGGCCATGGTGTTTGTGGACGGCGAGAATCTCGCGATACGTTACGGAAATACGCCGAAGGGTGCGCAGCCTACTCCAGGGGTGTCTGGCTGGTACCTCCCGAAGGCCCGCGTAATCCGACAACAATCACAGAGGATGTAAGTTATGCGGATCCTGGGGTGTAGCGTAGTCATCGCATATCTAATCCTGAGCAGTACCGCTGGCGCAACGCCGGATTTAGAAGCAATCCGCAAAACCGTTACTGACGCGACTGCAATCCAAATTGACCTCGCCAGGGCGCGGAAGAGTTTGTCGATACTCAGTCAAAGAATGCCCGAGAGCGAGAGGTGTGCAGCGAGAGAACTACTAGCTTCCTCTGATGTGTTTTGGGAAGTTACCGAGGAAGCTCGCGAGGTTGGCCACATTCTCGGTGAAATGACGTCGGCAGACGATCAGAACACGGTTCTCAGGCACTTCGGTGTCGGCACCCATCGAGTCGTGGCGATTGGCGAAACGGATATCCGACTCGTGAACGAATCCCTTACGAACATCACTACTCCACAGGCGATCGCCGAGGCCACAATAATTCGCGATAAAATGATCGAGGTCAGAGATCTATTCAAACCGTTTGCATCGGAAAAATGGTGACTTGCGACGCACTGCCAAGGCATCGCCGCCCCTCGAGCAGGCGGCCCCGCGTCAATGAACGCCCCTTCCCTCAGCGCTGAGCGACGAGCTCACCCTCCGGTTGGAGCTTAAGAAGCGCCGCCTGGATGCCGGTCAATTCTCGCTCCAACATCGCAATCTTTGCCGCTTGTACAGAATTCACCCGTTGCTGCTTCTGAACTTCGTTAAGCAGCATGGGAGCGAGTTCGTCATAACGAACACCCTGGACCATGCCGGCCGCATCGCGAATGACAAGCTCGGGGTAAACCTTGGCCACTTCCTCCGCGATCAAACCGTATTGCACGGCACCTTTGGGATCCGACTTTAGGTGAAACGACACCGGCCGTAGCCGTTGCAGCTTCTCCGTGTCCGTACCCATCGGTGCGATCGCCGTCTTGTAGCGCTCGGACGAGGCCAGCACGCCGAGCTGCCCTGAGGAAGTGACGTACACGGCAGCGCCGGTGATTTTGGCGCTTTCAATTCCTGCAATGTATGTCGTGGCTTGGGTGGAGCCGATGCGTACGGTGTTGTTGTCCCCGGCGAGCCCCTTGTTGCCGATCTCGATATTGTTGCTGCCAGTTGTAAGGTTATATCCTGCATTGATGCCGACGGCGATATTGTCAGACCCGGTGGTATTGGAGAACAGCGCCTCCAGACCAACGGCGGTATTTTCGATACCGGACACGTTCGATTCGAGCGATTCCGCGCCCGTTGCAGTGTTGTGGTATCCCGTAGTGTTGTAGTAGAGCGCGTTGTCGCCATACGCCGTGTTGCTGTTGCCGTTCGTATTGGAGTACAGAGCTGCGTATCCGGAAGCGGTGTTGTGGTTGCCCAAGACATTTGAATAGAGCACGAGGGACCCTGAGCCGGTATTTTGCGCACCGTTGTTGAGTGCCAGCGCTTGGTATCCGATGCCGGTATTGTCGTCTGCGTCAAAAGTCATATTGAGGGCGTTAAATCCAGCGGCCGTGTTGCGATTGCCCTGATCTATGTTCGGCAATGAGAATGCGCCGACAGCAGTATTATAAGAGCCCGTGAAATTATAGTACTGGGATTCCATGCCAACAGCCGTGTTGAAAGAACCGGTCGAGCTGGAGTAAAGCGAGAGCGCTCCCAATCCGGTGTTACCTTGTCCTGTCGTGTTGCCGACCATTGCATCGGCGCCAAATGCCGAATTGAGGGCGCCGTCGGTATTTGACTTGAGGGCGGAGTATCCGGCGCCCGTGTTGGAGTTGGCATTCTTTGTGAGATTCGGCAAAACATCGGTACCCATTGCGGTATTAAACTCCGAATCACTTTGTACGACGTCCGGCGGCTGCTGAGCGTAAGTAGTCGCCGCAGCGGCAAGGAAGGAGGCAATCGACAGCGCAGACAACTTGAGTGAGCGTCTCATGGAATTTCCCCTCGCAGTTATTGGTTTATGTTCTTCCCAAGGCCCTGGCCTATCGCAATAAATAGGCGACGAGTCGGTCCTTACCTTGCAGTATGAGCAGCGCCGATTGCATCGCTGCATTTTGCTTTCTCAACTCGGCAATCTGTTGCTTTAAGTCATCGACTTCGGCGAGCTTCGCTTGCTGCTTTTGCACTTCATTCAGCAGCATCGGCGCAAGCTCGTCATAGCGCACGCCGTCGATACGTCCGTTCTCGTCCCTGACCACGAGTTCCGGGTACACCTTGGCCACTTCCTCGGCGATCAGTCCATGGCGCAGGGGCCCCTGTGCGTCCTTGTAATGAAAGGTCACGGGCCGCAACTGTTGGAGCTTTTCTGTGTTCGATCCCATGGGGGCAATGTCAGTCTTGAATCGCTCCGAGGAGGAGACGGCGCCGAGTTCTCCATTCGATCCGACGACAACCGTTAGGCCGCTGACCGCGGTGTTAGCGTAGATGCCAGCGATATAGGTTTTCTTATGCGTACCCTCGGCGCCGATCTTGATCACCTTGTTGTCGGCAGCCGCACCCACATTGCCGATCTCAATGTTGCTGCTTCCAGTCGTCACATTGAGGCCCGCTTGATACCCCAAAGCAATGTTGCCGCTGCCGGTCGCCGAATTGAGAGCCTGAACGCCGGTTGCGGTGTTATGGTCGCCGGTCGAATTGGAAAACAGCGCATCTTGTCCAGAGGCGGTGTTGTCGATGCCGGCCGTATTGGAATAGAGCGCGTTGACCCCGGAGGCGGTGTTGCTGTAGCCGCCCGTGTTGGACAAGAGCGCCTGGAATCCCACCGCGGTGTTGCTGTAGCCATTGGTATTGGACTGGAGCGCCGAAGACCCGGTAGCCGTGTTGTAGTCACCCGTGCTGGATGACAGCGCCCCCTCGAGCGCATTTGCCCCGGTGGCCGTGTTGTTGGAGCCGCTCGTGTTGAGCTCGAGCGCCTGGAACCCGGCGGCGGTGTTGTTGGAGCCGTTAATGTTAAACGATAGCGCAGATGCCCCGGCGGCGGTGTTGTTGGAGCCGCTGTCGTTGTCCTGAAGCGCATCTTGCCCAGCCGCGGTGTTGTTGAAGCCGCTCAGGTTGGTTCCGAGCGCACCGCTACCGTAGGCGGTGTTGAAGCTACCCGTCGTGTTGTATTCGAGCGCAGAGAAACCGGCCGCGGTGTTGTTTGTGCCGCCATTCGAGGCAGCCGGGCCGCCCAGTGCATGGCTGCCCATTCCGGTGTTTTCATTGCTGTCGCTGATGTCGTTTGAGGCCGGCACTTGCGCGTATGTGGCTCCGGACAGCAGAAACAGACATGTCATCGCCCAATTGGATGTTTTATTCATTGGTCGCCCCCACAAGATTGATTTTTAAAGCGGGATTGGTGCGAGTTAGCTCAGTGTCGGCTTCGAGTCCGCCACGATCAACTTTGGCCTCCGAAAATCACGGTCACCTGATGCCCAAGAAGAAGGCTCCGATGGCGACTATGGAAAAAGCCACCACGCCGACTTGCCACCAGCGGTTTGGCCATAGCTGGTTCGCGATCATACAAGCGCCTGCGGCGGGGGCAGCGGTCTGCGTCAGGGACACCCGGTGCAATCCTGCGCCGAGTGAAATCACACCCAAGCTCGCAGCAAAGATGCAAATGCACAGCCCCACAAGCCGTAGTGTCCGGTAGTCTCTCCCGCTTGCATCGACGCTAACAGTTGGTCCGTCCATAGATGCCCCCATTGAGCGTAACAGCGCCTCCTCGCGCATTTTAGAGGATCATTACGTCACCGGCTGTAAAACTTGAGCAACGGGCGACCGTTGCATCAGGACCGCGCCGCTTGCGCTCAGTATTTGCCGGCTCATCGCCGCGGGCAGCGCCCGCAGCATGAGGCCGAACGGAAAGTCGAGCGGGTAAGGGTGTTGCAGGCGTTCCGATTCCTCGAAGCTGGTGATCGTTTGCGAGGACCGCCATCCATATTTTTCAAAGAACCCGAACCAGTCTTTCACTTTGAACAGAATCGGCGCTGCCTTGAGCTTTTCCGCCCATCCCCGCGGTAACCGGCGCTGACCGGCGTTGTCGAAATCCTGAATCCAGAAATGCAGCGCGGCAGTCGCATGCAGATCGCTCGCCAGAGCCGCCACGTCCGAAACGGAGAAAAACGCCAAGACGCCTTCCGTGATCACGAGCGTGTTTTTTGAGCTTGCGCCCCATTGCGCCAGGAGTTTCTTGCGTTTCGGGCGATCCAACAGATCGGTTCCGACGCGCTCGAGCTCGCAAGCGGGTGCCTGCCCGGCGAGCCTGGCGTTTTTTAACTCGATCAGGTGGGGAAAATCCAGTTCGACCCAGCGCAGGGTCGCTGGCAGCTTCATCCGGTAGGGTCGCGTGTCCAACCCGGCACCCAAGTTCAAGATCGTGTCGACGCCTGAGGCGAGCGCCTCGTTGATCAGCCGATCGATGATCGAGGTGCGGATATTCACGCCCCACTCGACCATCGGCGCGCGCGGAATGTCGCGGGCAATGGCACGGCCGCGCTCACCCGCCAGTATCGAGGCCAACCGATCGTCAAACGCCGCATCTGCCCGCGGCCCTTCTCGAGCTCTGAAGGCCGCGACCCACAGCGCCGTGTCGCTCACATGCCTGATCGTAGGATCTACGACCTCAGATTTGGCGCGCAAACGGCCCCCGCCTGGTATTCGTCAGCTGATCGTCCGGACGTGGTCGGGCGCGCACCGCCCGTCGCCGCACCAGGGAATGCTGCTTTTTCCCAGCCGCAACCGCCTTCAGCCGGGCGGCTCCGTCGCGCTGCCGCCCTTGCGGTAGAAATCATAGGTGTGGCGATACGGCGTCTCGGTGAGATAGCGCCAGCTGCCGAGCACCGGCATCGGAAAACGCTCGAAGCGGTTGAGCGCGGCGATGGCATCGAGCGGCACGGGAGTACGCGCGGGGATGTCGTCCCAGCCGAAGACGAAATAACCGCCCGCGCGCAAGGTCGCCCAGCAGGCCTCGATCGCACGCTCACAATGCTCCCGGCTGTCGAGTCCAAAGCCGTAGACACCATTGCAGAAAATCAAATCGACACTGCCCGCGGCAAAATGGCTCTCGAGCCGCTCCACGCCATCGACGATATGCTGCGTGCCGCCGAACTTGCGGGCTTTCGGGGACACATCCAAAGTCCAGTAGTCGCGGTCGGAGAAAAATGCCCGCTGGTAGTGCTTCGTATACCAGTCACAGCCGATGAACAGCACTCGGTGGGTCCGAGGAAGCGCCAGGAAATACGCGAAGATGTCGTGCTCGAGCACACGCCGGTCTTCGGTATCGAGAGGAACCGGCAATCCCATGGCGTACCGCACGACGCGCGTCGCATAACCCCAATCGGTACAGAGCCTGACGATGGGGCTCGACGGCTTCTCTCCGTCGGAGAGTTTCGCAGTCCCGCGATAAATCTCCAGCTCGCGGCTGCGGGTGGAAGAACTTGCATCGGGCATAGCCACTGTCCCCAGATATCGACCCCGTTGGGGTTCACATATTGCGGGCGGCGCCGCGCTGTGTCACGCATTTTAGGGGATCGCAGCGCTTGGCTGCAGGCGGCGCATCGATGATGGTACTGGTGAGGGGCACGCCGGCGCTACCCCGCCGCTAGGCTCAGGGTCACTGGATCGTCTTGGATCCCGTCGATGACATCTCGCCTTGCGTTGCCGCCGTCGTGTAGGCCGCCAGGGCGAAATAGTAGGTTCCCGCGCTCAGATTGGCGACCACATAGGTGGTCGCGCCGGGATTGGCCAATTGGACGGTCTGCGTGAGCTCGCTCGGGCTCGTGCCGTAGTAAATCGTGTAGCCCGCAAGATCCGTGAGCGGCGTGCCGTCGGTGTTCTGGGTCGGCGCGCTCCAAGACAGGGTGGCTGAGCCCGTGGGGGCGGAGCCGCTGGTCACGTTGATCGAGAAGGCGGCGAGCGACGCCGAACCGCTGCCGTTGCTCACGCTGATGACGATGTTTGAATAATCACCGACCTGCCCGCTGCTCGGCGTACCCGTCAGTGCCCCGGTGAGCGAGTTGAAGCTGGCCCAGGCGGGCGTATTGCTGATCGAGAATTGCAGCGTTCCGCCGCCGGGATTGGTGGTGGTCGGCACGAAGCTATAGGCCTGTCCGGCAGCATCCGAGGTGGCGGGACTGCCGCCAATGGTGGGCGCCGGGGCGCTTCTGGGGTCGCTGCTCGATGCCCATGCGCTGCCATTCCACGACCACCAGCCGCCGGCGGAGTTTTGCTGATAGATGACGCCGTTCTCGTACAGCAGCAGCGTCACATTGGCCGAATAGCCCGCGGCGGCGCCATTCTCCGCAACGACGCCGCCGGCGAGGGTCCAGACAGACCCGCTGCTGTCGATGATCTGCGTGGCCGATGGGATGGTGGTGCCGTTGGCTGAGGGCGACTGGGTGCGCGGATCGCTGCTGCCCACCCAGGTGCCGGCACTCCAGGACCACCAACCGCCCGCGGAATTTTCCTGATAAATGACGCCGCTTTCGTAGAGCAGCAGCGTCACGTCGGCCGAGTAGCCCGCCGCAGCGCCATTCTCGTAGATGACCCCGCCGGCAACGGCCCAGACATTGCCGCTGGGGTCGGTGATCTGAGCCGCGTTGGGAATGGTCGCGCCGCTGGGCGAGGACACCAGGCGCGGATCGGTGCTGGACGCCCACGTGCCGCCAACCCATGACCACCAGCCCCCGGCCGAGTTTTGCTGATAAATGGTGTTGTTGTCGTAGAGCAGCAGCGTCACGTCCGCCGAATACCCCGCCAAGGCACCATTCTCAGAGATGACCCCGCCGGAGACGGCCCAGACATTGCCGCTGCCGTCGACGATCTGCGCCGCCGCGGGAATGGTGGTGCCATTGACCGACGCGGTGTCCGTGCCCGCGGCACCCGGGACCGACGCGGCGGCCACCTTGCTGTTCAGCGAGGACAGTGGATCGGCGGAGCCGCTGCCTCCGCACGCGGCAATCGACAGGCACGAGACAGCGAGCGCTGCCCGGAAGGCGTTGAGCATCAGACGCATTTAAATTTCCCAGTGAATGTCGCGGTGACTGCGCAACGCTTTTAGGAGCTATGTTCAATGCGCGCAAATGTCGGTGTAACGAAACATGTCGTCGATGGGCGACCCGCGAGGCCTACGCGTACTCGGGCGGTGCGACGCGCGAGGCGCCGAGTGCGCGCGCATGCACGGCGCTAGGGCGGCTTATTTAACATAACGTATTACTGTCTGTGATTTGCGACACAGTAATTAGGAAGGTCTGTGGTTATTGTCAAACTCACGCCGGGCTGCAATGGCCCGGGCCGCGGGTATCACCTCGAGAGCCGGCCACAGGTTCGGAGGTTCCTACCAATACAACTGCGGGAGTTGGAAGGACGAGAACAATCAATCCATAAATCATGAAGGAACGTGCCATGAGACATCCACATCAGACCGTTGTGTTCACCTGCTCGCTGCTCGCGATGGCGGGACTCGGCGGCGGCGAACTCGCGAGCGGTCAGGTTCAAGGGAACACCGATACGGCCTTTGGCGATTACGCATTCGCGAGCGGCGCCGGCAACTACGAGACCGTCGTCGGCGCCTATTCCCTGTGGCAAAACCAGCCGGGGGGCGATGACAACACCGCGCTCGGATATACGTCGATGTACTGGAATACGACCGGCATCGGGAACACCGCCACGGGTGTCCAATCGCTCAACCAAAACAGAACCGGCTACTGGAATACCGCCACCGGATTCAATGCGTTGATCAGCAACACCACCGGCAACAACAACACCGCCTCGGGCATCGATGCGCTTGCGTGCAATTTCAGCGGCAGCTGGAACACGGCGTCAGGCGCCTTCGCGCTCGGCGGAGGCACCTTCAATTTCGTGGAGCCCTGGCCGACGTGCGCCGCCGGGCACGCGTATTTCGCCAGCGGCAATACCGCCACGGGTGCGCAGGCGCTGTTCACCGACACGACCGGCAACAACAACACCGCGTCGGGCTACGGGGCGCTGTATTCGAACACCACCGCCGCCGAGAACACCGCGACCGGATTCAACGCGCTCTATGCCAACACGACGGGAGATGCGAACACGGCGTCCGGCGCCGGATCCCTCTATTCGAACACGACGGGATATCAGAACACCGCGTCCGGGTACCAAGCGCTCTATTCCAATACGGTCGGCAACCACAACACCGTGTCCGGATTCGAGGCCCTGTACTCGAACACCAATGGCAGCAGCAACACCGCGGACGGAGACTTTGCGCTCTATGACAACACCACGGGCTATCACAATACGGCGTCGGGCTCGAACGCGCTCTTCTCCAACACCACGGGCGCGAGCAACGTGGCGGTCGGATTGGAGGCGCTCTACTCCGCCAGCACGGGCTCGAACAACATCGCCGTGGGAGCGAGCGCGGGTTATTACCTGACCCACGGCAGCAACAACATCGACATCGGCAACGAAGGTGCGGCGGGCGACAGTGGCGCGGTGCGCATCGGCACCGCAGGGTCACAGACCACCGCGTACATCGCGGGCATCGAGAACGCGAAGGTGACCGGCAGCGCGGTCTATGTGACCGCCAGCGGGCAGCTCGGCGTACTGGCCTCATCCGAGCGCTACAAAACGGCGATCGCGACAATGACCGGCACCGAGAAGCTTCAAGCGCTTCGGCCCGTGAGCTTTCACCTGAAGTCCGACCCTGCCGGCGCCGTGCAGTACGGCCTGATTGCAGAGGAAGTGGCGGCGGTCTATCCGGAGCTCGTGATTCGGGATGGTTCGGGAAGGATCGAAGGGGTTCGCTACGATGAGCTCGCGCCGATGCTGCTGAACGAGGTGCAGAAGCAGCAGCGGATCAATGCGGCTCAGGCTGACCAGAACAAAGCCCAGGCCGCCAGGATCGCCTCACTCGAGCAGCAGCTGGCCGGCATCCAGACCGTGCTCGCGGGGCTCGCCCCCCAGGGTCACGTAATCGCACAGCGCTAGGGAGGAGTTATGCAGTTCACGGCGTCAGATACATGTCAGCGCGATTTGCGGCGGAGCATGACGGTCGTTTGTCTCCTCGGCGGCATCCTGCTGAGCATGCGGCTGTACGGGCAGTCATCACCGGCTTGGATTTCGGCCTCCACGTTCGGAGGCAACGGATCGGACATCGGTCAGGCGGTCAAGGTCGATCAAGACGGCAACCGCTATGTGACGGGTGCATTTTCCGCGACGGCGTACTTCCCGCTGCATGCCGCTTCCGGCCCGCAGCGCGACGCCCGCGGGTCGCAAACCGCGGGTAAAGCGCTCACCTCGGGCGGTGGTACCGATGTCTTCCTCGCGAAATATGACCCATCCGGAAAACTTCGCTGGCTCATTCAGGCAGGTGGCGCGGGCGACGATGAAGGCTTCGACATCGCCTTCGACGCAAAGCGCAATGTCTACGTGACGGGCGTATTCACCGACAGCGCCACGTTTGGCGGGACGAACGGGACCGGCGATACCGCGGTGGGTATCGGGCAGACGATATTTCTCGCGAAGTACAAGCCCTCGGGCGAGCTCGCCTGGGTGCAAACCGGGACGACCGCTTACGACTCGTCCAATAATGGCTACGGCGTGGCCGTCCACCCGTTCACAGGATCGGTGTATGTGACCGGTGTCAGCCAAGGAGACACGACCTTTTCCTCGTCGGACGGAACGACGCATACGGTTTCCGGGCCGGGGACCTGGCATATGGTGCTGGCGAAATTCGACACCGACGGCAATTTTCGGTGGGGCCAATCGAACCAGGCGGAGGTAAACTCCGTTGCGCACAAAGTGGCCGTGGACGCCCACAACAATGCCTATGCGGTCGGATGGATGGAGGGGCAAACGACTTTTCACAGCCATGATGGCCATGACGTGACGGTGGAAGGGTTCAGCGGGCCGATCCAGAGCTATCCCGACTATCCGGACGACGCGTATGTCGTGAAATACGATGACAAGGGCAATGTGCAATGGGTCAATCACATCGGCGGCTACAAAGCGATCGGAACCGATATCGCCACGAGCCGCGACGGTCACGTGAGCATCACCGGGTTCATCGGCAACATCGCGAATTCACAGCCCGAACAGGCGGAGACGATCGTCACGTCAGGGCCCGGCGGCTCCGACATCAACCTGGGTGGAGGGGTGTTCACCGACCCCTACAACAAGGATGTATTCGTGGCCACCTACGATGAGACGGGCGTGCTGCTCGATGCACAGCGATTCGGCGGGGCGCCGGATGAGGGCGGTAGTGGAATCGCCTATGACCGCGACGGCAGCCTGATCGTTGCGGGAATATTTCAGGGCACGATTAAATTTGAGGGGCGCACGCTGACCGGCAAGGACCCCTCCAGCCTCTTCGTTGCGAAATTTGCGCGCGACCAGCGCGAGCGCAGCTCTGAAGCGCAGACCGACTCCGGCGAATGGAGCGGATCCGCCACCTATGGGTTGAGCTGGGCCACGGCGGCTGACGGTCCCGGCATCGGGGGATTCGAAAATGATCCTCGGATCGGGTTGACTGCCGGAGGGGAGGTATTGGTGACGGGCGCGTATCAGCCCACGGCCCAGTTCGACCGCTTCGAGCTGAACAGCGCGGGGTTGGGCGATGGCTTTTTGGCATTGCTTCGGGCCGAGCCCAGGTAAGGCGAACCGCCGGCGGCGGCAACCTCCCGAGGCTGCCGACCCCCGGCGATAAAAGCGACCGTCTGACGGACGTGACCGCCTCTTGGCGCCGCGGAGTAGCGCCCCCGACGCCGGATCCGTCATGCTTGACATATGCGCCCGGCAATCGTGAGTCGCCGCAAACTTTATGGCGATCGCGCAGGCGCATCGGTCAGCGCTCTCTATCATCGTGAGTTCCAACCGCCGTGCGGCCCGAGCCCAAGGAAATTCATCATCGACAACGATACGGATAGGTCGCTGACGGACACCGAGGTCCGGATTGAGGTCCGCGACTGCGCGGGCGGCGGCCTGGGCAAACGAACGGCCGATTCGGGACGCTAGCGGCCCTTATGTCCAACGCCCTCTCGAAGTATCGGCCGGATATCGACGGCCTCCGGGCGGTGGCGGTATCGGGCGTGCTGCTGTTTCACGCATTTCCCAAGCACCTTCCGGGGGGCTTCGTCGGCGTCGATATTTTCTTCGTCATTTCGGGCTATTTGATCTCCGGAATCATATTCGCCGGCCTGCAGCGCGGAAGCTTCGACTTCATCGAGTTCTACAGCCGCAGAATTCGCCGCATCTTTCCGGCGCTCGTGCTGGTGTTGGCGGCGTGCCTGGCATTCGGCTGGTTCTGCCTGATGCCCATGGCGTTCCGGCAGCTCGGCAAGCACGTGTTGGGCGGCGCCGCGTTCTGCTCGAACTTCGTGCTGCTCCACGAGTCCGGCTACTTCGATGTCGAGGCCGTGCGCAAGCCGCTGCGGCATCTCTGGTCGCTCGGAATCGAGGAACAATATTATCTCGTCTGGCCCGCGATGCTGTTCCTTTGCCGCAAAGGCGAGCGCGCGACGCGCCTGCTGCTGATCACTCTCGGGCTCGGTTCCTTCGCCTTCAGTCTCTACATGACCTGGACGTACCAGGCGATGGCCTACTATCTGCCGTTCACGCGTTTCTGGGAGCTCATGATCGGCAGCGGGCTCGCCTATCTCGCGCGTCACGGGAACACGGGCGAGTCCGCCGTCGTCGCCCGATGGATCGGCAAGACCGGCAATCCGCGACTCGCGGCGCGCATCGCCGACGCCGAGGCGAGCCTCGGCGCGCTCGCCGTCGTGCTCGCGTTCATTCTGATCAACGAGCGGCGCATGTTCCCGGGTTGGTGGGCTCTGCTGGCGTGCGCCGGCGCCGCCTTGATCATATCCGCGGGGCCCGCGGCGTGGATCAACCGGCGAATTCTGGCGAGCCGGCCATTCGTCTGGATCGGGCTCATCAGCTATCCGCTCTATCTGTGGCACTGGCCCTTGCTGTCGTTCGCCGATATCGTCGACAACCAGACCCCTTCCGTCGCGTATCGCGTTGCGGCCATCGCGGCGAGCGTGGCGCTCGCCTGGGCGACCTTCGCGTTCGTCGAGCTGCCGGTGCGCCAGAGCCGGGATCGGGTTCGCCTGCGGCGCGTCACGCTGAAGCTCGCCGGGCAGATGATGCTCGTCGCACTGATCGGCGCGACCATCGACTATAACTTCGTGCAATCGGCGTCGGCGCGCGATCCGCAGATGGTCAACATTTCCGAGGCGACGAGCGACTGGGAAGGCATTGACGATGTGATCGTTCCCGGGAGCGTCGCGAGGACGGTGCTGTTCTTCGGCGACAGCCACATGGAGCAATACTGGCCGCGCGCGGAGCTGGTCACGCAGCGCGCCCCCTCGAGAAGAACCGTCGAATTCCGCACCCTGGGCGGGTGCGCTCCGATTCCAGGGCTCGAGCGGCTACACAAGCAGTGTGTGGAGTTCGTGAGCGCCGGCCTGGCGCGCGCCGCGCAAGCGGATGTCGATACCGTGATATTCGCCGCCCAGTGGAGCGGGCTTCTGACCTACGGCGATTACTACCGGCCCGGGGCAGCAGGGGCCGCGCCCCTCGATGTGTTGAGTCCCGAAAACGCCTGGGTGTTCGATGGGTTCGAGCGAGCGATCGCACACCTGCGAGCACTACACAAGCGGGTGATCGTGCTCTCCTCCTCGCCGAAGGGAGATGCCTTCGATCCGTATTTGATGGTGGATCGCCGTCGCCTGATTCCGCGGGCGAAAGCGGTGCAACCGGTGTCGCGCGTCTCGCTGCAGAGTTCGTTTGCGGCGGTCGACGGCCGAATTCGCGCCGCCGCGCAGAAAGGCGGTGCGCAACTCCTCGATCCGATGGATTGGTTCTGCGATGACTCGCTCTGTCCGGTACAGGATGCCGAAGGACGCCCGATTTCGAAGGATGGGTCGCACATCCGTGCGTCGGTCGTTCGAGCGCAGGCGACGGCCCTCGACCAATTCATCGTATGGCAACCGGCCGCGAACGCCGCGCTGCCGGCTCCTATGCCCTGACGCCGATGCTCAGGTCGCATCACTTAATTCTTATAAATCATAGCCTAGATGTGCTTATCGAAACTTAAGATCAAGAACGGACGCGCTCGCCCTAGGCAAGTCACGGCGGATCACACGGCGAGGCGCACCCGCAACAAAAAAAACGCTTGCATAAACGCATCAAAACTGAAAACGTGCGAAGCGGTGTCGCGATACGAAGACGCTAGAAAAATAGGAATTTCAGTTGACATAATGTGTTTCAGGGGCGTTGGCACGGGCGCACGGAAACGAACGGATTCGTCTCTGTAGAGCCTCAAATGCAACAACCGTCAACGCTTGGGAGGGAAACGATGGCCGAGGTTCCAGTAAGCTCCGGCAGCCTCACGCCCGGCGAGTTAGGCGTGTCGCTGGACCCGGGCGCCGCTGTCCGCGCGCGTGCCACCCCTCAGCCCTCTGCCAATGCAGCGCATCACAAGTCGGTTCGATTCGGGACGCACGAGCCCGCGCTGTTGACGCTCACGCGACGGGGCATACTGCCATTCGTCGTGGTGTTGACGCTCATCAGTTGCGTGTTGATCGCGGGTGAGCCGTTGTCGGTGCAGTTTTGGGCGGTGGCGCTCATCGCCTTTCTCGTGTCCGCTCTCATCTTGAGTCCCCCGCTCGGCTACGAACCGGACAGTGCAGCCGCCTACATCAGCCGGCCCGCCTCACGCATGCTGCTCGAGTGGTTCTGCGTCGCCATGGTGATGCTGTTCATATCCATGGCATTCGCGCTCGCGCATACGTTCCCGCGGGTGATCCTCACCTGGCTGCTGGTGACCCCGCTCGCCCTGCTGCTGACCGATTCACTCAGTGCGCAGCTCGCGCAGCGTGTCGCGGGCGGGCGCTCCGCGGCGCAACGCTACGTCATCATCGGCGCCAACGACGTGGGGATCGAGCTC
>Ga0182030_10011715_pt1 | contig 17661 bp, 16 predicted proteins | sample 812S3MmetaG_FD_121299 | JGI IMG/M metagenome (GOLD analysis project Ga0182030, IMG submission 121299) | Permafrost microbial communities from Stordalen Mire, Sweden - 812S3M metaG (Illumina Assembly) | ecosystem: Environmental > Terrestrial > Soil > Wetlands > Permafrost | place: Sweden...
AGCTATAGACAATTAATACCAAACAAATTCTCAACCGTCGCGACCATAAAAAGAGAGGAATTACTTAGTATTACTAAGGTTTCAAGTTTATTTGCCAAAGAGAGCGCCGGTAGCATAACGATAAAAATTAGCGAAGAAGATCAAACCGTTAGCATCCACTCGATTGCTTCGCAGATCGGTGAAAACACTGCTTCAACGTCTGGCAAAATTAAGGGTGGCGGCAGTATTACGCTAAATTCACGCTACTTACTTGATGGGCTTAATGCCTTAAGAGGCGAAGATGTAACATTTTGTTTTAACGGCAAACTCGAGCCCTCCCTACTCAAAGACCCTGCTTCCAGCGATTATATTCACATCATTATGCCGCTGAAAAGTTAAAAGACATTAGTAAAACAATCAATATAAAATTAACTGTATTATAGATTTAATATGATTAGCGATATATCCCTAAAACACTTCCGGTCCTATAAAAATACTACTTTCAAATTTGGGCCAGGCGTAAATATTATTGTTGGCCCTAACGCCAGCGGTAAAACTAATTTGCTCGAAGCAATTTTAGTGGCCTGTGAAGGAAAATCATATAGAGCCGGCGATCTAGAATTAATTGAATTTAACCAAGATTCAGCCCGGATTGAGCTTCATACGGCCAAAAAAGATACTAGGATCGTATTTTTGGATAACGTCGGTATCAAGAAAAAAATCTATAAAATAAATAACGAATCGCTTAGTAGATTGAGTCTCTCGAAAAAGATCCCGGTAGTATTGTTTGAACCTAATAATTTAAGCATGCTTAGCGGACCAGCCGGTCTAAGGCGGCAGTTTCTTGATGATTTACTCGAGAAAATCAAACCCGATTTCGGTAGGTTAAGACGATCTTATCGGAGGACTTTAGCTCAGAGGAACAATCTTCTAAAGCGTGGTAAGGATCTTGGAAAAGGCCAACTATTTGCGTGGGATATTAGACTGTGCGACCTTGGAGAACAAATTGCCCGTGATCGATACAATCTATCGTTAGAAATTAATAAGCGCATAGAGAAAGCCTATAAAAGTCTATCGGGCATCAAAACCAGCATTAATTTTACCTATGAAACTATTGTTCCGGTTGAAAGCTATGGAACATCCTTAATGCATAAATTAGAAGAGCATATACAGGAAGACCGCGAAAGAGGTTTTACGGCTTATGGGCCCCATAGGGAAGATATTTCAATCGCAATTAATAATCACCCACTCCAAGTTAGTGCGTCGCGTGGAGAGGTTCGGACGATGGTGCTAGCGTGTAAAATTATAGAAGCGGTTATCGTAGAAGAGGTCTTGGGCCTAACCCCGATTTTATTATTGGACGACGTATTTAGTGAGCTAGATAATAATAGACGCGAACAACTAACAAATTTTTTGCAGTCCTATCAATTGTTTATAACTACTACAGACGCTGACTTGGTGCTCGAAAGTTTCGATAAACCAATCAAGATAATCAAAACCCTGGGATAACTATCTTTCTAAACGAAGGATTGATAGCATTATATTTTTAAAAACTTACTACGCCTGAATCAAAAACCTTGACCGAGCTATAATTATACAGAGACAAGTCTAGGTTGTTTATGTTGGAATAATTTATCGCTGCTTTATATTGAACCGAGTCTATACTGAGCGTAAAATACATTGTAAAATTTGTGGCTGTGTTTATGTCGACAGGGGCATAATAAACACTTTTGTCATAAAAGACTAAATTTTTAGCAGTAGGTTTGAAACTGTATAATGATTTTTCAATTAAACCGAGTTGCCCATTTGAAATACCCTGGGCTAGTAGGTAACTAGAATTAACAAAGTCCACGCTATATATTGATGGTACAGTATAGGAATCGGATGAACTTAAACTTATATTAGTAGTTTTTTTATCGAAAACACTAACTACTTTATATACAGTCTTTCCAGATGATTGCGCGATAACTAGATAATTACCAGGTATGAGCCTATTCCTAGAATTGCCACGCCCTAGCAAGGACGAGTCATGGCTCAACTTACTCACAGAAATTGATGAATTACCGCTTGATGTTTTTACCACTAACAACCCGGTTTTATTATGTACAAGAACCGAAGAGACTATTATGTATATCCCCCATAAAATAAATATTCCAGACATAATAATGACTATTTGTTGAATTCTTGAATTAGTAGGTTGGTTCATAGGTATACCCGTTAGTTACTAAATATTGCGATAAGTCTTTTGGTAGGCTAATTAGGTAGTTAACATTAATTGCTGTACCGGGGCCTAATATTGGTATATAAAAACCACTAAAGTCCTTAAAAACGATAAATCCTGAAAAATCCGAACCATTCAATGGCTTTAATGTCACGAGTGCATATAAGTTATTATCAAAAAACCTTTGGTTTGTTATAGAAAAGTTTACTCCGTCTTTTGCGTTTAATGTGCTAGATGCGAGCGACTGAGAGATAACTCCAGAGAGATAACTTCCATTATTAAGCTTGATAATACTCGTTGACCCTAGGAATAATTGTCTAAAAACTAAACTACCGATAAAGATAATGGATGCTACGACTACAATCTTTAGCGTGTTTTTGTCTAGAAGTATTTGAGGTTCCATAATTAAATACTATATCCTATTACCGGCCATAGGTTGAACCTTGGCCTACATATCTTAAATATACATTAGTAGGTGCAACTGGATAAGTACCTGGGCTGACTTGATCGGCTTGTGATGTACCGGTTTCGTTATTATTGGCAGCAAACGTATTAAGAGTGTTACCACTCACCGACTCAATTATTACAACATGCCCCGTGTTTGGTTGCATAAAGTCACCGGGTAGAACTTTAGAAAGAGGTATTATCTCAAAGTTCGCCTTATCTGTAATCATAGAGTATGTATCCCAGTCTCCATTATTTCCAAAAACATCATAAATCGCGAGGCTAACAAGCCCACTACAGTCAGTGGCACAAATAGGGCCGATAACTGGACAATCGGCATGCCAGGTTGCTCCAGGCAAGTGTCCAGCCTCAAGGCCAGGACATATTACTTGTCCCGATCCCTCACAGTAGCTTATAGGGTCATATTGCAAAACATCACAAGCAATTTCAGCATTACCGGTAATTTGAGTACCTTTTGAGGTACAGTCAACCGACGATTGACATCCGTTAGAGGGAGTGACCGGACCCCCCCCACCAGCTGAGTTACCATACTTTGTTAGTACAGAGTTAGCGTAAGTAATCCGTTCAGCTATTGAAGCTGTATCACTGGCGGGTTTCTCGAAATTATCTTGAAAGTAAGTAGTTGTATCGGTCACGTTCGAAAGTTGTTTAAGGGCAGAAACAATACTACCCGCTCCACCAGAATTAATTTCATCCCACAATATCTCTAGTTGCGTAATTAGCTGATTAACCGGCGTACTTATATTATATTCTTGAGCTAGTGTAATTATTTTATCTCCAGGAGTCCATTGGGCTATCCCATAGCCTTGTGCTGACGTAGTTAAGTCTGATGGGTCTGCTTGAGTTGTCCCGCCCTCTACAATCTCTGGGTTCATGGTTCCCTCGGATTCAAGAAGTAGATTACCAACAATGCCAGCAGCTTGGATATCGGTTAATCCCTGACCTACAAAATAGTTAAAAGCTTGTTGGATCGAGTCACTACCAGACAGCGTAGTCGTTTGACCACATTGATTACTCTGAGCAGTCTGGGAGGGATCATAATACTCTGTATCACTATCGATTCTTTGTTGGTCGGTGCTACTCAGGGCGAATACAGTGTTAAACGATAAGGATACATAAAATACGGCCAAAACTAGGATAATAATTCGCTGTCTCATTGGTTAGTCATTAAGCTTGTGTAATCTTTCATCACATGTACATCTAGTATATATTGTCTGAAATGACCAATATCGTCCTGAATTTGTCCCGAAACAACCGACTGACAGCCAGAGGCTGAATATTTCTTGACGCTTGGATTATTCGAGAACGCCGTGCAATAAATTCCAATAATCGTATTATCCAGCGCACTGTCTACCTGCCCGGCGTTGGCAGGTGTGCTGTCGCCGTAATCGTAATTGCCTAGAGCGAACACACCCCTTACGTAACAATTAGTATCTATGCCACTGCCAACATTCGGTGATCCGGGCGATGATGTGGGCTCGGCTTCTTGTAATTCAGTAAACCCATCAATATAACAGTGAAGTAAATCGGAAGTAACTGGTGCATTATTAGAGCCTACTTCATCCCCGTTAGTATCAACCGTGGCAGTGTTCGGGTTACCGAGCATAGCTATACGCTGCATTGAAACGCCTTTGTAGGTCACGTTTGAAAAAAGATAATCCTCGTTTATTAGAGGATCATACTGATCAAGCTCACTATCAGTAAAGGCGTACTGGGTTACCCCATCTGAAACACCCGGTGCTGTCGTTGCCGTCAGTGCCGATACGCGCGAAGAGAAAATAGTCGATAGATCATGGAACAATGACGAAGGAATAGTCAGTAGATAATTTACTGCACTATTAATAGTTGCGGATAGCCCGATTGGTACGTGCGTGATGAGGTGAGACGCCAGTGAATCAGTGTTGCTAAGGGCAAACGTTCTATCAACCCATGACAACCTAGAATTAGCTATATTTTGTTCCTGAGTGGCTTCGTTAGCTAGGGTGTTGGCTGTAGTTGACGGTACTGGGTTAGCCCCTTCACTACGGGCATAATCGTTTGAGGCTAAATTCATGCCAAGCCCGGCATTGTTGCCGAGTTGTGCGGAATTTTCTAATCCATCTAAGCCGACAGGGGTGAAGTACTTAAGAATGTCAGGGATAACCACCCTTTGGATTACTTGTTGTAAGCCAATAAGCACCGCACTTCCAATAATTTGCGCTGTTCCAAGGGATCCAATGTCCCCAACTATTTGCACTATACCGGCTAACCCATTGGCTATGAAACCAAATGGGCTGTTCTCGACCGCACAAGTCGCGCTGCCAATCTTAGATTCGTTAAGGGCATTATTAACGTCATTTACTACTGCCGTACCAGCGTTTGCGGTTGGCAAGGAAGATCCGTCTATTGGTATCCCCCCACTTCCGCCACTAGCCTTTTGATATTCCTCGGAAGCACTAAACGGCTGCGTATCTTGTGACGGAGTAGTTTTACCGGTCTTGGTATTAACTATGGGCGGAGCAGATGGGTTGCCGTTAAACAGCCCCATGATTTTATTCACGACCCCGCCCTTTAAGGCACCGGCTTTTAATTCATCAGCTAAGCTTAATACTAAAGCGCCGTGTCTAATAAGCAGGGTCACAATCTTGGGCACCCTTGTCTTGGCTGCATCAGTCGCTACCTTGTCAATGCTACAGACTTCACTAGCTGCAGAGCTAATCAGTAAAGATGACCCTAAATCTGGCCCAACATCTTCACCAGCTTGAAGTGCCTGTTCAGATGATTCCCCTGCAGCAATAGCTTTATCTGTAGCGCCGATTTCTTCACTGAGTACTCCCGTATCAGCTGCGCCACCATTATATGCCGCCTTATCTGCGGTGGCAGCATTTTTGTCAGGCGCTTGGTTATCAACAACCTCTGCATCCGCCACTAGCTGGGCGGAATCTGCCCCAGTCATGATATCATCCTCTACAGCCTTTGTCGGATCGCCCTCGTTTTCACTAGTGATCGGGTCTTCAGTTACGCCGGCATGCAGGGTCATTTCTGGCCCATATGATTGAACCTGGCCTTCCTCGAATTCCGGTATAGCAGTTTCTACCAAATCGCCCACTCCGTCGACATTATTGGAAATATCATCCGTTACGTTAACGCCGCTACTATCTTTTAGAGTTAATTCGCCACCAGCGGTAGACTCAGTAATCCCCACCTTCGCGAGATCAGCCTTAACAGTCGGACTTGTTATATCAGCGGCGGCCGTGTCCATCTCAGATGTTAATGCCTCATCAGGAGCGGTTGCTGTCGGGTCAGCGTTCTCTGTTGAGCCTTTACTGTCTTCACCGTCTCCTTCGGTTCCCAGCTTACAGTTTTTAGCCCTGATACAAATTAGCTTTTGCATAATCTTTTTAGCGGCAGTTTTTTCAAATTTCTGTTCAATCTTAGCCTCAAATTTAAGTAGGGTTTTTTCAATAGTGACTAGCTCATGACCAATAACGAACCCAGAACCTAAAATGATAACTAACACCAATATGCCAGCTACTCCACCACCTACTGTTGCTCCGGTTTTGTGTCTAGAAAATGCCCCAACGACTGCTTGAACTGCTTTTTTGGCAACAGCTGCTTCTCCACCGGCTACAGCGGCGGCTTTGTCCTTTATCCCGCTGCCCCCTGAAGAATTTTTATAAAAACCACCTGCCCCCTCAGCTTTAGATAGTGATCCGGGGGCTGATTTATTCTCTGAAGCACCCGGGCCAGCGACACCTCCACTAGAGTCTTCTTTACTTCGTAAGCCCGAGCTAGACAGTGAGTTGGCCGAGCCACTATCATCATAGACATTGGATTTCTTCGCTTGTTTATACCGCGGTGTCTTTTCTGACTCGGCCATATATTTATTATTCTAGCCCGTTTGATTATTTGGTTCTACTGCAGCTTGGGGGTTAATAGTTACTGATTCAGGATTTTCTTGAGGATTAGTAGTGATTAAACTTGCCTCAGTCGGGCTGGCAACAACTTGGATATGAACATGGTTAGATCCAGCGAAGAAAAGACCCTGGCCAATTGGGAATTCTATCAATCGTTTCTTTTCCTCAGAAGTTAACTTAAATATCGTCGAAAGATCATCAACCGCGGTAGAAGACTGTTTTAATAAAAACTGCATCGAGGCATTTGCTACAATTGCCCGCCCCATCCTTGAACCAATAAAATCTTCAACATCTTGCGAAATTGTCGTAAGCCCTAAATTATACTTTCTGGCCCTCTTAGCGAGCGAAAACAAGAAATTAGCACTGTCTTCATACTGCATTAGCTGCCAGGCTTCATCGACTACTAATAGTCGCCGTTTTTTATCAGCCTTGGTTTTATTCCAGATATAGTTTAAGACTATATACATAGCAACTGGTCTTAATTCATCCTCTAAGTCACGAATATTAAAAACAACTACAGCGTTGTCGATGTTTATATTGGATTGCTGGCTAAAAATTCCCGCAAAAGTTCCGGTCGTATATTTACGCAATCTCTGGGCTAATTGTGGGCCCGTACCGCCAAGGTGTAACAAAGTTTCATAAAGATCGGACATGGTCGGCACTGGAGAAGTGTGTGTCAGGGGGTCATTTGTAATGCCGGCTTTAGCGTAGGTTTCAATTAAAGCAGAATCCAAATCAGCTTCCTCGACTGGGCTTAGGGCTGGCAGCAAAGTATTTGAACCGCCAAGTAATTGGGCTTGAGCACCACCCATCATTAAACGCAGTAAACCATGAAGCGTTACGAGATTTGACCTGAGTGCGTCTTCTCCTTCCTCTTCGTCAATTACTTTAGGAAGATCAAAAGGGTTAATTCTGGTATTAGAATTGAGGCTTAATCTAATATAGCTTCCTCCAACAGCATCGCACATTCTTTCATATTCGTTTTCAGGATCAATTACGAATATTTCGGTGCCAAACATCATGCTTCTCAAGGCCTCAAGTTTTACTAAGAAACTTTTCCCGGCTCCTGATTTGGCAAAAACCACCGAATTTCCGTTCTCGAGACTAAACCTATCGAAAATAACTAAACCAGAATTATGCATATTTATCCCATATAGAATACCTTTGTCATCAGTCAGATCGGCACTAGTGAATGGGAAACTTGTACTCAGTGCCCCAGTACTAAAATTTCGTCGAATCTGTAATTGATCGGTAAACTGAGGGACAATACTGTTTAGTCCTTGTTCTTGCTGCGATGTTGCTGGTTTTGAGTATATAAGTTCCTGCCCCAGTAAAGATTCAATTTTCTGTGAAACGAACTCGAGTTCATCCTTAGCTGAAGCGTAAACAGTAAAATACATTCCAAAACGGAAAAAACGCTCTTCACCAACCTGTAGCTTGTCTCTTATTTCCTCTGCATCTTGAACTGCAGCTTCTTTACCCGGGTCACGTACCTTGCCTTTCTCATTTTCAAGTTGGATACCTGCCTCGAGTTGGGTAACTTTTTTACGTAAATTCTCTAACACTACTTGGCTTTCAACCGGGTAGATAAAGAACGATAAATCAATTACCTCATCGATGTTGATTAATGGCCCCAGCCAGCCAGTGTTAATCTGTCTGGGGTAGCCGTAGACATAAAAAGTTCGAGCTAATCTCGTGCCAATTCGGAAATAGGCATATTGAAACTCAATAGAACTTGGAGCGATGAAGTCTCTAAGTGCAACAATTCCTTTTTGGAAAGCATCAGAAACTTGCTGCTGCTCAGCAAGAGCTGGATCAACCACAGTTTTTTTCTTGCTAAACATAGAGTGCTCCAGCGCGATCGGCAGCGGCTAACAGGATTAGACTATCCTTAACTATTAATTTTGTATCAAGTGTAATCTTACGCATTGTTATTAACCGGGCTGCCTTTTTCTATAACATCGGCTGAAACATTACGGAAATTGGGTAGGTGTTGCTGGGTTGATGTATCTGGGTTATAGATGTCATAGTAGAGTTCTATTAACTCTTGAGTATCTAGGGGTAGGCCCTGGACTCCGCACTGGTTTAGACCAGATAGTGCTGCCTGTACACGATTTCGAAGTTCAACTTTAGCCTTGTCTAAGGCAACTTCATCTATGACTATTCGGTTGGTGTTTTTGTTGAAAAGCTTTCCTAGCCCAGATACGAAATTCTTACTCTGTGCCATAGCGCCATCTAAAGCATCTGTCGGGAAAAAAGGAATTACGACGTAGATACTTTTGGCCATAATATTACTTTGTTCACTAATACTCTCTATAAAATTAGTATAATCTTCCATCAAAACGGCCAGGAGCATATTGTTCTGATTCATTCGCAACTTGTCGAGGTTCTCAACATATGGGCCAAGATCTATTTGTTGCGATCTAACAAAAATCTGTACTGGGTAATAAAGGGAGTTCAGGAAGCCTTGGTAGCTAAACTCGACAGCCTCCTGCTCTTCCTGGCTCATAAGATCAAAATTAATAGACTTTGCCATTATAACCGACCTAAAACTACCGTCGTGCATGATCACGATACCGTCTCGAATTTCAGCAATCTCAAGCGTGTTCTGTGTAGAATTTGCGTTAGCTGGTATTTTTCCAGGAGCTGGGGCCGCGGGCTTAGAAACCCCCCCAACCGAAACAGGGCTAGGACTTAAGCCTGGGTCTATAGCCTGATTATTTTGAGCCGAAGGATTCATTTCTATTTAAACCACCCTGTTGTAACAATAGTATTTGATTTATTAATGTAATGATATTACAACTTCATCTTGCGAATAACTGGCTTGTTTAGTGTTAACTTGCCGAGCAAGAGTAGCGATGTTTAAATCATTATTACTTGCTAGGTTAAGTATATCAGCATAAGAGGTTTCTGTCATAGGCGTCTTGGGGGCGACTGCTGCTTTTGCTGGACCCAAAGTAGCTTGTTGCTCGACCTGGTGAAATCTCTGGATTTGAGGAACATCCGCTGGCAGCTGTGAACCAATAATCTTTCCACTTGGGCTATTGGTGAACCAATCGGGGTTTGTATTTGAAGCCTGCTTTACTGATGGCGGATTGGCTTGTTGGCCTGTTTTTAAGTTAGCTATAATATTATTTCTTTGCCCAGTACTAAATTTATGGAGCATATTATCAAGATGTTTAGCGATAGAACTGCTTTGAACATCCAATATATCATCGGCTGCTGCAATGTCGGCCGACAACACCGCTGTTGGAGTGATTGTTATACCTACCAATCTATCGGAGTCGGTGTTTTGTGGGTGCTGTAGTTTATTTAGGGTCGAAATGTTGCTTACATTTTTTATTGCCCAACCCCGAGAATCAATAGTTCTAGCTAAAGTTTTTAGTCTGCTATCAATCTCCTTGGCTGTTAGACCTTTAGTATAATCTGTAACGATCTTTTCAGGAGCGGTGATAACGACAATACTTTTGACATCGTTCTGGTCCCAGCGTCTGTCTTTGGGTAAGAATATAAACCTAATTTTTGCCAACGCCCAAACCTCAGTCGGCTGATTAAGTTTCCACGGAAATGCGAAAAAAACCGCGGTGCAAATAATTGGGATAAAGAGAACCAACATAAACGGAGCATGCTTTATTATAACGATGTAGCTTAGATATACGAATAATGCCCCGATTCCGGCATATATAAATTGGCGAAGAGTAAGCGGCCCGAGTAATTTGTCGTCGGCCTCAATGTCTTGGATAATTTTATAACTTGCCATAACTAGTTAATCTTAATTGTAATGGTTATATTAGTAAACACCATGACCCACTGTCATTAGTTTCTCTGTAACCCTATGTTTTATCTGTTTCGTTGTTGTCATTTTCGGTACGATCAGCAAGCCCACCACGGATTAAGTCTGCATTTGATTGAGCAATCTCGGCTTCTTCATTTGACATCATTGTGCCGTCTGGACGATGAGGATTACCGTTTTTGTCTAATCTCATAATGTCTGGAGATAATTCTACGTGTGATACACCCTGGTGATCGATATCGGGACTAGGTACCACATACTGTAGATTATCAGGTCTTGGAGTCTTAGCGCGTTCAGCAAGCCCACCACGGATTAAGTCTGCATTTGATTGAGCAATCTCGGCTTGATCTCGATCCATGGTCTTCCCATCTTCACGATGAGGATTACCGTTTTTATCTAAGTCAATGATGTCTGATGATAATTCCAAACGAGATGTATTCTCGGGTTCGATATTCTGTTGTGGCGTACCGTTTTGGGTTGAAGAACTAGACGGAGGTACTGAAGCGGTAGAGGTAGGTCCCGCAGAAACCCGTACTGGAGTTGGGATATTTCGCAGGTTCTTGGGGGAAATAACTTTAGGCTGTTGCCGATTTGGACGAGCCTTTGTCTCGGATGATGGTGGAATAGCTTCTGACGTTTCCTGAGTAGATAAAGGAGTGTCAGTATCATGATTAATATTTATTGTGCCATCCTCCACTCTAGAGCTACCTTGACGGGATCGTCGTAACGGACCGCCCGGTAGATCGGGACCAGTTGATGGTGGTCGTGATGGTGGACGTGGTCCAGATGGAGGACCCGATGGAGGTTCCGGAGAGTCGTCTGGTGGCGTATCATCACCGTCTTCGGGCTTTGGTGGAGCTGGCCTCACCGGGAACTCACGCTTAAGCTGATATTCTGGATACTCTGCATCAATATCGACTTTTCCTAGAGACCGATGGTAGTCAACCAACTCTTGCATTGCCTGAGCCGTCATTACTGGCGCCCCACTACCAGCCAATGCACCAGACGTAACCGGTGCGCCATCGTCACCAACAGATACGACGGTTTGGTCGCTAGAAACAATGATTTCACCGTTTTTCCCTCTCTGCTGCATCATGCTATTTCTCAACTGCTCATCATAGCTTGGGGCTATTTGCTGGAGTTGTTTATAAGCACGAACTTCAGTACTAGATAGTCTGGGGCCACCTTTTTGCGCTGCCACCCGTTTCTGTTCAAGGGCTTGATAGTCATAAGTTAAGGCTTTAACCTCTGAAGGCTTACTGTTTGCCGTAGCATATGCGCTCATGACTTCGGCATGCTCATTAATAAACGCCGGGGTATCGCGTGGAGCCCATCCGCTTAAATCTGCTTTCATCTTTGTATGCTTAAGCTCTCTACGAGCGTTGGCTGTTGCGAAGAAGGTTCCGATAGCTGCGCCTCTGGCCGGCGTTGATCCAAGCTTTGCGTTCCTTAATGTTTCCGGCACATTGCTCATAAAACTTCCCATAGGCATTCTCGTTCGATCAACTTCATTAGCTTTTGATGGGTCATAAAGAATATTATTATCCGCATCCACTCCGTAGAATTCTTCATCACTCGCAACCTTGCCAGAAGCGTATTCCATTAAATACTGTATCTTAGAGGCGTTGCCATCATACATACCATGGGATTTAGCGACATCACCAGCCGCATACTCCTTATATTTACCTTCTGAATCGCGGGCTTGGCTATAAAAATGCCCCTTCTTTAGCGTTTGAATGTTACCGGAAGCATCGGTGTAATCGGTGTCTTCATCAACCTTCTTGGCAAAGTAGGCCAGCTCTAAGGTGTCGTCCCCTGCTGCATCTTTACCGCCAATGCTCTCTTTCCATTTCCGATTACTGTCTGACATCCTTCGTGCGTAATCAGGTAATGTATTTAACGCTCTACTAGCTACACGGTGCTTAAATCTACCGGTCCGCGTGCTTTGATCAATGCTTCCTTCACCGGTGGTTTTGGCGCCGAGATAGGCTCGGAGGCTGACGCCTCTTTTTGCTCCAAGTTCACGAGCTCTATTGCGCCATCTGTTTTGTAGGCTGTTCTCGTTTCTTGGATCGCCTTGGATACCACTAACTGCTTTCTTCCCAAGGCTACTCAGACCGCCATAAATAGAACCCATTATTCCGCCGGCCATTTTAAAAGCAAAAGGAATTAAGAAAAGAGGCATCACTATAGCTACCATAGCGACGAGCTGCGATATCGTTGCTGCGCCCCCATTTTGTTGATAGGCACCATCAGATAGTGTCACTGATAGAACATTAGCTAGCGCAAAGATCACCGCGATTATTGGGTAGACCAGTAGCGTTGTGAACAATAAATGCCACCATTTTTTAAAATATTGCTCGGTATTTGGTAGGACGTATAGAGCAAAAGCAAGCGGCGAAGATATCACTAGAAAAATTATTATTCCTTGTCGAATAATAACCGTAAATAGAACTGCTAACATGGCAAATAAGGCAGGTAATAAGACGAATAGCAAAAACATAATGATCAGTTCTGGCCCTAAAGTTAATGCCCATATACCCGCCCCAGCGGCTCCAACAAAGCCAAATAGGCCTATACCTGATGCTCCACCATTGAGATGTATATAAAATGCTCCGGCTGAGCTAAACGGTGCGGTAATAAGATCTGAAAGGCCAGATCCTAAGACGTTAGTAATGTCTAACAGAGCGGCAACAAAATATATTGATAAATTAATCAGTACAACTGCCAATAAAATTCTAGGCAACATTTTTTTGGCGGTATAGGCCTGTATAATTCCTCCACCAATTATCTCTCCAAAAACCAATCCAAGAAGAGCGAGCACTAGAAAAATATCGCCATAAGTTCTAAAGTCTGACCATACTTGATAGGTCTTTGCTACGTCACAGCCCGCGGGGGGAGCCTGCGAACCAGTAACAGTACAATTGGCGGGCTGGTTAATGACGACTGGCGGAGTTTTTAGAAGTGGCTGAACCAGATCGCTATAGATTCCGTCAGTAGCTTTTGCCAATCCTTCGATAAGCGGACACATTATCCACGATAAACTAAACCCGCTGCTTTCACATGACGGTAATGTACTGCCTTGCTGATCATTTAAATTCAACAAGGTTGAAGCATCTGCTGCCGTGCCCGTAAAATTAAGCGTCAGTGCTTTCCCGGTGACTTTTGTAATTGTTTGGCAAGGGCTTGCAGTAATGTCAGCTATACATACTGTCCAAGGCCCGGCAGCAACCCCGGTAAACTGACCAGTTAACACAGCAGTAGCTTTAGTGATAGTAGCAGTACTAGATTGGACGCTCTGGTAATCAACGCTCTGAGGATTGCTGCAGTATGAAATTGAAGTACACAGAATAATGGGCGTAGGCCCGAGCGTATCATTACCGCCACCAGCCGTAACGTCAGTACCGAGACCACTATAATTAATATTGACATTTATAACTTGGTTTGCCGCTGAACCTGGGCCAGTGTTACATTGTACTGGGGTTCCGGAAGTGTTATTATCATTTATTATTGTTTGCTGAGCCGCATTACCGTCAGTAGGACCAAGACCAGTTATAGAAACATTAGTAGCGTTTGATCCGTCAGCTAGACTCACGACAGCAGATGATTCATTCTGGCTACAGCCATCAACACTAATATTCACAAAATCCATTCCAGTTTGTGTGCTCACAAATCCAAAATGGCTGTTCGGGAAGACATTCGGAGTTCCATCTGGTCCGGCGCCAACCCAACATAGTGGGTTCCCGTCCGTACCTTTTACCGGGGCTGCTACGCCCTCTGCAATCGAATTATTACAAATCTCGATTAATCCGGTAGAGGTTGCGTCATAATACAAAGCCCCATAGCTATCAGATCCCCAATTATTGGATACTGCCTTAGCCGGGCTGCTAGGGAACAGGGCAATTAGGGGAGTGCTCAGTATTACGCCAACCAGTAATAGATAGCTGAATCTCTGAATTAAGGGTATTTTTATTAAAGACATTTACTTTGGTTATATCATAAAATAGGTTTAAACATAAGCTGTTTATGTGTTATTAAGAATTAAGCAATGTGCCTATGGCTATTGAAGACACTTCTCAAAAAGGTTACAATTAGAGAAAATGAAACATTTGTTAAAACAGAAATTATCTAAAATTACGATAGCGATTTTTTTAACGGTAATTGTATCTTTGCCTTTGATATCAGCTGCCCCGGCTTATGCGGGAACGATTTGTGGGTCTGTCGCTAATACCCAAATTAAAACAACTATAGATTTTGGTTGCTTGGGTACTGCTGGGGGGATTAGTGACCCAATACTTGATTTACTTTTCGGTGTTCTAAGATTTTTGAGCGCAGGAGTTGGGATTCTTGTTGTAGCATCAATAGTTGTCGCCGGTATTCAATATACTTTGGCCAGAGATAATCCACAGAATGTTGAGTCGGCGATTAATCGAATCAGATCATCTATAATAGCACTAGTAATATACATATTTGCCTATGCGATATTGAACTATCTTGTTCCGGGAGGACTTTTCGTATGATTAAAGGCCTAATGCTGAAAATGACCCCCTTTCACTATTTCGTCGCTGGTAGTTTTTTGGGGTTCCCGAATTGGTATCAATTTTTACCTGTTAACTCATCTGACGGTTCTCCTGAGTTTAGTAGCATAAGCGATGTATGGTTAATAGTCGCTGCAGTAATTGATATTCTGCTTAGGATTGCAGCAATAGTCGCTATATTCGTTGTGATCTACGGAGGTATCCAATTTATAACTAGCGGAGGTGATCCGCAAAAAGCTGCATCGGCTAGAACTACGGTTACCAACGCTTTGATTGGGTTAGTGATTGCCGTTACAGCGGCAACTCTAGTAACATTTCTGGCTGGGAGGTTTACCGCCACGTGATCACTCAGTTAATAATTAAATTTGCTACAGCCAAAATCAACTGTCAACTAAATAGCGGCGGTCCTCTAAGCGGCCCTACATGCGATACCGGGCTACCTGTTGTCCAAAGCGATCAATTTACTGTTATCTTTCAATATCTCTTTGGTACTATAGGTGCGATAGCCCTCCTAATTATTGTTATTGCTGGCCTTAGATTTATTTTATCTAATGGCGACCCACAAAATGTCTCTAAAGCCCGCAATACTATAATTTATGCGGCTGTCGGGCTCGCAATAGCTGTTAGCGCAGAAGTAATCGTAACGTTTGTACTCAACAATGTATAAAAGAACATTCACCCTACTAGCTTTAACGATAACTCTTGGATTTTTATTCAGCTTTCCGTTATCGGGGAAATCATTTGTTGCAGCTGTTGATGTTTTAAGCGGCCCATGCGGTGATGCTAAAGCGGCAACCTCATCCACATGCAAAGATAATAGTACTTCTGCTACCTCGAACCCAATATATGGCCCGAACGGCATATTGACTGATGCTACGCAAATTATTGCTTGGGTGGTGGGGGTAGTTTCAGTAGCTATAATCCTAATCAGCTCCATAAGAATGATAAACTCAGGTGGTGATAGTAATACGGTTAGCTCTGCAAGATCAGCGATTCTATATGCACTTATCGGTGTAGCAATTGCAGTTGCGGCTCAGGTAATAGTTGTTTTTATCTTAGGAAAGGTATAAAAAGTAGACATGAGATCAATCACACGCGTTCTTGCCATTTCATTAATTGGCCTAACAGTAGCTTTTATATTTAGTTTTGCCGGACAAAACCATGCCTCTGCCCTATTCTCGAATGCTAAAAATCAAGCGTGTGCGGGTGTCAATGCACCAAATAGTAGTACCACTTGTGCGGACGAAACAACTTCAGTTGGTTCGCTAGTGAATACAATAATCAATATTATTAGTTGGATAGTTGGAATAGCTGCAATACTTATGGTTATTGTTGGTGGATTTCGTTATGTTGTATCGGGTGGAGATTCCACAGCTACGTCAAGTGCTCGTAATACAATTCTCTATGCATTAGTAGGGCTGGCCGTAGCCGTTATAGCTCAAATATTAATTCATTTTGTTTTCAAGGCAACTCATAATGCCATTAAATAAAGGTCGTGCATTGTTTTCGCTCCGATACTACCCCTAATTTTAATTATATTTTGGATTATGAAAACATCTAACCAACCAATCCCCAGAGATTTTCTTATCTTGGCAAAATTATGTTAAAAATAAGCTATTGTAAAATGACTTATGGTTATGCTATAAATACATTAAGTATAAAGAAAGGTAAGATAGATGATTAGTAAAATAAAAATGATATTAGTAATTCTAGCAACATTTAGTTTATTCGCTGTACCGGCAGCTGTGTCTGCTGATAGCATACAGAACGAAATAGGCTGTGGATCGTTTTCGGGTTCGAATACGGCAAATGGTTACAATAACAGTACTGGCTGTGCAGGAGAGGTTAACAACTCTAATACCGCAACAACTGGGGTCGGCGCGTTGATTAATGAAGTTATTACTACGTTCTCATGGATTGTCGGCGGCATTTCGGTAATAATGGTAATTTATGGCGGTTTCAGATACGTTACCAGTGGCGGCAACGATTCAAGTGTATCTGGCGCAAAGAACACGATTGTCTACGCCTTGATTGGGCTTGTTATAGTCGCCCTGGCGCAAGTTATTGTTCACTTCGTTCTTAGCAAAGCCTTCAGTGTAGGTGTCGTATACTCAACTCACCTCTTTAGATAGTTAAGATATTGAACTTGTAGAAAAGACCGACTGCTTAGTCGGTCTTTTGTTTATTTCTTCGACGAACAAATTCTACTGGATCTGTATTTTCTTAACAGTGTCCTGCTTAAGCTTGGTAAAGCTAATGGTTAAGACTCCGTCTTTTAGTACGGCTTCTATATCCTCTTCTTTAACTGGAATTGGTAAAGCAATGCTGCGAGAAAATTCTCCCCAATAACATTCTTGGACGAAATAATTCTCAACATCGTCTTCATTGGCTAATAAAGTCCCTCTAATGCTTAGAGTATTATCAGAAATACTTACGTCTAGTTCGCTTCGATTAACTCCAGCAGTACGTGCTTTGACCACAAGTCGCTCTTTTGTTTCGTAGACGTCTACTGCTAATTGTCCCGGAACAGCTTCATCTTCATCCCATTCATCTTGCGCTACGGCCGGTTGAGTTGGATCATCAGACACAGCGACATCATCACCTAAAAAAGCTGCCGTCAACTCGTCTTCTTCCATCAACAGGTCGTCATTGCGATTGCGTCGCGCCATATTGTTACCCTCCACGTTGAATTAATAGTTCTAAAACTTGCGTTTTTGTCTTGATAGAAGTATAGCTTAGCACTTTAAAGATATGCAACTCTAAACTAGA
>Ga0182030_10011716_pt1 | contig 17661 bp, 17 predicted proteins | sample 812S3MmetaG_FD_121299 | JGI IMG/M metagenome (GOLD analysis project Ga0182030, IMG submission 121299) | Permafrost microbial communities from Stordalen Mire, Sweden - 812S3M metaG (Illumina Assembly) | ecosystem: Environmental > Terrestrial > Soil > Wetlands > Permafrost | place: Sweden...
CGCCGAGCGCGCACTACCGCCCCTGAACGCAGCCACCGCGATTCCTTTCCTCTCCAGAATCAGTACCGACGTACGCCAAGGACAAATTCAGATACCAATAAAGGGATTTTGCAAGAGGCTCCCAGGTCCCGCTTTTGGGACCTGGGATACAATGAGCTTCATGATTTAAGAACCGGCGCAAAAACGATTTAAAGAGGAGAACTAAAGAATGATCCGATTGCTGGTGCAATGGTTGTTGAGCGCGGTGGCGCTGCTGGTGGTTTCTGAGCTTGTGCCTGGGTTTACAGTGCAGGGGCTGGGACCGGCGCTGGTGGCGGCGCTGGTGATTGGGCTGCTGAATGCTACGCTGGGGCTGTTGCTGAAGGTCGTGACCTTTCCCATCAGCATCCTCACGTTGGGCCTTTTTCTGCTGGTCATCAACGGAATGATGATTCTGCTGGCTTCGAGCGTGGTGCGCGGCTTTCATGTGCAAGGCCTGGGCGCGGCCTTCTGGGGCGCGGTGGTGCTGGCGCTGCTGGGCATGGTGATCCGGGCGGTAACCAAGAGCGTATAGACGGTAGCGAGTCAGCAAGTCAGCAGGGGCGGAGAGTTTACTTTGCCGGCGTCGCCGCCGGCGGAGCGATTACCATGCCGGCGCCCTTAGTGCGATGGAGCGGCGTCGCGGCCTTGGCGGCAGGCTTGGCCTTTGGCGGCTTGACGGGCTGCGCTTCGTCCGGCGACGCTTCGATTTTTGCCGGTTTCGCCACCACGGGGCCGTTGAGGGTCAGCGGCGTATGCATCGCTCCGGCGCTGGAAAACCCACTGGGCGCGGCCAGCCGCGGCGGCGGCGAGATTGCTGTTGGCAACGGGGCGCTGTGGAAGCGTGAATGGATGCCCCATCCGCCGCCCAGAACGACGCAAACGATCGCCGCGGCGGCGGCGGCTCGCACGGCCGCGCTTTCCATCCATGCGCCTTGCGGTTTGAGTTGCGCAGGCCACAAGAGCAGGCGGCCAAAGCGCGACCCGGCTTGCGACTCAGCCTTTGACCTGGCCAGCAATCCGGCGCGCACTCCAGCCTGCACTCCAGCCTGAATGCGATCCTCGAGCCCGGCAGGAGCGGGCAGCCGGGCGATCAGCCGAAGCGTCTCGTCAAGAGAAGCGAGGTCGGCGGGATCGGAGAGATTCGGGTGAGCGCCGGAATCGGATGTGAAGTTTTTGTTGGGATTCATCGCAGATTCCTCGAATAATTGAGCCGCTCAGCTACCAGGTTGCGGGCGCGAAAGAGGCGGGAGCGAACGCTGGATTCGGTGATGCCGAGGACCGAGGCGATCTCCACGCTGGTGAGCTCCTCGAAGGCGGAAAGCATCAGCACCTCGCGTTCCTTGGCGGGCAATTTGTCGACGCAGGCCAGCACCTGGGCATGATGCTGAGCGGCTGAGGCGCGTTCTTCGGCGCTGAGTCCCTCGGCGGGCAGAACGCGAGCCAGGTCGGCTACGTCGTCGGTCTCCGGGCGGGTCTTCGCGCGGCGCTTGCGGTCCAGCACCACATTCCAGACGATACGGATCAGCCAGACCCGGTGGTCGCGAATCTCGTCCAGTTTGTCCGAGTGGCGCAGAACCCTCAGGAAAGCCTCTTGCACGGCGTCTTCCGCATCGGAGCAGTTGCGCAGGACGGAGAAAGCCACGCGGTAAAGCGTGCCGGAGTACTGGCCGACGAGCGCCGCCAGCACCTCCTCCTCGGCGTGCCGGCGAGCCTGGGCGTGAACCCGCTCATGCACCGCACTGTTTGCAGTCTCCATCCATCCCGAGAATACCGCTTGACTGGCGCCCATGCATACCAGACGCCGGCGGAGTGAGAAATGCTCGAAGGCGATGTCGTCGCTTCGGTCTGTTTGTCAACAATGCCGATGGAGGATCGAAGTCTCCCACCCTTGCAACAAAAACAAGAACGTCGCAAGGATGGGGCACCCTCATTTTTAGAGCTTTTTCGGAAATTGTGTAGACCGGAATTTTGTCGGCATCCCACCCATTCCGCAGAAAAACGCGGAGTGGATGGGGCACGGAAGTTTATAGCAAAAGCTAAAATGCACTAGAAAGCCTGACGGTAAAGATTTCCGCAAAAAGACTCGCGAAGCCGCAGGCTCCGCGAGTCTCGTTTGAAAGCGATCCGATCTACTGTTTGGCGGCGAGCTTCTGCGCGGCAATCGAGCCGGCGGAGCCGTCCTTGTCGGCATCCTTGACCTTGGCCCACAGCGCGCGAGCCTGGTCCTGCTTGCCGGTAGCGGCATAGAGATCGGCCAGATCGAGCTGTGCAGCGACGGCCGAAACCGTCTCCGAGGGCTTGGCGGCCAGTTCCGTGTAAAGGTCGATGGCCTGAGCGTCGCGGTTCGTCTCATGATAGAGGCCGGCCAGAGCCAGCTTGGCCAGCGAGGAAACATTGGAGTCCCACGCGCCGGCAGCGGTCTTCAGCTCCGTCTCGGCTGGGGCGGTCTGACCCAGTTCCTGGTAGGTGACGCCGGCAAAGTAATGGGCCTTGGCGCCTGCCGAAAGCTGGCCATACTGCTGCGCCACGGCAAGAAACTGCCGATTGGCGGCCAACGAGCGCTCGGTTGCAGTCGCGTAAACGTCCTTTTCCGCCGCTGCGCCGGGTACGGCCAGAGTGCTGGAATAGGTATCCAGCGCCGCGCCCAGGGCGGTATCCGCGGCGGTCGAGCGCAGATTCCAATAAATCAACGAGCCGGCAACCAGAACCAGAACCACTACAGCAGCAATCGCCCAGCGCACAACGCCGGAACGGTGACCACTGAGCCAACTGACGCTGCTTTGGGTGGCCTGGGCAAAGCTGTCCTTCTTGAGGGCATGACGGGTTTGAGTATCCACGGGGTCTTTTCTTGTCCTTCGTCGCTAGACTTCGAGTTCGTCTTTGGACTTGCAGGCGAACGCGCAAAGGTTTTGGCGCCACAACTGCAACCCAACCAGTCTATCAGCGCGGCAAGAGTGGAGTCCATAAGAGATCAAGAGCCGGATTCGGAAGCCAATCCATGACGGGGAGCCTGCCTAGGCAACTCGGAGTTGCCGAAACGACGGCAGGACGATAGGCTGGCTTTATGTATGAAGACTTCCATGTAGCCGATCGCTGGAGTGGCGAGGATTTGCACTGCAGATGGAAGGGCACCCTGGTGGCCATCGCCACCCGCCACGCCGATGCCGTCGATATCCGCTTCGACGTCAATGGCCGCCCGATGTGGATCGCGCTGCCGCTCGCAGCCTGGGTGGAGCAGAAGCGGCGCACCGGCAAGGTCATCACCGACCAGTTGGCCGCGCAGATTGGCGGCCGCTTCCTCAAGCAATTGATTGGAGAAGGCTTCGACTCCCAGCGCGAAATCTATACCATGACGGTCGCCGAAGTCCTGGATCATCTCGACGCCGTAGTGGACGAAGCCAGAGCGGAGGGCGAAATGCCGGTCCTGCCGATTCTCGACTGACGGTTTCAGATTGAGGAGCGTGTCTTCCCACCGTTCTCGCAAAGAACGCGAAAAGGATGGGGGCACCCCAGTCTTCAGAAGCACATTTTCTCACTCGCACCAAGGCCTCTGCCAGCTTGAAGTCGTTCCTTTTGTAGCCGAATTTGATGCGCGCTTTCCTACGCGTGAACTGCCTGTCGATGGTGACGTTCTGACGTTCAAGCTCATCCATTGGTCGGGAATGCCGATTGATTTCATCCTGTTAGCGCCTGAATTAGAGCGGTTCTCCAATTCACGTACACTCAACAAGATCGAGAAAGGTGGCTTTTTCTTGAGGAAAAAGCCACTGGGCAGTCGGGCTTTCGGAGTATAGCTATTGGAGAACCGCTCGACCGGTCAAAATACCCGACCCTTTCGCTCTTCTCGCGCACAATTCTCGATCGATAACTCCAACTGCGGCCGCGTCACTCAGGAGTCAACACGCTCCGGCTCCCACTCATCTGCGCGGTAGCGGTCGATCCGGTCCTCGCGATTCTCCCGCTCTTCCTGCTCGCGGCGCTTCTCGCGTTCCTCGCGTTCCTCACGGCCATCACTCATAAACCTCCTCCTCGTCTCCGCTTGAATTCTGCTGGAAATTCCTGAGCCGGTTCTGCCCTGCGCCGATTCCTCCTATACATTTACCTCACATTGTAGTACTCTATTCAGCATTCTTTCGTACTCCATCTTTCACCCTGTTTTGTACTATCATATTACTTTATGGTATGCTGAGATCGTAGCGAACGGTTTAGGATTCTTATGCCCTATAACGTGAAACCGGAAATCGGTCATGCGTGGTCTCCGAAGATTGTAGCCTTCGTTTGCAACTGGTGCACGTATACTGGGGCCGATCTGGCCGGGACCAGCCGTCTGAAGATGGACGCCAATGTGCGCGTTATCCGGCTCACGTGCAGCAGCCGGGTCAACCCCCTGTTCATCATCAAGGCATTTGAGCGCGGCGCCGACGGGGTGATCGTGAGCGGCTGCCACACCGGCGACTGCCACTACAGCACCGGCAACTACTATGCCCGGCGGCGCTTTGCGATTCTGCACGACCTGCTGCAATTCATGGGTGTGGAAGACGATCGCGTGACGTTTTCGTGGGTTTCAGCTTCGGAAGGCAACAAGTGGCAGGAGGTGGTCAACGAGACCACAGACCGCGTCCGGGCATTGGGAGCCTTCCACGCGCCGCTACAGGAGAAAGGCGGCGAGACGCTATGAAGGAATTGCAGGAGCTTGCCGCAAAGCTGCTAACCGATGGCGCCGTCCAGGTGGTCATCGGATATGAGGAAGGACCGCGTGGCGTGCGGCCGGCCTTTATTACGGACCCCGCGCAAGCCGGACGGCTGGTCTTCGATGCGCGTTGCGTGCAGAACCTGGCTACGTATTTGAATCCGCGGCGCAAGCACATCGTGCAGTTGGGAAAATCGGCAGTGGTGGTCAAAGGCTGCGACGCGCGCGCCATCGCGGGACTGATCCGCGAACGGCAGATTGCGCGCGAGAGCGTGGTCGTCATTGCGGTGCGCTGTGGCGGAGTCTTGCAACGTCCGGCGGAGAATGCGGCGCTGAACAGCGAAACGATTTCGGTGCGCTGCGCCGGGTGCGATGTTCGCGAGCCGAAGCTCTACGACTATCTTCTGGGCGAGTTGCCGCCGGAGCCGCCGGTGAATGCCGCGCGTAGCGAGCAGATTGCGAAGCTGGAAAAGATGACTCCGGCGGAGCGCCGGAATTTCTGGAATGAAGAGTTCTCGCGTTGCATTCGTTGCTATGCCTGCCGCGAGGCCTGTCCCATGTGCTTCTGCGTGCAGTGCATGGCGGATAAAGCGGAGCCGCAGTGGATCGATCCCTCGCCGACGCTGGAATCCAATCGCGCCTGGCAGATGATGCGGGTGCTGCACCAGGCGGGCCGCTGCGTGGATTGCCTGGAGTGCGAGCGCGCCTGCCCGGAAAATATTTCGCTGGGGCTCTTCTCGCGCTATATTGCCGACGCGGTGGAAAAGCGATTCGAATACAAGGCTTGCGACGATCCCGCGGTTGCGCCGCCATTGGGCGTATTCAGCACTGAGGATGGCGAGGAGTTTATACGGTGACGCAGAGATTTCTTTCCCATGCGGATCTGGGCGCGCTGGTTGCGGAGCTGGTCGCCGCGCATACGCGGGTGATTGCGCCCGTTCGCGCCAAAGACGATGCGCGGCAACTCGACTATCTCCCCATCCGGGCGCTGGCCGATGCGGCGCTGGGAGTGGCTCTTCCGCGGCGCTCACTGAAAGAGTTTTTCCTTCCCCCCACCGAGGTACTGCTCTCTTACCGGCAGACGAAGGAGGGCGTGGAGATCAAGGAAGTCCCCACTCAGGCACAGCCGCAAGTGATTCTGTGCGCCTCGCCCTGCGATGCCGCGGCGCTGGAGGTGGTGGACAAGGTGATGAACTGGGAGTATCGCGACGAACTGTGGTTTGGACGCCGTGAGGCAACCACCATCGTGAGCCTGCTGTGCTCAATCATGGATTCCAGTTGCTTCTGCAGCGCAATCGGACTCGGTCCCGATTCGTCGCGCGGCTCGGACGTGCTGCTGACGCCGGTCGAGGGCGGCTATCGGGCGCAAGTGATTACGCCCAAGGGCGAGGCGCTGTTGAAAGATTACGGCAGTGCGGAGTTGAGCGCCGCGGCCGAGGCCGGGGCGGAAGCCGCGCAGCTTGCAGCGCGCGCCAGAGTCGCGAATAACGCGCCCGCCATCCCGGCTGAATTCTCTGCATGGCTGGCAGAGAACTTCGACCATCCGATATGGAAGACGATGGCCTTGCGCTGTAACGGCTGCGGAGCCTGCGCCGGAGTTTGTCCCACCTGTCATTGCTTCGATATTGTCGACGAGCACGAGAGCTCCGAGCAGGGCGTTCGCCGCCGCAATTGGGACTCCTGCCAGATGGCAAAATTCACGCTCCATGCCTCCGGGCACAATCCGCGGCAGAGCCAGAGCGAGCGCTTCCGGCAGCGAATTCAGCACAAGTTTTCCGTCTATCCCCGCCGCTTCGACGAGATTCTCTGCACCGGCTGCGGACGCTGCTCCAGGATTTGCCCAGGCGGCATGAATCTGCCCGAGATTCTTGGCGAGTTGATGGCGCTGGCCAAAAGCGAGCCGGAGAAATCCGAGGGAAGCGGCCAATGAATATCTATCAACCCCATCTGATGCGCATTGTGGAAATCACCGATGAGACCGCGGATACGCGCACGCTGAAGCTGGAATTCAAGGATCCGGCCGTCGCCGCGGCCTTCCAATTTTCCGCCGGACAGTTTGGCGAGTACTCCGCTTTTGGCGAAGGCGAGAGCACCTTTTGCATTGCCTCTTCGCCCACCCGCAAGGGTTACATCGAGTGCAGCTTCAAGGCCAGCGGCAAGGTGACGAAAGCGCTGCGCCGTATAGGCGTGGGAGATACGGTGGGATTTCGCGGGCCCTATGGCAATCATTTTCCCATCGAGGAGATGAAGGGGCACTCGGTGCTCTTTGTTGCGGGCGGCATTGGTCTGGCTCCAGTTCGTTGCGCTATCTGGAATGTGCTCGATCGGCGCGACGAGTTCAAGGACGTGACCATCGTTTACGGCGCACGCTCGGTGGCCGACCTAGTCTACAAGCGGGAATTGGAGCAATGGGCGCAACGCGACGACATACGTCTCTGCCTGACGGTCGATCCGGGCGGCCAGACACCGGAATGGAAGGGCGATGTGGCGTTCCTTCCCAAGGTGATCGAAAATCACGTGGTTACGGCTGAGGACACTTATGCGTTAATCTGCGGTCCGCCGATCATGATCAAGCTCACGCTGCCGGTGCTGGCCAAGCTGGGCTTTGCCGCCGAACGCATCTATACGACCTTGGAAAATCGCATGAAATGCGGTCTCGGCAAGTGCGGACGCTGCAATATCGGCTCGACGTATGTCTGCAAGGACGGCCCGGTATTCACGGCGGCCGAGATGCTGAAGATGCCGCAGGAGTTCTAACTTACCGTCGCGCACACGTGCCGGGGAGAGTTTCAAAGATGAGCAAACCTGAAGTATCAGCGGGCAAGAGTGAAGCCGGGAAGCCGGCCGCGCAGCGCATTGGAGTCTATCTTCTCCAAGCCGCCGAGAGCGCATCCGCCAGCCTCGATCTTCGCGGCGTGGCTGAATATGCGGCTCATCTGCCCGGCGTGAGTGCGGTGCGGACCCTGGGCCCCGCGGACGCATTGAATCCAGCGCAATTGGCGCGGGAGTTGCGCCGGGAGAAGTTGGATGCGGTCGTGCTTGCCTCCGAGCATCCCGGCTTTTATCAGGCTGCCTTTGCCCGCGCGCTGGCGCTGACGGGCCACGATGGAGAGCAAGTACGGCTGGCCTCCTTCGGCGAACGCAGCGATGGCCAGAGCACGGAGCGCGCCAAGGCCTTGATTGCCGCTGCCGTTCAAGGCATTCCGTTCACTCCGCCTCCCGCATCTTCGCCGGCATCTTTCTCGACCGCTACACTGGTGATCGGCGGCGGAGTGGCGGGCATACAGGCCTCGCTGGAGATCGCCGCATCGGGAAATAAAGTCTATCTGGTCGAACGCACCGGAACCATCGGCGGACGCATGGCCATGTTCGACAAGACCTTTCCCACGCTCGATTGCGCGGCGTGCATTCTGACTCCCAAGATGGTGGCCGCCGGACAAAATTCGAATATCGAGATTCTGGCGCTCTCTGAAGTCGAGCAAGTAACGGGAAGCGCCGGAGCCTTCAAGGTCAAAGTGCTCAAGCACGCCAGCCGCGTCGATTCGAGCGCCTGTGTGGCCTGCGGCGACTGCGCCCGCTTCTGTCCGGTAACCGTATCGAGTGAATTCGATATGGGGATCGCCACGCGCAAGGGAATTTTCATCCCCTTTCCGCAGGCCGTGCCGAACACCTACATGATCAACCCGGAGCACTGCCTGTGGGTGCAGAGCAACGGCAAGAAGTGCGGCGCCTGCGCCAAGAAATGCACCAGGGACGCGATTCATCTGGATGCGCGGGATGAGGTGGTCGAGCTGGAGGTGGGTAATATCATCGTCGCTACCGGCTATGACACTCTGGACGCACGGCGCATCGAGCACTACGGTTACGGCGCTTATCCCAATGTTCTGACCTCGCTCGAATTCGAGCGCCTGACCAATGCCTCCGGACCCACCGGCGGCAAGATCGTCATGAAGACATTGCGGCAGAACAAGAAGACCAAGGCCGACGAGTGGGTCTTCGATCCGGACGGTCCCCAACCGAAAGCCGTGGCTATCGTTCATTGCGCCGGTTCCCGCGACCAAAACTATAACTCGTATTGCTCGCGCGTCTGCTGCATGTACTCGCTCAAGTTCGCTCACCTGGTGCGGGAGAAGCTGCCCGAGGCCGAGTGCTTCGAGTACTACATCGACATGCGCGCTTTCGGCAAAGGCTACGAGGAGTTTTCCGAACGCATTCGCGAAGAGGGAGTATCGCTGGTGCGCGGACGCCCGGCCAGCGTAACGGAATGCGGCTCACGGCTCAATGTCCACGGCGAGAATGTGGCAACCGGCCGCCTGATGGATCAGCCGGTCGATATGGTGATTCTCTCGGTCGGCCTGCAGCCTTCGCCCGGCACTGCCGAACTGTCTGAAATACTCGGAATTCCTCGGGATGCGGACGGATGGTTTCAGGAACTCGACTATAACTCCGAGCCTAACTCGACGGGCCGGGACGGCATCTACATTGCGGGCGTTTGCCAGGGGCCGAAAGACATACCGGATACGGTGGCCCAGGCCTCGGCGGCCGCGGCCGGCGTGCTGCGCTCCATCGTAGGACGCGGCAATCGATAAGGATTGGAAATTCAATGGCTGTTCGTGCAAATCCGAATCTGATCGACGATCTCGAGCACTACGGCGCCCGCGACGCCGCCAAGTGCTATCAGTGCGGCAATTGCAGCGCAGCCTGCAAGCTCTCCGGCAACAGCAAAGTCTTTCCGCGCAAGTCCATGCATTATCTGCAACTGGGCCTGGAAAAGCCGCTGCGCTCCACGCTCGATCCCTGGCTCTGCTACTACTGCGGCGATTGCTCGGACCAGTGCCCGCGCGGCGCCGAACCGGGCGAGACCATGATGGGCATGCGCCGCTGGCTGACCGCGCAGTATGACTTCACGGGAATCTCCCGGCTGCTCTATCGTTCCTGGGCCTCGGAACTGGCGGCTGTTCTGATAGTGGCGCTCGCTACCGGCGCGGGTTTCCTCGGCTTCGGTTTTCTCTTTGGAGGCGGCAACCTCTCGGTCTACGACGGCGCGGGCGCGTTCCTTCCCGCGCACGACGTTCATATCTTCGACTGGACGATGGGCATTACGCTGGCCCTGATCCTCTCGATCAACTGCTTTCGCATGTGGCTATTCACCATGCGCGGCGAGCATGCGAAGCCGGTTGCGCTCTCTCTGTATCTGCGTCACATGCTGCTGCTGCCGTTGCATTTCATAACTCAGAAGCGCTATCGGGATTGCGAGGACAAACGTCCCTGGGTCACTCATCTTGTGCTGATGCTCAGCTACCTGACCCTGCTTATCCTCATTATGTTCTTCCTCAAAGATATGCAGTCTGGACCGCAAATAAACTGGTACGCCCACACCTTTGGCTATCTCGCTTCCATCGGACTGGTAACGACCACGATTCTCGCCTTGCGTGGACGGCTAAAGAAGGACGAGGCTTACCACAAGTATTCGCACGAGTCCGACTGGATCTTTCTGCTCTTGCTTCTGTATGTGGCGATCACTGGGATTTTGCAGCACGTTCTGCATCGCGCCGGCCTGCCCATGGCGGCAAATATCGCCTACGTCGTTCACCTGATGGGCGTGGTTCCCATGCTGGTGCTGGAAGTGCCTTTCGGCAAGTGGTCGCATATGGCGTACAGACCGCTGGCGATTTACCTGGCGCAACTGCAACAGGCAGCGTCCGAAGAGTCCATGGTCCTCGGCGAGTCGGCAAAAGCACGGACGGTGGCGTAAGGAACACGAGGTAACCATGGCTGAAGAGCGGATTGGCGTTTATGTTTGCAGTTGCGGGACTAACATAGCCAAGGTCGTCGATGTGGACGCCGTGGCCGCGTCGGCGCTGGCCATTCCCGGCGTGGGCATTGCCCGGTCTTATAAATACATGTGCTCCAATCCCGGCCAGGAGATGATCCTGGACGATATACGAGAGCATAAGTTGACCCGCGTGGTCGTTGCTTCCTGCAGCCCGCGCATGCATGAGGCCACCTTCCGCGCGGCCATCAAGCGCGCGGGGCTCAATCCTTATATGCTCGAAATGGCCAACATTCGCGAGCAGTGCAGTTGGATTCACGACGATGCCGTCGAGGCCACGGAGAAGGCCATCGCCCTGGTTCATGCCGCGGTCGAGCGCGTAAAGTTCGACGAGCCGCTGGAAAGCCGCACGGCGCCGATGTGCGCATCCACGCTGGTGATCGGCGGTGGCGTCGCCGGACTGACCGCGGCGCTGGAACTGGCCGATGCCGGGCAACAGGTTTTTTTGGTCGAAAAAGAGAAATGCCTGGGTGGAAACGTCCGCCGCCTCAACCTGACGGCGCCCTATCTCGACTCCGCGCCGGATCTGCTTCAGAGTTGGATCGCGCGCGTCGAGCGGCATCCCTTCATTCGCCTCTTTCTCAACAGCGAATTGATCGGACTCAAGGGATTCAACGGCAACTTTAAGCCCAGCCTGCGAACCGGCGACGGCGAGACGCTGGAGCTGGATGCCGGTTCGGTGCTGGTCGCGACCGGGTTCAAGGAATTCGACGCCGCCAAAATTGAGCAATTCGGCTATGGCCGCCTGCCCAACGTCATCACCTCCTTCGAGCTGGAATCGATGCTGCGGCGCGGCAAGCTGGAGACCAAATCCGGCCGGCAGCCGCGCAACGTCTCGATCATCCACTGCGTCGGTTCGCGCAGCGAGCAGTTCCACTCCTATTGCTCGCGTGTCTGCTGCGCCACCGCCCTCAAGTATGCCTTGGAGATCAAGTCCGCGCTTCCCGACGCGCACGTCGCCAATCTCTACACCGATATGGAGGCCTTCGGCAAAGGCTGCGAGGAGTTCTACCGCAAGTGCTCCGAAGCCAAGACCTCGTTCCTGATGTACGCCAAAAATCAACTGCCCACGATTCGCCAGGCCGCCGCAAAGGATGGCTGCGAGATGCTCGTCACCATCAAGGAGCAGCTCTCCGGAGAGGAGATTGAGATGCCCGCCGATCTGGTCGTACTGATGGTGGGCATGGAGCCGCGCGAAGACTCCGAACAGGTCGCGCGCCTGGTCAACATCAGCCGCGACAAAGCCGGATGGTTCACCGAGAGCCACCCCAAGCTCGATCCGGTGGCCACTACCACGGACGGAGTCTATATTGCCGGCGCCTGCCAGTTTCCCAAGGACATTCCGGAATCCGTGATTCAGAGCCGGGCCGCCGTGGCGCGCATCCTGGCCAAAGTAGCGCAAGGCGAGATCAACGTCGATGCCGTCTACTCGGAGGTTCAGGAGAAGCTGTGCGCCGGATGCGGCACCTGCTTTTCCGTTTGCCCATACGGAGCCATCGAGATCGACGAACAGAAGCACGTCAGCCGCATCAACAGCGCGGTCTGCAAGGCCTGCGGCTGCTGCGCGGCCGGTTGCCCGTCCGGGGCCATCAAGGTTCGCCACTTCACCGACGAACAGATCTTCGCCCAGATCGAAGGCGTACTCTAGTACTACAGTTGTAAATCGAAGATTCCGGAGGGAGCAGAGGGCTTCAGCCCTCTGAATAAGGGCTTATTTGCAGGGCCTTCAGGCCCGGAACTCCGCCGTTTTTTCAGGATTTGAAAGATCTACAACTGTAGTCCTAGAGCGGCGCGGCGCGGCTTCTCTATCCTATCGAAGCACTACGGCTCCTCCTGGATCTTCAGCACCAGGCAGGCGACCATTCTGCCGCCGCGGGGAAATTGATATACGCTGGAGAGCGGTTCTCCAGTTCACCCACCCTTGCCAATGCTGTGCTTGGAGAACCGCTTGAGGCATCTCGCGGCGGGGGCTTATCGATCCGCGCATAATCGCCAATGCCGTCGCGCCTGTGCCTGGAAATAGAGGCGGCATTTTCAACCGCTGGCACTGAAAGGGCAAGGATGAAGATCGCATTTCTTTATGGCGAGAACGCTTTTACCGTTGAGCTTCTCCGGCAGTTGCGCATCAAGCTGGCGGGGCATGAGGTGCTCGCCTGGACCGCCGGCAAGACCGCGCCGGCCCACGATCTTGATCTGCTGCTGGTTCACCTTGACCCCGCCATGGGCCGCGTGGAGCGGGCGCAGTTGGCCGACCAGCCAAAGTTGGCGCTCATTCACACGGTCATCACCGGATATGAAAATATCGATATCAACGCCGCCAGCGATCTCGGTATCTGGGTTTCCTACTCTCCCTCGAACCTTACCGGCAATGCCGCCTCGGTGGCGGAGTATGCCCTTCTGCTTATGCTCGGCGCGTCACGGCATCTGGGCGAGGTGCTTCTCTCCCAGCGCGACGATTCCGTCAAGCCGTCGTTCTTCTATCCGGCGCTGAGCGGCAAGACGGTGTGCATCGTCGGGATGGGCAATATCGGCCGGCTGCTCGTCGACCGTTTGCGCCCCTTTGGCGTGCGCATGGTGGCGACAGATGAGTACCCGGAAAATGCGCCCGCCGGCGTCACCGCCTATCCGGCCAACCGGCTGAGCACCGCAGTCGCCGAGGCCGATTATGTCGTTGTTTGCGTTCGAGCCAGCAAGGAGAACGAGAATTTGATCGATGCGGCGATGATGCGCGCGATGAAGCGCGGGGCCATCCTGGTCAATATCGCGCGCGGCTCGCTCGTCGACGAAGAGGCGCTGATTGCCGCGGTCAAAGATGGGCAGATTTCGGCCGCTGGACTCGATGTGCTGAAGAATGAGCCGCTGGATGCCAAGAATCCGCTGCTGCAATTGCCGCAGATCCTGGTCACTCCTCATATTGCAGGCCCTACCGACCTCAACCTGAGCGGAACGGCGGACTTGAGCGGCCTCGTCGTCGAGCAATTCCTGGCGGGCAAGAAGCCCATCTCGATTCTGAATTCGCCGCGCAGTCCCCGGCGAGCGCTTGCGTAGGGCGGCTTGGCTTTAGGCACCGGCGCGGGGATGGCTTCAGGCGTTTTCCGAATTGCCGTTTCATAGAGCGGAACCAGAGTAGCTCCATGCCGAATTAACGGCTCTGGTTCACTGCGCGCGGCCTGTTCGGCTTTACTAGACGTTGTAGAAGGCGCATGGCGGGCAGATGCCCCAGAGTGATCTGGTCGTACCATGTTCCGTGATCCTCGTCCGCAATCAGGCCGGGGTTCTTGCCGCGCAGAACCTGCTCGATGCTTTGCTGCACCGCTTGGAAGGCTTGCAAATAGCCGCGCGCCGCCATGGCGTTCGATTGTTCGCGGTCCTTTTCATTCGCTTCGGGATTCCACATTCCACTGCGAATGCGCTCGATTAGGTCGGGTGTGACACGATATCCACTGCGCCGGGAACCACCGCTCCACAACGCTAATCGGGAAGCCCAGGCGCACCGCTGCTCTGGGGCCAGCCGAGACGAGCAAGCCGGATTGCTGATTATAGGAATCGCCATGAGCGATAGAGAACTCCTCTATCGCTCATGCTCAGTGCCACTATTTGCTTTGGCTATGGCGTTGCTGCTTTGGACGGCCAACCGGCTCACCGTTGTCTTGCGGTTCGAGAGTTGGAACTGCTTGCACCACTGATGGTGTCGGCGTGGCAACCGCTGCGGGAACTGAATCCATGCAACCTCGAATCCCCATTCCAGCAACCAGACCGATCATCAGTGCCGCGGTGAAGATCAGCGGAATTCAGAAACACAGAAAACCTATCCACATAAGACCGGGCTGCAGGTTACCGCACAACTCAACTCTTCGGAGCAGGGCATAGATTCAATTTGCCACATCGGCTTTCAATTGCTCCTCCCTCGACTGGCCCAAAGAATGTCGAGTCGCTAGATAAAATAGCAACTCAACGCGGCTGGACACTCCCAATTTCCCAAATGCCTTGAAAAGGTAATTCTTCACGGTATGCTCGCTCAAGAGCAGCTCGCCGGCAATTGCCTTGTTGGTTTTGCCCCTTGCCGCACACTCAACAACCTGCAATTCTCGCCGGGTAAGAGCCGACGAATCATCTTTGGTCAGTGCGCTAGGAGCAGGAATGCTCCTGAATGCTTCCAGAAAACAATCCGTCACCTCTTTCCCCGCCCAGATAAACCCTTTTCTGACATGCTCGACGCAATCGATGAATTCGCTCATGGAATCTTGCGGGTTGAACACTCCGCGAGCACCGGAGCGAAATGCCCGGATAACCAAGTCGTTCACCGGTTTATCCATCAGAATGACAATAGGGATTTCAGGGTGAGCCGAAGACACAGCGCTGGCCAGTTCGAAACCGGCCCCGGCCATCGAATTGAGATCGGAGCTGATGATGACGAGAGCGACACGGCTCATTCCGAGCATTCGCAAGAGGTCAGAGTGCCGCGTCGCGGCGGCATCGCACTTGAGATTATGGACAAGCGCATCCGCCAGCAGACCACTGGTCAGCGAGTCGCGACCAACAATCGCCACCTTGAAAGCGGCCACTTCATGCCGTGCGATCTTAAGGACTTTCCCTTGATCTATCGCGTTCGACGGCATCCCACAACCTCCCGGGGCTCTTGTGAAGCGGCAAATGAGTTTAATTTGCATTGTCGCAAACCAAACTCATTCGTAACCGCTTGCGATTAAATGGCCCAGAGAACAGGTGTTGACTATTAACTAAGCAAACACCGTTCTTTTCAACGCGCAGTATCCAACTGACAGGATCCACGATTGAACGTCGCGTGCCCGAAAGGAGAGTAAGAGCACAAACAAAAGCTGTTACCGGCAAGAAATTCGTCTTGTTGCGGCTACGCCGGTTAGCCATATCAAGAACAGTGTCACTAATGTATCCCAGTGCAAAGCGATTGGCAACAACTTTTCATTACACATAAGTTCTTCTGGCATACATACTTTTTCTCCTGGAATACATACTTTGTTCTCTAGTGCAAGCTAGGCTGAATACTCGGGAAGCTGTTTCATTTTGGGTCACGTCCGTGGCCCGAACAGGGAAACGAGGACATTGGATCACATACTAATATCTCTTATGATTTTCAAACTTTCGGCGGCTTGTGGTGCGCAACCAAGAGGCATACTCTGGTTCTACTTATGAAACTCAACCCTGTACCCGCCGTTCAGTTCATGCCGCAACGCCGGTCCGTTGTGCGATACAAGTTGCACCTCCCCGTCATCTTTCACTGGAATGACGGCGCCGAGCATACGGAGGGTGGATTTACATGCGATGTAGCTCTCGACGGAGCGCTCATTCACAGCACAAGTTGCCCACCGATCGGAAGTGACGTTCGAATTGAGGTTCTCATTCCCTCGTCCGATCCGAGAGGTGAACAACTCCGAATTGAGTGTACCGGGAAGGTTACACGCGCTGTCAGCCAAAACGGCAGTAGCGGCTTCGGAGTTCACGGCTTTTTTGACGACAACAATATCACCCGCCAGGTTCTTATGTAACCGGGGGTTGAATGACCGAACCAGTGGCCCTGGGTAGGGGGTTCGGCAAGGGGCATCAAGATTCAAGACAGATGCGGTGCCCCCGGCCTTATGCAAGACAGGATGCTGCTTGAGCCCTGAGGTCGAGGGCGAACGCAAGAAGTTTGGACCACAGAGAAAAAGGGCGGGCTGTAGCCAACAAGGTAAAGCAATGCTTTTGGCTGCAAGCCAAGAAATGCCGCCCAAGCAAGAGGCGAAGCAAGATGCTGAATTCATCGAGAACTGACCCATGGATGAGCGAAGACTCGGCTTGGTGGGCGCTCCACACGCGCCATCAGCACGAGAAGGCGGTGGCAGAGATGCTGGCCGCAAAGGGCTTGGAAGTATATCTGCCGCTCTATACATCACAACGGCGCTGGAGAGACAGAAAGAAGATGCTCTCGCTGCCGCTGTTCCCCTGCTATCTATTCGTCCGTGGAGGACTGCATCGCCGGTCTCAGATTGTGGCGACCCCTGGGGTTCACATGATTCTGAGCAACGGCGCTGAGGCGGCGATTATCCCGGAAGCCGAAATTCAGGCGATTCGAAAGACAGTTGAGGGGCCTTCTCGCGTAGAACCGCATCCCTTCCTGAAGTGCGGTGAGTGGGTTCGGGTCAAGCGGGGCACCCTCGAAGGCCTGGAAGGGGTTCTGGTCCGCAAGAAGAACCTGTGCCGTCTGGTTCTTTCCGTGAACATGCTGGCGCAGTCCGTGGGAGTGGAAATTGACGCTTCGGATGTGGAACCCGCGGCAGCGTGAGGCTGGGCAGGCGTATTCCCGGCCGGGCCATCTGCGGGAGCTGGAAAATCGCATGAGGCGCTGCTCAGGGTAGGCGACAGACAACGAGCATTCGACAAGAGCCGACCGGATTCGGATGTGATTGTCGCTGCTTCCTACGATTTCAAGTGGGCCAGCTCTTTCTTGATTTCGGCGGCGGCGGGGTAGTTGGGATTGGTCTTCAGAACCTGCTCAAAGTGCTGCCGGGCGAGCGCCGGCTGCGCAGTTTTCTCGTACGCCCATCCCAGGCGATAATGAATATCGGGGTTGTCGGGCATCTTGTTTGTTTCCTGCAGCTTAAGCGCTTCCTGAAGATAGTTGACCGCCAGCGGGTACACACCTTTCCGGTAATAGATCCATCCCAGAGTGTCGGCAACGGCAGAAGATTTGGGCAGTCCTTTGCCTGCCGTCTGCGCCAACCCTAAAGCGATATCCAAGTTCTCGCCCATGTTCAGCATTAAACGGGCAAGTTCATTGGAGGCCATGGGATTCTGGGAATTGATGGCCAGCGCCTTCTGATAGGCGTCTTCCGCCTTCTTCCAATCCCGCTTGGACTGGTACAAGTTCCCCATCAATATATAGAGGTTTGGCTGGCTCGGCTTCTCCTTGAGCGACTGCTCGCCTGTTGCGATGGCCTGATCGATCTCTCCCTTCGCGGCATGCGCTTGGACCAGATGAATCACGGCATCGTAATTCTGTTTGTCGAGCGCAACGGACTTCTCATATGCCGCTTTGACCTCGCTGCGGTCTTTCTTGGCAAGGAACAGCGCGCTGCCGAGCATATCGTAGAACCTGCTA
>Ga0182030_10011717_pt1 | contig 17660 bp, 10 predicted proteins | sample 812S3MmetaG_FD_121299 | JGI IMG/M metagenome (GOLD analysis project Ga0182030, IMG submission 121299) | Permafrost microbial communities from Stordalen Mire, Sweden - 812S3M metaG (Illumina Assembly) | ecosystem: Environmental > Terrestrial > Soil > Wetlands > Permafrost | place: Sweden...
AGTAGCCCTGAAAACTAGCTTCCTGCAGGATAAGCTGATCTTTTTGAGCGCCAGAGCCTTTCAATTTCGTCTCGGTCGGTAAAAAACGAAATACCTGTTCCAGCACGGGCACCGCCAAGGTGCGGCCTGTGCCTACACCAAAAGGAGATCCATCCGGCCTTCCGATCCAAATGCCTACCACATACTCGCCGTTATAGCCCACAGCCCACGCATCCCGGTAGCCATAAGACGTGCCCGTTTTTACTGCAATCTCGTTCAAGCTTTGACCAAACTCATTGGTCAGGGTCTGAGATAAGATATCGGTCAATTGCCCAGCACTTCGTGCTGACAACAGCCGGGAAGGCTGAGCCACCTCACTGTTCTCAATAAACTTCAACGGGCTCACTAGGCCATCTTGGGGTAGACTGGCATAAAGCGTCACCAACTGCTCCAAGGTCATGCCTACGCCGCCCAAAGCCAAGGATAAGCCGGGCGGTGATTGCGGATCGGAAAATCGGGGAGATATCCCTGACTCCTCAAGAGTACCCAAAAACCGCATCGGCCCTATCTGGCTCAGCAGCTCCACCGCAGGGATATTCAGCGAATAAATCAAAGCATCACTAACGGTCACCATACCATAGAAAGTCTTGTCGAAATTGTCAGGTTTGTAAGCACCAAAACGCATCCGATCATCCAACACATAAGAAGCCGGATTCAAGAGACCATGATCAAAGCCCATACCATAAATAAATGGTTTCAAAGTCGATCCGGGCGAGCGATAAGCACGAATAAAATCAACCTGCCCCTGCCGCGGCCCATCAAAGAAATCGCAAGAGCCTACATAGGATACAACCTTACGGCTGGGGTGATGTACCACCAATATGGCCACATTGACATCGGGCGGCAACAGCCTCACAGCTGAGAGTGCTACAGACTCCATACGAGACTGCAAAGCCGCACGAATCGTGCACGTATAGGCACCCTCGGGGCCCTGCAGCAAACGTCGTGCTAAATGGGGTACCTCTCGAGGCATCGAGAACCGAGAATCAGGCAATGGATCATCACAAGCCACGTTATAAGTATCCGCATCCACTAATCCTGTTTCGAACGCCTGGGCAAGCACACGATTGCGGGCATCCATGGTTGCGGGGGCAAACTTCTGCCGCTGCCATAACTTTGGTGACTGAGGCAGAGCCACCAATAGGGCTGCTTCTGATGGAATGAGCTTTGAGGGGCCCTTACCATAGTAAGCCAGTGAAGCCGACCTTACGCCTTCTAGGTTGCTGCCAAAGGGAGCAAGGGTTAGATAGATCTCAAGTATTTCCTTTTTAGAAAATCGCCGCTCCAGCTGAATAGCACGGATGACCTGTAGTGCTTTAGATATAAAAGTCCGCGGCCGCGGCTCAAGCAGCCTTGCAACCTGCATGGTCAGGGTCGATCCCCCCGAAACAATCTTACCCACGCTCAGCCACTGATACGTGGCCCGCACGAAAGACAGGGGATTAACCCCATAATGCTGCCAGAAAAAACGATCTTCCCGCGCCACCAGCATGTTGATGTAAAGTGGATCTACGTCAGCAAACCCTGCACGAAGACGCCATTTCTCGTCCTCAGTCTGAGACACAAACAGAAGCTCACCCCCGTCCCCATGAAGCTCCTTAGAAACTTCATGAAAACGGGATAAGTCAGGAGGAAACACTTGATCAAGAACCGCTCCAGTCGCCAGGATACCAAATACTAAGCATATTCCTAGCCAGAGACGGTTGGTTTTAAACTTCATGGGTAAACACTCACCATAATCCCGTTATTCAGTTTGAATTCCCAGCTAGCCTCCCTTACGAAAGTGTCAACTTAAGGACAAAGCCGTTGCAAATAGTGTGTTGAACGCCCCAGCTTGCCTCCCCTGCGAAAGCAGGGGTCCAGCCCTTATAATGCGCTGTGAAGCAGCGCCGTATAGATTATACAGAGTCGCTCCTCGACGCATTTTGCGCTGGACCCCTGCTTTCACAGGGGAGGCAAGCTGGTTATAGCCCTTCTATTTACAGCAACTTAAACCCTAAAGTTAGCACCTATGGGGCTTTGCCCCACACCCCAGGATATTTATAGAAAACCTAGAATATCTGATGGTCGAGATTTGTAAAAATACAGGGCAGCCTAAACTGCCCTAAATTCTAGTCTTTCACGGTCATCGACGTCCCCGCCTGTACCGCGGTCCATATATATCAACTATATATCAACTTCCAAGTTAAAGCGAAACAGCTTTTTGAACCGAGTACTAATCAAGAATTCTAGGCTTTCCATAAATATCCCGGGGTGTGGGGCAGAGCCCCACAATATCCTGCCTGCTCAGCTAGCTTTTAGTTTTCTGTACAGCCCCGAAAGTAGGGCAAGCAGCTGGCGGCTCAGGCCACCATTCTACCGTTAAGGCTTAATCGTCAAAACCCCTTCAGCATTTCGCGCCGTATACTCAGGACGATACATGCTCTCCACACTCGCGGATGGATACTTATAAACCCCAGGGTTCAATGCCCGGACAAAGTACGTCATCACAAACTTGCCCTTACCATCCATACGGAACGCAGCCATATAGCGATCATCCCGCTTTTCAACCCGCGACAGTTCAGTCAGGTTCGTCAGCCACACGAAGTTGTTCTTCATGTAAGTCTCATCAAACTTGACCTTCTCAATCTCAAAGCCGGAAGGCAACAGATCGAGAACCAGAACTTCATGCGTATTATCCTCCAGCAGCTCTCCCTTGAGAACGACCACCAGCAAGTCACCGGATTTAACTTGACTCATATCCACCGGTTGACCGTTCAAGGTATAAACTTCACGCGCAATGCTAAAGCCCTTGTTTTGGAACTTGGATGGATCCAACGGCTCTCCCTCCACATTCAAGGTATAAGCGATGGGCGAATCACCGTCGTTCTTCACCGCAATATTCGCCTGAATCTGTTCAGGTGTCAGGTTAACCGTCACGGCTTTTGAACCATCCTGGGCCTTGCCGCCAACAGATACCTTGAAAGGCTTAGCCAAGGTTCCCAGCGCAGACGAGGCTCGGATCAGCCATCCCTTTTCAAAGGTACTCAGGTACCGATTCTTAGACACCATATCCGCCAGCTGAGCCGCCAGATTCATCAGTTGAGGATGATTCTGTGTCGTCTCCGCCATGACAGCCACCAAGATAGCTGTATCACTGATCCAGGATTGGTAGAAGGTCCGGTCTTTAACAGGCTCTTCCTGAGCCGCGATAGCTTTATCAAACCAAAGCTTGGCAGAAGCTGCATCCCCATAAAGGGCAAATGCCCCTGCGATAAACGCCAAATCATCCCGATTAGTAAGATTCTTCTGAGAGTTATCCGCAAAATACTTCAATGCCCCCAAGCTGCCCTGACCCTGCTTAGCCAGCAGATAAAGCCCATAGGCTTTGTTGCCAAGGCTGTCATTGCCGCTAGAATCCTGGCGAACACGGTCTTTAATCCATTGCATCCCACGACTCAAAACCGCAGGACTAAGGTCGAATTTGTCTCCCTGTGCCTTGCTCAAAAGGTCTAGAGCATACACAGACAACCACGGCTCCGCATAGCCATTGGCCGACCACAAGGCAAAAGGTCCATCAAACTGTTGAAGAGATACCACCTGACTAAGGATGTCCTCCACCTTTGCCCCATCGCGCGTATCTGCAGGCGCATAAAGCTCCGCAACGAGACGGCTGGTCAGTTGTTCTAAACAGGAGTAAGGATATGCCCGCATTTCCTTGCGTAATTGCGCAGCTCCATAGGTTGGCACAGAACCCAAACTCAAGGCTGTAGACCCCGTGCCCGGCTTAAACGCCGCCCGAACGGCCGCACCAAACGCCACACTCTCGCCCGCCTTCAGCACACCAGAAGTTGATTCGCTCATCTCATAGACGCTCGACCGAACCGCGATCTCCCAATGCTTCTCCAGCGAGATTCCCTGGCCTTCCACGCGCAAGGTCAACTTACCGACGCCCACATTCTTGGCCTTAACCTCTATGGGCAGGTGAACCATTTCCTCTTTTTTAAGAGTCAGAGTTTGCGTGAACTCCTTCACAAGCCCGATCTCGCCTTCCGCCTGCAGACTCAGCTTAAAGGTACCCTCACCTTCCGTCAGATTCTGCACATCAAGAATTACTGTGGTTTGATCACCTGGCGCCAAGAACCTTGGCAGAGCGATATAGGTTTCCACATCATCGCGCACAACCGTGCTCACATCCGCAGAGCCCGTTGCCTCCTCATCCCAAACCACAGCCATAACCCGGACCTGGCCCGAGAATTCAGGCAGCTTGAAAGAAACCGTCGCCTCTTGGGCGCATCCCTCTTCCTTACTCTCCTTAAAGTCACTGATCACACCAGAAAAGAAGCTCACAGTCTTAAAGGTACGAGCCGCAAGCTTCGTCAACGCCTTCTGCGACAACCCATCACCACCGACCTTAAAGTCCCCAGGCCGAGCGCCAAACGGATTAATCAACTGGCCATAGCTATCCCGAATGGTGAATGCCAGCTTGGTCTGTGCAAAGATATAGTCAAAGGGATCCGGTGACTTAAATTCCGTCAACTGCAAGATCGCTTCATCCACCACCGCAACGGTTGCCCGAGGATTCTTAACCGCCTTACTCAAGCAAACCCGAGCCGCAAATTCCTTCTCCGGATGAATCACCGAAGGCGCTTTTACCGATACTTGGATCTTCGGCATGCTTTCCTTAGCATTAACCCAAATAAGCCCAACCGCACGGCCTGCAACCTTCTCGGTCTTCACATCACCAGGACGATACACGGTCGCCATCAGGTAAGTACCGGATTTCTTCAACAACTCCGCCGTCAAAGGAATCTCGACACGAGTGCCCTTTTGCGTGGCTTGACCACGATGCAACTGATGATAAGACTTCTCATCCAGCGCCACTATTTCTAGTTCACCATCAAACGGCGAGACCATAGTCAAAACAGCTTTATCGCCAGGCTTATAGGTCTCCTTATCCAGAGACATCTCGATCATATCCGGACGATCAGGAATCTCCGACATGCCACCCCAGCCCGCATGGAAGCGATAGCTCGTAGCAACACCATTCTTGGGATCCATTATCTCCAAGCGATAATAGCCATAAGTCACCGGCACATTAAGCACCGTTGGCTCATTACCCGACACCGCCACATTTCCCGTTGAAATGGGCTTGTCATCGATGGATCTCTCATAATTCCAATCGGATCCCGACCTAAACCAGGTAAAGCCATAGGTCTCTTCATACAAGGTATACTTCAGGTCCCCTGCCGCCTTCAGCTCGCCCTTCTCATCCACAGCAATCACATTGAAGGACGCATCCCCATTACCCGGGCTTGTTTTGTCCTTAAACTGAGCCTCAATACCAATGGCGTAAGACTGATGCCAGAACAAAGTCTCTTCCGTCACCGATCGTCCACGTCCACCAGCCTCAAAAACCGTCGCAACAGAACGCGCTGCCAGAATCTTAGTCGTATCGGGTTTTATATTGATAATGCTCTGAAGAACCGCCTCACCCTTGTCATTCGTCGTTGTCGGATCAGCCTTAAACCTCAAAGGCGTCCAAGTCTCTTCCTCTAGCCCGAAACGATAGTCTTTCCACTTCTCAAAAGGCGCAGCCTTCTCCACCAACTCGACCAACCCTTCGGCTTTCAGGTTCGCCGCCCAAGGCCCATAGAAATACCGCGCCGTTACATCCGTAATCAACGTATCAAGAGGATGAATAACCTTTTGCTTAATACTCTCTTTGACTTCGATCCGCGGAGGAATAAAGTCATCAATGCGGAAGCTCGTCCTACCTACCTCGGGGCCCTTAGGATCTAGATAAACAGAAGCTGTCCAAGTACCAGAATAACAGCTCACCTGAGTATCCAGCTCATAAGAATAAGCACCCGCACCACGGTCTTGCTCCACCTCGGTAAAGGCCTCAACGCCATCGGGACGGAATATCTTAAAGGTCAAGGGCACCTTTTGCATAGCCTTACCATCTTGGTCCCTCAGCAGAGCCATTATGGAAACCTTGTCGCCTGGTCGGTAAATCCCTCGTTCCGTATACACGTAGGCATCAGCCTGCTTCACAGGATCCCGGCCTTCCACACCACGGTCACTAAAATCAAAACCCTCTTTTCTAAAGCTGATGAAGGTAAAGTCTTTTCCTCCCATCATAGCCTGGATAAACAAAGGCTGGTTGCTGTCCTTGCCGTTGAGCATGCCTGCATCAAATTGCACAGTACCGTTCTTATCGGTTTTACCCGTCCCAAGCGCACGTCCATTACGCGCAATGACCGCCACTTCCACACCTGCCAACGAATTAGCAGTAGCCAGCGACCGCGCACTCACGTGCAGCCCATCGGGGCCTGAATAGGTTGAAAGACCAATGTCACTGATCACCACCCATTGAGTCGCATCATCACCATCGTATTGCTTAGACTTATCAGCCGCCTCTCCGTGCACGATGTAGATACCTGGCTGAAGTTGATTCCCAAGAATCTTATCCAACTGCAGACCACGCACGATGGATTCATCCATATTACCTTGGCTATCAAAAGTACCTTCCGCGATCAGATCTCCCATGTCGTTCTTGATCTGTTCCAATCGCCAAGGAGAAGTTTGTCCCGGAAAATCATTCTGATTCAGCACCTGAGGCAGATTCTGCAGGGGCACTTGAAACACCTGAATCTTAACGGAAGGCACGTTCACAGCCTTCAAAGGCAACAACTGCGGCCCCTTTGCCGGCAGAATATAGCCCCGCTCCCTGAAAACAATCGAAGGCTTACGATGCTTGATCAACAAATCAATGGTTTGATCTTCCGCAAGCTTGTACGACCCCTCACCAGAAAGACCTTTTTTCAAGGTCACTTTATAAGCCGCACCAAAAGTCAAACCTGTCAGGCACAAGCGATTACCCTTGGCCACCACACTTAGATCTTTAACCTGCGGACTTACACTAATATAATCCTCATAAGCAAAACTTTTCAGTTTCAGCAAAGGCTTGCTGAATGAAATGCAGGCAGTACCCACATCAGACTTGTCGGGAATCTCCACATCATAAAACGCAAATACTTTTGGGTAATCAGCCGTAAGAAGGGCAAAGCGCTCATCCACTTTCTTCTTATCAGTGGTTTTCAACCCAGCCAAATAGGCCCCATGGAAGTCAGGATTTATAGTATTGAGCAGCTGGAGAATTGCCACTTTATCCACAGGATCCGTGGCCAGCCGGTAAGCATTCACCGCGGCAAAAACCGCCTTTTTGGCATTTTCCTTATCCGACGCAAGCTCTTTACGACCCAAAGTTTCCGCCAACATAACCCAAGCTTGCAGATCTTTCGGATTATCTTTCAAAACCTGTTGAAATTCATAAACGACAGAGTAGTAATCCCCCGTGTAATAAGCCCGAGCCGCAGCCATCTGGTGCTTCAACACACCTGCCTTACTAGCCGAAGGCTTCAAATCATCCTGAAGCCCCTGAAGATATTCATCCGCCTGCTGTTCAAGCGCCGCACTAAAAGGCCCCGCTGCCGCCCCAGGCGCTTTATCCTGTGCATAAACGTCCATGGAACCACCCAACAAACCAACCAAAACAAGCATCACATTCATAAACTTACGCACGGGTTTTCTCCTTCTACCAGTTATTGGTAATAAATACCTTTTCTTTTGCCAAATCAAGGGGCATCTTCGCGAAGATGATCAGAATACTTAAGACTGATTATCATCAACCCCAACAAAACACTTCCCCGCATCGGCCCATTAGATGTATGTTCAAAAAAACGAGGAAACTCTATGACACAAGTACAACGCAAAATAACCATCTGGCTACTCATCTGCGCGGGCATGGTCTTAATTATGATCGGGCTTGGGGGCTATACTCGACTGTCGGGCTCGGGGCTCTCTATTGTAGATTGGAATCCTATCATGGGCGCCATACCTCCCCTATCCGAATCCTCATGGCAAGAGCTTTTCCAGCGCTATCAGCTTTTCCCCGAATACCAAAAAGTAAACTCCGCCATGACTCTGCCGGACTTTAAGTTCATCTACTTTGTGGAATATTTTCACAGGCTCTGGGGACGGGCCATGGGCCTTGTTTTGTTGATTCCCACCCTATATGCAGTCTTTAATTACAGATCTATCCTGCCACGAATCTTGGTGATCTGGGCCCTTGCCGGAGCCCAGGGTTTTATGGGATGGTACATGGTTAAAAGCGGCTTGGTAGATGACCCCCAAGTCAGCCCATTCCGCCTAACCGCCCACCTATTACTAGCACTCGCTATATTATGCCTTCTCTTGAAAACCGTATTTGACCTAAAGTCTCAAGCAAACGAAGGGGACAGCATCCTTCAAAGCCGCTATCTAGCACTTACCTGCCTACTAGCTCTCACCGTTTGTTTTGGAGGTCTCACCGCAGGCACTCATGCGGGCTTCATCTACAATACCTTCCCAGACATGAATGGCAGCTTCTTACCGGAAGATATGTTTGCCCTACAACCCTTCTGGAAGGACATATTCTATAACCCAGCGACGATCCAATTCATACACCGAATCTTGGCGTTTACCAGTCTCACATTAGGATTTTATGTGTTTTTGAGTTCCAGGAACCCCCAGGTTTCAGCAAGACTAAGGCATGTATCCATAATGATCGCTGGCGCTTTATGCATACAAGTTATACTCGGGGTAGCAACCCTGGTCTTGCAGGTACCTATATGGCTGGGAGTCCTCCACCAGATGTGGGCGGCAGTGACCCTTTCGGCGGCTTTTTGGGGATATTTATTGACCCGGAAAAACGCTGTGCTGAACGCGGTCACCCTGACGAATACCTAGTCTAGAGGCCTGCCCACCACCGATTTCAAGGGCAGCCTTGGCAGGCTTAATAGAATTAATTTCCTTCAAGGAACGAGGTTCCGCATTGGGGTGAATGTGCACGATTTCCCCGTGTCCATCAATAAAAATCATGTCCAGTGGAACGTAAGTATTCTTCATCCACAGCGCCACCTTTTGCACCTCCGGATAGACAAAAAGCATACCACTCTTCTCGCCCAGTTTTTTCCTGAACATGAGGCCCAACGTCCTGGAAGGCTCATCCATCGCCATCTCCACGTCCAACTCAACAGGACCCGATTGGGTCAGAATGCTCAAAGGTTCCGCACAGCAAGGTGCACTCAGCAAAAGGCTAAAAATTAGGTCGCGTAGTCTCAATCCATCCTCCCCCGAGCACCTTAGTGCCCTCATAAAACACACAAGCCTGACCCGGCGCAATCCCGTACTCAGGCTCAGCCAACTCCACAAAAGCACCGTTTTCCGTCAACAGAACCGTTGCAGGAACAGATGCCTGCGTCGATCGAATCTTCACCTCAATAGGACCTACGGGCAAAGTATCCACCAGCAAGTTAAGATCCTTGAGCTCAATATGCTTCACCGCAAGAAATTCCTTAGGCCCCACCACCACACGATGGTCAGCTGCCTCAATTTTAACCACATACAAGGGCTCAGCGCTACTGACCCCAAGGCCTCGCCTTTGACCGATCGTATAGTTGATCGTACCCGTATGTCGGCCCAGAACCTTTCCGTCCATATCCACAATATCCCCAGCCTCAAGGGCACCAGGGCGCAGCTTGGCCACCACAGCCGCGTAAGAACCATTGGGGACAAAACAAATATCCATGCTATCAGGCTTGTCCGCAACTTTCAGACCCAAACGCTCAGCATGGGCACGGGTTTCTGCCTTGGACATATGACCCAAAGGAAACCGCACATAATCAAGCTGGTCTCGAGTAGTGGTAAACAGAAAAAAACTCTGATCCTTAGCATCATCCCCAGCCCTATGCAACTCAGGCCCATCAGACCCCAACTTGCGCTGCACATAATGGCCCGTAGCCAAAGCCTCACCGCCAAGATCTTTCGCGAGCTTTAACAAGTCACGAAATTTAACGGTTTGGTTACAACGCACACACGGCAAAGGGGTATAACCCTTGGTATAACTGTCCGCAAAGTCATCGATCACTGATTGTTTGAAAAGGCTTTCATAGTCCAGAACATAATGGGGAAAACCCAGCTTTTCTGCCACCTGGCGGGCATCGTAAATATCTTGGCCCGCACAACAAGCACCCTTTTTCTGCAGGGCCTGTCCATGGTCATAAAGCTGCATGGTCAAACCAACCACATCATAACCAGCCTCATGAAGCAACGCCGCCGTCACAGAGCTATCAACCCCGCCGGACATTGCAACCACGATCCGCGTATCTTTAGGCGCTTTCTGGAAAGCTAAATCTTTTAACATTTAATTCTCTTCTCATGAGTCTCGAATATAGCCCAGAGGCGGTCTGTCTGCAATGTTTTAGTGCCTGCTAGAATAGTGCGCTCGCGCAAAGCGCAAAGGATCTATTCCATATTTTTTAGCCTCTGCGACCGCACTGGGATTCTGTTCCAGATAGCGTTGAGCATTAAAGTCCCTTGGCACAACAATAGGCCTTGAAAGGACCAGCCGGCCCTGATTCTTTCCCCATATAGCATACTGCACTTTTGCAAAAATATTCGGGTCCATGAAGAACCGTGGCGCGTCAACATCGATATCTGGGTACATCTCGCGATAGGCTTCTGAACAAAAATTAGTTGGCCAAACGAAAGGAGTCGTAACATATATCCGACCCTCTTTTTTGGTACCTTCCGCCTTGCCCCAGACTTGGTGTTGCACACCCGCAAACCGTTCAGGACGCATCATAAAACGAGGTGCATCGCGCACCACGTCAGGGTACATCTCACTATAGGCCCGACGGTTGAAGCCCTTAGGCAGACTATTTTCAGCAGCATGAAGCATGGGCAGCTTTAACAACTCAGGATAAAAGTCAGGCACCATATAGGGCATATGAGCAGGTATCTCATGAACCTGAAAAGCACCGTTGCTCGCCGGAAACAGAATCTCGCCATAGAAATCATCGATCTTGCCTTTATAAGGCAGTTCCGGTGCCGGAAATTTGGTGTGCCCCTTAAATCCATTGATACAAATCATAGTCGTAAACAGCAACCGCAAGTCCTTAGCCGTTTTTTCGTCAAAGGCAAGGATATAGCCATGAAAGAACGTGGCGATATAGCCCATCATTTGAGATTTTTGCTTTGCCGCGGGCAGGCTAGAAAAAGCAGGATCCACAATGCCATGGGCCATAGATCGGAGCAAGAAATAGACCGTATCAACAGTCACCGGACAAGGCCGATACTCATCACCCCTGACTATATGGGTATTTCCCATAAGGGAGAATTCACCCAACGTCCCATTACTACTCTGTAGCGTAGGAATTATATTACTGTGAGTCAGGTTAAAATGCACGTCTGAAACATGTTCGTCTCCGGCTTTTCTTAAGGAAGCAGCTTGAAACTGACCCAAGCGATGGCCGAGGGAATAAATCATACTCAAATCCTCGGACGTCCCTCTACTAATAGCATCCAGAATAATTGAGCGCATACTTTTGATGGCTTTGACCCTAGGTGAAATGTAAATATGGATAGGATCATCAGACAGCTCCACTGCGGAAGAATATGGCATATAAATTGCCCTTGGAAAGATCACCTTAAATCCACCAAAGGGTTTATCCTTCGCGGATGCCTTTACAACATTAAGCCTGTGGGCTTCGGCCATGGAGCCAGTCCTAGTCTTGGGAATCTCGATGAGATAAGAAGACGTCGTAAATGTATCTTGCTCCTTAAAATAGGTAGCCTCGTCAAGCTCAAGACGTTCGGCCACACCCGACTGGCGCAGTGCCTTACTTACCGCACCTTCATTAGGAACATTTTTTTTGATGGTTTTGCTGTACCTGACATCTGCGGACCCGATGGCCAACAGTTTCACATCTTTTTCATCAACAGATGCCTGAGCACCCTGACTGACAGACATGGCGACTAGACTTAAAACACACTTTACAATAAAATTCATTGGCCTCATTTGGCACCCCACAACTAAATAAATATAATAGACTATACCCTATACTGGTAAGCAATTAAGTACATTATAGTAGATTTGTCAAGAATTAGCTGGGCTTTTTTATAGAACCAGCTTGCTTGATCCACTACTTCAGACAAATCACTTTTCCACTCGTCATCTCCAACAGGTCCATACCGCGCATATTAAACACAGCATGAGGCGTACCTGCCGCCGCCCAAACACTGTCGTGTTTCAGTAAATCCTCGTCGATATATATGTGGTCAATATGCTTCTTGTGGCCCACCGGAGGGATTCCCCCAATCGCAAAGCCGGTAACGTCCCTGGTGAAATCCGCATCAGCTTTGATAATCTGCTCACCCACATGGGATTCAATTACCTTTTCATTCACCCGATTTTGTCCTGAAGCCAATATCAGCACAGGCTGATGGGTATCTTTCGTTTTAAAGATAAGCGACTTGACGATTTGCGCCACATCGCACCCTATAGCATTTGCCGCATCCACAGCCGTTCTAGCGCTATCTGGCAGCTCAACCACTTGACAATTCAGACCCTTGCTTTGCAAGGCTTCTTGCACACTTTGAGCACTTTTTGTAAGTGTTAGACTCATAATTCACCCTCTCTGATAAACCATTGCACATCCCGCCAAGGACCCAAGTCCGCTTTTTTGGCGGCCACCCTATCACGCCAATTACTGGCATGAATTTCCAACTTATGACCATCAGGATCCAAGAAATATAAGGACTCCCCAGGGGAAGTATTCTCCTTAAACACATGAACCCCCGCTTCAACAATCCTTTCGGACGTGGCATCAAAATCATCCGCCGCGACAGAAAAAGCATAGTGAGTATAACACGGGGCCGCAATGCGATTTTGATCCACATTAAGACAAAACCAGAAACCATCCTCAAGCAGAAAATACGCTCCCCTATGCCATTTCACAAGCGGTTTCAGACCTATCAGGTTATGATAAAAATCAAAAGATCGCTCGATATCGGTCACTGCCAGGGTGACGTGATTCATACCCTTAATCATTGTTTAATATCCCTTATTTGACAAGAACATACAACGTACTTATATATATCCTGAAAGAGCTTTGCACAAAAGCAGATTTTCTACGGTTGCTCTTTGTTGACTACCAGACTATAATAATACCTGTGGCGGATGAGACATCTTATTCAACACATACACAGAAGGAAATTGCTTTGAATTATAAGGCACGTCACATCGCTGTCCTTTTTGATCTCCGAATGTCCCTTCGGGACTAATTTTCATGCTGCGCGCGTTTGCGCGCCTATCACATACATATCAATTCAATTAATTTACGGAGATAAGCAATGACTATTTTTGTTGGCTTTCTGCCAATCTTACTATTCGTCTTCCTCTATGTGGGGAGCGGAATATACTTTACGATCTTAGGGGTTGATAAAGCGTTTTATCAACTATCACCCGTGGCGGCTATCGTTCCAGCCATCGCACTAGGGTGGATTCTACACAAGGGGGTGAGCGAAGAACGCTTGCACGCTTTCCTAGATGGCGTGCGCCATCGGGATATCATCACCATGTGTATCATCTTTTTGCTTGCTGGTGCTTTTAGCACGGTCACAAACAGCATCGGCAGCGTAGATGCGGCCGTCAACATGACCCTTTCTATTGTACCTCAAGAATTTCTGCTGATAGGGTTGTTTCTGGCATCCGCCTTTGTGGGCACAGCCATTGGGACATCTGTGGGCACCATTGCCACATTAGCACCCATAGTCGCAGGTCTTAGCGCTCAGGGCGTCTGTCCAGCGGCGCTCGGGGTAGCCACCGTGGTGGGCGGGGCAATGTTTGGCGACAACCTCTCTATTATTTCCGACACCACCATAGCTGCCGTTATGTCCCAAGAAGCTGAAATGAAGGCCAAGCTAAAACTCAATGCAGTCGTAGCCTTTATTGCTTCCATAATCACGATCGCAGCCCTATTGCTCACAAGCGATGGGACGATCCATGAGGGCGCCAAAGACTATTCCCTGTTGTTGGTATCACCCTATATCTTCCTAATTGTCTTGGCGGTTTCTGGGGTTAATGTGTTCGTGACCTTGGTTGCTAGCTTAGCCTACGCGGGAATGATTGGCATTTTTACGGGTGGATATGATCCTTTCGTATATAGTCAGGATATTGCCAAGGGCTTTGCTAGCGTGCAGGAAATCATGTTGCTAGCCCTTCTTGTAGGGGGTCTTTCGGGTCTTGCAGGCAAGAACACCTTAGAGTTAGCCACGTTTCTATCAAAGATGATATCCAAGCATGGCGGCCAGAAAATGGCGCAATTGGTGATAGCCAAAATCGTGTCGATATTAGACATTCTGTTGGCCAACAACACCATTGCTATCATTTTCTGTGGAGAAATAGCCAGAGATATTGCTAAGAAGAATAACATACCGCCCCATTACAGTGCGGCTTGGTTGGATATCTTCTCTTGCGTGTTTCAGGGCATCATACCCTACGGGGCGCAAGTACTACTGGCCAGCGCCATAGTAGGAGTTTCGCCACTCAGTGTCGTGCCGCATGTATATTATTGCTACGCGCTAGGGGTCGTATCAGTGGCCTTTATACTGCTGCATAAACCCAAGAGAACCTTTGCCTGAACGCAGAATAACCCACGGTTTGACCGTGGGTTATTTTATCACACATCACCCTTTAAGGGCGCAAACTTATCTCTTTGAAGCCAATTGTCGCCTGGATAAATAGAGTCGCCGCTTGTGACGTGAAACGTATAAGCATCGCGAGGGAGCGCTGAAGTGTTGGGTCCACTTCCATGAACTAAGTTGCCTGCGAAAATTGCTGCGGCGCCTTTTGCCATGGGAAGATGTACATCCTCCGTCTGGGACCATGGGGCAGCCATAGCGTTAATGCGGTCATCGTCCAGGGGATTACCTTTCATATCTGCATAACTTAACTTGCGTCCATCTCTTACGTAACGGTACTCCAGGGGCCCCTTATGACTTCCGGGTTTGGTATAGAGACAGCCATTTAATAGGGTAACGTCCACCAGTGCGATCCATACAGTTGTGGTGGTATTGGGGTTTGTATACAGGTAGGTACTATCTTGATGAGGTTTAACCTCACCACCAATCTTAGGGGGTTTACAGATCATCATGGACTCGTTGAGAACTGGATTGCTCACGCCCAATTGCTCAATTAGAGTGCGCGTGCTGTCCCTGAAGGTGGCGGCTCGAAACACCGGATTTAACTCACCCAAAGCGTGCCCAATTTTGTTGATGGACTGCCTTTTATCAGCAACCAACCGGCCACTTTCGAAGGCACCTTCCTCGAAAAAGAAACTGATTTTATCGGTAGAATCCAGAAAATACTTACCCCGCTTTGTATCACTCTGCGCTGTATCGGCGGTGAAAATTTCCGTTGTCTCGCAGGTAGGTTGGAACTCATCTATCAAACGTATTTTCTCGGCAAGCAGAGCATCACATTCAGCTTCGGTCAGAAAATTGTTTAGCACGATAATTCCGTCCTGTTCGTATGCATCAACCATCCCCTTGCCGAGCCTACCCTCTTCGGGAAAATCAAAATAGTGGACACTTGAATGGCATGGTGATGGCATAGGGACTGTCATCAAAGGGACTGATGGTAATAGACTTCCGTGCTTCATTGTGGCTCCTCCCGAGGTTATTGTTAAATCGATATTACCACTTGGAATGAGAAGGAGAAAGCCAAAGAAAAAGCCCCCAAAATTCAGGGGGCCTGCATTTACCATATGGGTTTACGATCTGGTTGATGCCTATCGAAAAACTTGTTGAGTGTTGATTTTACAGTCTTCGTTCACTCGGACCTTCTTCCGCAGGCGTGACATTCTCTTGATTGGGATCATCGTTTTGCTCTTCAGCCACCATTTTTCCAAGATCTACATTCGCTAGAAAATACGCGAGAAAGGATCGAGCATGCTCTTCTGACAGACAACCATGAACCAATATTTTTAGCATGCTTTCGTCAAAGTTGCGACCAAAGCTGATAAGTGTATCACTCAGCATATGCCAGGAGCGAGGCGTAGAATAAGGCTTCTCATCAAGATTCGGAATGACACATAAATGCTCTGGGTGTTGACGAATGTACTGAATCACCAATGGGTGCAGCTGAGACCGTTCTGCCCAGTATAACCAGTCTACCGATGACACATCCATGTATATGTTCACCATACGGTTGATCAAGGCCGAGGAGACGCCCTTAACGATGGCCGCATCAGACTTTCTGTTACCGGCAGCAACGATCACGGAACCTTCAGGTAAATGGTATTCACCCACACGGCGGTCATGGATCAAGCTATAAAATGCCTTTTGCACCTCATCGGAACAGGCATTCAACTCGTCCAAAAACAGGCAATAGGGTTTATCACGTGCTATCAAGCGCGGGGGACAGAACTGTATGTGTCCATCAACAATCTGGGGAACGCCCATGACGTCTTCCGGCGCCAACTGACTACCCAAAAGGGAGATACATTCCAGGCCCATCTTGCCTGCATATTCTTCAACTAGTGAGGACTTACCCACACCTGGCGGGCCCCAAATGAAGACCGGGCGCGTGCCAGCTACACCTAGGAGAAAGTTGACAAGATCCTTCTGAGTTATTACGGGCATGGTCTGCATTACTTATCTCGCTCATTGCTTTGTTATGTTTTATTATCCCATTATAGAGCTAACACTTGGTTAAGATAAACGCGAATTTTTTCGGGTCAGTTTTTGCTTCAGATATAAATAGTTCCATTCCCCTGTTGATTTGCTCGGAGGACATTTCTATAATGGGCCTCAAACATGCAGGTAACAATGTCCAGAACTTTCTTTACGTTTTTGAGCCTCTTTTTGTTCTGTGAGCCACTAATGGCTGCAGAAAGTAGCCACGCATTGCCGGCGTCTGAGATGGGCATAATATGGGGACTGCCCTTCGTGGGAATCCTAGGATCACTGGCGTTGTTCCCTATAATAGCACCCAGCATATGGCATCATCATTACGGAAAAATATCGTTGTTTTGGGCGCTGGCTACAGTTGTTCCCATGACGTTTATACATGGGCCTGACACGGCACTTTATTCGGTTCTGCATACATATTTATTGGAATACATCCCGTTTATCTTGGTTGGTTTGGTCTTGTATACCATTGCGGGCGGTATAAAGATTCAGCTGTCCTTTGCGGCCACACCGATTGTTAACACCCTATTCCTGTTGTTCGCCAGCCTAGTCGCAAGCTTTATCGGTACGACAGGTGCTGCCATGCTGTTTATCCGCCCATTAATTGCGATAAACAGAAATCGGGATAGTAAAGTGCATATTGTTCTGTTCTTTATTTTGTTAGTTTGTAATGTAGGCGGCAGTTTGACCGCTTTGGGTGACCCACCTTTGTTTTTAGGGTTTTTGAAGGGCGTTCCATTCTTTTGGCCGATGATCCATTTGTTTTGGCCATTGGTCATCGTTGCTGTACCTACGTTGTTGGTGTTTTTGACCGTTGATTATATTTATTACAAAAGAGAAAAGCATCACCTGCTGAAGCTTGAAAGGCTGACAAAAACGAATATAGAAGGGTCTTCCAATTTCGTGTTACTGGCGCTGGTTATGTTGGCAGTGATCATCAGTGGCTCTTGGAAACCAGAAATTTCTTTCCATATTATGGATGTGGAAGTTGAGCTCCAGAACCTGTTGCGCGATCTATCTTTTATAGCGCTGGCCATCGTGTCTATGAAGACGACAAAACATCA
>Ga0182030_10011718_pt1 | contig 17660 bp, 12 predicted proteins | sample 812S3MmetaG_FD_121299 | JGI IMG/M metagenome (GOLD analysis project Ga0182030, IMG submission 121299) | Permafrost microbial communities from Stordalen Mire, Sweden - 812S3M metaG (Illumina Assembly) | ecosystem: Environmental > Terrestrial > Soil > Wetlands > Permafrost | place: Sweden...
CGGCGTTGCGGTCCAGGTCACCGAGGAGAGCCGGCAGGATGACTCACGCGAAGGCGCGAAGACGCGAAGCTCGAACCGACTCCTTCTCTCCTTGGCGCCTTCGCGGCTTGGCGTGATATACCAGACCGACGAGTGTCTGCGACACGGTCACGGTGACGGGGACGATCCCGCAGGGCACCGCGGTGAGTGGGGCGCAAAACCTCACCCAGTCAGCGGCGCTCTCAATCCGCCCGTCGGGCTGTTTTTCAAACGCGCTCTGAGGGGTCGCGGAAACCGGCAGTTCACGGGTGGCGGCCGAAAACGGTTTGGACTGCTTCGAGGTACTTGAACCCGTTGACCGTGTCCGGTTCCAGGTAACTGCCTTCGGTCCATTCGTTCCAGCCGTTGATCATCAGGATGCGCGGGCCGCCCGCTTGGGCCAGCAGGCGGGCTCTCGTCCACTCCAGCGCCGTGCGGAAATTCTCCGGCGTGTTGTGGCCCATGGTGTTCGTGAACGGATAGCCGAAGGTCCCGAACTGGTCCTCCTGCGCCGGGCGCGAATCAGGGCGCTGGCTGGACGATCAGCGGCAGGCCGAAGCGGGCGTTTTCGCGGGCGGCGGTTGGCCGGGCCTTGCGCATGGCTCGCGTCGCCTGGGCGGCGAAAGTCGATTGGGCGCGGCGTGGTTTAGCGGCCGGTCTTGGTTTCGATTTGGTTTTGGATGTGGGCATACAGTTCGGGATCAAAGGGCAGGGCCGTCCTGAAGGGGCCACCCTACGGGCAGCCGGGAGGCTCGTCCAGCCGGGGAGGACCGGCATGATGACTCACGCGAAGGCGCGAAGACGCAAAGACTGAACCGACTCCTTCTCTCCTTGGCACCTTCGCGGCTTCGCGTGACAGAGCGCGCCGATGGGTGTCTTTGACACGGTTACGGGCTCGGCTGCGAGCGGGTTTCCCCCCCGGGTGGGACTTCTCACGGGCCGATTTGGCCGGGGCGGGCGGGCTTGCCCTTCGCGGGGCGGGTTGGCAGACTGGGAGTTCATGCGTGAACGCCTGCGGGCTTACAGCGAAAAGATCGAGACCTTCTACCGGGAGGTCGTCTTGCAGGAGCGCCGCGGGACCCGCGCCGCCCTCCTGCGCGGCCTGCTGTACGCGGTCTCGAAGGTCTTCCTGCTGGCGGTGATTCTCCGGCGCAAGCTCTACAACGTCCGCCTGCTGCGCGACTCGACCCTCGGGGTCCAGGTGATCGCGGTGGGGAACCTCACGGTCGGCGGCACCGGCAAGACCCCCGTCGTGGAGAAGTTCGCGCGGGAATTGCGCGACCAGGGGCGCAATGTCGCCATCCTCTCGCGGGGCTACCGCTCCAAGCCGCCGCCGGTTCACCAGTGGCTGCTCAACAAGATCCTCTTCCGCGAGGACACCCGGCCCCCGCGGGTGGTCTCGGACGGCCGCTCGCTGCTGCTCGACTCCGACATGGCCGGCGACGAGCCGTACATGCTGGCCTCGAACCTCAAGGATGTCGTCGTGCTCGTCGACAAGGACCGGGTCAAGAGCGGGCGTTATGCGATCGAGCAGTTCGGCTGCGACACGTTGCTGCTGGACGACGGCTTCCAGTATTGGAAGCTGCGGGGGCGGCGGCAGGACATCGTGCTGATCGACTGCCAGCAGCCGTTCGGCAACGAGCGCTTGCTGCCGCGGGGGACGCTGCGCGAGCCGCCCTCCCACCTGGCCCGCGCCAGCTACATCTTCATCACCAAGAGCGACGGGAACACGGCCGCCCTGCGCGAGCGCCTGGTCCGGCTCAATCCGCGCGCCGGCATCATCGAGTGCATTCATCATCCGCTCTATTTCGAGGATGTCTTCACCGGCGAGCGCCGGGAGCTGGATTTCATCCGGGGCCGGAAGGTGGCCTCGCTGAGCGGCATCGCCCAGCCTGAGAGCTTCGAGCAGTCCCTCGTGAACCTCGGCGGCGAGTTGGTCTATTCCAAGGGCTTCGCCGACCACCACCGCTTCACCCAGCAGGAGATCCTCAACGCCATCAACCGGGGCAAGAAGCGCCAGGCCGAGGTGATCTTCACCACGCAAAAGGACGCCGTGCGGTTCCCGAAAATCGACCGCCGCGATTTGCCGATTTATTTCATGCGCGTCGAAATCAAGATTCTGAGCGGCGCCCGCGACTTCCAGGAGTGCGTCAAGAAGGTCTGCTTCATTGACTGAGCCATGGACCGCGTGATCTCCCTGGCCGCGCTGGCCCTGCTGCGGGTGCTGCACGCCCTGCCGCTGCGGGCGGTGGCCCGGCTTGGCCGGGCGGCCGGCCTGGCCGCCTACCTCCTGGATTTCCGCCACCGCCGCGTGGCCGTCCGGAACCTCACCCGCTGCTTCAGCGCCGAAAAAAGCCCGGCGGAGATCCGCGCCCTCGCGCGGGAGAACTTCCAGCGGATCGGCGAGAATTTCGCCTGCGCCACCAAGACCGCGGTGATGACGCTCGAGGAGTTGCGGCCTCATGTCGAGTTCGTCGCGCCGCAGCTCGACATCCCGCCCGGCGGCGGGCCCCGGCGGCTAATCGCCGCCATCGGGCATTTCGGCAATTTCGAGCTGTACGCCCGGCTCGGCCAGTTTGCCTCCGCCTACCAATGCGCCACCACCTACCGGGCCCTGCGGCAGCCGGCCCTGAACCGGATTTTCCAGTCGTTGCGGGAGCGTTCGGGATGCCACTTTTTCGAGCGCCGCACCGGGGCTGACGAGTTGAAGGCCTTCATGAACCACCCGGGGGTGCTGCTCGGGTTGCTGGCGGATCAGGCCGGCAGCGACAAGAGCCCGCTGCTCCCCTTCCTGGGGACCGATTGCGCCACCTCGCTCGCCCCCGCGCTGCTCGCCTTGCGGTATGACTGCGAGCTGGTGGTGGGCATCTGCTACCGTACCGGGCTGGCCCGCTGGCGCATCGAGGGGAGCGGCGAGATTCCCCTCCGGGAGAACGGCCACCCCCGCGATCCCGAGCAGATCATGCGGGACGTAAACCGGGCCTTCGAGGTGGCGGTCCGCCGCGACCCGGCGAATTGGTTTTGGGTGCACGACCGCTGGAAGCCGCGCCGGCCGCGGCGGGCAGGGCGCCACGTCCGGGCGTTCTCCCCGCCGGCGGCCCCGGGCGCCGCCAGCAGCGACTAGCCATCATGCCCACGCTCCCTGAGACGGCCGGTCCGGATCCCGCGCGCCTCCTGGTGCGGGGGGTGAACTGGCTGGGTGACGCGGTGATGACCACCCCGGCCCTCCAGCGGTTGCGCGCGCGTTTTCCCGCGGCCCGGCTGGCGATCCTCACGCCCGCCAAGCTCGCGCCGCTCTGGCAGGGGCACCCCGACCTCGATGAGGTGGTGGAGATGCCGCCGGGAGGAACCCTCTGGGCCACGGCCCGGCTCGTGCGGGGCGGACGTTACGACCTGGCCCTGGTCCTGCCCAATTCCCCGCGGGCCGCGCTCGAGTGCTGGCTCGGCGGTGTGCCCCGGCGCGTCGGTCGCGCCGCCGGTTGGCGGGACTGGCTCCTCACGCGCGCGGTTCCGGACCGGCCGGGACGCGCGCCGATGCGCAAGCTCGACGCCCGCGAAGTGCGCCGCCGGATCGCCGCGGCTCCGGCCGCTCCCGTTTCCGACCCCCCGCCGGCCGCGCACCAGAGCCACGACTACCTGCACCTCGTCGCGGCGTTGGGTGCGGACCCCGGGCCGCTGCCCCCGCGCCTGGCGGTGAAGGAGGCCGAGGTCGCGGAGGCCTTGGCGGCCTTCCTCCCGCCCGGGAGCGGGGAAGCGCCGGGGCTCCTGTTGGGGCTCAATCCTGGCGCGGAGTACGGTCCGGCCAAGCGCTGGCCCGCGGAGCACTTCATCGCCGCCGCCCGGGAAGTGACGGATCGGGTCGGGCCGTGCCGCTGGCTGGTGTTCGGCGCGGCGGCGGATCGCGCGCTGGCGGAGCGGATCGCCCTCGGCGTCGGCCCGGCGGCGGTGAACCTCGCAGGGCGGACTTCGCTGCGGGAGCTGATGGCGCTGCTCCGGGCCTGTCGCGTGGTGCTGACGAATGACACCGGGCCGATGCATCTCGCCGCCGCGCTGGGCACACCGGTGGTGGCGCTCTTCGGGAGCACCTCGCCGGTGCTCACCGGCCCCGGCCTGCCGGGCGATCCGCGCCACCGCCTCTTGCGCGGCGAGGCGGCCTGCGCCCCCTGCTTCCAGCGCGAATGCCCGGTGGACTTTCGTTGTCTCGCCGGTCTCGCCCCCGCCCGCGCGGCGCTGGCGGTGCTGGAGCTGCTGGGGAATGGTGACTAGCCACGACGGCTCCGCCGCCCCCCAGCCGGATTCCCCGACGTTCGCGCCCGCCATCCTGTGGTTGACTTGTTGTCCCCGGGCGGCTTGGCTATGTCCATGCCAAGCAAGCGAAAGCAGCCAGCCAGGACCAGGACCAAACCCCAGGCCGAGCCGAAGGCCAAGACCAAGCCCAAGCCCGGGACGGGTGCCCTCATCGTCATCGAGCACATCGGCAAAGAGGACTGGATCATCAAGACCCCCCGCGTGGGCGAGCAATCGCTCGACCTGCTGGACCTCGGACTGGATTGCCTCGAGGAGGATCCCGCGAAGGCCGCAAAGATATTTCGCGCCCTCTACGAGGAACACCCCGAGGACATCGACGCGGTGCAGCACCTCTGTCTCGCCCTGGACGCCCTCAAGCGGGAGGACGAGTCCTTCGAGCTGCGCCAGCGCGTGTTCCGGCAACTGCGCCAGGCCTTCCCCGCGAGCTTCTCTCCCCGGCAACACCGCCTCCAATGGGGGTTCATCGAAAACCGGCCGTTCTTGCGGCTCTACCTGTCCTATGGCCTGGCCCTGTTGCGGCGGGGGGCACTGACGGAGGCGGTGGGGATTCTCGAGGATCTGCTGAGCCTCAACCCGGACGACAACCAGGGCGCCCGCGGGACCCTGGTGACCTGTTACCTCGGAATGGGACAGCCGGAACGAGCGCTTGCCGTGTGCGCCCGCTATCCGGCCGACGTCCTGGAGGACGTGCTGTATGGCAGGGCGCTCGCCTTGTTCCAGACCGGCGCTCTCAGACTGGCGGCCAAGGCCGGCAAGCAGGCGGTCGCGCAGTGGCCGTTGGTGGCGATCGAGTTGATTAAACCGACCCACCGGAAACCAAGGGGCGCGAACGAGATCCGGGTGATCATGGGCGGGCCGGAGCAGGCCTGGCTTTATTGGAAGCGGGCGGGCGACCTCTGGGCCCGCACCCCGGGCGCGCTCGACTTCCTGCGGAAGCAGGTCTTCCGTCCCATCCGCCGCAAATCCTCCGCGCCCTGACCGCAGTGGGGCGGGCATCCTGCCTGCCCCACATTCCCGGCGGGGTGGGGACGTCTCGTCCCCACATTCGCTTCTGAGGTTCCCGGATCGCGAAACCACGGTTCCGCCGCCTCCCAGGCGGGTGCTCGCCTGTGGTCTGGCTGGGGACGAGACGTCCCAACCCCGCCAGATCGAGCCGGAACCCCTTCAGGGTTCTTGATGTGTTGTCACGGCCTACCCAGGGTAGGCGCTGGCGCGCCAACCCCGGGCTTTGGGGCGCAATCCCGTTGGGATTGAAGGCGGCCGGGCGCTGCCGCGATTTCCGCGCTGATTATTGGCCGACACCTTCAATCGCGCTCTTACTCCACCGTCACCTTGGCGTCTTCCACCATCACGGCGTAGCGGTACCCGGCACCGAAGTTCTTGTTGATCGCCACCTTGCCAGTCACGAGGACGAGGTCGCCCACTCTGACCGGGGCATCGGTGGTGACGAGGATGTCGCTGGTGGCGTCCTTGCCGGAGCCGTCGCGGAGGTGGAGCCAGTTCTTGCCCATGATCTCGGCGTTGTATTTCACCACGCGGCCGCGGAGCTTGGTCTCGCGGCCGTTCAGCTTGTCCTTGCCGACCCAGATTTCCACCACGGTGTTGCCGCCCTTGGCCTTGGCGATGCCGTCGAGGCTGAGGTTCGGCGGAGCTGCGGCCTGCCCGCCGATGGGCGGGTGGCCTTGCGGCAGCCCGGCCGGTTGGCCCCCGATGGGCGGGTGGTTCTTCGGCAGTTCGGCCGCCGCGGCGTCCCCCGGCCCCACGCCATTCACCAGCACGGCAGCGGTGAAATAGACCACCTCGAAATCACGGTTGAGCGTCTTGCTGTGGTATTTCTCCATCGGCATCGCCCGGGTGACGTTCACCGCATCGTTCAGCTTTACCTCGAATTCAGGTGCCGCGGCCCACTTCCGGTCCTTGCCGGTGTCGACCAGAATGTAAGTGTATCCGGCGGTGTTCGTCGTTTCGACCACCTTCCCGGTGAAGCCGTCGATCAGCGCCTGTGTGTCCCCCGCGGGGGCGGTGCTTTCGGCGAAGCGGGCGGCCAGTGCCGCGAGGCAAAATCCAACAATCCAGACGAGGTTTTTCATCTTGAATCGAATATACCCGGCCGCGCCGGGTCGATCCATGAGTAATTGTGGGGCGCGGGCGGGCAATCATTTTCCCTTGTCCCGTCCAGTCGCCCGGTTATTGTTTTACAGCCATGCACGACCAGTTTCCCGGCGATGGAAGGTGCTGCCCGCGAGAGTCTGCGGGCCAGGTGAAGTCCGCACCTGGCAATCGCCGATGGCGGCGGCTCGCCCTCTGGGCGGTGGTGGCGGTGGCGGCGGCCTCGCCCCAGCCCGGTCCCGCGGCGACCCTCTCCCCCATCCTGTTCAACCGCGACGTCCGGCCGATCTTGTCCGACACCTGCTTCGCCTGCCACGGCTTCGACAGCGGCAAGCGCAAAGCCAGCCTGCGCCTCGACACCGCGGAAGGCCTCACCGCCCTGCACGACGGCCGCTCCGCCGTGAAGGCGGGCGATCTCAAGGGCAGCGAGCTGTGGTCGCGCGTGAGCTCGACCGACCCGAAACAAATCATGCCGCCGCCTGATTCGGGGAAGAAGCTCAAGCCGGCGGACATCGAGACCTTGAAGCGGTGGATCGAGGCGGGGGCGGTATATCAAAAGCACTGGGCCTTCGAGGCTCCCGTCCGGCCGGAAGTCCCCGAGACCGGCCCCACCAACTGGGCGCGGAACGACCTGGATCACTTTATCGCCGCGGCGTGGGAAGGCCGCGGGCTGAAGCCCTCGCCCGAGGCCCCGAAGGAGACCCTCCTGCGCCGTCTGACACTGGACCTGACCGGCCTCCCGCCGACGCCCCCCGAGATCGACGCCTTCCTGGCCGATCGCGCCCCGGATGCCTATGAGCGCCTGGTGGACAAGCTGCTTGCCTCCCCCCGGTACGGCGAACACATGGCCAAGTATTGGCTCGATTTGGTGCGGTATGCCGACACGCACGGCATGCATATCGATAACGAACGCTCGATGTGGCCTTATCGGGATTGGGTGGTCTCCGCTTTCAACCGCAACCTCCCGTTCGACCAGTTCACCATCTGGCAGCTCGCCGGCGACCTCCTCCCGAATGCCACGCGCGAGCAGAAAACCGCCTCCGGTTACATTCGTTGCAACATGACCACCAGCGAGGGTGGCGCCATCGACGAGGAATTCCACGTCCGGTACGCCATTGACCGGGTGGAAACCACGTCCGCCGCCTGGCTGGGGCTCACCATGGGCTGCGCGGTCTGCCACGACCACAAGCTCGACCCGATCACGCAGAAGGACTTCTACCAGGTCTTTTCGATCTTCAACAACATCGCGGAGCAGGCGATGGATGGAAACGCCCTCCTCCCGCCGCCCAGCCTCCGGGTGCCGACCGCGGAGCAGGAGAAACAGATCGCCGAACTAGACCGCCGCGTGGCGGGGTTGGAGGCGAAACTGCGGGAGACCGCCGCCACGTTCGCCTACACGGATCCCGCCTCGCTCACGAACGCTCCGAAGCCGCAGCCAAAGGAGACCGTCTGGATCGAGGACGACTTCCCCCCCAAGGCCCAGCCCAACTACGAGGGGCCGGGGGTCACCCACAAATGGATCACCAAGCAGGAGGGGCCGGTGTTCAGCGGCGAGCGCTCCCTGCTCCGCGCGGGGAAGGGCCTGCACCAGGTGTTTTTCAACGGCGGCGCCGACCCGCTGACCGTCGCCCCCGGCGATCGCGTTTTCGCCTACGTTTATCTCGATCCGCAGGATCCCCCCTCGACGATCATGCTGCAGTATCACACCGGGGAGTGGCGCCACCGGGCAAACTGGGGTGACCCGGATGCGATCCCGTACGGCGCCAAGGGGACCACGGAGAAGCTGCTCTTGGGCGCGCTCCCCGAGCGGGGGAAATGGGTGCGGCTCGAGGTGGATGCCGCCGCCATCGGCCTGAAACCGGGCATGAAAATCGAGGGGATGGCCTTCACGCAGTTCGGCGGCAAGGTCTATTGGGACAAGGCCGGATTGCTCAGCCCAAACAACCCCGCCGAGGACCCCGCCCGCTCCTTCGCCGCTTGGACGCGAGTGCAGCGGGACTTGCACGACGCCTCCACGGTCCCCGCGGGACTCAAGGAACTGCTCAAGATCGACCCCGCCCGCCTGGACGACCCCCAGCGGGCGAAACTGCGGGAGTATTTTCTGTCGACCGTTTACGACGACACCGGGTCGCCCCTTGGCCCGTTGCGGGCGGACCTCCGCAAGGTCCGGGGCGAGCGCGAGGCGGTGGAGAACCAAGCCCCCTCGACCCTCGTAGCGCAGGAACTGCCGCAGCCCCGCAAGGCTTGGATTCTCGTCCGCGGCGCCTACGACAAGCATGGCGAGGAGGTTGGCCCGGGGGTTCCGTCCATCCTGCCCCCGCTGCCCGCCTCGGAAACCACGAACCGCCTCACGTTCGCCAAGTGGCTGGTCGATCCCAAGCATCCGCTCACCGCCCGCGTCACGGTCAACCGTTTCTGGCAGCAGTTCTTCGGCATCGGCCTGGTCAAGACCACTGAGGATTTCGGCACCAAGGGCGAATGGCCGTCGAACCCGGCCCTGCTCGACTGGCTGGCCACCGAGTTCACCCGCACCGGCTGGGATGTGAAGGCGCTGGTGCGCCTTTACGTCACCTCCGCCGCCTACCGCCAGGTCTCGACGCTCACCCCGGAACTCCACGATCTCGATCCGGAGGACCGGTTCCTGGCCCGTGCGCCGCGCTACCGGTTTGACGCCGAGGTGCTCCGTGACGAGGCGCTGTCCGTCGGTGGCCTGCTCGATTTGCAAATGGGCGGCCGCGGCGTCCGATCCTATCAACCGCCGGGGATCTGGGAGGCGGTCGCCTACACCTCGAGCAACACCGGCCGTTATTCGCAGGATCACGGCCAGGCGCTTTACCGCCGCAGTCTCTACCTGTTCTGGAAGCGGACCGCCCCGCCGCCCTCGATGACCACCTTTGACGCCCCCTCGCGCGAGCAGTGCCGGGCGCGCCGCGAGCGCACGAACACCCCGTTGCAGGCGCTGGTGACGATGAATGACCCGCAGTTCTTCGAGGCGGCCCGGCAGCTCGGCTACCGGATGATGCACGAGGGGGGCGCGGAGGATGCCGCACGGTTGCGCTACGGATTCCGCCTGGCCACCGCGCGCTTTCCCTCCGCGCGCGAGGCGGCCGTCTTGGGCCAGTCCCTGGCCGCGCAACGCGCCCACTACGCCACCGACGCCGAGTCGGCCAAGAAACTCATCTCGGTCGGCGAGACCCCGGTCCCGGGTGACGTGCCCCCGGTGGATCTGGCCGCCTACACGATGGTGGCGAATCTGCTCTTGAACCTCGACGAGGTTCTCACCAAGAATTAGCCATGACGCCCTTCGATGTCCAAATGCGCGCGCTCACCCGGCGCGCCTTTTTCCGGCAGTCGGGTCTCGCCGCGGGCCGCATCGCCCTCGGGTCGCTGCTCTTTCCGGGGCTGCTCCGCGGCACGCCCGCCCCGAGCCTCCCCACGCGGGCCCATCCCGCCCTGCCGGGCTTTCCCCATTTCGCCCCCAAGGCGCGGCGGCTCATCTACCTCTTCATGAACGGCGCGCCCTCCCAGATCGACCTCTGGGACTACAAGCCGACCCTCGCCGGGATGTTCGACGCCGACCTGCCCGACTCGATCCGCAACGGCCAGCGGCTGACCACCATGACCTCGGGGCAGAAGCGCTTTCCCATCGCCCCCTCGATTTACAAGTTCGCCAACCACGGGGAGTGCGGCACGATGGTCAGCGAACTGCTGCCGCACACGGCCCAAGTCGTGGACGATCTCGCGGTGATCCGGACGGTATATACCGAGGCGATCAACCACGACCCCGCCTCCACCTTCATCCTCACCGGCAACCAGGTCCCCGGCAAGCCGAGCATCGGGGCGTGGCTCTCCTACGGCCTCGGGAGCGAGTCGGAGAACCTCCCCGCGTTCGTGGTGATGACCCCGCGCTGGTCGGCGAAGCGCGACGCGCAGGCGCTTTACCAGCGGCTCTGGGGCTCCGGGTTCCTGCCCTCGCAGCACCAGGGCGTGGCGCTGCGCGCCAAGGGCGATCCGGTCCTGTACCTGAACAACCCGCCCGGGGTGGACTCGTGCGCCCGCCGGACGATGCTCGACGGTTTGGACGCGCTCAACCAGATCTCGTTCGAAGGGGGCGGCGACCCCGAGATTCAGGCCCGCATCGCGCAATACGAGATGGCCTTCCGGATGCAGACCTCGGTCCCCGAGCTGACCGACATCTCGAACGAGCCGAAGTCGGTCCTCGACCTCTACGGTCCCGAAGTGACCCAGCCCGGCACCTTCGCGGCCAGCGCGCTGCTCGCCCGGCGGTTGATCGAGCGCGGCACCAGGGTCGTCCAGCTCCTCCACCGTGAATGGGACCACCACGGGGATCTGCCGCGCGACCTGCCGCTCCAGTGCCGCGACGTCGACCAGGCCTGCAAGGGCCTCATCCAGGATCTCAAGCAACGCGGGTTGCTGGACGAAACGCTGGTCGTCTGGGGCGGCGAGTTCGGCCGCACGGTTTATTGCCAGGGCGAGCTGAGCCGCACCAACTACGGCCGGGACCACCACCCCCGCTGCTACACGATGTGGATGGCCGGCGCCGGCATCCGCGGCGGCACCGTCTATGGGGAGACGGACGATTTCAGCTACAACATCGTCCGCGACCCGGTCCACATCCGCGATCTCAACGCCACCATCCTCCACCTGATGGGGATCGACCACACCCGGCTGACCTACGCTTTTCAAGGCCTCGACCAGCGGCTCACCGGGGTCGATATCGTGGCCAAGCCCGTCAGCGGCATTCTCTCGTGAACACACCCTCCGACCTCAGCCTCTTCTTCGGCCACCTGCACCCGCTGCTGGTGCATCTGCCCATCTGCCTGCTGGCGCTGCTGGCCCTGCTGGAACTGCTGACCCGCTGGCGCCGGTTCAAAACGGCCAATGCCAACGCCGGCATCCTGCTGGGCCTCACCGTCCCTGCCGCGGTGGGCACCGCCATCTGCGGGTGGCTCCTGTCCCGGGCCGGGGGCTATGAGGACCACCTGCTGCAATGGCACAAGTGGACCGGCATCGCCACCGCCGGCGTCTGCCTGGTCGCCGCCTCGTTCTACTGGCTCGACCTCAAGAAACTGTACCGCTGGTCGCTGGGCGCCGGCACCGTCCTGCTCCTGGTGAGCAGCCACTACGGCGGCTCGCTCACCCACGGCAGTGACTACCTGACCCGCTACGCGCCCCAGCCGTTCCGCACGTGGATGGGCGGGGGGCATGGCGCTGCGGTGGCGGTGGTCAAGGGCGACCCGGCCGGCGCCCCTGCCTTCGCCGTGGTGATCGAGCCGATTCTGAAGGACAAGTGCGTCTCCTGCCACGGCCCCGCGAAATCCAAGGGCGGCCTCCGGCTCGACACCTTTGCTGCCGCCGCCAAAGGGGGCGACACCAGCGCGGCCTTCACTCCGGGCAATTCATCAGCCAGCCTGCTCATCAAACGGTTGCTCCTGCCCGAGGAGGACGAAAACCACATGCCGCCCGACGGCAAGCCGCAGCCTTCCGCCGATGATGTGGCGCTGCTGCGCTGGTGGGTGGATGCCGGCGCCTCCGCCGGGGCGAAGGTGGCGGATCTGAAACCGACGCCCGCAGTGGCCCGGATCATCGCGGCCCGCGCGGGCGGCGCGCCCGCCGCAGCCCCCGCCACCCCCACGACGGAGGTCGCGGCGGTACCGCCGGCTGCCGCCGCCCCCGCGGTCCTCGCCGCCCCTGATCCCGCACAAACCGCCAAGGCGGTCGCGGAACTCGGCGTGGCCGTCAGCCTGCTTTCCCCCAACGAGCCGTGGATCCAATGCAACGCCAACATGCTGGGGACGAACTTCGGCGACCCCCAGCTCGCGAAGCTCGCCCCGCTCGCCCCGAACATCCGCTGGCTCGACCTGTCCGGCACGCGGGTCAGTGACGCCGGGCTGGCCCCGTTGGCGGCGATGACCAACCTCACCCGTCTCCATCTCGAGCGGAGCGGTCTCAGCGACACCGGGCTGGCCGCACTCGCCTCCCTGACGCAGCTCGAGTACCTCAACCTCTACGGCACCGCGGTCACCGACGCCGGCCTGGAGGCGCTCCGGAGCCTGCCGAACCTCAAGCAGCTTTACGTCTGGCAGACGAAGGTGACCTCGACGGGTGGCCAGGCCTTTGCCTAGTCGCGCATCGACAAGGCGCAGATGCAGGAGTGGCAGGAGGAAATCCACAAGCTCCAGACGCGCCTGCGCGACGCCCGGATCACGGTGGATCGCGGCACCGCCGTGGCCGCCCCCGCGCCCGCGGGGACCAACGCCTCCGTCACCTCCACGAACGCCCCGGCCGGCGCCGCCACCCCCACCGCCTCCGCCGGCACGCCCGTCAACCCGGCCTGCCCGGTCTCCGGCAAACCGGTGAACCCGGCCAAGACCACGCTCAGCGACGGCCGCCTCATCGGCTTCTGCTGCGACGACTGCAAGGCGGAGTTCCTGCGCGACCCGAAAAAGTTCCTGGCCAAGCTCGACGCGGCCGTCAAACCGAAATAAGCCGGTTGCGGTCCGGCGTCTCCCGTGCCACTGTGTCCGTCGAGCACGCAACCGAACCAAGCCAGATCCGATGCACCACTTCCACACCCACCAGCACGGCGGACTCTTTCACACGCACGCCCATTCCCACGGCCACTCGCACTCGCACAGCCAGGCCCCGGCCCCGGCGGGCGACAACCGGCCGCGGACGCCGATGGGGCGGCGGGATTTCCTGCGCGCGGGCTCCGCACTCGCGCTGCTGACCCTCGCTGGCCGCGCCGAGGCGCATCATCACGTGGATGAGGCTCCCTTCGTGCCCGCCGACCCCCCGGTCGCGCCGCCCAAGGGAATTGCGAGCGGCAAGGGCGGGTTCCGCTACGAATACGCCCCCGAGAAGTTGGTGCTCCCCGGCTCGGTCAAGATGCGCAACGGCCACGGGCTCTGCCACGACCAGCACGGCTACATCTACTTCACGTACGAGGCCGAGCAGGTCGGACCCGATACCCGCTGCCTCGTCCGCTTCGACCCCGACGGCACGAACCCGGTGTTCCTGGGCCCGGACAACGCCCTCTGCCACGGCGTGCCCCACGGCCTCAACATCAGTTTCGAGAAGGAGGGCGAACCGGTCCTCTACCACGCCAACAACGACGCCACCGTCCACAAGACCACGCTCGACGGCAAGATCCTCTGGACGCAAAAGTGGAGCCCCCAGATGGGGAATTACAAGCCCACCGACGCCGTCGCCCCGCCCGCCTCCGGCAAGGTGCTCATTGCCGACGGTTACGGCAGCAGCATGATCCATGTCCTCAAGGCGAACGACGGCATCTACGCCGGCAAGTCCTGGGGCGGTGCCGGCAGCACCCACGGCGAACTCAACTGCCCGCACGGCATCACCTACGACCCCCGGCGCAAGCTGGTGCTGACCGCCGACCGCGGCAACAAGCGCCTCGAGTATTTCAACACCTCCGGCGCCTACCAAAGCACCATCGAGGCCCCGGAAATCACCGCCCCGTGCAACGCCGACATCCGTGGCGACCACGTCCTGGTGCCCGACCTGGACGGCCCTTGCACCATCCTGGACCAGGACAACAAGGTGGTCTCGGTGGTCGAGGTCGGCCGCCTGCTGGGCGAGCAGGGCCACCGGCACCCGCACGACGCGATCTGGCTGCCGAACGGCGACATCGTGGTTTGCACCTGGAATCCCGGGCGCATCTCCTATTGGAAGCGGGTCTAATCGCGATGTCCGATCACCCTATCGATAAGCGCAGGTGCCGGGTCTGTGGTTTCCAGCATGGGGTCCCGCCGTGGGGCGACCACGGGCGGACACCGACCTTCGAAATCTGCGACTGCTGCGGAGTGGAGTTCGGCTATGAGGATTCGACCCCCGACGGGGTCGCGCGCTTCCGGGCCGCCTGGCTGGAAAAGGGCACCCCGTGGCTCAACCCCGGTAAGCGACCGTTTGGGTGGAGTCCGGCGGCACAACTCGCGCAGATAGGTATCACAATGGGGCCTCGGTAGGCGGCGGGGAGCGTCGCAGGGATTCGATCGTCGAAGGGGATGCGTGAGTGTGTGGTGCCGGTTGGATGGGGGTGTGGCAAACCCATCTTGTGCTCCCCGTGACGCCTTGGAATGGCCGCAACGACCGCAAGCTTTGCGATCGGATGGTCCCGGACCATCGAGCATAGCCCAATGTTTCAACATTGGGTTACGTGGTCTTTATTATCACCCCCGTCCCGGAGGGACGGTTGACGACGGTATTTGGCTCGGGCCGAAAACCGTGGCCAGTCGCCCGTTGATGGCGGAGGGACGCAAACCGGCACACCAATCGTCTCGGAACCGGGTCAGTCGTGCCTCCGGGACGCGGGGCCTTTTATCGCTTGAACCCAACGATGAATCCTTGGGCTTTGTGTCACCTGTCCCTCCGGGATTCAAGACGGCTGCGGCTGGTCCCGGTTCCGCCTCCCGCCAACCGGACATAGTGGGTTCCGCGGGATCTGCATGGACGCTGGGGGCGGCAGGAGCATTTCACGACCAGCGGGACTACGGCAGGCTGGTTCCGGCACAACCCCACGCCTGTCCCGGAGGGACACCTGGAATAAGCCCAACGTTTCAACGTTGGGTTGCGTGTGTAAGGGGCGTGAGTTCCGAAGGAACGACTGAGCCCTCACCGGCTCGGCCGCCCCTTCGGGGCTTGATCACATTTTATCCAACCAACCCAATGCTGAAGCATTGGGCTTATCTCGACCATCCCTCCGGGATTCAAGACGGCCGCCGCCGGCGACCTCCTCTCGCTCACCGACGCGAAATTGCAGACCACTCAATGGGCCTACGACGCGTACGGGCGGGTGACGAACAAGTTCGATCAGGCTGGGAACGCGATCTTCAAGTACGCCTACGACGCCGATGGCCGGATCGTCAGCCGCTGGACCCCCGCCCGCGGGTACACCTACTACACTAACGACGCTGTCGGGAACCTGGTCGCCATCGATTACCCCGTCTCGCCCAGGGTGACCTTCAGCTATGACGCCCTCAACCGCGTCACGACGATGGTTGACGCCTCGGGAACGAACACGTATAGTTACACTACTGGCGGGCGACTCTGGACTGAATCCAGCCCCTTCGCCAGCGCAACGGTGACGAACGGATACCTGAGCGGGAAGCGTCTGAGCCTGGCCCTCCAGCAGCCCTCGGGCGCGTGGACCAACGGCTTCGCTTACGACGCAGGCGGGCGTTTGACCAACCTCGTCTCGCAGGCTGGCGCCTTCGGCTACGTCTATTTCGCATCCTCCGCCTCGTCGCTTCCGTTTGGTCTCGCGCTCCCGAATAGCTCCTACATCACCAACACGTACGACTCCGTCGCACGGCTCACCGGGACATACTTGGTCACCAGCGGCGGGACGGTGCTGGATTCGGCGGCTTACGAATACAACTGGGTCGGCCAACGGACGAACTTCGCCAACCAGGCGGGCACAACGGTAGCCTATGAATACGACAACATCGGCCAACTGGTCGAAGCGAACAGCAGTGCTCCGAGCCTGACGAGGGGCTACGCCTACGACGCGGCTTGGAATCTGAACTGGCTGACCAATTCGATCGGCTCAGAACACTTTCAGGTGGACGGCCGAAACCAGTTGACAAATTGGCCGACGGGGCCGTGCGCCTACGACGCCGATGGAAACCTCACGAACAAGACGTTCGCCACGGGCGGGCGGGTTCTGTCGTACGCGTATGACGACGAGGACCGGCTGACGCAGGTGGCGGACAACGTAAGCCACACCTTTCGCTCGACGTTCGTCTATGACGGCATCGGACGGCTGCGCGCGCGCGCGGAATATTCCTGGGTGACGAACACCAGCGGCGACGCTCGAACCGGGGGCTTCGGACCGCCCTCAGGCGGCGGCGGAGGTGGTGGTGGCGGGAGCGGATCATGGCAGTTGGCCACGAACATCTGGTACATTTACGACGGCAGGCGGGTGATCCAGGAACGGAACAGTGGCAACACGCCGTTGGTGGCCTACACGCGCGGAAATGACCTGAAGCAAAGCTTGGAAGGGGCGGGCGGAATTGGCGGGCTGCTGGCGCGGTCGGTGGGTTACAGCGGCGGGAGCTGGACCAGCCATGCTTATTACCACGCCGACGGCAACGGAAACATCACCTACCTCGAGACGAGTGCCCAGGGCCTGGGGGCGAGCTACGAGTACGATCCGTACGGAAACCTGTACACCTACAGCGGTTCGCTGGCGCTGGGGAATGTGTACCGGTTTTCAAGCAAGGAGTGCCGCGTCAACAGTGGGATGTACTATTACCTCTACCGGTTTTATGATCCGGAGTTGCAGAGGTGGATAAACAGGGACCCAATACAGGAGGCGGGTGGTGTTAACCTATATTCTTTGCTCTTGAACAGCCCGGTGTCTTACCTCGAACTGTTCGGCTTGGCTTGGGATGGTCTATTGCCGACCTTGCCTTTCCCGTTTTCGCCTCCAGTTTTTACTGACCCGGGAGATCCCCCAGGCACGGGCCTAACCATTGGCCAATTCCCTGTGATACCGCCCCTCACGCTGGGCCTACCCCCGCAGACAGCTCCGGCTCTGCCGCTGGCGGATCCTCCGAATTGGTCTCCACCATCTTCTTGGCCTAACCCTAATGTTCCGAACCCCCCGACGGGCTTGTGGCCGCCGGACTTTCCGGTCAAGTGGCCCCCGGTGATTACCGTTAACCTTCCTGGCTGGACCGGGATTCCTCCGCTTCGGATTAAGATCGATCCACAACCCAAGCTGCCGTTACACAAGTCAAAATGCCTAATACAATTCAATCTCGGCAATGAGATCCCTTGGCCTGCAAACTACTTCCCCCATAGCCCTGCCTCCGGCCCATTCGCTCGGGATCCATGGCGGTGATCACTAGTTCAGCAACATGTATGATACTACCGACCTCATTGAAGGCGCTCTGCCTTGTGCTCATAATGACGTGTGGCGCGTGCGGCCAAGATATGCTCGCAGGCACCGGCATGTCCCCCCGGATCCTTGAATACGCGAGGGGCCATCCCCAAACGCTTCAGGTGCTTACTAACGCCTTCGTAACGTGTTTCGGTGGTCAGAGGCTTCGGGTGTTTTACTACCTGACATTTTGGCGATAATTTTGGGCGGCAAATGGTCACAAGTAACCTAACTCTTCGGCCTTTAGTTGCACGGCCACTTGCTCGGGGTCTATTTGCAATGCACGGCTGAGGAAGCCCTC
>Ga0182030_10011719_pt1 | contig 17660 bp, 14 predicted proteins | sample 812S3MmetaG_FD_121299 | JGI IMG/M metagenome (GOLD analysis project Ga0182030, IMG submission 121299) | Permafrost microbial communities from Stordalen Mire, Sweden - 812S3M metaG (Illumina Assembly) | ecosystem: Environmental > Terrestrial > Soil > Wetlands > Permafrost | place: Sweden...
CACGCATATCGCGGATCTGGACTATCAGCATCTGAAGATCTATCCGGGCAATTACGACGATTTCATGCTGGCCTCGGTGCAGGCGCGCCAGCGCGTCGAAGCCTCGAATGCCAAGGCGCGGGACAAGATCTCCGATCTGCAGGAATTCGTGCGGCGCTTTTCCGCCAACGCATCCAAGGCGCGGCAGGCAACCTCGCGCAAGCGACAGCTCGAGAAGATCAAGATCGAAGAGATCAAGCCCTCGTCGCGGCAGAATCCCTACATCCGCTTCGAGCAGGCGAAGAAACTCTATCGCTCCGCGGTGTCGGTCGAGAAATTGAGCTTCACCTACCCTAAGGGCGAGCAGCCGGTGCTCGACAAATTGACCTTCGCCATCGAGGCCGGCGAACGCGTTGCCATCATCGGGCCTAACGGCGCGGGCAAGACCACGCTCATGCGCTTGCTCGCGGGCGAATTGCGACCCAGCGCCGGGCACATCACCTGGGTGGAAAATGCCCTGCCCGGCTACATGCCCCAGGATCCGCAAGCCGAATTCGAAGAGAAAAGCGACTTGTTCACCTGGATATCCCGATATACCGGCAAGGCCGACGACGACCAGTTGGTGCGCGCGACGTTGGGCCGCCTGCTGTTCTCAGGCGAGGAAACCAAGAAATCGGTGAAGGTCCTGTCCGGCGGCGAGAAGGGCCGCATGATCTATGGCAAGCTGATGCTCATGAAACCGAATGTCCTGCTGATGGATGAGCCCACCAATCACATGGACATGGAAACCATTGAATCGCTGCAGATAGGCCTGGAGCACTACCCGGGCACGCTGATCTTCGTGTCGCACGATCGCGAGTTCGTCGGCGGACTCGCCACCCGCATCATTGAACTGCGCCCCGGCGGGAGCATCCGCGACTTCAAGGGCACCTACGATGAGTATCTAAAGGCCGAGGGACTGGAGACCTAGCGGTCGGCTGCGCCGGCCCGCCAGCCCTTCAGCTGCGTAAGTAAGCGTCGGTCCCCGCCAGCCAGTCCTGCCGCGGCGCGAGATGCCGCCCTTCAGAGGGTCTCCGACTCTCCCGTGGCCTCGATCTCCACCAGCAAATCCTCGCGGCACACGTCCGCCTGCACGTACACGATGGAGGTCGAACTCGGCAGCGCATCGGTCAGCGCGGCCTCGATGGCCTGAAGATCGCCGGGCTGCCGCACGTACACCTTGAGCTTGAGCCCATCCAGCGAATAGCGCGCGCTGCCCATCACCCGGTTTGCCTCATCGAGCAACGCCCGGATATTCGCCAGCGTCTCGCGGGTCTGAGCGACCACATCGCCTTGATGGATGGTCTCGTGGCCGACGATGCTCGCCGTGCCGGAGACGAACAGAGTCGTGCCGGCGGCCTCGCTCAGCACGCAGGCTCGGGAAAAGACCGGGCTATGAAGCCCGAATTTCGGCGGATAAAAGTAGGCGCTGGTTTGCCGCGGATTTTCGATCATCACCGGCGGGTGCCGGGCGGCGAGAAAATATATTGAGATGGGGCTCCCCGTAGGAGAGCCGACGGCGCTGGCCGCGGGAACGCTGCCGACGGTGGTGCGGCCGGAGTTCAAGAATGCCGACTGGCGGGCGGAATTGAAGTGCCGATAGCGCTCATCGCCGTCGGCCTCGCGGTTGATATCGGGCAAGTAGTTCCAGATGCGAATCGGATAGCGGTGCTCGGTGGTTGCGAGCACCTCGAATATCTCGCGATACGCGGTTTCCGTGGCGCGCAGCAGCGCGCCGGAGCGGCCTTCGGCGCCGTCGCGCGCGCCCTGGACATCGCCCAGTGCCTGCTCGTCAATGGTGATCGACCCGAACAGGAGTTCGTCGCAGAACCGGTGGTGAACCCTGCCTAGAGAGGTCACGCCATTCGACAGCTCAATGGGGCGATTTCCCGACACTCGCCAGACCTCGCAGAGATTCTCGGTCGAACCCAGCGAGGGGGTCATACTGGCGGTTACCGGCACCCGGGCAGGGTCGATATGCGGCGGCTCATCGAAGCCCACCACTCCCAGAACGCTCTGCCACCAGGCGCTGGACTTCGAAACGAGTTGGTCGGCGGAGACGTAATCGAGCCGGAGGGCCGCGGCGGTATTCATGGAAGGGCAGTCTATCCTGCCCCTGAGCGTTGCGGGTAGTCTCACCCCGGCGCCGCGGCTCAGAAGGCGACGTAGGGTCCCGAGCCGACCGAGCTCGTGGAGCCCTCGAACACGGTGTACACGGTGCGTCCGTAATAGAACGGCAAGCCCCAGTCGAAACTACCGGTCAGCGCGGCATTGCCGGTCGTGGGAAGCACGCCGGCCAGATTGGAGAACGCAATGTAGCTCGGCTCGCTGGTGTTCAGCGACTCGGCATTCGCCACGCTGAACGGCACCAAATACGCGGTGCCCACCACCGCACCAGTCTCATTCTCGCCCTGCACCATGGCGCTCAATGAGAGGACGCTGCTGGGACAATAAAAGCCGGCGTAGTCACCGCTGCATTGGGTGATGCTGCTGTCGGCAAAATAATAACCGTTCGAGCCCGTGTCGAATACGCTGTCCGGCAGGGATTGGCCGTTGAATGCCGTCGAGAACTCACCGTCATCCGGATCCAGCGCCACGATGCTTTGGCTGCCGGACTTATTGTTGGTCTGCGTGTCCACACCGAAGGTCATCGTACCGGTCAGGCTGGCGGCACCATTGGTGGGAACGCTGGCCAGGGTGATGATCACTCCGTTGTTGTCGGTGGCAAACAGGGTCACGGGATTGGTGACCTGGGCCGTGAGCGTGCCCGTCCCGGTGGGCTGGCAGGAGGAGGCGGTGCAGGCGTAGTAAGACGAGTAGGCATCCGAGGCTGATCCGGCGGTCTGGCAGGACGGCCCGCAGTCCTGAGCGAAAATCCCGACCCCGAGCAGCCCGTTGGCGCCGAATTGCGCGACCGTGTTTTCAGCGGTTCCCGTGCCGGAACAGGTGTTGGGAGCGGATGGGATCCCGGAACTGCCGATCAGCTGTATGGGGACGGAGCTCGCCGTCTCGCCGGCAATCTGCAAGTCCGCCTTGACCACAGAGCCCCAACTATAGCCGTCGGCGAATTCGGTGCATTCCACCAGCGTATCGCCCGCACCGATGGTTTCCACGGGCAAGGTCAGCGTGACCGCCGAGGCGATCAGGCGCAGGCCGTATGACCCGGTGTCCACTTGGATATTGTCGATGGTCTGGCACTGCGTAGTGCTGCCGGGCACGCACACGGTGACGGACGTAAATAGCGTATTGATATCCGCGCCCTGGGTCGAGGAATCCGGTCCCGGGCTGACCTGAACGGCCAGCACGTTTGCGGCGGTCGGTGGTGGTGGCGGAGTCGTCGATCCGCCCCCCGATGACGGGGCGGAGGCGCTGCCACCGCCGCCACCGCCGCAGGCCGTCAAGGCGGCAATCGAGGTCAGCCCGGCGATGCGCAGAATTTTCGATAAGGCGCGCATTAGTTCACATCTCCCAGTGAGACGCCCGCGGGTACGGCGGCAGGCAGGTAGGCCCTTCCCGAGTACGTGCCGCGCATATGGCCGGTCGCCTGCACCACCAAGTTGTCGAGTTCCAACTGTACGTGGCGGTGATCGCCGCGCCTCACCTGCATCGCAGCGACGTATTGATCGAAAAACTGGCCCAGGGTCTGGCGCAAATTCGGCATGGAGCGTCCGCTCCAGGCGATGGCAAACACGTTGCCGTCCAAGGACACGAATTCCCGCAGCGCCATGCCGGAGGGCAATTGAATCTCATGCACCCGATAGTTCGCCTGATAGCTCGCCTGGACCGACCCCTTCAGCTGCGTGGCATCCGTGCGCACCGAGGCCTCCGGCTGGCCTAGAGTTGCACTCGCGATACCTGGGAGCAAAAGCGCGGCTGTCAGCAAACCCGTTCGCCAAACGCGGTCGAGGCTACGGTCAACTCCTGATCGAGATTTCATACCGGCTCCCATCGCAAGATCCTGCCCTTATTCTGCAGCAGTTCGAGTAATTAGTTGTGACTAAGTTCACGCCATAGTGCGATGTCGGTGCCTGGCAACACCCAGCATCGCTTTACCTTTCTTCACTCGAAATGCTGCAAAGAGTAGGGAATGATTATGGGTCGATCGTTGTCCGACAGCCGAGCGTGGCTCGAAAACCGGGAGATGCCGTGAAGAAGACAGCTTGGATTGCAGTCACGGGGTCGGTGGCGGGCGTTGTCGGCTGCAAACCTGCACGGTGGCCAATGGCTCCGGAACCATGCCTATGTCGCCAATGAGTCCGCGGCCAGCATATCTGCCTACTCGATCAATGCGGCCACCGGAGCACTGACCCCGGTCTCCGGTTCGCCCTTCGGCACCGGCTCCAGCCCGGCCGCTCGCCGGTTCGCCGGTCGGAGCGGGTGCATTGCCGGCCAGCGTGGCGATTGACCCCTCCGGCCTCTTCGTTTATGTGGCCAACGACAACTCGGATGACGTGTCGGTCTAATCGGTCAAGTCCGGCCTGCTCACCTCGATCGGCGCGGCATTCGCCGCAGGCAGCCAGCCGCGCTCCATCGCCATCGACTAGCGCCCCGCAACCGCGCCTAGCGTTGCTCTGCGCTTCGCGCCAGCTCGAAGAACCGTAGGTTCGAGTCGGTCGCGGTCGTGTCGAGATCCACGCGGCTCAACGCGCCCGCATGCTCCGCGTCACCCGCAAGGCCGTAGATGAGTGCAAGATTCTGGCGTATCCGGGGAGTTGCAGTCGATGAGTGTGCCATCGAGGCCATGATATCTTCCGCCTCCCCGAATTGACCGGTCAAGGCCAGCGACAGCGCCAGGTCGTTGCGCGCTGCCACGTCGTGCGGCGCGCTTGCAAGAACCGCGCGATACGACTCCTGGGCTTGCACGTGCCGCCCAAGCATATCGAGAGTCACGCCGCGACAGACCAGAACACGATGGTCTTGCGGAGACACAGCCAGTACCTGATCGGCGAATGGCAGGGCCTTTTCCGGCTCGCCGAGCTTGAGGTACGCCTGTTGCAGACCAAGTTGCGCGCCCAACCACGCGGTCGAGGCCGGTCCCACGGTTCGATAAACTTCAATTGCGTCGTCCAGCGACCCAGCATCGACCAACGTGTCGCCGAATTCGAGCATCACCGCCGGGTCCGCGGGCTTGATGGCGACGACGCTGGAATAGAGGTTGATCGCCGACGCAAGGTCGCCGTTGGCGCGCGATGCGCGCGCCATTCGCAGCGCGGGACCGAACTGCTCGCGCGTCGCCTGCTGGGTCATTTTGGCGCGCGCGGCGGCATTGTCGTTGGTACGCGTCGCCACACTGCTGCAACTTGCGAGAACAATGGCCCCAGCGAGGAAAACGACCGCCGGCACACGCCATGGACTCGCTGATGTCCGCACCTGCGCCGCGTGACCTTGCGGTTTGGAGCACTTTCGTTCCATTGTGAGAACTGTGATCTTACTTGCGCGGGTCGGGTTTGACCTGGATCAATTTGCGCCAACTGCCGGCGTGTTTTCCTGAGGATCGGAATTGTTTCATACGGACCGCAGCGGCGGTTCTGGTCCCTGTCAGGAGTCAAGGTTATGCGTCAATTTGCCCGAAAGGTCGCCGGCTGGTTTTCACTCACCTCGGAAAGCGGCGTCACCGCGATCGAGTATGGCCTCATCGCTGCCCTCATCGCCGTCGTCATCATCGCGGGCCTGACGCTGATCGGCACCAATCTACAATCAATATTCGCGTACATTGCCGGCAAGATCACGACGCCGAGTTAAGAATCGTCTGACATAGCACGTGGCCGCGCGATGCGTACCCAAGGAGCGAGGCGGTGGTGATGACGTACTCGGTCGGGTGCCTGTGGACGTTGAGCCTGATCGTGCTGGGTTTGGCGGCGGTGAGCGACTTTCGCCACCGCATCCTTCCCAATCGGATGGCGCTGCTCACGGCGGCCTGCGGCCTCGCCATCCGTCTCATGACCGATCCTCGCGCGCTCGGGTGGAGTATCGGGATCGCGCTGCTGCTCTTATCTGTGTTGGGTGCCGCGGCCGGCCGTCAATGGATCGGCGGCGGTGACGCAAAACTCATGGCCGCAGTGACGCTGCTGATGCCGCCCGGCGGGGTCACTGCGCTATTGCTGAGCATCGCGATCAGCGGCGGGATACTCAGCGGCCTCTACCTTGTGGCTCATGCGCTGACGCGCCGTGCCGGCGCGCGCTCGCGGGATGCAGCGAGGTACCCCGCCGCAATCCTGCACATCGCGATGAGCAGATCGGTCCCCTATGGCGTGGCCATATTCGCCGGGGCGGCGTTTGTCGGACTGAGTGAGGCCGCGCGGTGGCTTTACGCAATTTCCTGATCGCGGCCGGCTGTGTCGCAATGCTGGCGGGATTCGCCCTCGCGGCCGTGTGGCTCGGTCGCTCGTCCGCAACGCCGGGATCCGCGCATGCGCCGCCGCCGCCGCCGGGCATCATGCTGGCGGCACGGCCCGTGGCACGCGGCGCGCTGCTGCAGCGCGCGGACGTCGTGTGGAAACAAGCAGGCCCCAATGGCGCGCCGGCCGGTGCCATCGTGCGTAGCGAGGCGACCGAGAACGAATTTTTCGGTGCAGTGACGCGCCATGAATTCGCGACGGGTGAGCCCATCACGGAAAGCGCCCTGGTCAAACCCGGCGACCGCGCATTCCTCGCCGCGGTGCTGATGCCCGGCTTTCGTGCCGTGTCGATTGCCGTCGACGCGCCGCAGAGCGTGGCGGGATTGGTGCTTCCCGGCGACCGGGTCGACCTGATTCTCACGCAGAGCTTCGGCACCGGCGCGTCCGACCCGGGACGCAAATCCGTGGGCGAAACGCTGCTCAGAGACATCCGCGTCGTCGCCGTGGATCAGTGGCTGATGACCATCGTCAAGCCTGCCCTCAAGGACCAGCGGGTGGGTAGCGCCAATTCCGCGATTCCCGGCACGATCACTCTAGAGGTAACCGAACCCCAAGCCGAACGCGTGCTGGTAGCCGAGCAGCTCGGCAAGGTTCAACTGGCAGTGCGGGCACTGGTTGAATCGGGCGGCGCGCCCGCGGCGCTGGATCGGCCCGGGACACCCATGTGGGCTGCCGATGTGTCCCCGGCGCTATTGTTGCTCGAACGCCAGGCGCCGCCCTCCACTCCGTCCGCACCGGCGCAACGCGCGAGCCCCCCAGGATTCTCAACCGAGATAATGCGTGGATCGAAAACCAACATTGAGTGAAGCGCGCGCGCGGCATGACTCGGCCGGCCGAAGCCGGGGTTTTCATGCGCTCCTCGTCCTGCTGCTGGCGATTGGTGGGTCTTACGCGGCGTGCGGTGTTGGGCGGGCGGCGGACACCGCGGCAGCGACGCCGCTCCTCGTCGATGTGGACGGCGCGCAAGTGGTCGACCTCGGCGAGCCGGCCGCCAGCGTGTTCGTGGCCAACCCGGCGGTTGCCGATGTGCAGGTGCCGGGCGCGCCGAATGCCGGCAAGCTGGTGGTGTTCGGCAGGAAGGCGGGTTACACGACGGTCTTCGCCTTCGCCCGCTCGGGCCGCGTCAGCAATTACGCCGTGACCGTGCGGCGCCCGACTGCACAGATCGCGGCGGCGCTGCGGGAGGCAGTACCCTCGGCCCACATCGAGATTTCCAGCGCACCCAACGGGGTCACCGTTTCCGGGGCAGTCGATTCCCCGCGCGACGCGGAGCGGTTGAAGGCGGCCGCGAAGGAATTCCTCGGTGCGAAGGACACCCTGAATTTCAATGTCTCGGTGCGCGCGGCGACGCAGGTCAACCTGCGGGTGCGCGTAGCCGAGATTACTCGCAGCGCGGACAAGGAATTCGGCTTCAACTGGAGCGCGATTTCCAACACCGGCTCGATGGCGTTCGGGCTGCTGACCGGGCGCTCGCCGGTATCGACCATGACCAATGCGACCACCGGCCAGGTGACCTCCAACTTCGGCAACTTCAGCCCTTCACCCAGCAATTACGATTCGCTCGGCGTCGGATACCAGAATAAGAGCGGATCGGTGAACGTCTCGAGCTTGATCGATGCGCTCGCCACGGAAGGCCTGGTCACCGTGCTGGCCGAACCGAATCTGACCGCGATCTCGGGCGAGTCGGCGAGCTTTTTGGCCGGCGGCGAGTTCCCGGTTCCGGTGCCTCAAGGGCTGCAACAGATCACGATCGAATGGAAGAAATACGGCGTGAGCGTCGACTTCACCCCGGTGGTGCTCGACGCAAACCGTCTGAGCATCAAGGTGCGGCCGGAGGTGAGCGAATTGACGAGCGTCGGCTCGGTGGTGATCAGCGGCACCACCATTCCCGGCCTCGCGGTACGCCGCGCGGAGACGACGGTTGAACTCGCCAGCGGTCAAAGCTTCGCCATCGCCGGCCTTTTTCAGAACAACTCTTCGAACCAGATAGAACGCTTTCCCTGGCTTGGCGACATCCCCGTGCTGGGTGCGCTGTTCCGCTCCAGCAGTTTTCAGCACAACGAAAGCGAGCTGGTCATCATTGTCACGCCCTACATCGTTCAGCCCGTCGCGCAGGCGAGCGAGCTGCACCTGCCGACCGATGGGGTGGTGCTTGCCAGCGACTTCGAGCGAGTGGTGCTGGGCCGCTTCACGACCCGATCCCCGCAGACCCAGGTCCTCGTGACGCCGCCGTCCGCGGCCTCCCCGCACCTTCAGGGTGACGCGGGATTCATGCTGGAGCGATGAGCATGCAACCAGCATCGGGCCGCGCATTCACCTTGAAGCTTCTGGGCGCGCTGCTCGTCATCGCGCAGGGTTCATGCATCGACCGCAGCAGTGTGCGCCTCGCGCCGACGGCGGCGCTGCCCTGTCCGGCGTGGGTGGAATTCCCGGCCGATGGACACAGCAACGAGGACTCGATCTATCTGGGCTGCACCAACGCGCAGAACCTGCGCAACATGGTTGCGAATCCCGACGATCTGGCGCAGGGCCGCGCACTCGGCCCCGCCAGCGGCGAGCGCGAGACCTTGGGCGTCGAGCGCTACAATCAGGGCAAGATCAATGCATCGAAGAGCGCGCCGAGCGCCTCTCCCACCATCATCATGCCGAACAGCGACACTGAGACGCCTCAGTGAGCGACCTGCCGCTACCGGTGGCGCAGGTTCCGGCCGCGATCGCGCCGCCCACGCCCGAGCTGCTGCAATCGGCCATGGTTTTCACCCGCGACAAGGATGCGGAAGGCGTCATACGGCAATGCCTCACCACTCTGATCCCGAGCGCGGAATTCTTCCCGGGCACGGTGGATGAGGCGATCGCGCAGCTGGCGGAGCGTTCCTCGCCGCGCCTGCTGATCGTCGATGTAAGCGGGTCGGCCGATCCGGTGGCGCAGGTCAGAAATCTCGCGGAGGTGTGCGAGCCGGGCACCGGAGTCATCGTGATCGGCGACACGAACGACATCCGCCTCTACCGCGAACTCAAACAGGTGGGAGTGGTCGAGTACTATTTCAAGCCGCTGGTGAGCACCCTGATCTCCGCCACGGCGAACGGCATCCTCACCGGCAGCGTGGAACAACGGGGTTCGAGGACAGGCAAACTCATCATCGTGGTCGGCGTTCGCGCCGGCGTCGGCGCCACCATGATCGCGGCCTGCACCGCATGGCACCTGGCGGAAATACATCAGCGACGGGTGGCGCTGCTCGACCTTGACCTTTATTTCGGGGACGCGGCGCTGCAGCTCGATTCGACGCCCACCCATGCGCTGAGCGAAGCTCTGGATCACCCCGAGCGCGTCGATGATCTGTTCCTCGAACGCGCCACGATCCACGTGACCGAACGACTGCGGTTGTTGTCCTCGTTGGACAATCTTGCCCAGCTCGCGTTCCCGGCGGAGGACTCGATACTGTCGCTGCTTGCCAAGCTGATGAGCCGCTACCGTTACGTTTTCGTCGACATGCCGGGCGCGCTCGCGCCGCGTTTGCTGCGTGTGCTGCATCTTCCGGGCCTGTGCCTGCTGGTCAGCAACGCAAGTCTGGTCTCTTCCCGGGATATCATCCGTTGCCGGGAGATCATCGGACCCAGCAGCGCGGAACGCCAGGTGCTGCACATTCTCAACAAGAATGGGGCCGACGGCGGCCTGCCGCCGGCCGAATTCCTGCGTGCGGCGGGTGAAGCCCCCGACATCACCATACCCTACGATGCGGCGATCGGAGTCTCCTCGAGTCTGGGAATCAAGGCGGTGTTGAAGTGCGCGACGCTGCAACGTGGCCTGGAGCCCCTGTTTAGCCGCATCGCCGGTGAGCCGGCGGCAGCGCACCGCTCGCTCGCCGAGCGCATCATGGCGCGCGTCCTGCGCCGCCCATGATCAATTTCGGCAGCAAGAGCGCGGAGGCTCCGGCCATCGCCACGACGCTGGCCGACCCCGGAATCGTCCAGACCATGCCGGCCCGCCCGTCCGCTGCCGGCGCTGAACGCGCCAAACCTGCGCGCGCGCCTGCTTCGCCGGCGGCGGATTACATCCGTGACGACGTCCTAAAAAGGATAGAACCGGCGGTTGCGGTGCGCATGTCGCAGGAGGAATTGACCCGGCGCGTCAACGAGATGGTCGCCGATATTGCCAGTGCGCGAAGTCTGCTGCTGAACCAGCACGAACAGCGGGTGCTGGCCTCAAGCATCGTCGATGACATGATCGGATTGGGGCCCTTGGGGCCGCTGCTGCGCGACGCTACGGTTTCCGACATCTTGGTGAATGGCCCGTACATGGTATATGTCGAGCGCCGTGGCAAGCTGGACCTGACGACGCTGCAGTTCCGCAACAATGCCCACGTCATGCATGTCGCGCAGCGGATCGCATCCTCCGTCGGACGCCGCGTCGACGAATCAAGTCCGATGCTGGACGCCCGCCTTCCCGACGGCAGCCGTGTCAATGTCATTGCTCCACCCCTGAGCCTGAACGGTCCGTGCATATCGATCCGCAAGTTCTCGCACAGCGTCATCGACTTCGACAAATTCGTGGAACTGGGCACGCTGTCCCGTGAACTCAGCCGGGTGCTCGAGATCGCGGCGCGCTGCCGTCTCAATGTCATCATTTCCGGGGGTACCGGGTCCGGCAAGACCACTCTGCTCAACGCCATGTCGCGATTCATCAGCCATGATGAGCGCATCGTCACCATCGAAGACACGGCGGAGCTGCAGCTGCAGCAGATCCACGTCGTTCGCCTGGAAACGCGTCCGCCGAATCTGGAGGACCAAGGCCAGATAACGCAGCGCGATCTGGTGCGCAACGCTCTGCGGATGCGGCCGGACCGGATCATCATCGGCGAAGTCCGCGGTCCCGAAGCCTTCGACATGATGCAGGCGATGAACACCGGCCACAACGGCTCGATGTCGACGATCCACGCGAATTCCGCGCGCGACGCGCTGTCGCGGATCGAGAACATGATCCTCATGGCAAACGTCAATCTGCCGATGCAGGCGATTCGCGGACAGATCGTCAGCGCCATCGATCTGGTGGTGCAGACGGAGCGCATGCGCGACGGCGTTCGGCGCGTCACCGAGGTCGCCGAGGTCGTGGGTATGGAGGAGGAGACCATCTCGCTCGGCAGCTTGTTTGCGTACCGTTTCGTCGGCGAGAGCCCCGACGGAAGCCTCAAGGGCGTCTTCGAGGCAACGGGCACGCGTCCCAGATTCTTGAACAGGCTGGAATATTTCGGACTCGGCGCCGCCTTTCTCGCGGCGATCAATCCGCACCCACCGGATGCGACGTGAGCGCACTGCTGCCTCTCGCCTTCACCCTGGCGCTGCTGATTGCCGGCATGGCAGCCTGGTTTGCAGCGCTCATCGTGACCCGGCGGGCGCGGATCGACCTGGCTAGCCGCGTCAACCTCGTGAGCGATGCGCCGCAAGCGCCGCTGCACGGCGAACCGCTGCCCATCGCGCCGCGTGAGAACCCCTTGTCGGCAATGGGAGCCGGCCTTCGCCGCCTGTTCACACTCGGCACCACGCGCCGCTGGGGTATGCACGCCAACGGCCTGCTGTTGATTGCAATCGCCGTCGCGGCGGGTGTTGCCATGTGGTTGCTCACCCACACGGCGCTGCAGTTTTCCTTTTGGATTGCGATTCCGGCCAGCGTGGCCGGCTTCGCGCTGGCGCCGCGCTGGCTGTTGAACAGGCAGCAGCGCCGCACCGAGCAGCAGTTCATGATGCTGTTCCCGGACGCCATCGACATGATTATCCGCATGTTGCGGGCCGGCCTGCCGATTACCGCGGCGACCCGCAACGTGGGCGATGAGGCGCCGGCGCCGGTCAACCTGGTGTTCCGGTCGATCGCCGACCAGGTGGACATCGGTGTGCCGTTCGAGGCCTCGATCGCGGCGGCGGGCGAATCGGTTGGACTGCCCGATTTCCGCTTCTTCTCGGTCGCCATCGCCTTGCAGCGTGAAACCGGTGGAAATCTTGCGGCCACGCTCGAGATACTGGCCGACATCATTCGCAAACGCCGCAACGTGCGCTTGCGGGCAAAAGCCGCGACGGGCGAGATCCGCATGTCGGCGTACATCCTGGGCACGTTGCCGTTTCTGGTCACCGGCGCGTTCCTGGTCATCAGCCCCGGCTACCTCACGCCGCTCGCCACGGACCCGCGCGGTCACGTCATCGTCGGCGTGGCGCTGCTGGGGCTGACTCTCGCCTACTTGACCATGCGCCGAATGTTGCATAGCGTCACGATGGCATGATGGACGGCGCATCCTATGCACTGATCCTGCCGAGCGGGATGGTCCTGGCGGTCGGCGGAGCGATGCTCATCGTTTTCGGCGCCAGGCTGCGGCGTTCCGCGTTGACCCGGCGGATTGACCGTTTACGACCTCCGGATATACACAAAACCAAGACCATCCGGCGCAAAGTATCGGCTCGCGACTCAAGCCTGGCGCGTCCCGAGCAACAGGGTCTGTCGCGGCTGCAGCAGCGGGAGGCCTCGCGCCGCCTCGCCCGATGGGGAATCCCCGCGCACTCCTCGCAGGCAATATTCGTGGCATCGCGCGTGCTCTGTGCGGCGGGCATCCCCATCACGACGATGCTGGTGTCAGGGCACCTCAAGATATTTGCCGGTTCCCACGCGCTGCCCATGCTCATTGCCGCGGCGCTCGGGCTTGCCGGCTGGTTTTTGCCCCCGCTCATCCTGCAGAGACTGGTGAAGCGGCGTGCCAAGGCGGCGGCGGACGGCCTGCCCGACGCGCTCGAGCTGCTGGTCGTGTGCGTCGAGGCCGGCTTGTCGCTCGAGGATGGAATAGACCGCATCATTGGTGAGCTCGCTCGCTCCCAGCCGGCGCTCGCGGCAGAGCTTGCATTGACATCGGCCGACTTGAAAATATTGCCGAGCCGCGATCAGGCGCTCGCCAATCTCGCGGAGCGCGTCGACGTTCCAAGCGTGCGCTCGGTGGTGTCGACTCTGTCGCAGACGCTGCGTTACGGCACACCCCTGGCGCAAGCGATGCGTGTGGTGGCCGCGCAGATGCGCACCGAAGCGCTGATCGATCTGGAAGAGCGTGCCAACCGTCTGCCTGCCATCATGACCGTGCCCATGATGCTGTTCATCATGCCGGTTATCTTCCTGATCGTAGGCGGACCGGCGGTACTGAGATTGCTCGACATGCTGGCGCATCGTTGAGCATCATTCGACCAGGCTGCTGTTGGTGCCGCCGATGGCCGCCACTCCGGACGGGCAGTTTATCTGCAGATTTGCACCGCCCAGCGTGATCGTGCCCGCGATCAGTTCGGTGCAGGTCGATGCTGTGTTGCTGGCACCGTTGTTCCAGTTGAGGGTCTGGGTCGGCAGGTACACCGCCCCGGTGATATTGAGTGACGCTCCGCCTGCGACGACGGTGGTGACGCTGCCGGCGGACGAGCGCCGGTCGCCAAAGAAGACCAGACCTGCCGTGGCGCCGGTGGTCGGCGCACTCAGAGTGACGGTGGTGCCATTATCGATCTCCGCATTGGCATAGCCGCTGCCGGTGCTGCTGGTGAGCACGATGGTGACATTTGTGCCCGTCACTGTGGCACCGCCTCCAACGTCGAAGGTTCCGCGGTCGATGAAGTAGACGCCGGCCGTCAGGGTGGCGACGGCGCCGTTGTTGAACGACAGTCCATTGCAGTACACGCCCTGGGTCAGCGTCCACGTCCCATACCCATAGCTTTTGGAGTTGCCCTGTCCACACCCGGAAAATGCAGGCAGTGCGACGGCAGCATAGGGATCGACGACATTGGGCTGCGAGGTCTTGAGTGCGCTTGCCGGATTGATCGAGCCGCCGTTGTTGATCGACGCGGTGCCGGCCACGGACACCGATTGCGCGTTCACTTCGGCACCGCCTATCACTGTCAACGCCGTCGACGCCGTGCCGTCCACCGCAAGACCGCACTGCGTGAAATTTGCCACGGCACCGTTGCTCATGCTCACGTTTCCGGAAGCGCCCAGCTGCAGAGCGCAGTAACTTCCGGTGCCGGTGACCGCCACGGCCCGGGCCGCCGCACTGAAACTTCCGGAATACAGGACCTGCACCAGAACCGGCGCCTGCGGCTGAGTAATGATCACCTCGACGGCGCCGCTGCTGCCCTGCTGTGGGCCGCTGGTGGGGGGATTATTGACCACCACCGTGGTGCCATCGGCCGCGCCATCGACGAAACCCAGATACCCGGCAATGCCGCGTGCTTCGACCGCAAGCGCCGGGTGGCCGCTTTGCAGGGCGGTCGCGCCACCCAGGGCGGAGGCATCCGCTGCCGCCTGCAGCTGGCGCTGCTTGAACAGCAGAAAGGTGATTTCCGTCCCGAGGGCGATCATGGCAATCAGGACCGGTAGCGCCAGCCCGATCATCAGCGCGACACTGCCTCGCTCCCGATGCTCGTTCACGACCACACTCCTGAATCACGTCATTACTGATGTTAAGGCACGATCGCCGCGGGCGAATTGACGCAGATCAATAAGCGGGCCGCCCAAGGTTAGTGTGGTGCATCCCGCAGAACGCCAGGGAATATCTGATTTGCCGCGCTTCGCGGACTAAGATCACCGATCATTCGATCACTCAAGGTTGATGTCGCCGCAATGTCGCAGGTCGCGGATAGTCCTCGAGACGAGATCACGCAACGCGAACTAGCGGAGAGCGCTCTGGCCCGCGCCGTTGCGGGCACCGCCGCCATTCAGCGCGCCTCGCTCGACGGCATCCTCCTGGTCGATGCCCAGCAGAGGATCATCTCCTTCAATCGGCTGTTCACCGAGATCTGGAAGGTGCCTGCCGAGCTGCTCGCCTCCGGCACCGACGCACTCATGTTGGGCGCCGTGGCCGCCCAGGTAGCGGACCCCGACGGCTTTGCCGCACGCGTCAACGAACTCTACGCTCATGTCGATGAGACCAGCCGCGACGAGGTGAAACTTCGCGATGGCCGCACGCTCGACCGCTATTCCGCACCGGTCAAGCTCGACGATGGCACATACATCGGCCGTGTCTGGTTCTTCCGCGATATCACCGCGCATAAACTTGCGGACGACACCATCCGCGAGGACGCCAGCCAATTCCGTGCCCTGGTAGAGCAGCAGCTCGCTGGCATTTTCATCATCCGCGACGACGGCACGCTGGCCTACATAAACGGGCGCTTTTCCGCGTTGTTCGGCTACACACCGGCCGAGGTCATCGGACTGCCGTTCATCGATCTCATCATAGAGGGCGATAGGGACACCTTGCGGCAGGCGTTCGCCGAGCATCTTCTGGGGGGCCCACTGGCCACTCAGTCTGTCACTGCCATCAAACGCAAGGGCGGCGGCATCATGAATGTGTTGGCGCACGCTTCGCTTGCCGCTTATCAGGGCAAGCCGGCGCTAATCGGCATTATCATCGACATTACCGAGAGTAAGCGGTCACTCAATCTCCTTGAAGCAAGCGAGGAGAGGTTCCGGCTGTTGGTCGAGCAAGCCCCCGACGCCATCGTTTTGTACGACGCCGACACCGATCGCATCGTCAGCGCCAATGCGAGCGCAGCGGCCCTGTTCGGCTGCAGCCGCGAGGAATTGCTCTCAGCAGTTCCGTTGCGATTTCTCATCGAGGACGCGCCCGGACAGTGGGTGCGCGACAGCATGGCGGAACATAACCGACAAGCTCTCGCAGGCGCGGAATGCAAGTTCGACCGACGCTTCCACAATGCCCAGGGCCGCGAGGTCATTTGCGAAGTCCAGTTGGTGCGATTGCCGACGATCGCCGGACGCCAGCTGCGCGCGAGTCTGGTCGACGTAACCGAACGCAGGCAGGCTGAGGCGGCGCTCGCCTATCAAGATCGTGTGCGGCATGCGGTGAACGTGACCCTGGCTGGTCTGGTAACCGCACCGAGTCTTGCCGCCGGCATGCCGGCGGCGCTGCAAACGGCCGCTCTGGCCTTGCTCGTCGATCGCATAATCATTCTGCAGAAATCGCCCTCGCCGGAATCGGCGTTTGTCGTTTCCCTCGCCTACTCATGGCAGGCCGCGAATGTTCCGGAGCTCGATGCGGGCACGCTTAGCAGCGTAGCCGCCGATTCTCCGGAGCTTGCGGCATGGATCGCGCCTTTGTTGCAGGGCAAGCCGGTGATCACGGAGGTCGCGGCTATGCCTGGCGAAATCGGCGAACTCATGCGGCGCATGCACATTATGTCCAGTTTGTTGGTCCCGATCATGGTCGCCGGAGAGTTTTGGGGTCATCTCGGCGTGGATGATTGCAAGGTGGCGCGGGTATGGACAGCCGTGGAAATGGATTCGCTGGGAACCTTGTCGCAGGGCATCGGCGCGCTGGTCGCGCGGGAGCGATCCCAGGCCGCGTTGATAAATAGCGAAGAGCGCTTTCGGGCGGTGAGCGACACGGCCCAGGATGCCGTCGTCATGGTCGATTCAAGCGGCGCGGTGGTCTACTGGAACCGTTCGGCCGAGCGAATCTTTGGCTACGCCAAAAGCGAGGCACTCGGCAAAGGCGTGCATCAATGGCTCGCGCCGCCCCGCTATCGCGTGAAGGCCAACGCGGCGATGCACACCTTCTGCGCAACCGGCCGCGGCGGCATATTGGGACAGACCGTGGAGATGGCGGCGCTGCGCAAGGATGGAGTCGAATTCCCGATCGAGCTGTCGGTGGCGGGCATGCTCCTTGGCGCGGAGTGGCATGCAGTCGCCACCATACGCGACATCACCGAGCGCAAGCGCATTCTCGAGCAGATCAGGTTCTCCGCGCTGCACGATAACCTCACCGGGCTTGCCAATCGCGCCGTGTTCGTCGAGGAATTGAAGCAAGCGATCCAGCGGGCGCTGCGCGAGGGCCAGAAGTTCGCGGTCCTGTATCTCGATCTCGATCACTTCAAGGACGTCAACGACACGCTCGGACATCCGGTGGGGGATCTGCTGCTGCAGGGGCTCGCTGACCGGCTGCGATCCAGCATTCGCGGAATGGACACCGTGGCGCGCTTCGGCGGCGATGAGTTCGCATTGATTCAGAGCAGCATCCCGCAACCGCTCGACGCCGCCGTTCTGGCGGATAAGTTGCTGCAAGCGATCAGCACGCCATTCACCATTCAAGGCAATGAAATTCGCATCGGCGCGAGCATCGGCATTGCGGTCTACGGGTTGGATTCACCCACCGCCGAAACGCTGCTGTCGCACGCGGATGTCGCGCTGTATCGCGCCAAGGCGGAGGGACGGGGAACCTA
>Ga0182030_10011720_pt1 | contig 17659 bp, 14 predicted proteins | sample 812S3MmetaG_FD_121299 | JGI IMG/M metagenome (GOLD analysis project Ga0182030, IMG submission 121299) | Permafrost microbial communities from Stordalen Mire, Sweden - 812S3M metaG (Illumina Assembly) | ecosystem: Environmental > Terrestrial > Soil > Wetlands > Permafrost | place: Sweden...
CGACACCGGCGGCGCCGAGCAGCAGCGCCACCCACAACGCAGCGGTCACCGTCAGGTCACTCAGGTGCAGGGAAGCGAACCACGGCGGCCACCCACCAGCCCGGTGAACCCGCACCGTGGCGGCTGAGGGACCGGCAGCCCCTACACCCACCAGGATCGCGACACTCAGGCAGCTGCAGGTCAGCGCCGTAATCGCGGCAAGCCGCGTGCGGCGTTCTGCCCGTATCACGACACCTCGGCTCTAACGGACACGACCAGGCCACTCCTTGCCCGCACATACACCCAAATGCAGAGGATATAGACGTCCTACACGATAACGTCGATGGCGGCACCGCGTGGCTTCCTGGCAAGTTCCCCGGTCCCTGACTATCGCCGGGGCGGCGGCCAAGCCCGAGGATGCTGGCTGGGCCGGCATACTTGCTCCCATGAGCTGTGAGGTCTCCTGGTTTGCCGCGCTGTGCGACGACGACTACGAGTTTCTCGGCGTGCCAGACGGCAGGCTGCAGTCGAGCTGGGAACACTGCCGCGATATCGCGCTCGGCGCGGAGCAGGCCGGATACGACAACCTGCTGCTGCCCTCGGGCTACGCAATGGGGATCGACTCGGTGGCGTTCGCCGCCGGGATCGCCCCGCTGCTGCGACGGATGCAGCTGCTGGTCGCCGTGCGGATGGGGGAGATGTGGCCACCGCAGCTCGCCCGGCAGCTGGCCACGATCGATCAGCTGCTCGACGGGCGCCTGACGATCAACATCATCTCCTCCGACCTGCCCGGCCAACCCCTGGAATCGGCTCCCAGGTACCGCCGGACCCTGGAGGTCATGCACATCCTGCGTGACCTGCTCGACGGCAAGCCGGTCGATTTCCATGGCGAGTTCATGAACATCACCCTGGACCCGCCGCGCCTGCGCCCGGTCCGGGGCGGCTGCCCCCCGTTCTATTTCGGCGGCCTGTCCGAGGCGGCCCGGGAGGTCGCCGCCCAGGCCGCCGACGTGTTCTTGATGTGGCCCGACACGCTGCCCGGCGTCGAGACCGTCCTGGCGGACATGCGAGCGCGCGCCGCCCGCTACGGTCGTGAGCTGCGGTTCGGCTATCGCGCCCACGTCATCGTCCGCGCCACCGAGGCCGAAGCACGGGCCGCCGCGCAACGCCTGGTTTCCCGGCTCGATGACCGCACTGGCGATACCATCCGCCGCCGGTCCCTGGACACCAGCTCCACGGGAACCCAGCGGCAGAACGAGCTCCGCGACATGGCCGATGACGAAGGCTACGCCGAACCGAACCTGTGGACCGGCATCGGCCGTGCGCGCTCTGGCGCCGGCGCAGCCATCGTCGGTGACCCCGACCAGGTGCTCGCCAAGATCCGCGCCTACGCGAACCTCGGCATGGACGCCTTCATCCTGTCCGGCTACCCGCACGCCGCCGAAGCCGACTTGTTCGCCCGGCACGTGCTCCCGCACCTTGACCATGCACCACTGCTCCCGCGCTGAACTCCCAGCGCCTATCCGCGCGCTGGTGCCGCCACCACAGAGACCCCAGAGACTCCAGAGACCGCAGCCGCCCGCGGCCGGAAAGATGCCTGACATCTGCCGGTGCTGCCGTGACGGGAGACGCGGACGGTGACAACGACGCGCACGCCCGGCGTGGCGTCGCCGACCCGCACGCGCAAAGCCCAAATCCCCTTGGCATTGGCGGAACCGGCTACGGTCGTCTTTCTTCCAGACGCAAGCCGGCTGGTGACGGTCACTTCCGCATGGGCCACGGTCTGAACCCTTATCGTCACTGTCGTGTGCTCGCGTGGTTGCCTGCTGGTGGCCTGGGCCTGGCATTTCAGCAAGGACCTGTCCGCCGTAGCCGTCGCGGCGGGATGCAAAGCGGCGTCCGTCGTTATCTTGCTAGGCGTGGCCGGCCCGGCGTACGCCGCGGCAACGACGATGGTTAAAAGGCCGACGATCGCGATCAGGGCCGACCAGACAGGATGCCGCCGGGGCCAGCGGCGCTTCGCCGCGGACCGGGAGTGCCGCGGCAAAGCGGCGTCTGTCGTTATCTTGCTGGCCGTGGCCGTGGCCGTGGCCGTGGCCGTGGCCGGCCCGGCGTTCGCCGCGGCAACGATGATGGTTAAGAGGCCGACGATCGCGATCAGGGCCGACCAGACAGGATGCCGCCGGGGCCAGCGGCGCTTTGCCGCGGACCGGGAGTGCCGCTGCGGCAGCCCATCCTGCCCGCCGTCAGATCGGGGCGGCTGGCCAGGTGATAGTGACATCAGTGTCCCCCTGCTTGACGACGACCCGGCCCATCGGGCGACTTCGCCAGGGGAGTCGCCCGCTAGGCGCACGGCCTTGTCGCCGTGCTCACGCAATCTTCCGGGTCTACTTCGGGCGGTCTGTGGTGACTCAAAGTATGCCCCGTTAGCTCTCTGTAAACAGAGTAGCGCGCGCCCCTCGTCTCAAGCGGCCCGGCGGGTGATGAGGATGGCGGCGATGGCAAGGATGATCGCGGGCCATCCACGGCGACGGCAGCCCAAGCAGGGCGAGCGGCAGGTAGAACACCACGGGCAGCGCCGTGATGGCACCCGCCGTGTGCCGGATGGCCGCGCCCAGCCCGACGCCGGTGACGGCGACCACGACGAGGACGAAGCCAGCGGCGAGCACCGCTCCGGGGACCCCGGGGTGGGACAGGGCTACGCCCTGGTCGTGACGGGACAGGATCGCCTGGGTAAGCGAGAACGACGCCACCGCAAGCAGCTCGCCGAAGACCAGGGCCAGCGCTGCGACGATCGCGGTCTTGGCAGCAAGCACCGTCAGGCGCCGGGGCACCGCCGTGAACGTCGTGCGGATCTGACCGGTCGCGCATTCCGAGGTGAAGGCCAGGACGCCGAGGATGCCTACGGCCAGCACCGGGTACTCCGCCCAGCCGATGAAGCTGAACGCGACCGGGTCAGGCAGGTCGGCTCCGCGTCCGGCGGGAAAGGCGGCGAGCATGCTCCCGGCGACGGACACGACGGCCGTGACGATCAGCACCCAGTACGTTGAGCGAACCGAGCGGAGCTTGGTCCACTCCGAGATGAGCACATCGCGGGCGCGCACGATGCGGCCGGCCGTGTCGGCCGACCCTGGCGCGTCAGCCTGGTCGCCCCTGCGGAGATTGGCGGTGGTCATGGCACGGCCGTCCTTTCCCCGGCCTGGCTCCGGGCGTGGAACTCGACGCTGTCTTTCGTGATGTCCAGGTATGCCTCTTCGAGCGAGGCATACCGTGGCGTAAGTTCGTGGACACCGATGCCGTGCCCGGCGGCCAGCCCGGCGATGGCAGGCGCGTCCAAGCCACGCACGGACAGTCCATCGTCGCCCTCGGGACTGACTGTCGCGCCGTGCGCGGTGAGCAGCCTGGCGAGATCACCCGGGCGCGGCGACCGGACCAGTACATCCCTGCTCGCATTGGCTTCGATGAACGCGGCCGTGGGCATGTCGGCGAGCAGCCTGCCGCGTCCGATGATGATCAAGTGCTCGGCGGTCAGCGCCATCTCGCTCATCAGATGGCTGGAGACGAAGACCGTGCGGCCCTCGGCGGCCAGCGACTTGAAGAACCGCCTGATCCAGTGGACGCCTTCCGGGTCCAGGCCGTTGACCGGTTCGTCGAACATCAGCACCGGGGGATCGCCAAGCAGCGCGAGGGCGATGCCGAGCCGCTGCTTCATGCCCAGCGAGAACCCCTTGACGCGCCTGTCGGCGACGCTCTCAAGCCCGGTCAGCCGGAGCACCTCGGTGACCCGGCGCCGCCCGATGCCGTTGCTCTGCGCGACCGACAGCACATGGGCGTAGGAGGATCGCCCCGGGTGCATCGCGTCGGCGTCCAGCAGCGCGCCGACCTGGTGCAGCGGGCGGACAATGCCCTGGTACGGCTGGCCGCCGACGAGCGCCCGTCCCGCGGTGGGGGAGTCGAGGCCGAGGATGATCCGCATCGTCGTCGTCTTGCCCGCGCCGTTGGCACCGACCAGGCCGGTGATCTCGCCGGGGGCGATCACCAAGTCCAGGCCGGAAAAGAGAAGGCGGTCGGCATGGCCGGCGGCAAGGCCCTTGGCCGTGAGTATCGCGCTCATCGCCCGCTCATCTTAGATGCGGGCCGACGCGCCGCCGTCATCATTTCCCTCCAGCTACGCCGGACCCGCGAGGCCGGCCAGGTTTGCCTCGGGTCAGTGAAGTACCCGGTCACCAGGCCTGTCGGGGCACGGTCCGGACCCATCTGCCGCTTGCCGCCGAGCCCGTGAGTTCAGCATCGGCACCACCGTGGTCGAGGCGGTCCGCCTCGGCCGCGATGGCCGGACCTGACGCCTGGTCAGGCGGGGGTATAGATGGCCAGCTTGAGGGCGGGGTCGTCGTTGGCCTGGAAGGTGACGTACTCGAACCGCAGCGGGCCGCGGTCCGGGTAGTAGAAGACCTTCTGCCCGGCCATGCTGCGGCGGATGTCGTGCGACTCCCACCAGGCCACGAACTCCGGGCTGCCCGCGCGCAGCCGGGCCATCAGGGCTTCGAACGCCGGGTCCCGGGCCCACAGGTCGTGGGTGGCGCGAAACTGGGCCACCATCCGCTGCGCCTCGTCGGCCCAGCCGGGGCCGAACCGCAGCCGGGCGGCCGGGTCGGTCAGCATCCAGGTGAGCACGTTGCGGTCCTCCTCCGGCAGCTGGCCGAAGTCAGTGATGACGCCGGCCGCGGCGGCGTTCCAGGCCAGTACGTCCCAGCGGCGGCCGGTGACGTAGGCGGGCTGGGCCAGGCTCGCGATCATGCGGCGGACGGCGCCGGGCACGGTCTCCCGGGTGAAGGCCCGGTGCCGGGGGCTGCGGGCCAGTGCCCGCAGGTGCGTGCGCTCGGCCGGGTCCAGGCGCAGGGCCTGGGCCAGCGCGTCGATGGTGGCCACCGACGGACGGACCGCCCGGCCCTGCTCCAGCCGCACGTACCAGTCCACGCCGATGCCGGCCAGCTCGGCCACTTCCTCGCGGCGCAAACCGGGGGTGCGCCGCCGGCGGCCGTCCGGCAGGCCGAGGGCCGCGGGCACGAGCCGTTCCCGGCGGGAGCGCAGGAAGTCACCCAGCTCGAGCTGGGCTTCCAGGGAGGTACTCATCAGTCCTAGGATAGTACTAGGCCTTTTTACGGCGGGCCAGGCCCGGTTGACTGGGGCTTATGAAGGCTGCGCTGCTCACAGAATTCGGGTCGCCGCTCGAGGTGACGACCATCCCCGACCCGGTGCTGGGCACCGGGGAGATCATCGTGGACGTGGTGGCGTCGCACGTTCTCTCCTACACCGGCGAGGTGCTCCGCGGGGAACGCAACTACCAGCTCGAGCTGCCGCTGGCGCCGGGCGCCGCCGCGGTCGGCCAGGTCCGGGCCACCGGTCCGGACGCCACCCGGCTCAAGCCCGGCGACTGGGTGCTCTGCGACATCACCGTACGCTCGCGCGACGACCTGCGCACCCCGGACATCGCGCTGCAGGGCTGGAGCGCGCGCGGTGAAGGCGGACGCCAGCTGATGCGGCACTTCCGGCACGGCGCGTTCGCCGCCCAGATGATGATCCCGACCGAGAACGCGATCCCGCTCGGGCCGGTCAGAGCGGCCGACGCCGGGCGATGGTGCGCGCTGGACCTGCTGCTGGTCCCATACGGCGGCCTGGTCGCCGCGGACCTGCAGGCGGGCGAGACCGTCCTGGTCAGCGGGGCCACCGGGAATTACGGCAGCGCCGGGGTGGCGGTCGCGCTGGCCATGGGCGCGGCCCGGGTGGTGGCTCCGGGCCGCAACGAGAAGGTGCTGGACGACCTGGCCCGCCGGTTCGGGGACCGGGTGCGGACGGTACAGCTGACCGGCGAGCCGGACGAGGACCAGCGGGGCATGCGGTCGGCCGCGGCTGGCCCGATCGACGTGGTACTGGACCTGCTGCCGCCCGCGGCGGGCACGGCGCCGGTCCGGGTCGCGGCCATGACCGTGCGGGAGTTCGGCCGGGTGGTGCTGATGGGCGGTGTGGGCATGCTGGGCGGCGACGACCTGGCCCTGCCCTACCCGTGGCTGATGCGCAACGGCATCACCGTGCGCGGCCAGTGGATGTTCCCGCGGGCGGCGGCGCCCCGGCTGATCAGCCTGGCCCGCTCCGGCCTGCTGGACCTGAGCCAGTACCAGGTCGCCGAGTTCAGCCTGGACGACGTGAACGAGGCCGTCGCGCACGCGGCCGACGACAAGCCGTTCGCGCTGACCGTGCTCCGCCCCTCCTGAGCCGGCATCTCATGATGCCTGCTCAACGCCGTCATCTCTACGGGCTCTTGATAGCATTGCTGTGCATCGTGGTGTTCGCCGTAGTGATGGTGGTGCTCACGCGATCCGGTAAACGGCTGCTCATGCTGCGCCATCTATGCCAACCGCTCATAGCCTTCGCGCTATTCGCAATCCTCATGGGCCTGATAGTCGGGATTGCTGACCTTCTCGGCCTAATGGGTAACGGGCTTACCGGGTCTCCGATGATCGCGGTCGTCGATTTCGTCATCCTGATAATCCTGTTCTTGACCGTGGTCCCCACGCTGGCGGTTCTGTATGTCAAGTCAATCTACCTGGCTGCCGTTGATGTCTTCCGGGCCGACGACGCCCATCCGCTGCTCGCACCGTTCGCGACCACGGTCGTAGCGTGGTCACTCGCCAGCGTCGCATTGATCGCGGGCGGGCCGACGGGAGTACCGTACGGCCTCGGATTGCTGATCGTATTCACTGGTCCGCTGACGGTCAGCATCATCAATGCCCTGGCGTGTCGTCGGCTGTGGCTGAAGCACCATGATCTCCTGTTCAGGGGCGGTCCGCGGGTGCCTGGCCGGGATCTGGCCGGAGCTGACATCCTGGCCCAGACCTGAGCCGACAGGGCAAACATAAGCAGTTACGGCACTTGCTACGTATGACCCATGAGCTTGTGGGTGCCGATTATTCATCCGTGCTGGTCAGGCAGTATGCCGGTACTCGTAGAGGATGCCGCCCAGCCGGTCTCGTCTGCGGACGTCGAGGTGCGTGATCTGCTCAGGATCGGTTATCGGTCCGGGCGGCGGGCGCAGGGGTGCGGCAGCCTGGAGTGTCCGGTGAGGGCGGTGCTCGGTACCGGCGCGTCCGGGTGGCGCACCCGTTCCACCCTCTGCGCCGCACCCATCCGCGGCCCCGCCTCGACTGGGCGGCTGGTCAGCCCCGGCACCGTCCTGCGCTGGCACCGCCGCCTGATCACCCGCACGTGGACCTGCCCGCACCGGACGGGACGGCCGCCGGTCAGCGCCGAAATCACAGCACTGATCGAGCTGCTCGCCACCGAGAACAACAGCTAGGGATACAAGAGAATCCGAGGCGAACTGTAAAAGCTCGGCCACCGGGTCAGCGCATCCACCATCCGCCGGGTGCTCAAGGCCCTGAAGATTCCTCCGGCACCGCAGCGGCACACCGACACGACCTGGCGGAAGTTCCTGCGCACCCAGGCAGCCGCGATGCTCGCCACAGATGGATCTGGGTGACCGCGACGTCAGCTTCCGGTTCCTGGTCCGTGACAGGCCGGGCAGTTCACCGCGGCCTTTGACGCGGTGCTTGCCGGTGCCGGTATCGAGGTCGTGAAGATCCGGCCCAGGAGTCCTCGCGCGAACGGCACCTGCGGACCATCCTGGCCCAGTCCGAGGCCCACTACAACGGGCGGCGACGGTTTAGCCGTCGGCTGATGTCGTCGACGGCTCCGGACTGGTCAGCGAGCAGCAGCTATCGTCCGCGCGTGACGCTCTCAGCAGCGTCGAGGTCCTGCGCTTCCTAGGCCATCTCATGCAGCCACCGGTTGCCGAGCCGGGTTCGTACCTGCTGCTCTGGCACCGACGAGCCGCGCACGGACTCCGCGGACTTCGATGACCGCGTGGCCGTCGGCGGTGGTGAGCACCGCGTCGCCAGTGAGGTCGGTGCCGACCGAGCGGGTCGCGGACGCGTGTACCCACAGCGGCCCGCTCGGCCTGCTGTGCACGATGATCCGGTCGGCGCCGACAGGCAGCAGCGTGGCGTGTTCCTCAACGACGGCGCTGATGAGCGGGAGCAGCATCTGGAAGCAGCCGTCAAGTGCGACGGGATTCAGGACCAGGTCATCTCCGGCACTCGCGAACAGCGCGTCGGAGCGGAACTCGCCAACTGCCTCGCCATCGCCCAGCCAGATCCGGGCGATGGGACGGAAGGCCGGGCCGTAGTCGAATCCGTGGCCGCGGATATCCGTGTAGAACCGGCTGCCGTCCCGCGGCGCGCTGCACCTGGCGCGGATCGCGTCGAGGTCGAGCACCGGCGCGGCCACCGCGGCCGGCGTGAGCCGGGCAGACGCGTGCCGCACCCAGTGCTCGCTGCCCGGCTGACGGCCGTAGATCGCGACCCGCCCGGTGACCTGATCAAGGGTAGTGTCGAGCAGGTATCCGGTACCCGCGCGCAGGATCACCGGTGCCTCGAACCGAATCCGCTCCGCGACGCAATACGGAGCGCCGTATAGGGACCGGCCCGCCGCCAGTGCCATCTCCACGTATCCCGCGCCGGGAAACACGTTGCAACCCATGACGCGGTGGTCCGCCAAATAGCCCAGCCTGCTGCCGTCGAGGTACCGTCGCCAGGTGGGCAGCGGAACGTCGCCACCGGCACCGAGGAAGGTGTGCTCCAGCCCGCCAAGCCGGTCGCGGCGGGTGGCCTCGAACTCCTTGGCTGCGGTAGCACCGGCGGAGACAACAGATCGGGTGTTGCAGCGCATCGTGATACCTCCAAGATGCCGGCCCCTGGCCTGGCATGGCGTGTGCTTACGAGATTCAGAGTGCTGCGCGGACCACAGGCGGCATCACGGCTGAACGCCTCCAACGGGGCAGGACCAACGTCACCCAGAAACCAGACCTTCGCGACGTGGCGGCGAGGCAGCCACAAGCCAGCGGGGCCACCCCATAGAGAGCGGACCCGCTTGCATGCCGGGGTCCTCGCATGGCCGCCAGGCTGAGCGCGCCTGACGGGCATTCATACGCGGGCTGTCATTATCGCGCGATGCTATAGCCAGTAGCTATATAGCATCCTGCGATAAACGGCGAGCGCACGCTCGCCGACTTCCTCGAAAAGGCTCCGCAAGCGCCGCACTCCGCCGAGGTAATGCTCGTGCCGATCACCCGAGAGAGCAGCCTCGGCGAGAGGCAAGCCGTGGTATGTGTCGACTCCGAAATCGTCACGCTGAATAGCGCGCATGGCAGCACCGTGGTTCAGCGTAATTTCGGTCTCGTCACCTAAAACGTCGCCCTCGCTCCGCGTGCCGGAACCTGTGCCGCTCGATTACTCGATTAGGTGTGTCACCTGTGCCGTTGGCCGGCACCGGCGGGCGCAGTGGTGATTGGCTTACCGGGTACTCAGCCTGGCCGTCCTGATGTTCCGCAGTGACCGAGCAAAGGATGCCGAACTGCTCCGGCACGAGAATGCAGTGCCGGCACCGCCGTGCCCCGCCCCGGACCGATGGCACTGCCGTGCCAACGAGCGGCGCCCCGAAGATTCCACCCGCATGCGCACCTTCGGGTGACGCCCGCCCTCGGCACCGGTTTGTAGTGTCCCTCCCATCAATCAGTCCCGTCACGGTCAGGCCCCTTGTCACCGGGCCTGGACGTGGCGGCCTGCCGACACAGCGACCCGCGCCGAAGGACCAGAACGCGACCTGTGGCGGGAACGCCGGGCCTGACCCAGGGCGGGCTGCGTGAAGAGATCATCTACGACCTTTCGACCTCCGCCATGGTTAAAAGCTCCACCGCCACGGCACAGGCTTCTGCGCTGTCCGGCTAACGGGCGTTTCCGCTAACACCCCCGTGACCGGGCCCGCCATTTCGTTCGGCTTCCTCTACCAGCAGCCCACCAGCGCCTGGGTCGCGCGGACCAGCACGCCGGTAACCACCGGCGCGCTCATCACCTACGCGGACGGATGGCTCACCTCGCCCGCGTCGGCCGCCGCCGCGCCCTATCAGTACAACCTGGCCTATCAGGGGCCGGCCGGCGTGATCCCGCCCGGCCAGTACACCGTGGCGCCGGCGACGCTGGCGACCGTGCACGCGCGGTACTTCTCCGCCGTGCCGGTCAGCGCCTACCTGGTCAGCACGAGCTGGTTTCCCTACCAGGCCTCCGCCTTTCCCCCGGACGTCCAGCGCGTCCAGCAGCTGGCGCCGTTCATCCCGGTCAGCCTGCCGCAGGACAGGACCGAGTACTTCTCGGCCGGCCCGACACTGCTGTGGGACACCCTGCTGAGCGACTCCGGACAAGGCGGCTCATTCATCGAGGCGGGTCCGTTCGGCACCTACTCCGCCGGACAGCAGAGCACCGAGAACTGGAACGACTACCCGCAGCACCCCGGAGCCGACGCCAACCTGCTCGGCGGGTCCTTCCTCGACGTAACCGGCGACACCCTCCCGTCGGCGACACGCCAGGGCGACGTGCTCAGCATCATCGTCAATCCGTTTACCGACAACACCCCCGGCCACTTCAGCGAAGGCCTTGAGCCCGACCCGCCAGGCACCACGGTATCCGGCAGCTACCAGATCAGGCAGAACGGCACCTCGGTCGCCAGCGGCGCGCTGACCGACGGTCCCGCCTTCGCCGAGGCGACCCTCACCCCCGATCCGGCCGCGGTGGCGGTTACCATCAAGGCCGCCCGCACCGGCCCGGCATACCCGCTGTCCACCCGGACAGTCACGACCTGGACGTGGCGGACCTCGGACACATCCAGCCCGCCGCAGGCGCCGCGATCACTGGCGTCAAGGCGCAGGTGTCGTTCGACGGCGGTACTACCTGGCAGCCCGCCACCGTCACCGGATCGGGCACCAGCTACCAGGCGTCGTACACCGCTCCGGCCGACAGCTTCGTGACGCTCAAGGTCACCGCGACCGACGCGGCCGGCGGGCAGATCAGCGAGACCATCACCAGCGCGTACCGCACTGGCACGGCCACCCCCGACAGGACGGGAGGGTTACCGGCACGAGCAGCACGGCTCGTTCTGACGTTAATCGCAGTACGCCTGTATGTGCTCTACACTCCAAGGCACCTGGAGTAGTCCCGTCGGCATGCGCCCGGACTCGCGGCTCGACAAGCCCCCGGACAGCCGATGACGGGGCAGCCCCGTCATCGGCGGTCAGCTTCTGCAAGTGACGAACTTCCGCCGTGCCGCGACGAACCGGGCGAGAGTTGCCGATCCAACCAAAACTGTGCCTTGACCCTGACCTGCAGCGATGACGAGGGGCGAGACGTTCTGGCTAGGCTCTGGGATATGTGGTCGTTCGCACGGTTGGAGGGGTGATGATCCGGGTCCTTGTCGCGGAGGACATGCGGATTCTGCGGGACACGCTGGTCTCCGTGCTGAACCTGGAAGAAGACATCAAGGTGGTCGCCCAGGTGGCGGCCGGCCCTGACATCGTGCCCGCGGCGCTGGCGGAGCGTCCCGACGTCGCGATGCTCGACATCGACCTGCCGGGGCTCGACGGGCTCACCGCCGCGGCGGAGCTGCATGAACGAATGCCCGCGTGCCGGGTGGTGATCCTGACCGTGCTTGGGCACCCCGGGCAGCTGCGCGCGGCGCTTGCCGCGCACGTGTCGGGCTTCATGGTCAAGGATGCCCCGTCGGACCAGCTGATCGACGTGCTGCGCAGGGTCGCGGCAGGGGACCGGGTGATCGACCCGAAGCTGGCCCTGGCGGCGCTGGAGATGAAGGAAAACCCGCTGTCGGAGCGCGAGGCCGATGTCCTGCGGCGGTTCGCGGCTGGCGTGGACCTGCCCGAGATCGCGGCGGAGCTCTTCCTGTCCTACGGGACCGTGCGGAACTACCTGGCATCAGCGGTTACCAAGCTCGGCGGTCGCAACCGGATGGACGCGGTCCGGGTAGCCACGGAGGCCGGCTGGCTCTAAACGAGCCGCTGGGCGACCACGGGCGGGCCGACCACGGGCGGGCCGACCACGGGCGGGGCGACCACGGGCGGGGCGCTAATGGGCAGCGGGAGCTCGAGGGCCAGGCTGAAGGTGTCGCCTTCCCGGCTGGCGGCCAGCTGCCCGCCTGCCGCCTCGAGGCGGGCTGCGAGGTTGCCGAGGCCGCTGCCAGTACGCCCGGCCTCGGCCAGCGGCGCGCTGCCGGCCTCGTTGCTGCCGTCGTTGCTGACCTGCAATCGCAGCTGCCCGGCACGGCCGATGGTCAGCTCGAGCGTGCAGTAGCTTGCGCTGCTGTGCTTGAGGATGTTCGTGACGGCCTCCCGCAGCACGGGAACCAGGACCGAGGCCGCCTCCGGCGGCGGGTTCGCGCCGATGTGCGCGCGAACGTCAATGCCGGCGGACGCCAGGACGTCGCGAGCGGCCGCGAGCTCGGCGTCAAGCGGCAGTTCCCTGGCCTCGCCGGCCACCAGGCGCACGTCGGCCCTGGCGGTGGTGCAGATCCTGGCGAGTTCGGCGATCTCGTCGCCCGCCCTGGCGTCGTCGCGGCCGATGAGCTTGCCGATCAAGTCGGCCTTCATCGCGATCGCGGACAGGCCGAGGCCGAGGAGATCATGGGTATCGCGCGCCACCCGCAGCCGTTCCCCGGCTACCGCCTTGCGGGCCAGTTCGCTGCGCAGGTTTTCCAGCCGCACGGCCAGCCACGCGAACCGGGTCAGCCCGTACACCAGCAGGCCGAGCGCTGCGCTCTCCAGGGTAAGGAACAGCATCCCGCCCAGCGACTCCAGGGTGGTCAGCTCCGGCGGGGGCTTCAATGTCCACAGCACGGGAATGCTGGCGATCACTGCGGCGAACGCGACCCGGCCGGAGGCGGCGGGGAGCAGCAGCAGCGCCGAACCGGCAAGAAACCCGCACATGGTCATCGAGTGCCAGCCGGTTACCGGGACCAGCGCGTACGTTCCGGCGGCCTGCAGAGGGAGGGTGGCGGACCAGCCGCGCGGCCGGGTGACGCCACGTGACGGCCACGAGTGGCGCAGTTGCAGGATGACAAGCGCGACCGCGACCGCGATGGTCCAGGCGACGACCAGGACGCTGTAGCCACCCGGCACGCCGAGGTCGTTCACCGCGACGAAGGCCACGTACAGGACCGCGAGACCGCACAGTGTCACCACGAGGACGGCCCGCGCGAGCCGGGGAGCCAGCAGCTCCCCCGGTTCGGCGGGAGCGGCCTCCGGCCATGGCACGTTCCGGTACCGTGCCGCCACTTCCCGCACTTCGCCGAGTGCCTCGCGGGCGGTTACCGCCGTCGCCGCGATGTGTTCGCGGGCCAGCGACGGGTTCCCCGCGATCGCCTGCAGGGCGGCCGCCGACCTCCCGGCCGCCGCGGTCAGCCGGTCGCCGATCGCGGCCCGCAGGCTGTCGGCCGCCCTGACCCGCTCAGCGGTAACCGCCGCCTCGGCGAGCTCGTCCCTGGCCGCGTGCACCGCCGTGATCAGGTCGGCGAGACGGGCCAGCCCGAACAGTATCAGCGCGTCAAAGACGAAGGCGATCATCGCCCACACCGCCGCCAGCGTCGCGGGCTGGTGAGGCAGCTCGACAACCACGCCTGACCACAGGGCCGCCTCGAGCGCGGCCAGGATCGCCGCCACGAACCACGACGCCGGCGACGGAACAATCAGCAAGACCAGGCCCGCCAGCCAGCCCGACGGTGCCCAGTTCGCGCCGAGCCAGGTGAACGGCAGGTAGGTCAGCGCCGCCTGAACAGCAAGCAGCAGGTATCTGTGTCGCAGCCACAGCGGCCTGGTCGTCGGAACCACGTACAGCAACGGCAGGACCACCAGCGCCGCGACCACCGGCACCTCGCCGAGCCCGCCGTTGGCGGCGCCGTAACCCGCTTCGGAGACCGCGACCAGGCACATGACCACGGTGACCAGCGCCGTCGCCCGCCGGACCGCCGGCTCGCCGGGCGCGGCGGCACCGCCGCCCGCCCTCGCGTAGACCGCACTGAACCAGGTCGCCATGCCGCCCGCCTAATCCTTTGGTGTCACGCCGTCAGGCTATGGGCGCGGACTGAGAGCCGTACAGGGCAAACCCGCATGACGTGCATTCTGCACATCCGATTGGTGCGCGGCCCACCTCATGCGGGTGTCTGCGGCACTGACCCAGTCGGCTGGTGTCAAGAGAAGCTCGAATCCAGAACGGGGCGTAAGTCCCCACTCCCCCCAACACCCTGATAAGAGAGGCCCGCGATGAGCCGACCGCAGAGCGCGGCGCGGTACGAGGCACCGCCAACCCCCATCAACCCCCCGCAGCGCAGTGCACGCAAGCCAGCCGTGGAGGCAATAGCCGGCTGGAGCACCCGGCACCGCAAGACCGTGCTCTTCGGCTGGCTAGCGCTGATCGCCGTGGCCTACCTCATCGGCCAGCTGCTCGGCGCTCCTAGCCTGCCGCAGAACGACCTCGGCCAGGCAGGGCAGGCCGAGCAGACCCTGCAGCACCTCGGCGTGGCCACCCCCTCATCCGAGGAAGTGCTGATCCAGGCCCGCACCCCCGGTGCCACGTTCGCGACCGATCCCGCGATGCGCCAGGCGGTAGGCCAGGTAGTGGCCGCGCTGTCCCGGGTGCCGGCCGCGGCGACCGGGATCAGGTCGCCGCTGAGCCCCGGCAGCCAGGCGCTGGTCTCCGCCAACGGCCGCAGCGCGCTCGTCACCTTCACGGTCCCCGGGCCGGCTGCGGATGTGACCACCGCGGTCACCCCCGCGCTGTCCGCAGTCGCCTCGGTGCAGGCCAGCCACCCCGGCCTGCTGGTGGCCGAAGGCGGCGACGCCAGCCTCGGGCAGGCGATCAATAACCAGATCAGCAGCGACTTCGGCAAGGCGGCGGAGACGTCGCTGCCGCTCACCCTCATCCTGCTGGCCATCGTGTTCGGCACGCTGGTCGCCGCGAGCATCCCGGTGCTGCTCGCCATCACCGCCGCACTCACCGCGACCTGGCTGCTGGCCATCCCGGGGCACTGGCTGCCGGTCGGCTCGCAGACCTCCACGGTGGTGCTGCTCATCGGCATGGCGGTCGGCATCGACTACTCGCTGTTCTTCCTGCGCCGCCAGCGCGAAGAACGGGCGCGCGGAGTGGAATCGCACCAGGCGATCACCAACGCCGCCCGCACGTCCGGCCGGGCGATCGTGGTGTCCGGCCTGACCGTCATGACGGCGCTAGCCGGGCTGTTCCTGACCGGGTACTCGCTGTTCAGCGGGATGGCGATCGGGGCCATCGTCGTGGTCGGCATCGCCGTGACCGGTTCGCTGACCGTGCTGCCCGCGCTGTTGTCCTGGCTCGGGGACCGGGTCGAGGCGGGCCGCATCCCGCTCATCGGCCGCAGGCGCGCGGCGGCGGCACCGTCCCGGGTGTGGGCGGCCCTGGTGCGCCGGGTGGTCCGCCGCCCGCTGCTGTGGGGCGGCGCGGCCACGATCGTGATGCTGGCGATCGCCGCGCCCGCGCTTGGGATACGCCTCGTCTACCCGGCGATCGACGCCCCGGCCGACCTGCCCGTGGTGTCCACCATCGAGGCCATCCAGGCGGCCTTCCCCCAGAGCCCCGCGCCTGCCGAGGTGGTCGTTACCGGTCAGCACCTCACTGGCCCCGCGGTCGCCGGCGCGATCACCGAGCTTGGCAAGCTGGCCGCCGCGGGCGGCCCGATCCGCGAGCCGGTCACGACCAGCGTCGTCGCCGGCGGGCGGGCGCTGATCGTCAGCGTCCCGCTGGCGGGCAACGGCGGCGACGCCGCGTCTTATGACGCGCTGGACACGCTGCGCGGCCGGATCCTGCCGGAGACCCTTGGCCGGGCCGGGGTCAGCTACGCGGTGGCCGGCGACACAGCCAGCAATCACGACGACGCCAGCCAGCTGAGCGGGCGCACGCCGCTGGTGCTTGCCGTCGTCGCGGCGGTGGCCTTCTGCCTGCTGCTGCTCGCGTTCAGGTCGGTGGTCCTGCCGCTGGTCTCGATCGCGCTCAACTTCCTGTCCGTCGCCGCCGCCTACGGGCTGATCACCGTGATCTTCCAGGACGGCAGGTTCCAGGGACTACTCGGCTACCAAGGATCCGGCGCGATCACCCCCTGGGTGCCGCTGTTCCTGTTCACGTTCCTGTTCGGCATCTCGATGGACTACCACGTCTTCATCCTGAGCAGGATCAGGGAACTACGGCGGGGCGGCGAGACCACGGTCGGCGCCGTCACGGCCGGCATCGCCAGCAGCGCCGGGGTGGTCACCAGCGCGGCGATCATCATGGTGGCGGTGTTCTCCATCTTCATCGGCATGGGGCTTGTCGAGCTGAAGATGCTCGGTGTCGGCTTGGCTGCCGCCATCCTGCTGGACGCCACGATCGTCCGCGGCGTCCTCCTTCCCGCCGCCATGGCCCTGCTCGGCAACCGGTGCTGGTACCTGCCCCGCTGGCTGTCCTGGCTACCCGGCCGCACTACCCCAAGCCCCGACACGACGAAAAGCGAGCGTCCCGCCGGGACACTCTGAGCCAAGGAGATAGTGATGAACGGAACGATCAAGCTGGACACAGCCACGGACATCCCCGGCCGCACCAGGAACTGGGCCACCCAGGGCGCGGTCGCGGCCGGGCGGGGCGTGGTCCTGTTCGGGTTCACGCTGACCAGCCTCGTGCTGTGGGCGGTGCTCCTGACAGCGGTGGCCCTCATCCCGCTCGGCGTGGGCCTGCCGCTCACCGCTGTCGCCCTGCGGGCCATGCGCGGTCTTGAGGCCAAGGCCTGGCGATACGTAGCCGACTGGTGCGGGTTCGCCGCAGCGGCTCCCCGGCCCGCGAGACCCGCCCGCCAGGAGGAACGGGAGCCGAGTTTCTGGGTCCGGTTCGGTTCCCTGATGGCCGACCCGGACACCTGGCGGAGCCTGCTGTGGAGCACCGTTGACATCCTGGCGGGCTGGCTGCTCACGCTCGCCCCGGCGAGCCTGATCGCCTGGGGCCTGTTCGGCGTGGTCATGCCCGCTGTATGGCACCCGATCGTCACCGCACACGGCAACAACTGGTACGCGTTCATCCACGTGACCACCGCTAGCACCGCCTGGCTGTCGGTAGCGCTCGGCATCGCGTTCATCGCCCTGGGCCTGCTGACCGCCCCCTGGCTACTGCGCCGCTACGCGGCGCTCGCCCGCTCCTTCCAAGATCCCGCCCAATACCCAGCGCCAGATCGGTCCGGTGTGGCCGACAGCGGTGCCGTCGTGATCAGTAATTCCTGACCCGACGCGGCGGCAGGCGGGGTAACCGCTGGCGGGCCGTCGGACACTAATGAGTGTGAGCCGAATCGCTGCCTCGCCGTCTGCTGGAGGACCGCCGTGACGACTGTCCGTATCGTTTTTGCGCTGCAAAGCCTCCGGGCCGCGCGGGCCCCCGACGGGAGTGACGTGCCCGACTGGCGGCTGCATCAGCGTCTCATCGTGCTGGCCGACACCGTGCCTACCAAAGATGGGGGCCACCGGGGGGTGCCGCTGTGGCTCCGGGTTTTCGGCCACAAGGAGCTGCTGGGCCGGGTGGCCCAGCTGAGTCGGCCGGGCCGCCCCGCCGCGGACGCTGAGGTGGCCAGTGGCCTGCTGGAGACAGCGGTCCGGCTGCTGCGGACGGCCGGGACGGCGGTGAGCGCCGTGGACATCGAGCCGGCCAGCGACGACGTGCCCGAGCTGCGCTGGGACACGGTC
>Ga0182030_10011721_pt1 | contig 17659 bp, 17 predicted proteins | sample 812S3MmetaG_FD_121299 | JGI IMG/M metagenome (GOLD analysis project Ga0182030, IMG submission 121299) | Permafrost microbial communities from Stordalen Mire, Sweden - 812S3M metaG (Illumina Assembly) | ecosystem: Environmental > Terrestrial > Soil > Wetlands > Permafrost | place: Sweden...
CCTGCCGGCGGTCGTCCGGCAACCCGGCGGGACACTTTCCAATGAGTTCACCCGAGGGCAGAACAACCACTTCCGGTTCAGACGACGTGCCAACATGCTTCCAGCGGTTCTCCCCACGCTCGTACCTCCGACCGGCGATTGGCGCCACGCACGCAGCCCCAATCGGCTACGTATTCATCGCATCGAAGAATTCGTTGTTGGTCTTGCTGTATTTCAGCTTGTCCAACAGGAACTCCATCGCATCGACCGTGCCCATCGGATTGAGGATGCGCCGCAGCACCCACATCTTCGACAGCACGCCCTTCTCGACCAGCAACTCCTCTTTCCGAGTGCCGGACTTGGTGATGTCGATCGCCGGGAACGTGCGTTTGTCGGACAATTTGCGGTCGAGGATGATTTCCGAGTTACCGGTGCCCTTGAACTCCTCGAAGATTACCTCATCCATCCGGCTGCCGGTATCGATCAGCGCCGTGGCGATGATGGTCAGCGAGCCACCCTCTTCGATGTTGCGCGCGGCGCCGAAGAAGCGCTTCGGGCGTTGCAGCGCGTTGGCGTCCACGCCGCCGGTCAGCACCTTGCCGGACGACGGCACAACGGTGTTGTAGGCCCGCGCCAACCGCGTGATGCTGTCCAGCAAAATCACCACGTCGCGCTTGTGCTCAACCAGCCGCTTGGCCTTTTCCAGCACCATCTCCGTGACCTGCACGTGCCGGGTCGCCGGCTCGTCGAAGGTCGAGGCCACGACCTCGCCTTTCACCGAGCGCGCCATGTCGGTGACTTCTTCCGGCCGCTCATCAATCAGCAGCACGAGAAGAAATACTTCCGGATGGTTGGCGGCGATGGCGGCGGCGATGTTTTGCAGCATCACCGTTTTGCCGGTGCGTGGCGGCGCGACGATCAGCGCGCGCTGGCCCATGCCGATCGGGGAAATCAGGTCGATCACCCGCGGCGTGTTGTCTTTCTGCGGGCCTTTCGCGACCGATTGGAAATTCTCCATTTCCATCTTCAGCCGGCGATCGGGATACAGCGGGGTCAGGTTATCGAAGTTGATGCGATGCCGCACCGCGTCCGGCGGCTCGAAATTGACCTGCTCGACTTTGGCCAAGGCGAAATAACGCTCGCCGTCCTTCGGCGCGCGGATCTGGCCTTCGACGGTGTCGCCGGTGCGCAGCGCGTAACGGCGCACGAGATTGGGGCTGACGTAAATATCATCCGGGCCGGGAAGATAATTGGCTTCCGGGCTGCGCAAATAGCCGAAGCCGTCGGACAGAATTTCCAGCGTGCCTTCGCCCAGAATAATCTGATCGGATTCGGCGAGCGACTTAAGGATCGAAAACATGATGTCCTGCTTGCGCAGCGACGAGACGTTTTCGATCTGTAAGGATTCCGCGAAATTCAGCAACTCGGCGGGGGTTTTGGTTTTTAGCTCGGCGAGATGCATCGTTGTCTCTCGGAGTTTGTCATTGGGTGTTCTCTCAAAGGGGATTTCATTCCGGTGGCAAGTTTCGTTCCGTAATACGTTCGTTCCAGGGACGTGTGCCGGCCATACAACGTTCGTCCCGGGCTTCGGCTCTGACGGCCGCGACTTGCAGCCGCGATTCCCAGGGCCACGGCCTCCTGGAACGTCCGCGCGTGCCGCGGGGTCATGAGGCGGCCGATCACGCGTCAGCCCGGAGACGCGCGGGTCTTATTTGGGATACGAGACACCTCGCCCGGTCAGGCATGGTCCGCGTCACCGCGCCGCGTCCCGCTGGCGGCGGCACTCCCGGTCGCTCCCCTCGCCGCGGCATCACTCTTCCGGTGGCGTGGCGGCGATGGGAATCTCGCGCGCCTCGGGTTGATCGCCCATGCCGGGAGCGCGAATTTCCACTTCCTCGGGCTCCGCGCCGGACATTTGCGAGGCTTCTTCGCCGTTCTGGTAGCCGGGGCGATAGCGTTGCTGGCCACCGCCTTGCTGGCCGCCGCCCTGGTGGCCGTTCATTTGTCCCGAACCGCCGCTTTGACCGCCCCCCTGGCCCTGACCTTGCTGCGCGGCGGCCTGGTTCATCAGGTTGAGCACGCGAAAGTAGTGCTCAGCATACTGAAGATAGCCCTCGGCCATCACGCGGTCGCCTCCGCTGGTGGCATCGCGGCCCAGTTGCAGGTATTTCTCGAACAACTGTTGCGCGGTGCCGCGAACGCGAATGTCCGGACCGCTGCTGTCGAAGACGTGGTTGCGGTTGAGCGGGATGCCGCCGCCCGTATTGTGGCGTATTCCACCACCGCCACCGCCACCGCCACCACCTCCGCCACCACCGCCGCCAGAGCGATGGTTGCGGCCACGCATGCGTTTCATGTTCATACTGTTGCCGTCGTGCTTTCCCGTTGTGGCGCGGCATGAGGGGTATGGGACCGCCATCGTGGGGGTCCCGAGGGTAATGCCCCCGGCCAACCGCAAATCATCGGCGTTGGTAGCGTATTGCCCCGGTCGGTTCGGTAACCATGGGCGCTCAGACACCGCCGCGTATAGCAGCTCGGTCTGCGATTACACTATCCCGGTTACATGGTGGTGCCAATGGGTATTTTCAGGGGAGTGGGTGAAGAATTATTGCCCGTACGGTTCCGGACAGGTCTGGCCGGGTCTCGACCTGGAATCCGGCGGCCTCGGCGATCGCCCGGACCGCGTCGGATTGGCCGATCCCAAGTTCCAGCACCGCCGCTCCCGCCGGTGTCAGAAGCCTGGGCAGCGTCTGAATGATCGCACGATAGGCCGCCAGACCGCAACGGCCGCCGTCCAGCGCGCTGGCGGGCTCATGCTCGGCCACGTCCGGCATCAGCGCCGCCAGTTCGGCGCTCGCGATGTACGGCGGGTTGCTCAGCACCAGATCGAACCGGCCGGAGACCGATTCCCCCCAATCGCCACACAAGAAGGCGGCGCGGGAGCCAAGGCCCAGATCGCATGCGTTTTGCCTCGCCAGCCGGGCGGCACGCTCGGAAATATCGATCCCGACCCCGAACGAAGCGGGTCGTTCGCGCAGGACCGACAACAGCAGGCAGCCGGTACCGGTCCCCAGGTCGAGCACGCGCGAAGGAGATTGGGGCGACGGGAACAGCGCCAGCGCCGCCTCGACGATAGTTTCCGAATCGGGTCGAGGAATCAGCGTCGCCGGAGACACCCGGAACCGTAGGCTCCAAAATTCTCGCCAGCCGAGAATGAACGCCATCGGCTCATGCGCGGCGCGACGCGCGAGCAACGCGTCAAAGCCCGAGAGCACGGGTTTGGCGGCCAGGTCGCGGATCAGATCCTCGGTGGAGCAGCCCAGAGCGTGGGCCAGCAGGAGGCGGGACTCGAGGCGAGGGTTGTCGATGCCGGCGGCGGCCAGGATAGCCGCGCCGTCGCGCAAGCCCTCGGCGATGGTACGGCCTTCGTCCCCCTGATCGCCGGCCGCCACTGCTTCGCTACCAGCTTCCGCGCACGCCTGAATTGGGAGGGCCGGCGGCGTGGCGCCAGACGTCAAACGGTCAGCCCGGCGTGTATCGCGCAACCGCGCAGGAACCCGGCCAGGGTGCGATGGAAGTCCGGTTCATCCAGCAAAAACGCGTCGTGACCCTTATCGCTGGGGAATTCCACGAACGACACGTTGGCGCCGGCGCGGTTCAACGCCCGCGCGATCGTACGGCTCTCGGCGGTCGGATACAGCCAGTCCGAGGTGAACGACGCCAGCAAAAACCGCGTCTTCGTGCCGCGGAACGCGTTGGCCAGGTCACCCTGGTAATCCGCCGCCAGATCGAAATAATCGGTGGCCCGCGTGATCGTCAGATACGAGTTGGCATCGAAGCGTTGCACGAACGTGCTGCCCTGGTGGCGCAGATAGCTTTCGACCTCAAACATCTCACCGAACAGAGCGATAGCCTCGGAAGGGCTTTTGGGTGCGTTTTGCAGCCGCCGGCCGAATTTCCGGGTCAGCGCCTCTTCCGAGAGATAGGTTATATGGGCACACATGCGTGCCACCGCCAGCCCCTGCGCGGGGATCCGTCCGGTTTTCCAGTATTGGCCGTTGGCCCAGTTCGGGTCGGCGAAAATGGCCTGACGCCCGACTTCGTTGAAGGCGATGTTCTGCGCCGAGTGATAGGGCGCCGTGGCGATCGGCAGGGCGGCGAACACCGCGTCGGGGTACGACGCCACCCATTGCAGCGCCTGCATGCCACCAAGCGAGCCGCCAATGACCGCGAACAGCCGCTCGATCCCCAGATGCTCGATCAGTTGTTTCTGCGCCCGCACCATGTCGCGCACCGTGACCGCCGGGAAGTCGGTGCCCCAGCGGTCGCCCGAGCCGTCGGGCTTGAGATCCACCGGCCCGGTCGAGCCCATGCAGCCGCCGAGAATGTTGGCGCAGACGACGAAGAACCGCTCGGTATCGATCGGGCGGCCGGGTCCGACAATCTGTTCCCACCAGCCGGGCTTGCCGGTGATCGGATGCGGCTCCGCGACATATTGATCGCCGGTCAGCGCGTGGCAGACCAGGATCGCGTTGGATTTGGCGGCGTTCAGGGTGCCGTAGGTGCGGTAGGCGACGATGTGGCCGTCCAGCGTGGCGCCGCATTCCAGCGTCATGGGTCCGTCGAAACGGACGTGGGTGTGCTCGACGTCCGGGAGGGTGGCGAGTGCGTCCATGGCCGGCATCAAATAGGACGGAGGCGGGGGTATCGCAATGGCGGCTGTCGACACGCCTGGCATCATGTGTATAATCGATCCCCGATCATACACATGGGTTGTGCCATGCGGACGAACATCGACATCGATGACGATCTTATCGCCGAGGCGATGGCGTTAACCGGCCTGACCACCAAAAAGGCAACAGTGGAAGAGGCGTTGCGGCGGCTTGTGCGCCAGCAACACCGGCGGACCGCTGTGGAAGACATGGCGGGCCTCGGATGGGAAGGCGATTTGGATGCGATGCGGGAAGGCCGGGAGTTCGATCCTCTTCCGTGATCGTCGTCGATAGCTCGGTCTGGATCGCGATCCTTCGAGACATCGACAATGCCGCAGCGTTCAAACTCCGGGCACTGGCCGACAATGGCAACGACCAGATCCTGGTCGGCGATCTGATCATGCTTGAGGTGTTGCGAGGAGCAAGGAGTGACGCGCTTGCCGCCCGGATTGAACTGGATCTCCGGCGGTATCCGATCGCGCGAATGGTGGACGAGCGGCTTATGGTTCGGGCCGCCCAGAATTATCGGCGTCTGCGCGTACTGGGAATTACCGTGCGCAAAACCGTTGATCTGATCATCGGGACGTTTTGCATTGAGGCCGGTCACAGTCTCCTGCACGATGATCGGGATTTCATCCCGATGACCAATCACCTGGGCCTGCGGGTCGTTTAACGGTACCGTCGGATGTTTTGAAAGCAGATCGTTCTTCCGTTGGCCGTGATATTATGCCAAGCCGCGTTGACGTTGACTCTCGGTCGTGACGACCCCGTCACGTCATCCTCGGGCTCGTCCCGAGGGTCGGCCTGCCCAGGCACCTTGTCCGACTTCTGACTTCATCGCATGTCGAGAGATCCTCGGGTCGAGCCCGAGGATGACGGGAAAAGGCGAACAGTTTCCTCAACGGTGGCTTATCTTGATCCCTATGGGGTCGGGCCCTGGCATGACGGATGGGCGGCCGGTACGTCATTCCTCTCGCCGATTGGTATTACACCGTGAACTGCTCGACGATGATCCGCTCCGACAGCCCCTGATCCGGATCGAACAATACCGTCACGCTAACCGTCCGATCCTCCGCCACCGCGACCGAAACGACATCGCGCACTTCAGTAAAGTCCGCCACCGCCGCGGTCGGGCGTTTGTCGGTTTCCAGCACCTCGAACAGCACCTCCGCCGTGCTCGGCAGCAACGCGCCGCGCCATCGCCGAGGTCGGAACGCGCTGATCGGCGTTAACGGCAGCAAATTCGCCGACAGCGGAACGATCGGGCCATGCGCCGACAGATTATACGCCGTGGATCCCGCGGGCGTGGAAATCAGCACACCGTCGCAGGACAACTCCTGCAGCCGCACGCGGCCATCGATGGTGATGCGGATCTTCGCCGCCTGGCGCTGCTGGCGCAGCAAACTGACCTCGTTGAACGCGAGCGCTTCATGCACGGTGCCGGTCTCGGTCACCGCCGTCATCCGTAACGGATGCAGCACGACTTCCTGCGCCCGCTCCAGCCGGCCGGGAAGATCGTCGGCGCTGAACGAATTCATCAGAAAACCGACCGAGCCACGATGCATGCCATACACCGGAACGTTGCGGTCCAGCACCCGGTGAATGGTCTCCAGCATCGCGCCGTCGCCGCCCAGAGCGACCACGACCTCCGCCGTCTCATGCGGACAATTGCCATACCGCGCGACCAGTTGCTGCAACGCCTCCTGGGCGAACGGAGACATCGCCGCTTCGAAGGCGATCCGGTCGGGCGAAACGGCGATCAAACGCGTTTCCGATGTTCCAGCACCGGCATGTCGCGGCGCACCCGGGCGGTGACCTTCGGGTCGATCCGGGCGGTCGCCCACCCCGTGCCGTCGGACACTTTGGCGACGGTGTGACCCCAGGGGTCGGCAATCATCGAGTGCCCGTAGGTGAACCGCGGCTCACCCTTGCCCTCCAGGTGCTTGCCCCAGGTCGCGGGGGCGGCGAACCAGCATTGCGTCTCGATGGCGCGGGCACGGATCAATGCCTCCCAATGGTCCTTGCCGGTGGCCAACGTGAAGGCCGAGGGCAGGAAAATCAGGTCGGCGCCCTGCTCGCGCAGTTTCCAGAACAGATCGGGGAACCGGATGTCGTAACAAATCGCGCAACCGACCGTGATGTCGCCGGCCTGATAGGTGACGACCTCATCGCCGGCGCCGTAGGTGTTGCTCTCTTTGTATCCGGTGCCGTCGGGCGCGGTGATGTCGAACAGATGCATCTTGCGGTAGCGCGCCATCTCGGTGCCGTCGGGATTGAACACGACGGTGGTGTTGAACAGTTTTTCCGGCCCCTGCTCGATGATCGAGCCGCCGTGCACATGAACGTTATGCTTCCGCGCGGTCGCCCGCATGAACTCGTAGGCCTGACCGCCTGGCTCGTTGGAGCCTTTGACCGGCAGCGTCTCGGCGTTGGCGTTGCGCACGGTGCGATCGCCGCCGAGGCTGTCCCAGACTTCCGGGAGTGAAACGATATCCGGCTTGTCCTCCTGCACCGCCGCCTCGATCAGCCGGTTCGCCTGGGCGATATTCTCCAACTTGTCGGCGCCTGGGTTCATTTGCACGACGGTGACACGCATTCGGACCTCTCCCACGACGGGGGTTTGGGCGGGAGAGAAGCGGATCGGTGGGGAACTGGCAAGGTGGGGGACGCGACGCTTCCGCCGGGGTGATCGGTTTGCGATCGGACTGCGTTAAACAACCCGGCGCCGGATGCCGTCGGTTAGCGATACGGTATTGAAGTTGATCAGCAACCCAACGCGGCATGAACTCAGGCGGAGGTAGGTCAGCAATTGCGCTTCGTGCGGCGGCGAAACGCGCTCGACCGATTTCAGTTCCAATATGACCTCCTCGTTGACGATGATGTCAGCCACGTATCCGGACTCGAGTTCGATGTTATCATACCGGATTGGGAAGGCGACCTGTTGCTTGTACGGGATGCCTTCCCGCGACAACTCGTGGCAGAGGCACCGATGATAGACAGATTCGAGCAATCCAGGTCCGAGCTTTTTATGGACGCGCATCGCCAGTCCAATAATTCGGTGAGTGAGGTCTTCGCCATGCGCGAGTCCGGGGTTCATTTGATTGATCCAGCGAGTCGTCCGTTCGTATTGGCGCGGATGTCAAAGGTGGCGCCAAAGCGTCGTGATAAAAGCAAGATTTAACACGGATTACACGGATTAAGGGCACGGATTACACGGAACGCGACTGAGGCTGCGCGGCGTGGCCTGGGGCTGGGATCAATCAACGAACCGTTTGGGCGCTTCGCGCAGCGGCTTAACGTTCCGTGTAATCCGTGCCCTTAATCCGTGTTATTCTTCACTTTCTTCGCCGCCGCGAACAACGCGGCCGGGCGAACGAAACCCGACCATCCATTCGCCATGAAACCTTTCGGTCCGCGCGGCGGACGACCAATCCGCCGCGCCGTCACGCCGGCCTTCCAGGCGGCCAAGCGCGCCCTTTGATCACCGCCGCGGCGCCAAACCGATCGCGCAACGCATCGATCGCCGCCTGCGCCGCCGCCAGCTTCGGCGTTTCCGTATCCGCCAGATCGCCGTGATCCGCCTCATCGCGCGACGCCAACGGATTGGCGCCGATCCCGATCAATCGGAACGCCGTGCCCGTCGCCTCCCGTGTCAGCAACGCGCGCGCCGCGTTGAACAACCGGTCGGGCAACACGGTCGGCGCGGGCAACCGAGCCGCGCGCGTGCGCGACGCGAAGCTCGCCGTCTTCAATTTCAATACCACACCGGCCGCCGACAGATCTTGTTCCTTCAATCGCCGAGCCAACTTCTCCGACAACCGCCACAAATGCCGTTCAAGATCGGCAACCGACGTCAGGTCCGTCGCGAAGGTCGTTTCGGCGCTGACCGATTTCGTTTCGCGTTCGGGATTGACGGCGCGCGCGTCTTCCCCCCGCGCGCGGCGCACCAAGGCTGGCCCGTCAACGCCCAGTTTCTTGACCGCGTCGCGATCGTTCAGGATCTGTAGGTGGCCCAACCGGGTGATCCCCAGGGTTTCCAGTTTACGCGCCTGCGCCGGGCCGATGCCGGGCAACAACCGCACCGGTTCGCCCGCCAGAAACGCCCGCGCCTCATCCACGCCGATCACCGCGAAACCGCGCGGCTTGTTCCGGCCGGCCGCGATCTTGCCCATCAACCGATTGCCGGCGAGACCAATAGACACGGTGATCCCGACCTCCCGCTCCACCCGGCGAGCGAACCGCGCCAGCACGACGGCGGGCGGCGCGCCGTGCAAGGCCTGGGTGCCGGCCAGGTCCAGCACGGCTTCATCGATCGACAGCGGCAATACCAGCGGCGTCAGTTCATTCATCAACGCGCGCACCGCTCGGGAAGCCTTGGTGTATTTCTCGAAGTCGGGCCGGATCACCACCGCGTCGGGACAAGCCTTCAATGCCTTGAACATCGGCATCGCGCTCTTCACACCATACATCCGCGCCACGTAACACGCGGCCGATACGACACCGCGTTTGCCGCCGCCGATGATCACCGGTTTCGACGCCAACTCCGGCCGGTCGCGCTTTTCGACACTGGCGTAGAACGCGTCGCAATCGACATGCGCGATGGTGAGGCTGAACAGTTCCCGATGAGCAACGACCCGGCCCGGCCGGCACTCCGGGCACACCGTCGCCGTATCAGGCAGGATCGCGCAGCAGTCGCGGCACAAAGCGCTCATGTGTCCCCCTGGGCGCTCATGTGTCCCCCTGGGCGCTCATGTCATCCGGGTGGCCAAAGCCAGGCGGCGCCGCGTACGCCCGACGAGTCGCCGTGCATCGCCCGCACGATCGGCGTCTCGACCACGTCGCTGAACACGTAGCGTTTCAGCAACGGCGGAATTTCGGGATAAAGATGCGCCATGTTCGACAACCCGCCGCCGAGCACGATGACGTCGGGATCGAGCAAATTCACCACTTGCGCCAGTCCGCGCGCCAGCCGGCCGGCATGCCGGGCCAACGCCTCGCGCGCTTTGGTTTCGCCGGCGGCGGCTCGGGCGGGAAGGCCGGACGCGTCGTGCGCCCCTTCGCCATCGCAATCGCGCGCCAGCGAGGGGCCCGCGACCCAGGTCTCCAGGCAGCCATGCTTGCCGCAGAAGCAGGCGGGACCGGGCAATTCCTCCGGCCGAGGCCACGGCAGCGGATTGTGCCCCCACTCGCCGGCGACGCGATTAGGGCCTTGGATCACGCGGCCGTGGACGACGATGCCGCCCCCGCAACCGGTGCCCAGAATGACGCCGAACACGACGGGGTGGTTGGCGCCGGCGCCGTCGGCGGCCTCGCTGAGGGCGAAGCAGTTGGCGTCGTTCTCGACCCGCACCTCACGATCCAGCGCGCGGCTGATGTCGCGATCGAACGTGTGCCCGTTCAGCGCGATCGAGTTGGCGTTCTTCACCAACCCCGTCGCCGGGCTGATCACCCCGGGAATGCCGATGCCGACCGATGCGGTGACACCGACCTTCGCCTCGGCCGCGCGCACCAGCGCGGCGATGCAAGCCAATGTCGCGTCGTAGCCGGGCGGCGTCGCCATTCTCTCCCGCAACAATTCGGCGCCATCGGGCCCGAGCAGCACGATCTCGATCTTGGTGCCGCCCAGGTCGATGCCGATGCGGTAGTTGGACATGGCGTACGAACCCTCCGGCTGTGGCGCGGGTGAAAGACGGGGCGTTGAAGGGCTGGGCGGAGGCCTGAACGAAGAGTTGCCCGATCGGACGAGTCTGGTCCAGTTTCACCGCATGGCGCCAGCATCTTTTCTCGCGAAACCCTCGCCGTTCCCCGGGCCATGAGCGGCTCCGCCGGCAGTCCGCTGTTCGCGACCGTCTGCAACACGGTTGGCGAGGCCAGCGCTTACGCGTTGTGGTTCACCCACGGCGGCCGGCAATTCGTCGCCGATCTGTCGGGCCATCTGGACGGCGCCGGCGGCCTGACCGGCATCGCGTATCACGACGGACGGCTTTACCTCGCGGTGCAGTCGCACGCGGCGCGCATCCTGGTGCTGGACATGACCCTCAATGTGATCGAGACGATCACGCATGAGGGCTTCAACGACCTGCATTCGCTGCATGTCGTGGGCGACACGCTGCTGATCGTTTCCGCGCGCACCGGCACGTTGTTCCGGCGCGACCTGAAAACCGGGGAAACGGTGGCGCATATTCGTTTCGATCCCCGCGCCTGGGTGTGCGACGTGCTATGCGTTCCGGATGATATTTGGTTGTGCTGTCACAATCTCTCGCATTTAGATCCGAACGCGAACGGCGGCGGCATTTTCAGCGTGAAGGAACGGCGAGCGGTGCTGGACGGCCTCTCCGGCCCGCATTCGCTGATCCCGTATCGCGACCGTTATGTCATCCTGGACAGCGCCAACGCGCGGCTGCTGCTCTTTCAGCCCGGCGGCGAGACCCGGACCGTTCAGTTGCAAGGCTTCCTGCGCGGCGCGCTGGTATCGGGAGACGACTCGCTGCTGGTCGCCGGCGGCCCCGACCGCACGATCTCCCGCAAGAATCCGGAAGGCGACGGTGCGCGTGGATTGCGCCAGGTGCTGGACGAACGGCTGCGGATTTTCGAGGTGAAGCAAGGCGCGCCGGCGCGGGTCATCCTGCCGGAATGCCCAGGATTTGAGATCTACGACCTGTTCGCGATCCCGGCGGCGGCGGGGTTCCGGCCGGCGGCGGAGCGGATCATCCCGGCGGAGCAGGGACTGTTCGCGCGGTACTTCTATACCTCGCTGATCACCGCGCATGTCCGTGTCGGCTGACTCCTCCTACGTGGCACCGATAACCGTTCCTTAACCTGTCTCCGTCATCGTGCCGGCGCCAACGTTGAGGGTCTCCATGCCGCCGATTCTGGATCCAGACCACGCCGGCTCGTGGAACCCTCGCTTCCTGACGGTTCGATTGCCCAGGACGCATCATCGTCCCTCCAATGGGCCGGCGCTTGCTCGGCTGATCCGCGGGACATGATCAAGATGGTCCGGCCCGATTTGGCCGTGTGCGAGCAGGAGCCGATCCATACTCCCGGCGCGATCCAACCGCACGGCGCGCTGCTGGCGGCTTTGACCGGCACCATGCGGGTCACGCATGCCAGCGCCAACCTGTCCGTGATCCTGGGGCGATCGGCGGAGTCGGTGCTCGGGCAGTCGCTGGAGCGGGCTATTGGCGAGCCGGCATGCCGCTCGATTCTGGACGGGAGGTCCTCCGCCGACGCCGCGCCCGGTCTGGTCCACTTGCTGCCCGGGGTGGACGGCGGCCTCCTCGGTTTGCGAGCCCATCGATCCGGCCGCCATGTCTGTATCGATATTGAGCCGATCCCATCCGTGGCCGGGCAAGGAGCGCCGGTCATCCTGGCACAGGCGGTGCTGGAAACGTTTCGCAACGCAACCACGCGCGACGAACTATGCGCGCTCGCCGTGCGCGGATTGCGGGCACTCACCGGTTACGATCGCGTGATGGCCTACCGCTTTCATGACGACGGCCACGGCGAGGTGATCGCCGAGGACGTTGACAACCGGTTGAAACCGTTTCTTGGCCTGCATTATCCCGCGAGCGATGTCCCGCCACAGGCGAGGCGCCTGTACGCGCGGCAAAGTGTCGGCGCGATCGCGGACGCCAACTATGTGCCCGTGCCCTTGCTCATTGATACCCCGGAGGACGGCGCGGTGCCGCTGGACCTCACGCACAGCGCCCTGCGCAGCGCGTCGCCGGTGCATCGGGAATACATGCGCAACATGCACACAGCGGCGAGCCTGACCATCGGCCTCGGAGGCGGATCCCGGCCTAATGGAGGGTCACACGAGGGACGGCCAGCCGAAGGACGGGCGCACCCCGCCACAAGCGACGGCGATCTTTGGGGCATGTTCGTCTGCCATCACGCGACGCCGCGGATCGCGGGCCCGGACGTGCGCGCGGTCGCCGGTATGATCGGTCAGGTCGTTTCGTTGCTGCTCGCCAGTCTCGGCGAGGCCGAGGTCTACGCCGAGAAACTCGCCCGGAATGCCACGCTGCGCGGGCTCGTGGCACGCCTCGCGGACAGCGCGCCGTTGCCGGAGATCCTGGCCGGGGCGGCGCCGGAGTTGCTGCGGCTGGTCTACGCGACCGGGGCCCTGCTGCGCCTCGATGGGACAACGGTCTTTCTGGGCCGCACGCCACCGGCACAAGCCGCCGAGCGTGCCCTGACCGTGGTGGGTTCCGCCGCGGCCGGACACATGGTGGCGGTCGATGACCTGGGCGTGCGCCATCCCGAACTCGCCGAGAGCTCCGACGCGGGCGCGCTGCTGATGCCACTGACGCCGGACACCGGTGACGCGATCCTGTGGTTCCGGCCGGAGCTGGCGCGCACCGTGACCTGGGGCGGCGATCCCGCCGGCCATGCCACCGTCGATCCGGCAACCGGCCGGCTGTCCCCGCGGGCCTCCTTCACCGCCTGGAAAGAAACCGTGACCGGGCGTTCGGCGCCGTGGACCGAGGCCGATCTGGAACTCGCCGGCGCGTTGCGTGGCGCGATCGAGACGGCGATAGCCCAGAGAAACAAAGCCGAACTCGCGCAACTCCGCTACTACGACTCGCTCACCGGCCTGCCGAACCGGAGCCTGTTGCGGGAAAGGCTCGAGGAGGCCGCGACGGACCCGCGGGCGGACGCGACCCTGCTGTTTCTGGATCTCGACCGTTTCAAAATGGTGAACGACACGATGGGGCACGCCGCCGGCGACGCGCTGCTGGTGGAGGTCGCGCGCCGGTTGACCGAAGCCGCCGGACCCGAACAACTGACCGCGCGACTGGGCGGCGACGAATTCGTGGTGCTGTGCCACGGCCTGGAACAGAGCGCGATCGCCACGCTTGGCGAAACCATACGCTCGGCGCTGGAAGCCCCGTTCGAAATCCTGGGCCGGACCTGCCACATCTCCGCCAGCATCGGGATCGCTTCCGCCAGTCGCGCCGGCGACCTTGACCTGGTCCGCGCCGCGGACATGGCGATGTACGCGGCGAAGCAGCGTGGCGGCAACGCCGGCGTGACGTTCGAAGCAGCGCTGTTCGACCACGCGGCCCAGCAGTTCGAGTTCGATCATGAGTTGCGCGAGGCGCTGCGTGGCGGCGATCAGCTCTCGCTGTTGTATCAACCGATCTTCGCGGTCGCGTCAGGATCGACCCGTTTGATTGGGTTCGAGGCACTGTCGCGCTGGCGGCATCCCCGTCACGGCTGGATGTCGCCGGCTCAATTCCTGCCGATGGCCGAGAAGTCGGGACTTATTCTGCCTCTCGGCGACTGGGCGTTGGCGACAGCCTTGCGCGAGGCCCGCGCGCTGGGATCGATCGTCCCCCGGGATAGCACATCAGGTCAGAGCGCGCCGTTATGGATGACGGTCAACGTTTCATTCAGGCAACTCTCACAGCCCGGTTTTCACTCCGGTCTCACGGGGTTGCTCGAAGCGGAGGGGATACCGCCCTCGGCGCTGTGCCTGGAAGTGGCCGAGGACATCCTCGCCGACACCGCCGCCACCGCGGTCCTCGCCGGTCTCCGCGTACTGGGCGTGCGGGTGGCGAGCGACGATTTCGGGATCGGCCATGCGTCGCTGTCGTTTCTTCGCCGTTTGCCGCTGGATTGCATCAAGCTCGATCGCGACTTCCTTGAAGAGATCGGCGGCGACGCGCGGGGCGCGGAGTTCGCCGCGGCGGTGGTCGGTTTGGCTCACGCCGCCGGGAAGCCGGTCGTTTTCGAGAGAATCGAGACCCAGGCGCAGTACGACATGGTGCTGGCGTCGGGGGCTGACATGGCCCAGGGATTTTTCTTCGCGCCCCCCCTTTCCGCGAACGCCGCGGAAGCGTTTGTCGCGACACGGCGCCGAAGCGTGGAGCATCCCTCGACATTTCGGCTGCCGGGATAGCGCCCTCACCGTCTTCGCCCGCCAGCCATGCCCGCTACGCTGGTCAGTTACCGCCTGAGCGGAGCGGCATCCTCCATCCCTCGTCATGGTTCGGCTTGACCGAACCGTCAGCACGAGCACACCGGTGAGAGCGATTTTGGGGCACCGATGGTCCGGTCGAGGTGCAACCGGCCACGTTGGTCGCCCACAATGCGAACTGCTGGATTGCCTCAGCCGCTCTTGCCCAAAATCGGGGTGGTCGCCACAATACGGGCATGAGCGAAACCTTGCTCGACGTCAAAGGCATGAACTGCCCATTGCCGGTGCTCCGCGCCAATCGGTCCCTCCGGTCGATGGCGCCGGGGGAGCGTTTGCGCGTGCTGGCCACCGACCGCGCCGCGATCGCCGACTTCAAAGCGTTCTGCCAGGAAACCGGCCACGCGCTGATCGCCATGAGCGAAGAGGCCGGCGTGCTGAGCTTCGTCATCCGCCGCCGCCCCGATCCGGTGTCAGACAATCCACCGGTCTCCGGCGAGAAGCCAACCCCGAAGGATCCCTGACGTGGCCACCGCGCTGATCACTCACGCCGCCTGTCTGGAGCACGACCCCGGCCCGTATCACCCGGAAAGCCCCGATCGGCTGCGCGCCGTGCTGACCGCGCTCGACGCGCCGGAGTTCGCCAGCCTGGCGCGGGAAGAAGCGCCGCGGGCGACGCATGAGCAACTGCTCCTTGTGCATCCGGCGCGAATCGTCGATGCCATCCTGGCGATTCGGCCCGAGGAAGGCGACACGATGAACATCGACGCCGATACCGCCATGAGCGCCGGCAGCGCCGAAGCGGCGTTGCGCGCGGCCGGCGCCGGGGTGCACGGCGTCGATCTCGTCATGCGCGGCGCCGTCAGCAATGCCTTCGCCGCCGTGCGTCCGCCGGGCCATCACGCGGAGCCGTCGCGGCCGATGGGCTTTTGCCTGTTCAACAACGCCGGAATCGCCGCTCAGCATGCGCGGATCGCGCATGGGATGAAGCGCGTGGCGGTGCTGGATTTCGACGTGCATCACGGCAATGGCACGCAGTCGCTGTTCGCCCAGATCCCCGAACTGTTCTACGGCTCCACCCACCAGAGCCCATTCTATCCCGGCACTGGCGACGTTTGGGAACGTGGCATCGCCAACAACATCATGAACGTCCCATTGCGCGCGCGTGACGGGTCCGACGCGTTCCGCAACGCATGGGCCGGCACGATCATCCCGGCGCTGGAGGCTTTCGCCCCCGATTTCCTGGTCATTTCCGCCGGATTCGATGCCCATCGGGAGGATCCGCTGGCGCAAATCCGCCTGGAAAACGACGACTTCGCCTGGATTACCGACGCGCTGCTGGCGGTCGCGCGCAAACACAGCGAGGGCCGGGTGGTGTCGATGCTGGAGGGCGGCTACGACCTGGAATCGCTCGCCGCCGCCGCCGCGATCCATGTGCGCGGCCTGATGAACGCGTAGGGGAACTGGAAATGTCCGAGACCAAACCGCCAGATGTGAGCGCGATGTCGTTCGAGGACGCTCTGGCCGAGCTGGAGCAGATCGTCCGCGGCCTGGAAGGCGGGCAGCAGAAACTGGAGGACGCCATCACCTGCTACGAACGCGGCGCCGCGTTGCGCAAGCATTGTGAGACCAAGCTGGCGGAGGCCGAGGCACGGGTGGCCGCCATTGTCCGCACCGCCGACGGCGGCGTGACCACGCGTCCCCTGGAATGACGCACCGGCCCCGCGCATGAGCAAAATTCATACGCCCGGTAAGCCGCGCGTAACGTGGCACCGGTTATGACAAGTCTTCTGTTCCCCTTGAACTTTCCTGGCCGGGCCCGCCATCGGACCCGGCCAATTTTTTTGGCCGTTTGGCAGTGAAGCAGCGAGCCGATCAGATGCTGGTGGCGCGCGGCCTGGTCGAAAGCCGGACCCGGGCCCAGGCGTTGATCATGGCGGGAAAGGTGTTCGTGGGCGATCGGGCGGTGGCGAAGGCGGGCGATCTGCTGCCGGAGAACGCCGCTTTGTCGGTGCGCGGCCAGGATCATCCGTGGGTCTCACGCGGTGGATTGAAGCTGGATCACGCTCTGAGCCATTTCGGCCTGTCGCCGGAGGGGCGGGTTTGCCTGGACGTTGGGGCGTCCACCGGCGGCTTCACCGACGTGCTGCTGGCGCATGGCGCGGCGAAGGTGCACGCGGTGGATGTCGGCCATGGGCAACTGGCGTGGAAGCTACGCAACGATCCGCGCGTGGTGGTGCACGAGAAGACAAACGCGCGACATCTGACAGACGTCGTGGTCGCCGATCCGATCCAGGTTCTGGTGTGCGACGCGAGCTTCATCGGCTTATCGACGATCTTGCCCGCATGTCTCGCTCTTTGCACGCCTGGCGCCTGGGCTGTCGCATTGATCAAACCGCAGTTCGAGGCCGGGCCCGGCGCCGTCGGCGCGAAGGGCGTCGTGCGCGATCCGGAGGTGCATCGCGCGGTGTGTACCCGGGTCGAGGCCTGGTGGCGCGGCCTGCCCGGCTGGACCGTGCTGGGGATCGAGGAAAGCCCGATCACGGGGCCCGAGGGGAACAAGGAGTTTTTGATCGCCGCCCTCCTTGAATAGGTTCCATGGGCAAATACCACCGACCTGGCAGGCGATCGCGACGGCAATGAATAATACCGACCGCCCGAACGATTGACCCATCGCCGCATGCCGAAACGTCATCCCCGGACTCGACCCGAGGATGACGGCTGATGCGAGAGTCAGTCATTCCGACGATTCGTATCATACCAGGCGTCCGAAACCTTGACTCTTCCGGGGGCTGGGCATTGGTCCGTGAGTTCGATGGCTCCAAGGCCGCTCTCTTCGGCCAGTGGAGCATCCAATGGGCAAACCGCACTGCATTATACCAGCCGTCCTAACCATTGACCGATGCCCATACCTTCGATTTCTGGGTTACGACCAACCCAGGCACGGACTTGCACCGTGCTGACAAACCGTCCTCGCGGACGCACTCCTCGGGCTTGACCGGAGGGTCGGCCCGCACAGAAATCGTGCTCTATCCGAGAGCACGGC
>Ga0182030_10011722_pt1 | contig 17658 bp, 14 predicted proteins | sample 812S3MmetaG_FD_121299 | JGI IMG/M metagenome (GOLD analysis project Ga0182030, IMG submission 121299) | Permafrost microbial communities from Stordalen Mire, Sweden - 812S3M metaG (Illumina Assembly) | ecosystem: Environmental > Terrestrial > Soil > Wetlands > Permafrost | place: Sweden...
ACGCTGATCGGCACGCGCTCGTTCGGCAAGGGCTCGGTGCAGACGATCATGCCGCTCGGCGACAACAACGGCGCGTTGCGGCTGACGACGGCGCGCTACTACACGCCCAGCGGTCGCTCGATCCAGGCCAAGGGCATCACGCCCGACATCCAGGTGCTCGAGGACGTGCCCGCCGATCTCAAGGGCAAGGAAGAAAACATGGGCGAGGCCTCACTCAAGGGCCATCTGAAGAACGGCTCCGACGAACAGCCTTCGGGGTCGCAGGCTTATGTCCCGCCCGACGAGAAGCAGGACAAGCAGCTCATCGCGGCCGTAGATCTCCTGCATGGCGTCAAGCCGGCCGCGACGCCGGAGGCGGCGGCTACCCCCACCCCCTCGCCGTCCGCGAACGAGGCCAAGGGCGACGGGCCGAAATCGGATGCTCCGCCCGCTCCCGAGCCCACCAAGTCGAACTGAGGCAAATGCCTATGCGCGCGACGTCAATCGTCACTCTCGGCGTCGCGCTGGGCGTCTCCGGAGCGCTCCTCGCCAACGCCGTCAGCGCCGCGCCCGGCGGCGCGGCGGGGCTTTCGCTGTATCGGACGGTTTTCGAGAAGGCTTTCGACAATTACGTCGAGGCGCCCGATCCGACCAAGATGACCACGAGCGCGATCAATTCGATGCTCGCCTCGCTCGATCCGCATTCGAATTTCCTCGACGCGAAGGCGCTCAAGGATTTCCAGACCAACATGCGCGGCGAAGAGTTCGGCGGCCTCGGCCTGGAGGTCATGCAGGACAACGGCCTCGTGCGCGTCGTCAGCCCCATCGACGACACGCCCGCCGCCCGCGCCGGCGTGCTCGCCGGCGACATGATCGTCAAGATCGACACGACGCCGGTCAAGGGGTTGAGCCTCAAGGAGGCGGTCGACAAGATGCGCGGCCCCGCCAAGACGCATGTGGCGATCACCGTGCAGCGCGGCGATCTCAAGGACGCCAAGGTGTTCGACATCGTGCGCGAGATCATTCACGTGCAGCCGGTGCGCGCGCGTGTCGAGGGCGGCGATGTCGGCTACATTCGCATCACCCAGTTCAACGAGCAGACCTACGACGCGCTGAAGGCGGCTATCGCCAAGTTCAAATCGAGCGGCGTCAATCTGAAGGGCTACGTGCTCGATTTGCGCAACAATCCCGGCGGTCTGCTTTCGCAGTCGATCCGGGTCGTCAACACGTTCATCGATTCCGGCGAAATCGTCTCGACGCGCGGACGCACGCCCGATCTTTACCAGGAGTACAACGCTCGGGCGGGCTATAACCTGAGCGACGGCAAGCCGATGGTGGTGCTCATCAATGGCGGTTCGGCCTCGGCCTCGGAGATCGTATCCGGCGCGCTGCAGGATCTGAAGCGTGCGACGCTGATCGGCACGCGCTCGTTCGGCAAGGGCTCCGTACAGACCGTGCTGCCCCTCGGGGAGGACGGCGCCCTGAAGCTGACCACCGCGCGCTACTACACGCCGAGCGGACGCTCGATCCAGGCCAAGGGCATCGAGCCCGACTACAATGTCTCGGAGAACATTCCCGACGATCTCAAGGGCAAGGTCGAAAGCCTCGGCGAAGCGTCGCTGCAAGGCCATCTCAAGAACGGGACGGACGAGCAGAAGGGTTCGGACGCCTATGTTCCGCCCGATCCCGCTAAGGACACGCAGCTCGTCGCGGCGGTAGATTTGCTGCACGGCAAGCCGCCGATCGTGAAGGCGATGAACGATCCCGTGAAGTGAAGGGGCGCTGACTTTTCGCGCACGACACAGCGGCTCGATATGACTTCATCTGAATCCCATTGATCGCGGCGACTTTCGTCGCGTTGACTTGACGCATGACGCCGATTAGGGGTTCAGGCCGCGCTGCTGTAGGCTCGCCGCGCCTCGGCCTTGTCCGGAGTTCTAACCGATATGAAGATTATCGTGCCCGTGAAGCGGGTGGTCGACTACAACGTGAAGATCCGCATCAAGCCGGATGGCTCGGGCGTCGAGCTCGCCAACGTCAAGATGTCGATGAACCCATTCGACGAGATCGCCGTCGAAGAGGCGCTGCGGCAGAAGGAGGCGGGCAAGGCGACCGAGGTCGTCGTCGTCTCCATCGGGCCGGCCCAGTCCGCCGAGACGATCCGCACCGCGCTCGCGATGGGCGCCGACCGCGGCATCCTCATCACCGTAGACGGCATCGTCGAACCGCTGGCCGTCGCCAAGCTGCTCAAGGGCGTCGTCGCGGCCGAGCAGCCGGGCCTCGTCATTCTCGGCAAGCAGGCGATCGACGACGACTGCAACCAGACCGGCCAGATGCTCGCCGCGCTGACCGGCTTGCCGCAAGGCACGTTCGCGTCCAAGGTCGCCATCGGCGACGGCAAGGTCGAGGTCACGCGCGAGGTCGACGGCGGGTTGCAGACGGTTTCGCTCAACCTGCCCGCCATCGTGACGACGGACCTGCGCTTGAACGAGCCGCGCTACGCCTCGCTGCCCAACATCATGAAAGCGAAGAAGAAGCCGATCGACCAGAAGAAGCCAGAGGATTACGGCGTCGACGTTGCGCCGCGCGTGAAGGTCTTGAAGACGACGGAGCCCAGCGGCCGCAAGGCGGGCGTCAAGGTCAAGACGGCGGCGGAGCTGGTTTTGAAACTTCGCGAAGAAGCGGGAGTAATCTGAGAATGGCGACTCTTCTTCTGGGCGAAGTCGCGAACGGCCATCTTGCCGATATCACCGCACGGGCGCTGACCGCGGCGAAGGATCTCGGCGCTCCCGTCGACCTGCTGCTGACCGGCCAGACTCTCGCCGCGGCGGCGGAAGCGGCGGCCAAGCTTGACGGCGTCGCCAAGGTGCGCGTCGCCGACGACGCGATTTACGCGCACGGACTGGCCGAGCCGCTGGCGGCGCTGCTGGTTTCGCTGGCGCCGCAGTACGACGCGATTCTCGGGGCTTCGAGCCCGTTCGCGAAGAACGCGCTGCCGCGCGCGGCGGCGCTGCTCGACGTGATGCAGCTTTCCGACATCACCAAGGTGCTCGGACCCAAGAGCTTCGAGCGGCCGATCTATGCCGGAAACGCGATCCAGACGGTCGAATCGACCGATCCGAAGATTGTTGCGACGGTCCGCACCGCCTCGTTCGCCGCGACTGGCGAGGGCGGGGCGAAGGCGCCGGTCGAGCCGGTCTCCGCCGCTGGCGATCCCGGCGTCTCCAGCTTCGTCGGCGAGGCGCTGGCGAAGTCGGACCGACCGGAGCTGACCTCGGCCAAGATTATCATCTCCGGCGGTCGGGCGATGCAGAAGGCGGAGAACTTCAAGACCTATATCGAGCCGGTCGCCGACCAACTCGGCGCGGCGATGGGCGCCTCGCGCGCCGCCGTCGACGCCGGCTACGCGCCGAACGATTGGCAGGTCGGGCAGACCGGCAAGGTGGTGGCGCCGGAGCTTTATATTGCGGTGGGAATTTCAGGCGCCATTCAGCATTTGGCGGGTATGAAGGATTCGAAGGTGATCGTCGCCATCAATAAGGACGAGGAAGCGCCTATCTTCCAGGTCGCCGACTACGGCCTGGTTGGCGATCTGTTCACGGTCCTGCCGGAACTTAGCGCGGAACTGAGCAAGATCGGCAAATAGCGGCGGCGGCGCCTCCGCCTGAGAGAAGTTCGGGACGTGCGAGATGGACTTCAATATCCAGAAGGTCGGGGTCATCGGCGCCGGGCAGATGGGCTCCGGCATTGCCTTTGTCTGCGCCCAGTCCGGCTATCAGGTGCGGATCAACGACGTCGCGGAGGAGCGGCTTAACGCCGCACTGGCGACGATCAACGGGCTGTTGTCGCGTCAGGTCGCCAAGGGCCAGATCGAAGAGGGCGACCGCGCTGCGGTGCTCGACCGCATTTCGGTGGCGGGCCGGCTCGAAGACGTCGGCGGCTGCGATATCGTCATCGAGGCGGCGTCCGAGAACGAAGACACCAAGCGGCGCATCTTCCAGAACCTGCGACCGTTCCTTAAGCCGGACGCCATCGTCGCGTCGAACACTTCCTCGATCTCAATCACGCGGCTCGCATCGGTGACGGCGCACCCGGAGCACTTCATCGGCATCCACTTCATGAATCCGGTGCCGAAGATGCAGCTCGTCGAATTGATCCGCGGCATCGCCACCGGCGACGACACTTACGACGCCGCCAAGAAATTTGTCGCCAAGCTGGGAAAGACTGCGACGATGTCGGAGGATTTCCCCGCCTTCATCGTCAACCGTATTCTACTGCCGATGATCAACGAGGCGGTCTACACGCTGTACGAGGGCGTCGGCTCGGTTGAATCGATCGACACGGCGATGCGGCTCGGCGCCAATCACCCGATGGGACCGCTGCAACTCGCCGATTTCATCGGCCTCGACACCTGCCTCTCGGTGATGCAGGTGCTGCACGAGGGGCTGGCGGATTCCAAATACCGGCCGTGTCCGCTGCTGGTCAAATATGTCGAGGCCGGCTGGCTTGGCCGCAAGACGCAGCGCGGTTTCTACGACTATCGCGGCGAAGTCCCCTCGCCGACCCGCTAAATGCGCCGGTCGAACGCCTGCACCGTTCGCGCCCTGAGCCGGTAGAGCATGGCCGGCCGCGCGGTGGCGCGGCTGAAGGCGCCGTCGACGCGTTCGAGGATGTCCAATTCCGAAATCTTGCGGCGGAACGCGCTTTCGTTGATCGGCTGGCCCATCGCGCGCTCGTAGGCGTCGTGCAACTGGCTCAACGTAAAGGTTGGCGGCAGCAGGAAGGCGGGTAGCGTCGAATAGGCGCCCTTGCCGCGCAGTCGCGCAAGCGCGGCGGCTAGGATTTCGGCGTGGTCGAAAGCGAGCGGGCCGGGATTGTCGGCGCTGCGGAAAATGACATCCTTCGCGCCTTCCAGGTCGCCGGGGGGGCACAGGCCGTAATAGGCCACCGTCGCCGACCAGCCGCGCGGATCGCGGGCGCGACCGGAAAAGGTCTGCAACTGTTCGAGAAATACGTGGGCCAGCCCAGCTTTGGCGGCCACGATGCGCCGCGCCGCCGCCTCCGCATCCGAGTCTTCCTCAAGATGTACGTAGCCGCCGATCAGCGCCAGACGCCCGGCATAGGGCGCGCCCGCGCGGGAGATCAAGCCTACGCGCAAGCCCTCGGCGCCCAGCGTCAGCAGGATTACGTCGATAGTGAGGATCGGGCGGGGAAAGGCGGCCTCGTCAACCATGAGTCGCGCATAATCGCATCCTAACCTCCTTGCAATTTGCAATTTGCAAAATGCGTGTTAGTCTAGAGCACGCTTACCGAAGGAGGACGCGATGGGACATGGAAGATGGCGAGCCGAGGATTGGACCGGCTACGCGAAGCGCAACGCCGGCCGCAGCCGTGAGCAGGTCTTTGCCTCGCGCAAGCTCGACCCGCGCTTCGATCCCGCGCAGGTTGCAATCCGCGAGGCGCGCGACGGGCCGCTCAACCCGCAATCGACGGCGATCGTCCTGGCGAGCGACGTGACGGGCTCGATGGGCGTCATCGCCGAGCAGATGATCCGCAGCGGGCTCGACACCACGATGCGCGAGATCCTCGAGCGCAAGCCCGTCCCCGATCCGCAAGTGATGGCGATGGCGATCGGCGACGCCGAATGCGACCGCGCGCCGTTGCAGGTCACGCAATTCGAGGCCGACATCCGCCTCGCCGAGCAGCTGCAGGAGCTTTGGATCGAGGGCGGCGGCGGCGGCAACCGCGGCGAGTCCTATCATCTCGCCTGGGCCTTCGCAGCGATGCGCACTTCGATCGACTGTTTCGAGCGAAGGAGAAAGAAGGGCTATCTCTTCACCATCGGCGACGAGCCGATCCTGCCGGGCGTCTCCGGTGCCAACCTGTCGCGCGTGCTCGGCGGCGCCTTCCCCGGCGGACTGACCTCCGCGGACATGCTCGGCATGGCGTCGCGAACGTGGGACGCGTTTCACATCCTGCTGACTACTGTCGGCTGGTCGTCGACCCCGGCGGGACGCGACTACGCGATGCGGACTTGGACGCCGCTGCTCGGCCAGCGCGTGCTGCCCTGCGACGACCCGGCCCGCGTCGCCGAGATCGTCGTCTCGGCGATCCAGGTCAACGAAGGCGCTGACGCCGACTCGGTCGCCGCCTCCTGGGGCGGCGCGACGGGGCGCACGGTGGCCGGCGCGCTGAAGGCGCTGCCGGCTCCGGGTTCGCGCCGTTTCCCCTACTTTCTGTGAGGACGAGATGCCTTCAATGAGAGGCGCCTGCGCTGTCATCGGCGCAGGCTACGGCGACGAGGGCAAGGGCCTCGTCGTCGATACGCTGGCGAGCGGAGACACGACCGTCGTGCGCTTCAACGGCGGCGCCCAGGCGGGTCATACCGTGACGACGCCGGACGGGCGCGCCCACGTGTTCCACCACTTCGGCGCCGGCGCGTTCGCCGGCGCCGCGACCCATCTCAGCCGGTTCTTCCTAGTCAATCCGATCCTTTGGGCCGAGGAGGCGGAGACGCTTCGCCGGCTCGGCGCACGACGGGACGCGAGCGTCGACCGGCAAGCGCCGGTCACGCTGCCGTTCGACATGATGCTGAACCAGATCGCCGAGCGCGCGCGTGGCGCGGCGCGGCATGGCTCCTGCGGACTCGGGATCGGCGAGACCATCGAGCGCGACGCGCACGAGGCGCTGCAGGTAAGGGCTGGCGACCTCCCCAACCGGGCCAAACTGGTGTCGACGCTCGCGCGGGTGCGCCGCGACTGGATTGCGCCGCGTCTCGCCGCGCTCGGCGTCGGCGCGTTGACCGCCGAGGAGCGCGACGCGCTGGCCGATCCCGCCATCGACGCAAGCTGGCTCGACGACGCCGGGCGCTTCGCGGCGGTGACGCGCCTTGCGCAAGCGCCGCCGCCGGGGCCGCTGATCTTCGAGGGCGCCCAGGGGTTGAAGCTCGACCAGACGCGCGGCGCCTTCCCGCATGTCACGCGTTCGAACACCGGCTGCCGCAACGTAGTCGCGCTCACACGCGAATGGGGCGTCGAGCGGCTCGAACTGGTCTACGTGAGCCGCATCTACCGCACCCGTCACGGCGCGGGGCCGCTCGCGCGGGAGAGCGCCCGTGCGCCCGTCGCGCGCTTTGCCGACCTGACCAACGCCGATAACCCCTGGCAGGGACGACTGCGCTTCGCGCCGCTCGATCTCGACGAACTTGGCCTCGACATCGCCGCCGATCTCGAAGACGCGCGGGGCGCCGTGTCAGACGTCACATTGGCGATGACCTGCTTCGATCAGGCGGAAGGGGAAGTGGAATTCGTGCGCGAGGGCGCGCTTGTCGCCTTCGCGCCTGAGGCGCTGGCGCGGCAGGCGGGGCGCCGCGTTGGCGCCGGGCGAGTGCTGGAGAGCTGGGGGCCGACGCGCGCGACGCTAGGCGCGCAAAAGCCGCTTCGATCCGCGATAGCGGGATAGAACGGCTACCCGTCCTCAGCCGGCCCTATTTGGCGTCGGGCGTCAGCTTCACCAGCGGCGCCGGCGCATATTCGCTCACGAACTGGCCCGGCGAAACCAGAATCTGCGCGGTTCCGGCGACGGGCGCGACGACGGCGCATTGTTCGAGCCGCGCCTTGGCGAGGTCGAGTTCGGCTTGCGCCTCGTCGCGCCGGGCTTGCGCCTCGTCGATGTCCTCGTGGCGAGATCCGGCGTGCAGCAGGTCGAGCCGCTTCTGCGCGTCGTTGAGCTGGGCGGCGGAAACACGCGAATCGCGCCGCGTCTCCAGGAGTTGCGCGCGGGTGATGGTGACGCCTTCGGTCAGCGCGCGGGCGCGCGCAAACGCGTCCGCCGCCTCCTCGGCGCGCGCCTGGGTGACGGCGACATTGGCGGCGCCGATGGCGACCTCCTCGGCGCGGGGTCCGTTCTTGACGCGGGCGTTAGCGGCCTCGGCCGCTGCGAGCGCCGCCGACCTCACTTTGATTTCGGCCTCAAGCGGGCGGCAGTCCAACTCGACCAGCCGCTGCCCCGCCGCGACATGCGCGCCGTCGGCGACGAGAACCCGCGCCACCACGCCGCTGACGGCGACGCCGAGCGGATAGGACGCATCGGCCGCCGCGGCGAGAGTCGCGGCGAACAGCAGCGGGACAACGACGGCTTTCAAATTCATGCCCGAGCCTAGCGCCAAATCCGGCGAAGCGCGTGTGAAGTGTTGCTACCGGCCGAGCGCGAGCTTGCGCAGATCGACGCTTTCGTCTCCCGCCTGATCCGGCGCGATCGGCGTGCCCGCGGCGAGGATGCGCCGCGCCGCCATATGGTCGCCGCCGCGGTTGACCGTCTCCACAACGGCGAGCTTGCCGTTGAGAAAGCCGAACACGGCGAAGGCGCGGCTCTCGGGACGCCCGCGCGTCACCCACTGATCGACGCCATGCGAGAGGCCGGCGATCTGCAGCTTGAGATCGCCCTGATCGCTCCAGAACCAGGCCAGCGAATCGTAGGGGGCGGGCTTGCCGACCAGCCGGCGGGCGACGCATTTGGCCTGATCGGTCGCGTTCTGCACGCTCTCCAGCCGGAGCTGCGCGCCATAGCCGGCGTGCGGAAAGCGGCAGCAGTCGCCGATGGCGGAAATCGCGGGATCGGAGGTCACGAGCTGCGAATCGGTGACCACGCCGTCGGCGCAGTCGAGCCCGGCTTCGAGCGCCAGCGCGTCCTCGGCGGTGACGCCGACGCCGACGATGACGAGATCGGCGGGCAAGCGACGGCCGTCGCTGAGTTCGGCCTCCGTCACGCGCCCGTTCTCGCCATGCAGCGCGGCGACGCCGAACCCGAGTTCGAACTTCGCGCCAAAAGCCTTGTGCGCGTCGAGGAAGAAGGCCGACATGACCGGCGAGATCGCGCGGCCCATCGGCCGGTCGGCGATCTCCACCACCGTCACCTCGGCGCCAAGGCCGAGCGCGGTCGCGGCGATCTCCAGGCCGATGAAGCCGGCGCCGATCACGACCACGCGCCGCGCGGTCCCGAGCGCCGCCTTGATATCAGCGGCGTCGCGAATCGCGCGCAACGCGTAGACGCCCTCAAGGTCGAGGCCGGGGACGCGCAGCACGCGGGCGCGGGCGCCGGTGGCGAGGATCAAATGGTCGTAGGGCTCGGCGCCGTCGTGCTCCAACTCGACGCGGCGCCCGGCGCGGTCGATCCGGACGGCGGCGACGCCCAGCGCCAAGTCGATGCGTTGCTCCTCGAAGAACTTTTCGCCGCGCAGCGGCAAGCCGTCCAGCTCCATCTGGCCCTTGAGGAACGCCTTGGAGAGCGGCGGGCGCTGATACGGGAAATCCGGCTCGTTGGAGAGCAGCGTAATCTTGCCGGCAAAACCTTCCTCGCGCAGGCTCGCCGCGGCCTGCACGCCGGCGTGGCCGGCTCCGACGATGACGATGTTGCGTAAGCTCATGACCTTAGCCCTTCGCGCGGGGATATAGCGCAGGACGCTGCGTACGTCATAGCAGTTGACGCCGCAGGCCTCGGCCGAACAGCCATTGCGCGGCGAACGCGAGCAGGCCGCCATAGGCGAGGCTCAGCGCGGCGAAGGTGGTGACCAGCACGATCTCGTTGCGCAGGAACGGCAGGCTGTGGACAGCCAAGCGGGCGAGCGCGAGGCCCGGCAGCGTCGCCAAAGCCGCGCCGGCGGTCGCAAACAGCATCAGCGCCAGATTCTCGAACAGCCGGTCGTCGGCGCGCGCGAGGCCGCGGCGGTGGCCGATGACGATCAGCAGCGCGAAGTTGATCCACGCCCCGACGGCGGTCGCCAGCGCGAGACCCGCCGGCCCCATCGACCCGGAAAGCGCGAGCTTGAGCAGTACGTTGAAGGCGAGGCCGGCGTAGAAGCAGTTCGCCGGAGTGGCGGTGTCGCCGCGCGATTGGAAGGTCGCCACGGCGGAGCGGATCAGCACCATCGGGATCAGCCCGAAGCCATAAGCCATCAGCACCGAGGCCGCATTCTCTGCGGCGGATGCGTTGAACGCGCCGCGCAGATAGGCGCCGCGCACGAGCTCGCCGGGGATCAGCAGGAAGCCGACAAGGAACGGCGCCGTCAGCGCGAGCGACAGCGCCATCGAGCGGTTCTGCACCGCCTGCGCGCCGACGACATCGCCCCTCGATAGCCGGCGCGACATCTCCGGCAACAGCACCGTGCCGGCGGCGACGCCGATGACGCCGAGCGGCAACTGATAGAGCCGGTCGGCGTAGTTGATCGCCGACACCGAGCCGGTCGGCATGCCCGAAGCGAGAATCGTGTCGGCGAGAATGGCGATCTGCTGGCCCGCCGAGCCGATCACCGCCGGTCCCAGCGCGCGCAGAAACTGCCTGATGTCGGCGTCGAGCTTGGGCTTGGCGAAGCGCTCCAGCACGCCACGCCGCCGCGCCTCCCAGACCAGCAGCGCGAGCTGTGCGAAACCGGAGAGGAGCACTCCCCAGCTCGCCGCATAACCCGCGTTCGGGAAGGCGAAGCTCAGGGCGAGGAAGCCCATGATGAACAGGTTGAGAAGCACCGGCGCGAAGGCGGCGACGGCGAAGTAGCCATGCGCGTTGAGTGTGCCGGAATGCAGCGTCGCGATGGTGATGAGTCCCAAGTAGGGAAAGGTGATGTAGGTCATGCTCACCGCGAGCGCGAACTTGTCGGGGAACTTCGAGAAACCCGGCGCGATCAGCTCGACCAGCTGCGGCATGAACAGATAGGCGAGCGCGAGCAGGACGACCTGCGAAATCGCGAGCAGCGTCAGCACGCGGCTGGCGAAGTCGCGGGCGCGGTCGTGGCCTTGCGCGCTCAGCAGACGCGAATAGGTCGGCACATACGCGGAGTTGAACGCGCCCTCGCCGAAAATGGCGCGGAACTGATTGGGCAGGCGCAGCGCGACGAAATAGGCGTCGGCGAGCGGCCCCGCGCCCATCAGCGCGCTGATCGTCATTTCGCGCAAAAAACCGGTCAGGCGGGAGAGCGCGGTAAAGCCGCCGACGGAAAAGAACTGTCTGAGCACGCTGGGCGCGGTCTTAAGCAGGCTTCATGCGCTAAGCCAAGGCGAGCCGGGCCGGCTCGCCGCCACAAGAATTCTGCATAAACCTCGATGCATTGGAAACTACAGACGCCGATCTTGGATTGCCGCTGCGACGCTTTATACACGCAGCGGCTTAACGCGCCCTTGGCGCGCCGCGGCTTGTCGGCTAAAGAGCGTGCCCGCGGGAATCGGGGCTCGCGCCCCATAGATCCGGCGCGAAGCCGCCACGGAAAGCGCCGACGCCGTCGGCGCGCGGCCGAGGAAGTCAGAATGCTGGAAGGCGAAGCGACGCAGGAATCCACCGCGCTTGAGGGCGCGCAGGAGCCTGCGCCCGACCCAGCGCAGGACCCGACGGACGCTTCGGCCCCGCCGCCCGAGGGCGAATCGGAGCCGCCGCAGGCCGACGCCGCGCCGGAGCCGGAGACGCATCCGGCGCCAACGTTGGACTGGGCGCATCTGCGCGGCTTTCAGAGCGTCGAGCCGCCGGCCGCGGAACTTGCGGAGCGCGAAGACTACGCGGACGAACTGCTCAAAGAGCTTGCGGCGCGCGCAGCGCGATTCGCCCGCTCGGTCGACGATTCGATCGTGCTGTCGAGCGACGGCCTGTTGCGCTGGCTCGGCGATCCCGTGGCGCGGCTCGTCTCCGGCGACGATCTCTTGCGTCCACGCGCGGTGCTGCTGGCTGACGAAGCGCTGGCCGGCGAGGAGCGCGCGCAAGTCGAAACCCGTTTGGGCCTGTGGCTCTCGGCCCATGTTCGCAAGGTGCTGGGGCCGCTGATGGCGCTGGCCGAGGGCGCGGATCTCCCCGACGCGGGCCGCGTCGTCGCCGCCAAGATCGCCGATGCGCTCGGCGTGCTCGAGCGCGAGCGCGTGCGCACGGAGGTGCGGACGCTCGACCAGTCCGCGCGCGGCGCCCTGCGCAAGCTCGGCGTACGCTTCGGCTCGCTTTATATATACGTGCCGTTGTTGCTGAAGCCCGGCGCGCGCGGTTTGAGCACGCTGTTGTGGACGCTGCGGCGCGGCTCGGAAGCGGGCGCCGACCGATTGCTCGCCTTCGCCGCCGCGGGTCGCACGTCCTTCGCCAACGAAGGGTTGCTGTCGCCGGACGCCTATCGCGTCGCCGGTTTTCGGCTGTGCGGCGAAAGGGTGGTGCGCGTCGACATCATCGAGCGCCTGTCGGATCTCATCCGCGCGGCGATTCCCGACCATATGCGCGCGGGGTCGCGGCCGCCTGCGGAGACCAACGGATTCCTCATCACGCCGCAAATGACTTCGCTGACCGGCTGCTCCGGCGAGGCCTTCGCCTCGATTCTGCGCTCGCTCGGCTTCGAGCCGGCGAAGGTCAGCAAGACGGCCTACGAGGCGGCCAACCGCAAGGCGCCGACCGAGCCGATCAAGCCGGCGGGCGGCGAGGCTGAGGCGGTGACCGAGACGGCGGAGGCTGCCGCTTCGGACGATGTGGAGGCGCTGGCGGCGCCGCACGAGGAAACGGAGCCGCCGGGCGGCGACGAGAACCGAGCGGCGGGCGACGAAACGTTGGAAAGTCTGGAGGCGATCGCCGAGCCCGAAGCGGAGACCGCGGGACAGGACGAGGAGAGCGCCGAAGCGCCGGCTGCAGTTGCCGAGCCGGAGTTCGTGGCGCAAGACGAGGCCTCGGGCGAACAACTCGCCATCGCAGAACCGGTTACAGAAGAGGCCGCGTCGCCGCTCGAAGCGGCGGCCCCGGCTGCAGAGGAGGAAGTCGAGATCTGGCGTCCCGCGGCCCGCCGTCCGCGCGCGCCGCATCGGCCGCATGGCGCAGAGCACGAAGCGCGGCCGGCGCAAGGCAAACCGCATCGCCGCCACGGACGGCCTCCGCAAGGCGCCAAGACCGCGGAGGCGCCCGTCGCCGAGGCGAATCCCGCCGCGGAGGCGAGGCCGCAGGAATCGCGTTCGCCGCGGCCGGAGCGGCGTGACGAGGGGCCGCGTCGCTCGGAGGGCCGCCCGGGGCAAGAGCGGGTCCGCGAGGAGCGTCGTCCGCAGAAGGAGTTCGTCCCCCGCCGCGAGCCGCGATCCCAGCCTGTCGATCCGGATTCGCCCTTCGCGAAGCTGGCCGCCCTGAAGCCGCTGCTTGAACGGCGCGATAAAAGACCGTAACAGCCCGCTTGCGGGAGCGTTTAAGGTCGGCCATTCCGATCGGGGGTTCGTAGATGACTTATGTGGTGACCGACAATTGCATTAAGTGCAAGTACATGGACTGCGTCGAGGTGTGCCCCGTGGATTGCTTCTACGAAGGCGAGAATATGCTCGTCATCCACCCGGACGAGTGTATCGACTGCGGCGTGTGCGAGCCGGAATGCCCCGCTGAGGCGATCAAGCCCGACACCGAGCCGAATCTCGAATCCTGGCTCAAGCTGAATGCGGATTACTCGAAGTCCTGGCCCAACATCACCGTCAAGCGCGAACCCCCCGACGGGGCCAAGGAATTCGACGGGCGGCCGGACAAGTTCAAGGATTTCTTCTCACCCAACCCGGGGGAAGGAGACTGAGCATTTGTAACGCAAATGAAAGGCGCACTTTAACCAGAGGTCGTGGAACCGCATAATTTTGGCGATGCGCCTTTTGATTTCAGTCAAAAATTGTGCTAAACAGGTCCTTAACACACGGTTCGTGCCCTTCCGCGAGTTGGTGACGTCGTGAATCTGCGGCGGAAACTGGTCCTTCCCAGCGGTGTCGCGTTCATGTCGCAAGGGGGGGCGCGCACGTCTCGCGTTTCTGGAGACTTGAGCCTATGGCGGCGCGTAAAAAAGTCACAAAGAAGTCGTCTACAGCGCCGGAATCTAGCGGTTCGTCTCGTTCCAAGCGGACGAAGGCGCGCGGCCAGCCGTCGGAGACCAAATCGACCCGTCCGCCGGTCAAAAAGTCGTCCTCTGATTCGAAGGCGTCCCCTATTAAATCGGCGGATGCGCCGAAAAAAGGCGTGAAGATTTCGACGCCCGCAGAAAAGGTGAAGAAATCCGAAGTGAAAGCCGAGAAAACTGCAGCGAAGCCGGAGAATTCGGCGGCGGCGGCGAGCAGCGCAGTCAGTACGGCGCAAGATAACAAGCCGAAATTCGGCAATTATAAAGACTCGGAGCGGAGGAACTCGACAGAGGCTAAGCCTGTGTCGGCGCGGAACGATTCGGCGCCTGCGGCAGGTTTGGCGGAGACGGCGGCGAAGGCGGCGGCGCCGGTTGCGGGGGTTCAGCCCGCGCCGCGTCCGGCGGTTCCGCCTCCGGTTCAAAACGCGGCGAAGACGGCCAAGGCGTCACAGCCGGCAAAACCAAGTGATCGTGATCCCACAGGCGGCGAACAGAAAACTATGAAGAACAGCGCTAACCGGCACGGCTTCAAGCTGAACGAATTCGTGGTCTACCCCGCGCACGGGGTCGGACAGATAGTGGCGATGGAAGAGCAGGAAGTGGCCGGCTTCAAGCTGGAGCTGTTCGTCATCAACTTTGTCAAAGACAAGATGACGTTGCGCGTTCCGATCTCGAAAGTGACGGGCGTCGGCATGCGCAAGCTGTCCGACCCGGAAGCGGCGCGTCGTTCGCTGGAGATCCTGACCGGTCGCCCGCGCGTCAAGCGCACCATGTGGTCGCGCCGCGCCCAGGAATATGAGGCGAAGATCAACTCCGGCGATATCAACGCGATCGCCGAAGTCGTGCGCGACCTCTATCGTTCCGAGGCGCAGCCGGAGCAGTCCTATTCCGAGCGGCAGCTTTACGAGGCCGCGCTCGACCGTATGATGCGCGAGATCGCCGCTGTGCAGAAACTCAGCGAGACCGAAGCGTTCAAGGTGATCGATACGCAGCTGAAGAAGAACACCAAGCGCGGCGCCAAGGCGGAGCCTGGCGAGGGCGAGGACGCGGGGATTGAAGAGGCCGCCTGAGAGGGCGGCTCGCGTTAACCCATTGAGCCTAAAACATTGCGACGCCGTCCTTCTGGGGCGGCGTTGTTTTTTGTACGGTCTGTCCCGCCCATGAGGTTATCAGCTTCTCGCACGCTTGCCGTCGTGCGCATGACGATAAGGTCGAGCGCGCTGGCGCATGTGGCGCTGGCGATTCCCGTCGGCGCGGTCGCGGGGCTCTGCGTCACCGCGATGACATGGCTCGCAGAACTGGCGCATGTCGCCTTCTACGGCATTGCCTTCGACGAGCGGCTAAGTGCGCAGACGCGGGTTTCGGGGTTTGCGGCGCTGGCGGCGCTTTGCGGCGGCGGCCTCGTGATCGGACTCGTCGACGTCTGGCGCCAGCGCCACGGCGCGCGCCATACGGTCGATCCCGTCGAGGCCAATGCGCTGCACGGCGGCCGGCTGTCGCTGCGCGACGGCTTGATCGTCGTCGCCCAGACGCTGCTCTCCAACGGAGTCGGCGCCTCGGTCGGGCTGGAGGCCGGCTATGCGCAGATCGGTTCGGCGCTGGCTTCGCGGGTCGGAGTCTGGCTGCAGTTCCGCCGGCAAGATCTGCGCACGTTTGTCGGCTGCGGCGCGGCGGGGGCGATGGCGGCTGCGTTCGGGGCGCCGCTGACCGGCGCCTTCTACGCGTTCGAGCTGATTATCGGCGCCTATAGTTTGAGCAATGCCGCGCCTGTGCTTGCCGCCGCAGTGGCCGGGCGGCTGACGGTGGACGTGCTCGGCGGGGCGCCTTACTCCATTGAAGCGCCACATGTTCCGCCTTTCGGCGTGGCGCAATATGTTGCGCTGGTCGGTCTCGGCCTCGTCTCGGCGCTGCTTGGGGTGGCGGCGATGCGCGCGGCGGCGCTGGTCGAGCGGGCGTTCCGCGCCAGTCCGCTGCCGACCTGGGCGCGGCCTGTCCTGGGCGGCGCGCTGGTCGCGGGGCTCGCGACGCTGACGCCGCAGATGCTTGGCGCCGGGCACGGCGCATTGGCGCTCGACATTCCGCTTGCGCTCGGCGCCTGGGCGCTGACCTCGTTAATCGGCCTCAAGCTCGCCGCCTGCCTCATTTCGCTCGCCAGCGGCTTTCGCGGCGGTCTGTTCTTCGCCTCGCTCTACATCGGCGCGCTTGTCGGCAAGCTCTACGCGCTGGCCGCGGCGGCGGCTTTGCCGTGGCTGCACCTCGATTCGACGGCCTGCCTGTTCGCCGGCATGGCGACGCTGGGGGCGGCGATCGTCGGCGGCCCGCTGACTATGGCGTTCCTGGTGCTGGAAAGCTCCGGCAACGTGCTGGTGGCCGGGCCGGTGCTGGCCGGCTGCATCGCTTGCCAGCTGACGGTCAGGGCGATCTTCGGCTATTCGTTCTCCACCTGGCGCCTGCATCTGCGCGGCGAGGATATCGCGGGCGCGCAGGACGTCGGGTGGGTGCGCACGATCCTGGTCGCCGGACTGATGGACGCCAAGCCGCGCACGATGCCGGCCGACGCGACGCTCGCGGCGTTCCGGCTCGCCCATCCCATCGGCGCGTCGCACCATGTTGTGCTGGTCGACCGCGACGGCCGCTACAAGGGTCTGGTCTCGACGGCCGAAGCTTATGGGTCGGGGAGCGAATCGGATCCTGTGTCTGCGCTGGCGCGTCTGACCGGGGTGACGCTCAAGGCCGAGAACAATATCCGCCAGGCGCTCGACGCGTTCGAAGCGACCGAATCGGAAATCCTCGCCGTGACCGACGCCCACGAGATCGTTGTCGGAACGCTGGGCGAAGCCTACACGGCGCGACGTTACGCCGCAGCTGTCGATCGCGCGGCCAAGGGCGTTCTGGGCGGGGCTTAGCGTCAGGGCCCTGTGCGACCTTCTAGCAACCGTCGGCGCAAAAGCGAAAGCGATCTGGCTCAAGCCTTGCTTTCAGCCCGTAAAGGGGCTTGCATAGGCTTGGCGTTTGCGATTTCCTGCTTAAATACGGGGCGCACGATTCTTGACGGCGGGAGTGATTCCCCAAGTGGCGAAGGCCACGTAAAAAGGCTGCTTAATCAGGGCCTTGCCGGGCAGGTCGCCTCGAAACAGAGGCCGCGCATAAGCGGGCTGTTTCAGATCGGGACAAAGTTTAACCTTTAATTAGGTATTCAATCTCACGTTGAATTCAGGAGAAGGATGACTGCCATTTCGGAGACCGAGATGAACGCCAGAGCGGCTACTGCGATCGCGAATTCTTCTGCGGCGGCGCGCGGAGAATTGAAGGGTTCGAACGTGTTCGGCCTGTTCTCGTCCGCGTTTGCGCGCGAACGGCGCGTGTCTATGACACTGCAGGAATATCTCGAGGGCTGCCGCGGCGACCCCACGATGTACGCGAGCGCCGCCGAGCGCATGATCGCCGCCATCGGCGAGCCCAAGGTGATCGACACCTCCAAGGATTCGCGGCTCGGCCGTGTCTTCCTCAACCGCACGATCAAGATCTATCCGAGCATGTCCGGCTTCTTCGGCATGGAGGACACGATCCAGCGCGTCGTCAGCTATTTCAATCACGCGGCGCAGGGGCTCGAAGAGCGCAAGCAGGTGCTCTACCTGCTCGGCCCGGTCGGCGGCGGCAAGTCCTCGCTCGCCGAGCGGCTGAAGGCGCTGATCGAGACGCAGCCGATCTATGTGCTCGCCGTCGGCGACGAACTGAGTCCGGTGTTCGAATCGCCGCTCGGCCTGTTCCGGCCCGACACGATGGGCGCGATGCTGGAGCGGCAATACAAGATC
>Ga0182030_10011723_pt1 | contig 17658 bp, 14 predicted proteins | sample 812S3MmetaG_FD_121299 | JGI IMG/M metagenome (GOLD analysis project Ga0182030, IMG submission 121299) | Permafrost microbial communities from Stordalen Mire, Sweden - 812S3M metaG (Illumina Assembly) | ecosystem: Environmental > Terrestrial > Soil > Wetlands > Permafrost | place: Sweden...
AAGCTGCACACGCTGAACCACAAGGGCGAGCATTTCTCGGTGCGCGGGCCGCTGAACGTGGCGCGGCCGCCGCAGGGGCATCCGGTGATCTTCCAGGCAGGGTCGTCGGAGGCTGGGAAAGAGCTGGCGGCACGTTTCGCCGAGGCGGTGTTCACACCACAGCACACGCTGGCGGCGGCGCAGGCATTCTACAAAGATCTGAAGGGGCGCATGCCGCGATTCGGTCGCTCGACGGATCATCTGAAGGTGCTGCCGGGGTTGAACACCATTGTTGGGCGGACCGAGGCCGAAGCGCGCGACAAGCATGCCTACCTGCAAAGCCTGATCCATCCAGCCGTCGGGTTGGAGGTGCTGTCCGCTGCGATCGGCGGCTTCGACCTGGCGGGCTACGACCTTGATGGCCCGCTGCCGGAGGCGGTGTTTGAGGGCCGGGCGTGCGACGGCAGCACGACCTCATTCAACAACGTGCTAAGCTGGGCGCGCGATGAAGGGCTGACGATAAGGCAGTTGTATCAGCGGTTCGCCGGGGCGCGTGGGCAACGCACGCTGATCGGCACGGCGTCGCAGATCGTGGATGACATGCAGGCTTGGTTCGATGGGTATGGGGTGGATGGGTTCCTGTTCCATGCCTCGCATCTGCCGGGCGGACTGGATGATTTCGTTGAGCTGATCGTGCCGGAGTTGCAGACACGCGGATTGCTCCGGACAGAGTATGAGGGCACGACGCTGCGGGAGAACCTGGGATTGCCTCGGCCGGTCAGTCGGTATGCGGAACCAGGGCCTGCCTGATCGTTCCGGCACCGAGTCGCCTACGTGTTCCCCCTCGTCATGGCCTCCCATCTCTCCGTCATGGCCGGGGTTGACTCGGCCATCTGCGCAACGACGGTGCCGCGATAGATGGCCGGGACAAGCCCGGCCATGACGGGTTGGGCGCGGTACCGAGCCCAACCCTTGCCGCCATCCCAGCCCGGTGACCTAATGCGCCTCGCATCGTGACAACTGAGGGGAGAGAACATGGGCCGGTTCACCTACGAGCATATCCATCTGCGCAGCCCGGATCCGGAAGCGACGGCGCAGTACTATGCGAAAATGTTCGATGCCGAAATCATTCGCTCGAAGCAGGCGGATGGATCGCCGCGCATCGACCTCGATCTTGGCGGGCAGAAGGTGTTCATCGCGTTGGCACAGGCCGACAAGACCAATGCCGCACCCAAGGCGCCGTATTTCGGGTTGGAGCATATCGGCCTGACGGTGACCGACATCGACGGCATCACCGCGGAGCTGAAGGGCAAGGGCGCCGATTTCACCATGGAGCCGACGACGGTGCGCCCAGGGACACGCATTGCCTTCCTGCGCGGGCCGGAGGGGGTTCTGGTAGAGTTGATCCAGCGCGGGTAGGCACCCTCACCCGTCGCGCTTTGCGCGCCGACCTTGGTCCGCTCTTTGTGGCCCAAGCCCGCAAGCTGCGGGAGAGGTATACTTAGTGCAGGAACGTTCTGACTTCGTCCAGGAATAGTGCCAGGCGGTCATGGTGCACCCAATGGCCGGCGCCTTCGACCGCCAGCACGCGTGCGTTCTGGAAATAGCCGAGCCGCCCATCATCCGAGGGGTTGGTGGCCCAGCTTTCCTTTCCGTAGACCAGCAGCGTCGGGCACGCGATGCGACCCCATAGCTCGGCGATCTCCTCGCGCGTCATGTCGTAGGGCGGCCAGACGCGGACGTAATGATCGAACTTCCAGCTATAGGTGCCGTCCTCGTTCTGGTTCACGCCGTGCTGCGTCAGGTGACGCGCCTGCTCGGGACTGAGGTGCTTGTTCGCCGCCTGCATCCGTGCCAGCGCGTCATCCAGCGTGGCATAGCGATGCGGCTGCCGGCCGGCTGAGGCGCGCTGCTGGTCGATCCATCCGCGCATGCGCTCGGCGATCGGCTTGCGCGCGGCGTCGGTGTGGGACCGCGGGCCGGGGCCGAGGCCCTCGATCGCGACCAGCCGCCGTACCGCCTCCGGATAGATGCCGGCATAGCGCAGTGCGATGTTGCCGCCGAGCGAGTGCGCCACGATGTTGACCGGCGCCAGCGCCTGCTGATGGATCAGTTGGGCCAGGTCGTAGATGTAGCTTGCCATCGTGTAGTGGCCGGAGGCTGACCAGGCGGACTCGCCGTGGCCACGCAGATCCGGTGCGATGACGTGATAATCATCCCGCAGCACCTCGGCCACCCAATCCCAATTGCGGCAATGATCCCGCCCGCCATGCAGCAGCAACACCGGCGGCGCGGCGGGATTGCCCCAATCGACATAGTGCAGCCGAAGGCGCTGCGAGAAGAACGTGCGTGAGGTCGGGCCGGTGTGGGGTTCGGTCATTGCGCCGATTGTTTGGCACGCTCAACCGCCGCGGCAAAATCGTTTGCTGCCTTGGTGGTGGCCAGCATTGCCGTGGCCTCGGTGCCGCCGAGCGTGCGCGGATCGATCGCGGTCGGGCTTTCCTTGACGACGAAGCCCGCAAGCACCTCCTGGGTCTTCGAATCGGTCAGCTTGCCGGCGACGGTGATCGAGCCGGTGAAGGTCGCCGGCAGCCCAGCCGCGGACTTCATCAGCGTCAGCCCGAAGCCGATCGGCGTCACCTTGATGACATTTGCCGCGACGCCGCGTGTCGCGGCAATACCCGCCAGCGTCAACTGCAACGTTACGCTGCCAGGCAGCAGCCTGGTGAGCACCACCGCACCACGGGACCGCAGCACGCGCTGGACCTCACTGGTCAGCTTGGCCGCGACACGCTGGCGGGTCGCGAGGTCGGTGTCGGCCCATTCCGCGTCGGTGCCATCGTAGACGACGGTCGGCAGGATGTAGATGCCGCGATATTTGCGCACGTCGAGATCGGGTGCGCGATAGATCAGCGTGTTGCCGGCCAGATCATCCGGTTTCGCCTGCAACGGCAATTCCTGCGAGAGGCCCGCCGTGGTCTGCGGTGCCCTGGAGCAGGCGGCAAGCAGCAGGAGTGCCGCGATGGCGAAGCATCGGCGCATGGACGGTATTCCCCCTTGGTCGGCTGTATCAGTTAATCGGCGGCTTGCGCCTATGCCACTCGGTGCCGCGTTCATAGGTGGCAGCCACGCGCAGCACGGTTGCGTCCTCGAAATAGCGCCCGGCGAACTGCACGGATAGGGGCAATCCGTCGCGCGACAGACCGCTCATCATCGCGATGGCGGGATGGCCGGTGACGTTGAACGGCGTGCGGGCCTGACGTGGATAGGTGCGCGCCGTTTCGGCCGCGTCGTCCAAGCGGCTGGCGGGATCGAGCGAGCTGGCGCAGATCAGCACATCGAAATCGCGGAACGCCTCGTTCACCGCTGCGATCATCTGCGCGCGGCGACGTTGTGCGCCGACATAGTCGCCGGCGGAGAAGAACGCGCCGGCGATCAGGCGGCGGCGGGTAAGCTGGCCGTAATCGCCCGGCCGCGCGCGCAGCCAAGGGGCGTGGATCGAGAACGCCTCGGCGCCAAGGATCACGCGGTTGACCGCGGCGAACTCGTTCAGCGTCGGCAGCTTCACGTCGCGCACCTCGGCACCCTCGGCCTGCAGCACGCGGGCGGCATCTTCCAGCGCGGCGGTGACCTCGGGGTGGCCCGGCATGTCGATCTCGTGGAAGTGGCGCACGAAGCCGACGCGCAGGTCGCGGATGCCGCGCAACAGATCGCGGCCGAAATGACGTGCGGTGCTGGGCGCACTGCCCGGGTCGTCGGCGTCGTAGCCGGCGATGGCGTCCAGTAGCGGCGCGCTGTCTGCGACTGTGCGGGTCAGTGGGCCGACATGGTCGAGTGTGAATGACAGCGGGAAGACACCGCGGCGCGACACCAGGCCGTAAGTGGGCTTCATCCCGACAATGCCGCAGGCGCTCGCCGGATTTCGCACCGAGCCACCTGTGTCGGTGCCGAGTGCGAGGGCAAACAACCCCGCGCAGACGCCGGCGCCGGAGCCGGAGGACGAGCCACCGGGATGGTGTTCGGGATTCCATGGGTTGCGCGCCGGCGGGAATGGCAGGTCGAAGCTGGGGCCGCCGAGGGCGAATTCGTGCGTCGAAAGTTTGCCGAGGATGATCGCGCCGGCCTGGCGCAGTTTCGCCACCACCACCGCGTCGGCGGCGGCGACATTGTCGAGCAGGATCTTCGAATGGCAGGTGGTGGGCAGGCCGGCGACGTCGATGATGTCCTTGATGCCGACCGGCACACCGTGCAACGGGCCGCGAATGTGACCGGCGGCGATCTCACGCTCGGCGGCGTGGGCGGCGTCCATCGCGGCGTCGGCGTCGAGGCGGATGAAGGCATTCAGCCTCGGGTCGAGGCGCCCGATGCGGGCGAGCAACGCCTTGAGCAGCTCGACGGGGGAGAGCTTGCGGGCCGCGAAGGCGCGCGTGGCCTCGGCGGCGGTGAGCCAGTGCAGCTCGGTGGTGGTTGCGTCGTCCATGGCGCGCGCGCTCACAGGCCGAGGCCGGCGCGCATCGGCGGCCAGGGTTCGTCGGCGGGGTCGGTAGGCACGGTGATGCCGCCGGCGTTGCCCAGGGCCTGCCGCGCGGCGGCGAAGACGTCGTCGGGGAAGTCCGCCACCGCTTTGTCGAGCCCGGCGGCGCGCGCCAGGGCGATGATCAGGTCCTTGTCCATGCGGCTCTCTCCGTCACATGGCGGTGATGATGCGGCGGTGGCGGGACGGAGGAAAGGGGGGATGGAGGTTGTTGTCAGACCGTCATGGCCATGGCGGGGACGTCGGCTGCGACGCGTGAGGCCGCGTCAGCTTGCCAGGATCACCATGTCGCCGGGCCATCGTTCCGCCAGCGCCGAGATCGTGTCGCCGATCACCAACAGGTCGGCCTGGGAGCGCCCCACCTCGTGCAGGACCGCGGCGGCCGGTGCGTGATCGAGATGATATCGGCGAGGCCGGTGAGCGGGCTTTGCTGCTCGGCGCGGGTGGGGAAGATGAAATGTTGCGCGTCGGGCCGACCCCGACGGGCCGAGGATCAGGCCAGCCAGCACCGGACCGATCACCGCGGGCTGGCCGAGGCGCTGCATCATCTTACCCAGGCCGCGGCCGACCACCAGCAGCAGCACGATCTGTGCGACGAGAAGCGCTTCACCCACGCCGTTGGTTATCGCGCGGTGGCCGAGAGGGTTGCGCGATCAGGCACCAAGGCCGGCGCCCGGGTCGGCCGCCACGGGGACAAAACGTATGCTACATCCCACCAAGATTCAGGGATGCAGCACCCACCACATCTCCGAGAACCAGGGCGTGCCATACATGTCGACGAGCACCATCAGCGCACCCACGACCACCGACGGCACTACGACTCGATAGAAATCGTCCACGGTCGATCCTCCTTGAATGCTGCATTGAAACGTACGAGGCAGAATTTTGTTCGTGGCCGGGGGTTCGATATCGCCTAACGATAAGGTGCGTTCACGGGGTTGTGCGGCGCGTGGCAGATGATTTCGGTCTGCTATCGGACCGGATCGTGCGACTGGCTCTTGGTCGGCGAGATAAGACCTGCCTGCAACCACGGGATAAGACAGGGAAGTTGCGATGAAGCAGTGTGGATGCGGCAACGATTTTCGATCCCCCGCGGCGGCGGGGTGAGCTGATGCTGTTCACCCTGGTCGCTTTGCTGGCGGCGACCGCGATCGCGGTTCCCCTCACCCGACGCGCCGGGTTCGGCAGCGTGCTGGGCTATCTGCTGGCCGGGATTGCCATCGGGCCGGGCGGATTGCGCCTGGTGACCGACGTGGGGGAGATCTCGTCGATCGCCAGCCTGGGTGTGGTGATGTTGCTGTTCCTGATCGGGCTGGAGCTGCGGCCGCAGCGCCTTTGGGTGATGCGCCGCGCGGTGTTCGGGTTGGGCTCCGCGCAGATCGTGTTGAGTGGCGTGGCGCTGGCGGGGCTGGCACACTTGGCGGGGCTGGGCTGGTCGGGTGCGATCGTGCTGGGCGCGGGCCTGGCGATGTCGTCCACCGCGATCGTGCTGCCGATGCTGGCCGAGCGCGAGCTGCTGACCAGCCGCGCCGGGCGCGACGGCTTTGCCGTGCTGTTGTTGCAGGACTTGGCATTCATTCCGCTGGTGGCGTTGGTGCCGCTGCTGGACGGCACGCCGGTGCCGCAGCACGTGCCGTGGGTCGAGGTAGCGCGCGCGGTGGCGGCGATCGCGGTCATCCTGGTCGGTGGACGTTTCCTGCTGCGCCCACTGTTCCGCGCGATTGGCGGGGCAAAGACGCCCGAGGTGTTCACTGCGGTGGCGCTGCTGATCGTGGTTGGGGCGGCGACGCTGGCGACATTGGGCGGGCTGTCACCGTCGCTCGGCGCGTTCATGGCCGGCGTGCTGTTGTCGGAGTCGGAATACCGCCATGAGCTGGAGGCCGACATCGCGCCGTTCGAGGGGCTGCTGCTGGGGTTCTTCTTCATCTCGGTCGGTATGTCGGCGGATCTGTCGCTGGCGGTGGCGCATCCGGGCGTGCTGATTGGCGGGACGGCAGTGCTTCTGGCGGTGAAGGCGGTGGTGGCGTTCGGCGTGGGTCGCCTCGGGCGGCAGGATACGGCGAATGCGGTGCGGTTCGCGTTGGCGCTGCCGCAGGCGAGCGAGTTCAGCTTCGTGCTGTTTGCCGCGGCGATCGCGGTGGGTGCGCTGGCGCCGGGGGCGGCTGCGATGGCGACGCTGGTCGCGGCGGCGTCCATGCTGGCGACGCCGATCCTGTTCGCCGGGTCGGAGCGCTGGGTGATTCCGCGACTGACTCGGGGCGTGACGCGGCCATACGATGACATCGATGCCGCACCGGCGCCGGTGATCATCTGCGGTTTTGGCCGTGTCGGGCAGATTGTCGGCCGCATCCTGCGCATGCACGGGATTGGGTTCACCGCGCTCGAACGGGACCCCGGGCAGGTGGATGTGGTGCGTCGTTTCGGAGTCAAAGTGTATTTCGGCGATCCGACGCGCGCCGACGTGCTGCGCGCGGCTGGGGCCGAGACGGCGAAGCTGCTGGTGGTCGCGCTGGATGACATGGAGGCGACGCTACGCACAGTTGATGTCGCCAAGCGGAATTTTCCGAAGCTGCAGATTCTGGCGCGGGCACGCAATCGGCGGCATGCGTTCCTGTTGATGGACCGGCAGATCGATGGGCTGGTGCGAGACACGTTCCTGTCCAGCCTGGAGCTCGGGCGGCTGGCGTTGATGGGGTTGGGGATCGAGGACGCCGCCGCGGCGCACGCGGTGGCATTGTTCCGGGATCATGATGAGAAGACGCTGCTGGCGAGCCACGAGGTGTATCGGGATGAGACACGACTGATCCAGACGACGAAGGATGCGGCGGAGGAGCTGGAGAGTTTGTTTGAGGCGGATCGGGCTGGGTCGTGACTGCCTGCACCTCTCCCACGGAGTGGGAGAGGTCGGCGAGCGAAGCGGAGACGGGTGAGGGCTCGTGCGGTCGGCACCACCCTCACCCGCGTCACTGCGCTTCGCGACCTCTCCCACTCCGTGGGAGAGGTGTACTTACGCGTCGTCGGGTTCTTCCTCTGCCCCGATTTCGGCATCGAGTTCCAGCAGGGTTTCCGCGGTTGTCACATCCACCGCTTCGACACTTCGTAGCGTCCGTTCGACCTTGCGGGTGCGCACGCGGGCGCGCTCGATCGTGTTGGTGAAGGCGCCGGCCTGCTTGGCCAGGCGGGCAAGAACCTGGTCCATGGAGACCATCTCCTGCTTTGTCGCGCCCAACAGCTTGCCGATCTGGTCGGCCTTCTGTTCCAACGCCAGCGTAATGAACCCGAGATGGATGGTGCGGAGCAGCGCAGGGAACAGGCTTGGACCCATCACCAGCACGCGACACTCGCGGCCAAGGTCGTCGATCAGGCCGGGAATGCGCGCGACCTCGGCGTAGAGCGCGTCGGTCGGCAGATAAAGCACGGCGAATTCCACCGTGATCGGTGGGTTGATGTATTTCGTGGCGATCTTCTTCGCCTCGTCACGCATCCGGCGTTCCAGCATGCGCGTGGCGGCGCGTTCGCCCTCGGCGTCGCCAGCCTCGGAAGCGGTCAGCAGACGTTCATAGTCCTCGACTGGGAATTTCGCGTCGATCGGCAGTAGCGGGCGGGTTTCACCGCGCACCGGCATCTTCACCGCGAATTCCACCGTGTCGTTGCTTTCGGGGCGGACGTTGCAGTTCGTTTCGTACTCGCCGACCGGCAGGATGTCGTCGAGCATCGCGCGCACCTGGGTCTCGCCCCAGCCGCCGCGGGTCTTTACGTTGGTGAACAGCCGCTTGATGTCGCCGATCTGCGCGGTGACCGCCTGCACGTCGCCCATCGCTTTCTGCACGGCGGCGAACTGGTCGATGACGCGGTTGAAACTCTCGTTCATCTGCTTCTCGACCGCGGCGTGCAGTTGCTCGTTCACCGATTTCTGGATCTCGGCGAGCTTGCCCTCGTTGCCCTCGCGCAGCTCCTTCAGCTTGGCTTCCAGCAGCGTGCGCGTGGCGTTGGATTGCGCGACGATTTGCTCGGTGGCCTTGCGCTGGGCTTCGGCGAGGGCCAATCGCAGTTCCCCCTGCTCGCGCGTCAGCACGGTGCGGACCTGCTCCAGGCTGGTGTCCAGTGTGCCGCTCAGTTTCGTGAGGCGCTCGACGCCCTCGGTCGATTGGGTGCGCAGATGGGCGCGCGTCGTTTCGGCCTCGGTCCGCGTGCCGTCGCGGGCCTGTTCCGCCAGGATGCGCAGATGCTGCAACTCCTTGCCCTGGCGCAGCACAACGACCAGCGCCGCGATGGCGACGATGACGACGAGGCCGATCCCGATCAATTCAACGGACATGCGGGGACCTTATGACGCATTGTGGCGGACGCGGGGGGCGATTCGCGCGGCATTATCGGTTAGAAGTGGCCGGCATGACACCGCAACCCCAGACACCGCAACCCCATTGAGAGGCCGCCGTGAGCCAACGCGACTATGTGTATTTCGAGGACATGGTGCCCGGGCGGGTGCTGCGCTCGGCGAGCCTGCCGCCACTGACGCGGGAGGCGATTCTGGATTTCGCGCGGCAATTCGATCCGCAGCCGCAGCACATGGGGGAGGAGACTGCGGCCGCGAGTAACCTGGGGGTGTTCTGCGCCAGCGGCTGGCATACCGGCAGCCTGACGATGCGGCTGATTGCCGAGACGACGCCGATCCAGGGTGGCGGCATGGGCGCGGGGATCGAGGTCAGCTGGCCGCGGCCGACGGTGGTGGGCGACGTGCTGCGGGTGGAGATCGAGGTGCTGGCGGCGCGGCCGTCAAAGTCGCGGCCGGACAAGGGCGTGGTGAAATTCCGTTCGACGACGTTCAACCAGCGCGACGAGCCGGTGCAGCACTGCACGCACACGGCGCTGTTTCCGCGGCGAGGGTAGCAGGCGCGGTCGTTGTATTCGGCGGGCGGGTCCGCCTATCGTGGGGCGCGGAGGGACACGGACATGAGCGCGCCGACCAACGGCAACGCCGTCGATTATTTTGTGGATCGCCATTTGCGCGAGGCGCGCGGCGACGTGATCGCGTTTCGCGATCCGTGGCGCAGTTTGAGCTACGCGGGGCTGGCTGAGGCGACACACCGGTTTGCCCGAGCGCTGTGTGAGGCGGGGGTCTCGCGCGAGCGACGTGTTGCTTTGCTGCTGCTGGATACGGTGGATTTCCCGATCGCGTTCTGGGGAGCTCTGCGGGCCGGGGTTGTTCCGGTGCCGATCAATACACTGCTGACGCCGGACATGGTGGGCTACATCCTGACCGACAGTCGGGCGGACGCGGTGGTGGTGTCGGCACCGTTGCTGGCGGGATTGCTGCCTATGCTGCGCGGCGTGGTGGGGCTGCGGCGGATTGTGGTTGCGCAACCGGATGGGTCGGTGCCGGCGGGCGTGGATGATCCTCGGGCGGTCGGACTTGCTGCGTTTCTGGCGGGTGGTGCGCCGGATGCGGAGACCGCGGCGGCGTCGGCCGACGAGGTGGCATTCTGGTTGTATTCCTCGGGGTCGACCGGCGCACCGAAGGGCGTGCGGCATGTGCATGGCAGCCTGAAGGCGACCTCGGACACTTATGGTGCGCAGGTATTGGGAATACGCGTGGACGATGTGATGTTCTCCGCGGCGAAGGCGTTCCATGCCTATGGGCTCGGCAACTGCATGACGTTTCCGATGGCGGTGGGCGCCGGAGCCGTTTTTCTACCGGATCGACCGACGCCGGACGCGGTGTTAGATACGTTACAGAAACATCAGCCGACAATGTTTGGTGGCGTGCCGACCCTGTACGCAGCGTTGCTGGCCAGTGCACGCATCGGGGCGCAAGCGGGATCGGCGCGGCTGCGGCGGTGTATCTCCGCGGGGGAAGCGTTGCCGGCGGATATCGGGCGGCGGTGGCGCGACGTGGTGGGCGTGGATATCCTGGACGGGATCGGATCCACGGAAATGCTGCATATTTTCATTTCCAATCGTCCGGATGACGTGCGCTACGGCACCAGCGGGAAGCCGGTGCCGGGGTATGACGCCGTGGTGTTGGATGAGCAGGGCGCGCCGGTGGCGGATGGCGAGGCGGGGGAGCTGGTGGTGCGTGGGCCGTCGGCGGCCGATGGCTATTGGAACCAGCGGGCGAGAACGCGGAGGACGTTTCGGGGGGAATGGACCCATACCGGCGACACGTACAGTCGCGACGCGGAGGGCTATTACCGGTTCTACGGCCGGACCGATGAGATGCTAAAGGTGAGTGGCATCTGGGTGTCGCCGTTCGAGGTGGAGGAGGCGTTGATTTCGCACCCGACGGTGTTGGAGGCGGCGGTGGTAGGGCATGCCGATCCGGATGGGTTGATCAAGCCGAAAGCGTTCGTGGTGTTGCAGGGGACGGCACGGGGGCAGGATACGGCGGCGGTATCTGAGTTGTTGAAGGCGCATGTGAAGGCGCAGATCGGGGTGTGGAAATATCCGAGGTGGATTGTGTTTGTGGAGGCGCTGCCGAAGACGGCAACGGGGAAGATCCAAAGGTTCAGGTTGCGGGAGGGGGATGCGGCGTGAATCGACCCACCAATGCCCGCACTCATTCGTCATGGCCGGGCTTGACCCGGCCATCCTCTTATCGTGCGTGGCAGCCTGTGTGGCGTGGGCCTTCAGAAGATGGCCGGGTCAAGCCCAACCATGACGATTTAGCGTACGGCTGGAACGAACAATGGTACGGCTGCATCACCACATGATCACTTTGGATGGCAAGCAGATCGAGACCGCCTGGTGGGGCGCCGCCCCGGCCGAGGCACCGACGCTCGTGCTGCTGCACGAGGGTCTCGGGTCGGTTGGGCTGTGGCGTGGCTTTCCGGCGGCGTTGCAGGCGGCGACGGAGTGCGGCGTGTTTGCCTATTCGCGGTTTGGTTATGGGCGGTCCGCTGGCGTCGGATTACCTCGGCCGCTGAGCTACATGCATGACGAGGCGCGGCATGTGCTGGGGCGGGTGCTGGATGTGGCGGGGATTCGCCGCTGCGTGCTGGTTGGCCATTCCGATGGCGGGTCGATTGCGGCGATCTACGCCGGCGAGATGCAGGATCCCCGCGTGGTTGGCCTGGCGTTGATCGCGGCACATTTCTTCGTCGAGGACCTCAGCGTGGCCAGCATCGCTGAGATCACGCGGGATTATGAGACGGGCGGCCTGCGCGGACGGCTGGCGCGACACCATGACGATGTGGAGGCGGCATTCCGTGGCTGGAGCGGTGCGTGGCTGGATCCGGCGTTTCGTGCATGGAACATCACCCGGCAGGTGGAGCGGATCAGCGTGCCGATGCTGCTGTTGCAGGGCGCGGACGATGCGTATGGGACGGTCGAACAAATGCGCTTGGCGGAACATCATGCGCGTTGCGAGGTGACGACGATGCTGATCCCAGGGGCGAAGCATTCGCCGCACGTCGAGGCACCAGACGCAACGTGCGGCGCGGTGGCGGCGTTCTCCAGGCGCGTGTTGCTGGATCGGGCGGCGGCGGCGTGAGCACGATAATCGATTTCCGTACCGAGCCCGCGGAGTATCGGCATTGGCGGATGACATTCGACGGACCGGTCGCGCATCTGGTGATGGATGTCGATCCGGCCGGCGGCTTGTTCGAGGGCTACGAGTTGAAGCTGAATTCGTATGATCTCGGCGTCGACATCGAGCTGCACGATGCGGTGCAGCGGCTACGGTTCGAGCATCCCGAGGTGCGGACGGTCGTGCTGTCGTCAGGCAAGCCGGGCGTGTTTTGCGCGGGGGCGAATATTCGGATGCTCGGCAAGGCGAGCCACGGGCACAAGGTGAATTTCTGCAAATTCACCAACGAGACGCGCATGGCGATCGAGGACGCCACGGAACATTCCGGGCAGTTTTACCTGGCGGCGGTGAGCGGGGTGTGCGCGGGCGGCGGCTACGAGATCGCGATGACCGCCGGGCACATCATGCTGATCGACGATCGCCGCAGCGCGGTGTCTTTGCCGGAGACGCCGCTGCTGGCGGTGCTGCCTGGGACGGGCGGCCTCACGCGGCTGACCGACAAGCGCAAGGTGCGACGCGATCGCGCGGATCAGTTCTGTTGTGTCGAGGAAGGTGTGCGCGGCAAGCGCGCGGTGGAATGGCGGCTGGTGGATGAGGTGGTGCCGCCGTCGGCGTGGGACGCGACGGTGGCGCAACGGGCGGCCGCGTTCGCTGCGCGATCGGATCGACCGGAGAGGGCGGTCGGGATTGCGTTGACGCCGTTGGCACGTGAGATGACCGACGACGCGGTGGTGTATTCGCATGTGCGCGTGGCGCTGGATCGCGCGGGACGGCGCGCGGAGATTACCGTGTTGGGGCCTGAGGATTTGCCCGGTGACCTGGCCGGCGTGCATGCGGCGGGGGCGGCGTTCTGGCCGCTGGCCGTCGCGCGTGAGTTGGACGATGCGCTGCTGTACCTGCGCTTGAACGAGCCGGCGCTGGGGGTGTTGGTGCTGCGGACCGAGGGGGACTCGGCGGCGGTGCTGGCGGCCGATGCGCTGTTGGAAGCGCATGCGGGTGACTGGCTGGTGCGCGAGGTGCGGCTGCTGCTCAAGCGGGTGTTGAAACGGTTGGATCTGACCTCGCGCAGCCTGGTGGCGTTGATCGAGGCGGGGAGCTGCTTTGCGGGCACGCTGGCGGAGCTTGCATTTGCCGCGGATCGGGCGGTTATGCAGGCGGAGAGCACGCAGATCGCGCTGAGCGCGTTGAATTTCGGACCGTATCCGATGAGCAACGGGTTGACACGGTTGGAGACACGGTTTCTCGGCGAGCCTGACAACGTGGCGCAAGCGCGCGCTGCGGTCGGCGATATGTTGGACGGCGAAGCGGCGGAAGCTTTGGGATTGGTTACCGCTGTGTTCGACGAGATCGACTGGGATGATGAGGTACGGGTGATGCTGGAGGAGCGCGTCAGCTTCTCACCCGACGCGTTGACGGCGATGGAGGCGAATTTGCGATTTGCCGGCCCCGAAACGATGGAGACGCGGATCTTCGGGCGACTGACAGCGTGGCAGAACTGGGTGTTCCAGCGGCCCAATGCGGTGGGGCCGAATGGGGCGTTGCAACGTTACGGTAGTGGGCAGCGGGCGGAATTCGATCCGGATCGGGTCTGAAGGAGAGTAGTATGCCTGATGGCATGAAGGTCGATTACGACGGGCTGATTCCGAACAATGTGGGCCTGAACGACGACGCGCGGGTGCGCAAGGCGCTGGAGACCTGGCACCCGGGGTATATCGACTGGTGGAAGGACATGGGCCCGGAAGGGTTCCAGGATGCGCTGGTCTATCTGCGCACCGCGGTCGGGGTCGATCCCGAGGGTTGGGCAAAGTTCGATTTCGTCAAGATGCCGGATTACAAATGGGGCATCCTGCTGGCGCCCGCGGTCGAGGGGCGGCGCATCGCGTTCGGCGCGCACAAAGGCGAACCGGTGTGGCAGGAGGTGCCGGGCGAGCATCGCGCGATGCTACGGCGGCTGCTGGTGATCCAAGGCGACACCGAGCCGGCCTCGGTCGAGCAGCAGCGGCATCTGGGGGCGACCGCGCCCTCGCTGTACGACCTGCGCAATCTGTTCCAGGTGAATGTCGAGGAAGGCCGCCATTTGTGGGCGATGGTCTACCTGCTGCACAAATATTTCGGCCGCGACGGACGCGAGGAAGCGGACGATCTGTTGCGCCGGCGTTCCGGACATCCTGATGAGGCGCGGATGCTGGGCGCGTTCAACGAGCGGACGCCGGATTGGTTGTCATTCTTCATGTTCACCACGTTCACCGATCGCGACGGCAAGATGCAGTTGGGCGCGCTGGCGCAATCGGGATTCGATCCGCTATCACGTACCTGCCGTTTTATGCTGACCGAGGAAGCGCACCACATGTTCGTGGGCGAGACCGGCGTGACGCGGGTGATCGAGCGCACCTGCCAGGCGATGCGCGCCGCGGGGATCGACGACCCGACGGATGTGGAGGCGGTGCGCAAGTTGGGGGTGATCGATCTGCCGCTGGTGCAACGCAAGATCAACCTGCACGTGTCGCTGACGCTGGATCTGTTCGGGTCGGAGATCTCGACCAACGCGGCGAATGTGTTCAATGCGGGGCTGAAGGGGCGGTATCGCGAGGACAAGCTCGGTGATGACCATCAATTGTTGAACGACACCTATCCGGTGCTGCTTTTGGTCGATGGGGCCATCGTGCAGCGGGATGTGCCCGCGTTGTCCGCGCTGAACATGCGGCTGCGCGATGATTTCGTCAGCGATACAAGGGGTGGCGTGCGGCGGTGGAATCAGGTGATCGAGAGAGCGGGGTATGGGTATCGGCTGGCGCTACCGCATGTGGCGTTCAATCGGCGGATCGGGACGTTCGCGACGGCGATGGCCGACCCAAGTGGCGTGTTGCTTAGTGCCGAGGCGTGGGCAGCGCGGCGCAAGGCGTTCCTGCCGACAGCCGATGATGGCGTGTATCTGGACAGCCTGATGGTACCGGTGCGCGAGCCGGGCGAATACGCGGGATGGATCGCGCCGCCGAAGGTGGGGATCGACAACCAGCCGGGCGATTTCGAGTATGTGCAGATCGACTGAGCGGGCCAGCGAAGGCCCGGGTCCACTGCCCACGTGACAGTCTCGTTGCGATCGAACAAACTATAAGCCAGCGCAAGGCGGGTGAGCGCAAGGGGGAGCCGGGGTATGCGACACGGGCGTTTGTTGGGGTGGATTGCGGCGTTGCTGATGATGGCGGCGACAGCGCAAGCGGCGGGAACACTGCGGATCGGGATGCAGGACGATCCGGATGCGCTCGACCCCGCGCTGGGCGGCACATTCGCCGGGCGCATCGTGTTCGCCAGCATGTGCGACAAGCTGGTGGACCTGAACGACAAGCTGGAATTCGTGCCGCAATTGGCGACCGCGTGGTCGTGGTCGGCGGATGGGCGTGCGCTGACGCTGACCTTGCGGGATGGCGTGACGTTTCAGGACGGCGAGAAGCTCGACGCCGAGGCGGTGAAGGCGAATATCGAGCGCTATCGCACGGCGCCCTACAGCGTGCGGCGCGGCGAGTTGAAGCCGGTCACCGCGGTGGAGGTGGTCGATCCGCACACGGTGCGCCTGGTGCTGTCGCAGCCTTATGCGCCGCTGATCGCGGTGCTGTCGGACCGGGCGGGTATGATGGCGGCGCCGAAGGTGATCGAGCAGCTCGGCAAGGATTTCTTTACGCACCCGGTGTGCGCGGGGCCGTTCAGCTTTGTCGAGCGGGTGGCGCAGGATCACATCACATTGCAGCGGTTTCCGGGATACTGGAACGTGGGTGCGATCCACGTCGATCGCGTGGAGTTTCATCCGATACCGGATTCCAGCGTGCGGCTGGTGGGGGCGCAGGCCGGGCAACTCGACATGATCGAGGAGATCGCGCCGACCGACGCGGTTAAGGTGCAACAGGATCCTCGGCTGCTATTGGCGTCGACGAAGGCGCTTGGCTACCAGGCGATGATGATCAATCTGGGGAACGGCACGGGAGCGAATCCCGACCTCGCGAAGGATCCGCGGGTGCGCGAGGCGTTCGAGGCGTCGATCGATCGGAACGTGCTCAACCAGGTTGCGGCGTCGGGACTGTTCGTGCCGGACAACCAGTCGGAGCTGCCGACCAGTCCGTATTTCAATCCACAACTGCCGGTGCCGCCACGCGATGTCGCGAAGGCGAAGGCGTTGCTGCAACAGGCGGGGGTGGCGCATCTGACGGTCGGGCTACGCACGCTGAACACACCGTTCGACACGCAGATCGGCGAGATCATCCAGTCGATGGCGGCCGAGGCGGGCATCACGGTCAAATTGCAGGCCGGCGAGACGAACGCGAATATCGATGCCAACAAACGTGGCGATTTCCAGACGGCGCTGGTGATCTGGAGCGGACGTTCCGATCCCGATTTTAATATCACGCAGTTCCTGTCGTGCGACGGGTTTCAGAACTGGATGAAGTATTGCAGTCCGACATTCCAGACGGAGCTGGAGACGGCGCGCGCGGTGACCGATCCGGCGAAGCGGCAGGCGGCGTATCACCAGGTGGCGGCGACGTATATCGCGGATCGGCCGATTTTGTTTTTGTACCACATGACGTGGTTGTACGCGCTGAGCAAGCATGTCGGTGGGTTTACGCCGGTGCCGGATGGGTTGATCCGGCCGCAGGGGCTGACGTTGCAGTAGGGCGGAAGAGCGCAGCGTCATCCGCCGCGGGATGCGGCACCGGCCCGGGCGGCTGAAACATTGCGGCGGATGACGCTTCGCTCTTCCGCCCTACGTTGCATAGTGTCAGTTGGTCACTTGAATGGTGCGGCGGTCGGTGGCGCTTTGGATGGCGGCTTCAATCAAATGCAGGCCACGTAAGCCGTCGGCGAAGCTTGGGTAGGTCACCGGCTCGCCGCGCATCGCGGACCAGGATTGGGCGATGATGTTGCGGAAGGCGTCGATGTAGCCCTCGGCGTGGCCGGCGGGGAGTTTTGACATCCAGGACAGGTCGGCGGGAAGCGCTTCGGGCGTGCGCTGGATCGTGGTGTTGCCGGCGGGCGAACGTTCGATCCAGACATTGGGATCTTGCTGATGCCAGTCGGCGCCTCGCGCGGCGCCGTCGAGCGAGAGCGTGATCGTGTTGGGATGGCCGGGGGCGACGCCGCTGATGGTGGCGCTGCCGGCGGCACCGTTGCTGAGGCGGATCAACAGGTCGGCTTGGTCTTCCAGGGCGTGGCGAACGATGACGCCGCCGTCGCCGGTCGGTTTGCCAGGGGGTTGGGCGCCCTCGCCCGCGGCACCGCGCCAGATACGCTCGGGCTGGTGGGTGGAGAATTGCGCGGTGATCTCGGTGATGCGTTCGCCGGTGACGTATTCGACCAGGTTCAGCCAGTGCACCCCTAGGTCCATCAGCGCGTAGGAGGCGCCGGTGGTGCCGGGGGAGAACATCCAGACGTATTTCTCGGCCGCGAAGACGTCCTGCGAGAGGTAGCAACCGCCGACGCGGCGCAGTTTGCCTAACGTTCCGGCTGCGATCTTGGCGCGCAAGACCTCGATGAGCGGGTAGCCGCGGTAGGTGTAGGCGATGGCGCCGATGCGATTGGCGCGCGCCGCGGCCTCGATCATGCGGTTCGCGTCATCGACGCTGGTGGCCAT